>JMSU01000038.1_pt1 | contig 92248 bp, 71 predicted proteins | sample 179011 | NCBI WGS metagenome assembly JMSU01 (sample SAMN02769580, study PRJNA246767) | bioreactor metagenome | isolation source: Culture-1 Bioreactor ArsB derived from microbial biomass from the upper 2 cm... | place: Germany: Bremen | collected day 87 after inoculation
AACCTCTTCATCATTTTCAATATAATGTATGGCATCATCATAAAGGTTCATTATGCTGTCTGTAGGAAAGTCAGTCATAATCCCCTTTATATCACGAATTTGCCTTCTAGTTTCAGTATTAAGGTAATTTATCTTATTTCCCATTAGTTCAAGGTATCCGCCGTTATTTATCAGTTCGTATACCCCATCGCTACCCATCATTAGAAGATATTTAGATTCTGAACCAACAATATTCTTTATTGGCAATAATCTTCTTTGTTTATATAGTTCTACATTATAATCCTGTCCATCAATATTCTTTGTGGATTTCCCATCGAAATATGGATAAAAATTTAACTCCTTAAGATATAGCTGACCAGGGGTTATATTCATGATGTTTTCCTTAGTGCTAATAAGGTTAAACCCGTAGTCCCAATTGTCATCCTTTGAAATAACGACTATTTCCTTTATCTTCTTTATTCTACTATTAATAGGATGATTAGTGGTTATTGACTCCCACCCATTCTTATCAGAGAATTTAATACTGCAATCATCAAGATTTTTGGCCTCAAGTTCTGCAAATAAGCCATCTTCTCCAACTAAAAGAACATCATATTTATCGGTGACTGGCTTTGCAAGGTCTATAAGCTTCTTCAGTTTTATAGGTTTATTAAATTGCATATCCTTAGATTCAGAGTTCTTGATATCACTAACTTTTAACACTTCATTTACATCACCTATCACACTTAGCTGGGGTATATAGATATCTCCATTTGACGATACTGGTATTATGGATCTTCCAATGAGGATTCCTATGGCCAGCAAAGCTATTCCTAATATTAGTATAGCAGTTTTCTTTTTCATTGGATCACCACCCTATTCATTCACACTAAGTATGTTCAGTTTTTCAAACTTATTGATGATATTATATGCAATTATGCCACCTAATCCTCCCGATAGAGCAGCACTGCTTAAGGAAAGTATTAATGGGATCATAGGAAGTTTAAAAAAGACTATATTTGATAAAAAAGTTCCACTTAAATTAGCCGCTATTCCGCCTAAAAAACAGTCAATCAGACCGCTTCCTTTCTTTCTAATAATAACCAGCAAAATATCGACCATAAGGCCCGGTAAAGTGTAGGTTGCTATACTTACTATTCCATGGGTTCCATAGGCTCCAGTAACAATTATCATTATTGCTTGAACTAAGGCAACCAAGGTAGCAGCACCCCTTTTGCCAACAAGTCCTGCACCAAGAACTATCCACATCATATAAAATCCACCGGCAATAGCTCCACCAGGTATATATAAAGGTCCTGTTATTATGTGAGCCAGTGGTACAACCACTGGCTTTGTTGCAATTCCTAATGCTGACATCATAGCAATTATGATAAGATCGAACATGGAGAATTTACTTAGAAATCCTTTCATAGCATTATTCTCCCTTCAGTTATTTATTGACTATTATTTTAGCGACTCCCTTTATCCACCAGTTTCCAGGCTTGCCTTTTACAACTAGCTGAACCTTATTATCTTCCTTTTCTAAAGCTTTTCCGTCCACCATTACTCCTAAAATTATACCTTCACTTTCTACTAACTCCTTGGTATAGTCCTTAGAATAACCGTCTCCAGCTTCTACGACAATACTACTGTACTCTCCAGCATTTACATAGTTAAGGACTTCCTTAATACCATATCCCTTCCAAGATTGTTCCTTCTCGCTTCCGTCTTTTTTCTTTAATATGGCAGTGATTTCTCTAATATCCATCTTTTCAGTATCGATATCTGTAAAGCTAATAGCCTCATCCTTAACGCCTTCAATACTTATAGTCCACGTTACTTCCTTTGCAGCAGTGTTTTGCTCTCCACTACATCCAACAAAAAAAGTAAAGGCAAAAACTATAACTACAAAAATTCCAATTAATCTTTTAATATTCACCATATGTCCCCCTAATTTACTTCACTTATTTTATAGCTTCTACACTAAGAATTCCCTTTATTTTAGTATTCTTAGGCATTCCCTCAAACATTAAAGTAAAGCCACCTTTATTTCTAGGATAGATTAATCCCTTATTTACATCATCCGCAGATATTTCTACCTCATATCCATCCTCTGCGACACAAAGATATTTATCTCCTTTAACTAAACCTACTTCTTTTAAAATACTCTTTAATGGGATCCCTTCATTATCTTCTACGACTTTCTTTTCAAGTGATTCTAATCCTCGATCAAGAGAAAAGTAGGTTGTCCCTCCATATGAAAATAATAGAATATTCTTTACATGCATTCCCTTTGGAAGCTCTGGAGATAGGAATAAAGGAATATCCTTACCAGTAACTTTTATATATCCCGTTTTAAACACTCCTATATCCTCATCCTTCTCTAGCCCATCTACGGCCTTTAAATGTACACCCTTTTTATCCGATTCCCCATCTGACTTTCCAATTAGGTCAGTAACCTTTACTGCTTTATCAATGCTTTCATAATATGTATAATCTTCTTTATTCAAGTTTAAAGCCGCCGACTCTAAAAAAACGACTTTATTGTTTGCACTAACTTCGTCCTCAAGAAGTTCTATTTCAACTAGATTTTTAACCCAGTACATTGATCTTTCATCGGGTATAGCTGACATTAATGGCAGAGATTTTCCATCTAAGGCTTTATCATCAATTTCATAGGCTAAAAGAATTTCTCTTTTTTCCAGAACTTCCTTTGGAACCACTATAGAATAACTGTCACCTGCAATAAAACGAATTCCATTGTAATTTTTCTTATAGGTTTCGTAAAGATTTAATAGAGCTTCAAGTGAAGTACCCTTTACCTTATTCTTCTTAATCTCACCACTTGATGTTATAGATTTCATTTCCATCGTTACAGGCTCAAGCTCCATGATTTTTGATATACTTACAGTTTTATCCCCATCTTTAAGTCCCTTAATAGCTATTTCTGTAATTTCTTGTGTATTGCTCTCCTCAGATGTTTTTATGGCCTTATTAGAGCATGCAACAATAAACATTAATAGTAGAACAAGGCCTAAAACTCCTATTTTCCTCATAGTCCTATTCATAGACTAGTCCCCCTTAATCCTATGGTAATTGTTCATACAAAGATTCACACCATCAGTAACTGCCTTACTGGTAATGGTTGCTCCTGTTATGGCTACTATTTGACTTTCATCCTTTGCAGACATTTTAACGATATTTAATTGAGCATCTATTGATTTACCTTTAAACCTCTCTAAAAACCATTCTTCTGTTAAAAAATCACCATAATCCTCCGACTCCTTATGGTCTAAAACTCTTATTTCTTTTACTTGATTTTCCTTACAGTCAATTATGACCATCATATCTATTTTATCCACAAACCCCTTTTGTTTCACTATCTGTATGATTTCTTCCCGATTACTACCTTCCAGATGATAGACACCATAAATATCTTCGTTTTCATATTTTCCAATTCGTTTTACCTTTCCACTATCCTTTGTTACTTCTCCGATTACTTCGTGAATTCTAGATTCACAGGATGATAATAAACACATAGTCATTATTAAAGCTATTAATTGTATCTTCTTGATGACATATCCCCTCCCTCCTTCTTTACCTCAAAAAAATACAACTCCTATCCATATTAGAAAGAAGTTGTATATATTAATTTCAACTTTAAGTATTTAAAGTTAAATCTACATGTTCTCCTTTCCACAACGGGAGGCATAGCCGTTTCCAGTTATACCCTAACGGTTCACTAGCCATAAGTTACACTCTTTAGGCAAATAAACTCGGAGAAATATTCCATTTGAGTATAATATTATATTAATGCTTGTATAATGTCAATCATATTGTAGGTACAAGTATTGCAAATAAAAAAAATTATTGATTTTCTTAATTTAATCAATTTATAACAAAATTTTCATACGTTCATAACATATATTATATTAAATAGAATTATAAAGCTTGTACATTTTATAGTTAAATCTACTTTGTAATAGTAACTGTTTGGTGCCTTCAAAAATACTATATTAGTAGGAAGGGGTTATTGAAATCATCATAAATGAAAGAAGGTATGCTTATATGGACAGCATTATTATTAAGCCTTCCAGTGGTGGATTTTTAGTAATAAACCTTACGAAAGTCAACAAATATGGGTTTGAAAAAGCACACACCCATATTAAGAATAAACTAGTTGCAAGGACTATAAAAACAAATGTGCAATATGACAGATTTCCCAAGACACGGAATGAATATCTTCTAACTAGCCATATAAGGGTAAGCAGTAATCAAAATTATATAGAGAAAATCCAACAATTAATTAGTACTCGAAAAAATAAAGGTAGCCAGAAATATGTTAATGCCCAGAAATAATTTTCTCTATATCAGCTTATTTTCAATATTGTTTAGAATATAGAAGCCCTTATGATTTAGAGTGTTTTCTCTGTTGTAGGTCATCTCAGTTTCATCTATTTGCTTAACTATACCACCGGCTACTTCAACTATACATTGCATTGCTGCAGTATCCCACTCCTTAGTTGGACCAAAGCGATAGTACACCTCGGCATCTCCTTTAGCAATCAAACAACCCTTAAGTGAGCTGCCGGCTCTTTTAATGTCACTTATTCTATGGCTATTGTTATCAATAAGGTCCTTTAGTTTATCCGTTGCATGGGATCTGCTAACCAACATTCTAATATTTTCTGTTCTATTAGAAACAGTAATTTCCACGGGAGTTGATTCTTTTTTATAATATGAGCCAAAACCCTTTGCCCCATAGTACAACTCTCTTGTTACTGGTATATATATTACTCCTAATACTAATCTATTTTTATGGGATAGGGCAATATTAACAGTAAATTCTCCATTTTTCTTAATAAATTCTTTTGTACCATCTAAGGGATCAACTATCCAGCACCAATCATTGTTTAACCTCGATAGGTCATCTTCACATTCTTCAGAAAGTATAGCGTAATCGGGAAAATCTCTCTTAAGTTCATCTACAATTACTTTATTTGCATTTTTATCGGCTATTGTTATAGGAGATTCATCTTCTTTGTACTCTACATCAAATGAATTTGAATATATTTTCATTATAGCCTCACCGGCTCTTATGGCTAAATCCTTAGCAACATTTAACTCTTTAATTAGATTCACATTATCATCCTCTCAATTTAAGGCTTAGTTAATGCTTAAGCTTAGCATTAACTTTGAATTTTGGTTTTTTCAATGTCAACAACAGTATTTAGTCTTTTAGTTCAACTTAAATAGTACTATTAAGGAGGCTGTATTTATGACTAATAACAATCCTTATTATTTAAATAAAATGGTGTTTTCTAATTCAACCACAAGCCATATGAGCTTTGACGAAGCTTTTGATAGTTTATTGACCTTTGTCCAAAAAGATCCTGTTGCCCTTTATAAATTGGCTATTGGTACGGATTCCCATGTAAAGTCCTTCACCCGTTTCATATCAGCAATCCATGTTCATCGTATTGGACTCGATGGCATTGGTAAAGGTGCATGGGGTTGCATAAAACAATATATTATTCCGCGGAGAATAAGCAGTCTTAGAGAAAAGATTTCAATTGAAACTTCCCTCACTCAAGAACTGCTTTTTTTATTTGATTACAATAGAATTTCTCAGATAATCGACATCTTGATCCCCCATGCTGACAAAGGCGCAGATTTTATTCTGGAAGCCCATATCGATATCGGACGAAAAGGAGCCACCAGAGATCTCATTCAAGAAATGACAGGACGGATTACTTGTATGGGCGTAGAGGCCAAAATCAAGCCTGATTCCTATGCCGCCTCTTCCTATGCAGACAGGTATACCAAGTAGGTCCAGCTCCATAGGCGCTTTTAACTACTACAGAACCCTTAATTTCTCTCAATAGCTACTTTTGTTCCGTGTAATCCGGATTCCGATGGTGTGACTACTAGTTTTATTGGAACTCTATTTTTTAATTCATTAACATGACTTATAATACCCACTGCTAGTTTTTCTTGATGCAGTTTTTCAAGGGAAGTCATTACAGTATCTAAAAGATAATTATCTAACGTTCCAAAGCCTTCATCGAGGAAAAAGAATTCTATTGAAGCATTACCCTTAAGCTGTATTTGACTAGAAAGAGATAGAGCTAATGCAAGGGATGTAAGAAATGTTTCTCCACCAGACAAAGTATTACAGTCCCTTCGCACTCCACCATTATAATTGTCGCATATGATGAAGTTTCCTTTGCCGTCTAATTCAAGGCTATATCTCTTGTTAGTTATGTCCATTAATCTTGTCGATGCTTCCTTAGCAATGTATCTTAAATGGCTCGTTGCAACATATTCAACAAATTTATTCCCCGAGACAAGCTTGAACATTTGATTTAACATATCTGTAATATGCTCTAGTTTCTTTATCTTTTCATTTATTTCCTTAACTCTTTCATAATTCTCTTCCATTTCCCTTATTCTTTCTTTTTTCTTGCCTACTTCTTCTAGCAATAGCCCATGGTTTTCCTTTTTATATTTCATATCCTCTTTAAATTTTATAAACTCCGCTTCATCCAGTACCTCATCCTTTAATTCTTCCTTGATTCTAGTTATGTTTCCACTTACCTTTTTAGCCTCGTCATCAAATATATTTATTTCATTTTCCATCAATTTAAGTTCTGCATTAGGGACAATACTAGTATTGACCTCATTAACATTGTCAAATTTGTTTTCCTTTAAGACATTATTCAAATCCCGTTCAATATTGACTAAAGATACTTCTAAAGCCTTATTTGTATCTTCAAGACCAACTCTCTTTTCCTGTAATTTATCTAGTAACACCTTTTCTTCTTCTTTTAATTTTCTAAGGATCTCTTCTTGATTTATTATATTAATTTTCTTTTCCTGAATTTCCTTTAAATAAACTCGGGGCTCTTTGTCTCCTACAGTTTCACTTATTTTCTCTATATACTCATCAATTACAATACGTTTTTCCTTACCGCCTTCCTCTATTCTACTTCTTTTAAGCATAGCAGTTTTAAGGTTTTCACCTATTTTATCTCTATCTATATCAATTCTTTTGACTTCGTTTCGAAGCTTCCTTAATTCTTCATCGTGTTTTGACAGTTCCTGTTCTTTTTTTCTAACTTCTTCAATTGCCTTATCTACATCTTCGATATTTAATTCTTTTTTAGCTTGCTCATACAATCCACGGATTTGATCAAGTTTTTTAAGCAGTTCATCCTTTTTCTTGTTTTCCTCTGTTAATGTTGCTTTATCTCTATTGGTGCCTTCCACGTATCGAATATTTTGCTTTTCTAAGATTATCTTTTCCTTCTCTTTAGCTTGTAAGGTTTCAATTAATTCTTTTCTTCTCAGTTCCCAATCTTTAAGTGATGTCTTTAGCTTGTCGATTTCTTCGGCTATGCTTTTTATCTCATTTTGCAGGGTAGTTACCTCATAATTTTTGAGCTTACTTAAATAAGTATCAAGTTCTTTCTTTAATTTGTCTCCTTCCTTAGATCCCTTTTTTATATCTGTCTCAAGTTCGTATATTCCCTTTTCAATTTCTCTTTTATTTTCTTCAAAGCCATCCTTGATTTTTACAATTTTTTCTATTGTATCCATAGACATTGCCTCAGCAGTCTCTGGGTGATCTATGGATCCACATACAGGACAAGGGCAGTCTTCCTTAAGCTCTAAACTAAGAAGCCCAGCTCTATGGGCATTTTGTAGCTTGGTGATCTCTATTTTTGCATCCTCAAGTTTTTCTCCATTATCCCTGTGTCTTTTATTCAAATAATCTAGCTTAAATTGGGCTTCTTTCTTGCTATCCTTTATTATACTTAGTTCACTTTCTATTTCTGCTTTCTTTTTAAGGTTTTCTTTTGTTTCCTGCAAACCTGACTTTAGCTTATGTAATTTTATTTCTTTTTCTAGTATATAATCATTGTCCTTAGGAGGATTGGCTTCAAGGCTTTGAATCTCATCCTTTAGCCCATTATATACTTTTTCCTTTTCTACAAGGGATTTTCCTATTTCACTAATTTTTCCATCGCCTTCTACGATCGTTTTGTTTAAGCTTTCTATATTTCTTAAGCTTTCCTCCTTAGCATTATTTAATTCATCATAACCATTTTTTAGCTTCCAAGTTCCGTTTAGCTTTTCTCTATATTCAGGTGATACTTTTAGAGTTTTACATCTCTCTTCAAGTTCTTCTATTCTCTTATTATTTTTTTCTCTATCTGCCTTAAACTCTTCTAATTTTTTCTCTGATTTTTTTATAATTTCACTGCACTTTTTAAATTTTTCTGCTAATATAGCACGCTCCATATTTAGCTTGTCAACAGTTTCCTTTAATTCTATTGCATTCTTTACATTTGCTTCTTTTTCTATTAACAGGGGTAGTTCTTGGTCCTTTTTAAGATATGCAGCCTCATACTTCGATTTAGTTTCCTCCAATTTTTTACTGACAGCTTCTAGCTTTGTTAGAATATCCTTTAAGATTTGTTTATTCTTTTTAATATCATTGAAGGTATCATTATATCTATCAAGATAAGGCCTAACTTTTTCAGCGTTTCTTCCTTTTTCTAATCTTTCCCTAAGCCCTTCGACTTCACGGGATCTATCATCAAGCTTCTCTTTTATATTTAGATAATTTTTTAGTTCAGTTTGAAGATCCCATATCTTATTAAGCTCTTCATATCTCTTTTCTATACGGTTTATCTCACTCTTTAATTCATTTTCATTCTTTTCTATCTGAGATAAAACCTCTCTTTCAGCTTTAATATTTGCCTCTGTTACCCCATCAAATCTATTAAGTTCTCCGCTTAAAATTTGCAATTCTTCTTCTCTTTTTCTCTTAAAGCTTCTTATTTTATCAACAAGATTTCCGCCGTATTTCTCCAAGCTCAAGATTCTTTCAAGCATGTTCCTTCTCTCACTGCCCGCCAGCTTTAGAAACTCACTGAATTTCCCCTGTGGAAGAACTACAGATCTTGTAAAATCTTGATGATTAAGCCCAATTACATTTTTTACTTCTTCATCTATCTCAGAAACCTTATCTACAATCCTTACACTATTACCTTCAGTATCCAGAAGGGTTAATCTAGCAAAATCTGTTTTGATTCCACCGTTTTTATTTTTCTTTATACTTCTTTCTATTCTATAGGCTTGTCTACCAGAGCTATTTCCACAATCAAATTCATAACTTAGAAACACCTTTTCCATATCTGTATTTATAAATTCCTTTGTTCCCCTTGCTATGGCATTATATCCATACAAAGCTATGGTTATAGCATCTAATATGGTAGATTTTCCACTTCCCGTCGGTCCAAATATTCCAAATAATCCGCCTTCTATAAGGGTTGAAAAATCAACCTCCTGTTCCTCAACAAAGCTGTTAAGTCCTGATATCTTAAGTAATTTAGGTCTCATAGTCTTTGGCGTTCACTTCCTTTCTGCAAGGGTAATAACTCCTTATCAGTTTACTTTTTATCCATATAGAACTCACTTATAAATCTACATTTTGATTTTTTGAATAGCCAACGATTTCAGGATATTTAAAGAATCAAAACGTAAAAGATTTATTGCGATTTCTATATCTTAATTATATGAAATTTTCTTTGATATTTCAAAAGATTAATTTTAGTCCTTTATTTTAAATGCTCAATAGCTTTGTATTTTTTCCTCTATATACTTGTCTATAACTATTAACTTAATATATAAGAAGACTGCTGTGAGTAAAAACAACTTTTTACTTGCACAACAGTCCTTTGAATCAAATTTCTTTACTTTATACATCTATCAAATAAGCTAGTAAGATCATCTCTTACTATTTTATTGTTTATGATATCTTTAATGGCTCTATTTATTGTTTCTATTCTTACTTCCTTTCCTATTAGATTTCTTTCTAGCCCGATAAAATTCTCTAGGATAAGGGCATCGGTGTTAAAGCTGCATTCTTCAAATTTTCCATCTATCACATCATAGCTAAATTCTATAACTGCCCAATCAAATTTTTCTGCTAATGTTACTGAATAACTAGGGCTCTGGGAATATATCCAATCCCATGATCTATTCTTTTTTACTTCATCTTGTATAATATCCATCGGTATATTAAGTTCTTCCACGGATTGTATAGTTCTATAGACTGATTCAAAAGAGTTATACAAGGATTTTTTTATAGTCTCAATTGTTATGTCTGGATTCAATTCCGATAGATTTACAACCCTTGATTTTACCGATTCTATAGCTTTGGAATCAATTTTAATTGCCGATACACTAAGATACCGCATCATTTTTTCAATGTCTACATCCAATAGCAAAGTTCCATGATGACAACTAATACCATCTTCAGAATAAAAAGCATTGCCCGAAAATTTTTTCCCATCTATAGCAATGTCATTTCTACCACTGTACTCAGCTTTTAGCCCAAAGGGATTCAGAGCTTCTATAATCACTTGTAATTGCTTGTTTACATCATAATTCTCTTCACCTGTAATAAATGAGAAGTTCAAGTTCCCTAGGTCATGATATACTGCTCCGCCACCGGAACACCTTCTAACAAGAGAAACCTCATTAATCTTTATTTCCTCTAGATTGCACTCTTGATAAGGGTTTTGATTTCTACCTATGACTATTGTGTTTTCATTTTGCCAAAGTAGTAAAATAACTTCATTATCTTTTGCCTTTTGAATTAGATAAGTCTCAATTGCTAAATTAACAGCAGGGTCTATTGATGAGGTTATATATATCTTAGGGATTACCTTACCCAAAATGTATCCCTCGATTCTTTAACATTAACAGAGATTCATGTATCCCTTCCGACAGAGTTGGATGGGCATAGATTACTTGAATTGCATCATCTATCTTCACTTTATGTTGTATCAGATTTGAAATAGCTGCGATCATGTCGGTTCCATGGGCACCAACAATAACTCCACCTAGAAGAATATCCTTTTCTTCATCTGCAATTAATTTTATGAAGCCCTCTGTCTCATTCATTACCAGTGCTTTACCACTAGCCATCAATGGAAACTTAGCCACCTTAACAGCTATGTTTTTCGCAGCAGCTTCCCTTTCACTCATACCAATATGTCCAATCTCTGGACTTGTAAATATGGCACTTGGAACTAAATCATAGTGGGCTTTTGCCTTACTTCCCATCATATGTTCTACTGCAATTTGACCTTGATGAGAAGCTACGTGGGCAAGTTGCACAATATTTGTAACATCACCTATTGCATAAATAGAAGGGGATGAAGTTTGCATATATTCATTAACCGCAATACCATTTTCTTTCTCATTTAAGGCTACATTCAATTTCTCTAATTCTATACTGTCCAGATTTGCTCTCCTACCAACGGCCATTAAAACCTTCTCACTGCTAACATAATATTCCTTATCGTCCTTATTAAAGGTTGTTATTAACTGAGCGTCTACAGTTTCTTGTATTCTATCAACACAAGCACTTTCAAAAATTTTAACTCCTTTTGCATTGGCAATAGATGATATATATTCTATAACATCGTCATCTAATAGAGATAATACTTGAGGCCCATACTCCACTACAGTTACTTCTGAGCCCAGTGATCTATATATAAATGCTAACTCCATTCCAATTACGCCACCGCCTATTACAGTTAACCTCTTTGGAATTTCAGTTAGAGAAAGTATTTCTTTACTTGTTAATACATTTGGTAGGTCTGCTCCTTCAATTGATAAGGTACTAGCAGATGAACCAAGGGCCAATATTATGTTTTTTGATCTAATAGTGGCATCGATTTTTTTAGTTTTAACACTGATTGTTTTTTCATCAACTGCAACAGCATTGCCTTCAATAACTCTAATATTGTTAGCTTCCATTAATTGATTAATTCCCGATACTAAGGTCTCTACAACTTGATCTTTTCTCTCAATAACTCCACTTAAAGATACCTTATAATCCTCTACATGGATTCCAAATATATCAGCACTTTTTATATTTTCAAGGATATGAGAACTTTCGGCCATTGACTTTGTGGGGATACAACCGTAATTTAGACATGTGCCGCCTAAGCGATTTTTTTCAACCAGAACCGTATTCATACCCAGTTGAGCACCTCTAATTGCAGCTACATAACCGCCTGGACCACCACCTATTACCAATAAATCGCAGATAATCTCTTCCTTTTTAGGTTTTGCTATACCAAAAGAGTAATTAGGTTTCTTAGGGCTTACTTTATCTGAATTGTCTTTTTTATCTGGCCTTTCACCTTCTATAAAACCAACTACATCATTCTTAGCAACGGTTTGCCCTTCCTCTATAGATAGCAGCATTAAAGTACCGTTGGCGTTGGCAGTAAAATTCAAGTTTCCTTTACCCGATTCTAGGCTAAATAATACGTCTCCGACTTTAATCTCATCTCCAACTTTTCTAGAAATTTTCCCTACCTTGGCATTTGTGTCATGGCCAGATAGTTTCTCGATAATCAATTCGCACTTCATCCTATCCCACCTTTTAAAAAAGGCTATAGGCATTGATTACCTAAGCCCTTTTATTTTTTTATTGAAAATCCTTTTCAAATTCTTCTAAACAATCCTTTAATAATGTTACTGAGTAAGCCATTGATGGCCCTCCACCAAATGCTACTGACACCATTGCTGATTCAATAATCTCTTCTCTTGTTGCTCCCGCCTCAAGAGCTTTATATGTATGATATACGATGCAATATTCACATCTGTTATAACACCCAATTGCCACACTGATTAATTCTTTAGTTTTATAGTCTACAGCATTTGGTTCATAAGATGCACCAAGTAATCCCATAAATGCTTCTACCTGCTCAGGATTTGTTTTTCCTAAATCTTCTAAACCCCCAACAAAACCATTTAACATTTCTCTAACATTGTACGCCATAAAAGTTCCTCCTTTTTGTTTGCTTATGCAACATTAAGTATAGCAAACATTTTTGTTGATTTCAATAAATTTTTAACAATATTCTTTTAAATTTCTGTTTTGCATCCTTATAATCTCAAATTTTATAATGAATTTGTCTATTATATCAACGAAATAAAATATACCAGATGTAGCTAAATTAGTTACCATATATTTTGCCAAAATTAAAAAGTATCCTCGATTTTGCGATTTCAAATGCAAAACTTGAGGATACTTTCTTAAACTTTTTTTATTAAATTCTTACTTATAATCCTTAATGTTTCTTACCATAGTGCTCATCACTTTTTCAAAGATTCTTAATTCCTCTTCTGTTAATCCTTCTATCAATTTATTGTTAAATTTATCTCCTTCAGGAGTTAAATCTTTAATTTTAGCTTTTCCTTCTTCGGTTAATAGGATATTAACACTACGTCTATCTTCTTTACTTCTTACCCTCTGAATCATCTGGTCTCGTTCAAGTCTATCAAGCAATCTTCCAACACTAGAATCTTTAACGTGCATAAGTTTTGATAGTTGCCTTTGAGTCATATATTCATTAGTATTTATATAGTAGAGAGCAATCCATTGAATTCTCGTTATACCACTTTTTTTAATCCTTCGACCGAAGGCATCTGAAATTTCTTTCATAGAATTTTCAGTTATATGGCCTACTCATCTATCTAAATCAAAATACATGCAATTCCTCCTCTACACATATAATCTATAGTTAAGTATAAGGTATCTTGCTAAATAATTCAAATAGATAGGTTTAGGACAACCACTAAATACATTTTAATACAATCAAAGAGAGTTTAAATGAAGAGATTTCTTTCTGTAGTTATAATTAAATTAGGAATGGGTACACGCCATTACCCCTAGCAATACAAATAAGTTTGAATTCTCTTTCTGAAAATTCTTTCCTGATTCTTATACCTCATTCTACTGAACAGTAAGTAAGGCCCTCTTAATCTGTGCAATAAGTTCATAGCCGTCCCATGGTTTTTGTATTACACAGTAAAGATTAGCGCTTTTCTTCGCTTCTAGCAGTGAGGCATTATCAGCGTATCCCGTCAGGATTATTTTAATTGTTTCAGGCCATTTTTGGTGGACTTCCTTTAGAAATTCGTCTCCCTTAACATTTGGCATTAGCCAGTCAGAAATTACAACAATAAGCTTACAACCGTCTTCAATCAATTCTTCGATTACTTCCCAAGCTTCTTCAACACTTTCAGCTGCTTCATAGATAAATTCACTACCAAAGGCTTTTTGAAACTGTGTACATAAACTGTCTAAAACTATTTTTTCATCATCCACACATAATATAGCTTTGTGCACTAATACCCATTCCTTTCTTACTTTGTCTCTATCTAATAATCCGTATATTTTATTTTTATTCTTCTAACATGCCAACAAAATAATCCACTAGCTTAGGATCAAATTGTAAGCCAGCGAATTTTCTTAATTCAGCTACTGCTTCATCATGGGCCATGGCATTACGATATGGACGAGTATCAGTCATAACAACATAGGCGTCGATGATGCTTATAATCCTGCATTCCAGAGGAATTTCTTCCTCTTTAAGTCCTACTGGATATCCATTTCCATCCCACCACTCGTGGTGTTTTGCTATTAAATCAGATATATATCCTATGTCGGGTATGGATTTAGCGATACGATAGCCTATTTCACAATGTTTCTGGATTTGGTTAAATTCTTCGTGGGTCAAATCCTTGGGCTTAAATATAATACTCCTTTGAATGCCTACTTTCCCTATGTCATGGAACTCTGCCAGTAGCATCAATTGCTTGACCCTTTTTTCTGAAAAGCCCATTCTTTGACCAAGCCGTGATGCTAATAACTTTAAACGTTCAGCATGGCCACTGGCAAAGAAGTCTTTTTCCTTTAAGTTTTGTATAAGATTTTCAATAATTGTCTTTCGAATATTAGAGCTCTTTGATATTTTGTCATGATACATATTAGCATCGGCCTCTTTAAAAACATCTTCCATAGAGCTTCCATTTCGCTCTTTTTCAGAATATCCTACAGAAATACTTAAAATATATTCCGAATTTGATGAGTTATGTTTTCTCATGGCATCTTTAATTCTAGTATTAATATCAGCAAGCACTGATATATCAGCATTGGTCAGTAATATAGCAAATTCATCGCCGCCAATTCTCGCAAGCATATCACTTGGCCTAATGCAATTTTTAATAACATTGGCAGCTTTTTTAATCAAGTCATCTCCAGCTTGGTGCCCTAATGTATCATTTATTAATTTAAGTGCATCGATATCACACACAACTACTCCCACCCATGAATCACGTAAGTCGCCAATTCTCTTCATTTCTTGTTCAAAATAAGCACGATTATAGAGTCCTGTAAGGGCATCATGTAAGCTAAGGTATCGCAGCTGTTCTTCTGTCTGCTTCCGCTTAGAAATATCATTAAATATAAGACATATGCCAAATTGTTCATTTTCTGCCATTATGGGATAACCTGTTACCGATACGTCTATCAAGCTGCCATCCTTACGTTTTCTAACAGACTCAAATCTCATAGTACTTCCACAAAGAATAGAATTTAAGGAGTAGGACTCCTTATTCATATATTCATCGGGAATAAGTAGCTCATTAATATCTTGATTCTTAACATCATCTATGGAATATAGGAACAATTCTCGAAAGGCATCATTTATATTGGTAATCTGGAATTCATTATCCAATATGGCGATCCCTTCAGGAGAATTGGCAAAGAGCTGCTCAAAGAACGCTTTTTGTATATGTAGTTCTCTTGTACGCTCGTAAACCATCTTTTCCAGATTTGCATTCATTTCCTTCAATCGTTGATACATGTTCTGCAGATTTATATTTTGCTCTATTAGCTTTTGCTCCTGCATATAGCTTTTTGCTGCTTCTTTTATCGTTAAGGTAACATCGGCCTTTTCCCATGGTTTTCCGATATAGCGATATAGGTTTGCATGATTTATTGCATTTATTATCGACTCGTCATTACCTTGCCCCGTTAACATAATCTTCACAGTTGTGGGAGATATCTCATGCACTGCAATTAGAAATTCATCTCCACTCATTTCCGGCATGACTTGGTCAGAGATCACCACAGCAATCCTATGGTTCTGTTCTATATACTCCTCAATAATTTCTAGGCCTTCAATACCACTTTCGGCAAATTCAAGTATATAGTGCTGCTCCAGTTCTCTTCCAAGCTGTCTTTCTAAACTGTCTAAGACCATTTTTTCATCATCAACACATAGAATTACTGGCTTCTCCATAAAATCACCCTTTTGTACATGCTGTAGTATGTTACTCTATATTCGATAAATTTATCGGTAGGAATATTGTAAATACTGTTTTCCCCGGCTTAGATTCTACTTCAATCTTACCTTGGTGTTTATCTATAATTCTCTGACATATATCCAAACCCAAACCAGTTCCTTCACCCTTTTCCTTTGTAGTAAAGAATGGTTCAAAAATATTTTCCATAATTTCAGGGGGCATCCCTGGTCCATTGTCAGTGAACCTAACCACCACATAACCCTCTTCTTCTTGTAGGTCTACTATCAGTTTTCCCTTAGCAGACATGGCTTGAATAGCATTATGAATAATATTAGTCCACACTTGACTCAGTTGATCGGGATACCCCTTTATTTTAGGAACTGGGCTAATATTTTTAATCAGCTCAATACCACGCTTTATTTGATTATGGTAGATAATTAATACAGTTTCTAAGCCTTCCTGTACGGATATGGTTACTGGTTTATCATTTTCATGAGAGTGTGAATAGCTTTTTAGAGCAAACACTATTTTGCTTGTTTTATTAAGGGCTAGACGTATGTTCTCAACGTTTTTCCTTTGTACAGCCCAATCACTTGCTACTCGAAGTATAGAGGTTAGGTCCTTTTCCTTTGAAAGGGCTTTTACATCCTCTATATTTTCGTAAATTCCCATACGCACTAAATAGTTAGCAATCAAACCAGCTTCTTCAATTTCACACTCCTCAAGTAACTTTTTTAAAGCTCTTTTGTATTTCCTCTCTTCTCTCGTGGAGAGAGGTACATTATTATTTACCCCATGGTCTATCAATACACATAATCTATCTGCAGCTTCCGGATCAAGCTGTCTAAATAGTTCAATAAGCTCCATTAATGAATCAAATGTGAGAGAGATGTCCTCAGCAGCTGCTTTCGCCGCTCCAATCGGAGTGTTCATTTCGTGGGCTACACCGGCAACCAAATTACCTAGGGCTGCCATTTTCTCTGACTGAACAAGTTGTGTCTGGGTCTGCTTCAAATGCTCCATAGCAGTCTTCAATTCTTCATAAGCCCTTTCTAGCTCAGATGATCTCTCCTTAAGCTGTAGGGTACGTCTTTTCACTTTATCTTCAAGGTTTCTATAGAGACTTATATTTTCAAGAGCAATAGCTGCCTGCGAAGCCACTATCTGTAAAATTTCAATCCTATCCCTTGTAAATGCCCCTGTTGTCAGATTGTTTTCAAAGTACAGTATTCCAACCAGCTTATTTTGTGTCAATACTGGAATACATAATATAGATTTTGGTTTAAATCTCTCAATGTAGGAGTCATTTTGAAAATGCTTATCATCGGCTGCATCGTTGATCACCACACCATCTTCGGTACGAAACACATAGTTAATTATAGTTTCTGAAAAGATCTCTTGAAATTCCTGTATATCTATATCTTCTACTACTTTGCAGTCATCACAATCGATGTTAGCCTCAGCTTTAACGAATAATCGGTCTTCGTTTTTAATGATGAAAAATCCTTTTTGTGCCCCTGCATTTTCCATAACGATCTTCATCATTTTCCTTATCAGACCGTCATATTTCATTTCACTAGCCAGCAAGTGGGAAATTTTCATTATACTTGCCATGTCAAGCATTTGGGTAGATGTCTGACTATAGGTATTATTGGAGATCGAGATATCACTTTCCACAATCACCTTTTTAAGGTAAAAATATTTTTCCTCTAGATCAGAGACTTTCTCACTAGCTCCCCATTTTTTATAAAGATAGTGAGCTTCTATCATATAGGCCTTTGCAATGCTTTCTTTCCCTCTAAACTTATAAAATCTAGATGCAAGTTCATTTGCCAATGCAGCATCCTGAATAAATCCATTGCTGACAGCCTGATCAATGGCTCGATCAAATAACTCTGATGCCCTTTCGTATTTCTTTTTGACTCTGCAAATTTCAGCTTCTAACAAAAAGTATTTATATTTGTGGCTATAGGGAGAAGCTTCTGCCCATTTTTTAACTTTTTTAAGGTTTTTATATATTTTTTTTCTAGCTTCATCATCTATTTTTTCATAGTTTGCAAGATAAGCCAGAGTACTGTAGAAAAAGAATACCGGATAATTAATTGTTGACATTACACTGTCAATATATTTTTCTGCAAACTTAGAAGCCTCTAGCGCAATATCATAGTTCTCAAAGAATACATTTAGAATCATTTTATTGCTATATATATAATAGATTCCATTCCTATCATCATTATCCATATAAGTCTTAATCATTTTGTTTTCATCATAATTTTCATCGGATAAACTGGTTTTATCACCTTTATTTTTTGATAATTTCTCCAGAAGCTGTATAAATGTGCGAATCGAGTTGTACTGTTTATCCTGTTTGAGTTCGGACTTTATTTTCTCTGCTGATGCAACAAGCTCTTTCCCTACTTTCTTGATGTTCTTCCCAGCAAAAAATGAATGAAATCCGTGACATAAAAGAGCCCAAGCAGCATACTCGGCATCCCCTGCTTCGAGGGAATAAATGTATGCATTCATTAACTCTTCCAGCACATCGTCAAGTTTGTCCTTCCAATGGGTAACAAATATGCATGCAACTACAATGGTTCTTCCTTTTAGTTCATTGCTTTCTGTTTTTTCAATAATTCTTAGTCCAATTTTCCCAAACTTATACCCATCATCGATGTTCCCTAGTAAACCACATAAAATAGTACCATAGGTGCAATAAGCAAATGGAGATTGTACTGAATTCCCGTATTTTATAGATATTTCAATCTGCTTTAGTACCATTAATATGAAGAGCTCTGGAGCAGAAAGATATGCAGAAGAAGCTACGGTTGTCAACAACCTCATTATAGCAGCCTTTTCTTGGTCCTTTATATTTGGCAGATTTGCAAAACTGTCAATATTTTTTCCATAGAGAGAAGCCTTGAATAGAATCAACTTGTAAAGAATTTGCCCTTGGGATATCTTTTTAGGAAAATCAACCTCAAGATTTTTCAATACATTTAGTGCCGTTACAACTGCTTCCTTTGTATTATTTTTTGCTAAAAGTGATAAAATCTTTATTTCATATAGTTTTACTTTATCTAACAGTTTGTCACAGTTACTCAATACAATACTCATATACTTCTCCATTATTTCATATTCCCCGCAGGAATAAGCAGCTTCTGTAGCATCGGTATATAGTTTTATAGCCAAGCCCATATCATATGACCATATTTCTTTTCCAAGAAGTTCTATTGCAAGCTTAAAATACTCAAGGGCTAGAATAAATGCAGAGGATTTTTTTGCCTTTTTTCCAGCAATATAATTAAGTTCAGCTAGTTCTCTTATATCCTTTTCACCATTAATCAATTCTCTACTCAAGTTTAAATGTGTTACGATATCAAATACCCTTTTTTCCATATCATCTTCTTTAACATTCGCCTTTATAATTTCTCCTATTTTCAGATGAAGATAATTTTTTTCTTCATCTTTGATCAGAGAATAGGCGGCTTCACATATTTTGTCATGGAAGAACTTGAATTTTGAATTAATCCTTGAATTTTGTATGTATTTATAGGACGTATCGAGAGGCACAATCAATCCTTCTTGCAATGCATCCCATAGGCCCTCTGCAGTTTCTTTCTGCCTGGTTTTATCCATATTCAACAATATATTGTAGTCAAAGATATTTCCTACAAGAGATCCTAGCTTTAAAACCCTCTGGGTGTCTTCATGTAGTCCTTTAATTCTTTCAACGGCTATGTCAGCCATACTGCTTGCAAAACCTGTATTTTTTATTTCTTTTAGGTCCCATCTCCAACATAATTCTTTATCATCAAAAACTATCATTCTCTTATCATATAACTGCTCTAAAACCTCGGTAATAAAAAAGGGATTGCCCTTTGTCTTTTCATATATTAAAATTGAAAGCTCCCTTGTCTTTGCTAAATCTGACTTCAAAGTATCTGAAACAAGTTCATTAATGTCTTCTAGGTTAAGTGGCTGAAGCCTTAGATTTTTTACCATCATTCCATTTTCTTCTAATTCATTCAAAGTTATTTTGAGAGGGTGTAGCTCATCAACTTCATTATCCCTATAAGAACCAATAAGAAAAAGATTTCCGTTATTTTTTGTACATGACAAAATTTTCATCAGATCCATCGATGCATTATCTGCCCACTGAAGGTCATCAAAAAAAATCACCAGAGGATTTTCTCTATTAAGAAAAGCAGTAACAAATTCTCTAAAAACAAAATTAAACCTATTTTGACTTTCTACAGGATTTAATTCTTCTATCTCTGGCTGTTTTCCAATTAAGATCTCCACTTCAGGTATTACATCTGCAATAACTTTGCCATTAATCCCAAGGTTTTTCTTTAAGTTTCTCTTAACTAACTCTATTTTTTCATTCCTCTCGGTCAGCACCAATCTTATAAGCTCTCTAAATGCATGTATTATCGCACTATAGGGGGTGTTTTCTCTAAACTTTTCATATTTAGTAGATATAAAGTATCCCCTTTTATTCAAAGCAAACTTCTGAAGCTCATTAACCAGTGCGCTTTTCCCAACTCCTGAAAATCCTGATACAAGCATTAATTCATAGCCATCATTGCATACATTTTCATATGCAGCAATAAGACTTGATAACTCTTTTTTCCGCCCATATAATCTCTGGGGTATATGAAATCTACTTAGGTTATCCTTCGCAGCAATATCAAAATCTTCAATAACACCTTTTTTCTCTAATTGTTCAAGACAGTTTAGAAAATCTACTTTTATACCAAAGATACTCTGATATCTATCTTCTGCGTTTTTAGCAAGCAGTTTCATAATCATTTTTGATATCGTAAGGGGTATATCTTTATCCAATAAATAAAGTGGTTTAGGCTCCTTTGCAACATGATAGTGTATAATCTCCATAGGATCCGAAATATTTGGAAATATCTTTTGATTTACAAATATTTCATAAAAGGTAGCTCCAAGAGAATAATAATCGGAATGATAATCTATAGCTCGATTCATTCTCCCAGTTTGCTCAGGGGAAATATATGCAAAAGTCCCCTCAATTACCCTCTCATTACTTATTGATGACTTTTCTTTTGTAAGTTTAGTTGCATTACCAAAATCAATTATCTTTACCTCTCCTGTATTCTCGTTAAGTATGATATTAGATGGATTAATGTCCTTGTGGATAATATTCTTTGAATGAATCTTATCTATAATATCAATTATCTTGATAAATAACTGAAGTTTATCCTTTATCCCCCAGGCCTTAAAATCAATGTTCTTAATTGCTTTTCCATCAAAGTCCTCAAGGATTAATGCAAAACTGCTTTTATAGCTTTCTAAACCATACTCTTTTATTACTCCATCAATATCAATATCCTTAATAATCTCATATTCGTACTTAAATTGAGCAATTCTTTCTTCAGAAGGATATTCATAATTTAGTAGTTTTATTATTACCGATCTATTGTCATCATTTTTTATGGCTCTGTAGATAATGGAGTTAGAGCTTTCATATATTTTTTCAATTATTTCATAGCCTAAAATATTCATTTTATACCCCTTTGCACCTATACTACAGGTTTAAATTATTCATTAGCCGCGAATACAGTCCTGTTATAGAAATCGCAATAAATCTTTTATATTTTGATTCCTCAAATAGTCCTAAAGCGTTGGCTATTTAAGAAATCAAAATGTAGATTTATAAGTGCGTTCTATATATAAAGTTATATTCCAAAGTTAATTCCTCCATAGCCTTCCAAGTTCATGCTCATTAGCTTATGCCCAAATCCGTTCAATTCAACATAGGCCTCTCCAATAGGCTCATACTTATCGTCATAAACATTACAAGCCCCTTCCCAGTATTCTGGGCCAATCCAAAATACATGTTTAGCCACTAATGCCTGATGTTTTAGTACTGGCTCGATAATCAGTTCAATGTCTTTTAGCTTGATCCTCCAACCCGAAGGAAATTGGATGTTTGTACGTGGACATTTCCATCTATCAAGAATAATTACTTCAAACTCATTATGATTTAGCACCTTTGTTTTATTTTCATGTGTTATAGAACCAAATTTCTCACTTTTGCTATACTCCCCAAGAAAATCATAGAGCATTATTGTTCTTTTATCAAAAAGTTCTATTGCAAACCACTGCCAGCCCTTAAAAATAGCCCTGTATAAGTCTCCATACTGTCTGTCAAACCAACTTATTCCTTCTATTTTATATGTTTTACCATCTACTTTAATAGTCCCTTCAGTTTTCATTCTTTCCCTTGAATAGTAATAGGTATATCCTCCAAAGGAATAATGATGTGCCTTTCCATCATAATGGACAACAGGATCTTCCAAAGACTCAAGATTGACATCCAATATATAGTCGTCTATTTCACAGTAAAGAGAATCCTTACCTTTACCTCCAAAGGCAGCAATTACATCTCTCTCACCACTACTAACCTCAAGGTTAAATTTCCCATCAAGTTTTCTGGGTAAACTACAATATTTCACATGTTCCCTATAATGATAGCTTTTTCTATCGATATCTGTAATAGCGGCTTGGGCAAGCTGATTTCTAAAGAATATCCAACTATCAAAGGCAAAAAATACTATCTCAAATCCATACCTTTTTCCAGTCTCATCCCTTAAATGTCCTGTCCAATACCACCACTGCACCGATTGATCCGATAGAAAAGAATCGTCTGCCGGTAACGCTACATCCTTTTTATCCCCGTTTCTAAAAATCCCTAGTGGTCTTATTGGTGACCTTTTATAAAACAACCAATGATACAATTTACCAAGTGCTTTTTTCATACGTCCTCCTAGTTGGCCTTCTCAAATTCGAATCCTGCGTCTTCTTTTTTCTTACCTAAGAAGTTTCTAATTTTATCGATAATTACTGTTTCTCCAAACTCCTTGGCCAGATCTAAAAGCAGGATATAGTCATTTTCATCCTTCATAACTGAAAGAAGCTCCTTTAGTTCAAATTCCTTTAAAACAACTTTTAATGTTTCAATAGCCTCCTCTTCGCTCATTTGAAGGCAGAACATTGTTTCTAATCGTTCACCACCAAAGGAATCAATGACCACTTTTGTAAATCTATCTATCAAGTTTGGAGTTGCAAAGGCTAAAAAGTGAAGGACAACCTTATCCATTATAATTTCATATTTTTTTCTTTGCCCAAATGAGGTTGCTTTATTAAGGGCTTGTTTATCAAGTCTATTTTCTTTCAATAATTCACTAATATTTTTAGCATAAATCTTATAATTGTTTAATATAAATGACATACCCCAACCCGCTGGTATGGTCCAGCATCCAGTATCACCAACAAAAGCAATTCTGTCCTTTGCCACCTTCTGAGACAGGCCATTTGATGGATACCATCCAAATCTTTCCCTAGCTAAATTACCTTCTTTAAATGATTTTATAGATTCCTCATTCTGCAATATGTACTCAAACTGCTCTTTCATGAAATCCTTTTCTACAATGTTTTCGCAGAAAAAGAGTATGAACACGAAAACCCTTTTTTCATCAAGGACTTCATATTCCATTATTGGCCTTAACTCTGACAGTGTACTGCTACGGTCCATGGGCATATCCTTGAAGGACTGCCACAGCATATAATCTCCTACTTCCATATTCCCAAGATTTCCAGGATGCTTTAAATCTCTCACATCTGAGAAATCAATTTCATATCCGTATACGGACCACCAAAAGTAACCTTTACGGTTAATTCTGTTCTTTTTTGCTATTTCAGAGCTGTAGCCCGATGCATCTATTAATAGTTTAGCTTCGTAATCTTTACAACAGTCCGTCCCTTCTGAAGACACAGTTCTTATGGTAACTATTTCATCCTCTACTTTGTAATCAATATAGGTGCAGTTTTCTATTGTCTCAGATCCATTTTCCCTTATAGTATCAGCCCAATGATTCAGTATTCCCTCTTGATTAATGTATGGATAACATCTCCATTTCTCCTCTGATTTCCATGGAGCAACAGCATCCCATTTTATTTCCATATTTGGTGTATATTCAAAGAATCTCTTTACACCGTTATATGCATACTCCTGTACATCGGGGTCTAATTTAGCAATAATCGAACCGGGCACAATCCACGATCTGTCAGTTTTACCGATTTTTCCTTTTTCAACCAATAAGACCTTATGTCCGATTTTCGACAATTCTGCCCCAACGCTTAATCCTGCTGGACCACCTCCAACAATTACAACGTCATAGATTTTTTTATCATTTCCCATCATCATATCTCTCCAATCCTATTTAAAACTTGTAGCCCTTTGGCGTACATATTTATGAAAGAGTGCTTGTTTTACTTTATTAAAACATCCATACCTATCTATATAATTTCTTAAATATTTTCTTCGACAGTTTATAAGAAAATCCTGCCAAAATAATAAAAATTTTGACTATTTTGTCGAATATTTATCATTTAATAGGGTTCTATGGTTTTGAAAGCACGACAAAGGGACTGCCCCCAAACGCACTTGTGTAAGTGTGTGTATGAGGGATCAGTCCCTTTGCTATGTTTTTTTAACTTATAATAAATAATCTGTCATTATTCTGTTTCATCATATTTTTAATCTTCTTCACCTGCGATATCGGCAAATAGTGTCATGAACTCTTCTACAGGCTCTACCTTCTTTTGATGAATATAAAACTCTTTAAACAATTCCATTATACTTCTTTCCCTGAAGTTTTCGATGGCTTCATCATCATTATCTATTTCTTCCAGTATTGGAACTATAGAAAGTATATCGGGTTTTAATTTTTTTATATCCTTTATTTGGGATTGGTCTAAAACCTTATCTGTTTCTATCTCAAGATATGCCCAGACCTCTCTATCTACATTTTTTTCACACATATCTATTGCCTCATCGATACCTTTACATCGCCATACCTCAATAGGTCTTCTATTTTTCAGAAAGACCTCCTCTGTTCTGGCTTCTCCTTCTGGTTTTACATCTACTACATATACACATTTACTGTATCCGATTTCACTCCTACTGTACTGTAAGGGCGAGCCGGAATAAACTGCCTGTACATTTTTATACTTTACTCGCTGAGGCTTGTGAAGGTGTCCTAGGGCTATATATTGTGCTCCTATAGATAGGCTTTCTCCAGCTACAGTAAGACCACCACCTACTTGAAGTACCCTCTCCGAATCTGAAGTTTCTCCACCCAAGACGAATATATGACTTACAGCAACATTTATAGTGTCCTCTCTAAATTTCTCAGAAAGGTTTTCAAGTATTTCCCCAACCTTTTCCGAATAATTCCTTTGAAGCTCTCTTTCATCGGAGATATCTCCAAGGACTTCATTTAACCTCTGTTCACTAGGATAAGGCAGTGTTAAAATCACTATATTCTCATCATTGATTTTAAGTTCTACGTATCCTTCACCAGCTTCTAATACTTCATGCTTCCCTATCATGCCCTTCTCCACCTTGCTTTTGGGATTACCAAGAAGTATTATTCCATGTTCATAGGCTAGGGGAGTTGATGCAGTAAGTCTATCGGGATTGTCATGATTTCCGGCTATGACAAGCACAACCCTTTCTCCGTTTTTACCGAGCCTCCTCAGAGCTCTGTATAAAAGTCCTTCAGCTTTAGCTGGCGGATTACTGTTGTCGTATACATCTCCGGCTATTATTATCAGATCAATTTCCTTTTCATCGGCTATCTCTATGATATCTTCTATTATTTTTTCCTGTTCTTCCAATCTACTCTGGTTTTCTAAGTGTTTACCTAAATGCCAGTCGGAAGTGTGTAATATTCTCACCCTATCTGCACCTCCTTATCTATGTCGAATAGATAGATATAGCTTTCCTTAACTTTCTTACCAGTAATTTTTTCTAGTGCTTCTTGGTATAACTCTATTTGAACCCTATACCTCTTTATCATCATTTCCACATTTTCATAAAATACATTTCCCGTTTTATAGTCTATAAGTACAAGATCCTCTCCTTCTTCGAAGTAACAATCAATAATCCCCTGAATAAGAAGGTCTTCACTACAATCCTCTAGATCATCAATTACTTCTGCAGCCTTCTTTTTTAGAATAAAAGGTGCTTCTCTAAATACCTTTTCAGCCCTCAGTATTCTGTCCCCTATATCACTCCTAAAAAAGCTTAATATCTTTTCTGCCTTAACAACCTTAGCTTCCTCAAAAGTCAATTGCTCTTTCATAACCATAGTATCTATTTGGTCTTCAATCTGAGATATATCTAAGGCCTTGCTCAAATCTAAATGCTGCATTACAAAGTGTATGATTGTTCCTATTTCAGCCTTTGTAAAGGGTTTTTCTCCCTCTAAAAAGCTTGGCTTCTTAACTAATGATGGAATTTTAAACACTATATCATCTATATTTTTTGCCGAGGCCTTCTTAATGTCACTAACGGCGAGCTTTGATGGGATTCCAGTGTCACACTCATTTGGATATTTCCATTTGAATCTCTCTGATATAAGCTCTTTATATTCTGGCTTAACATCAATTTTGAAATTACAAAGTCGTTCTCTTTCATCATTGCTGGTTTCAATTTTTTCTATTTCCTCTTGGTAGATATCTTTTTTGTTTATCAAGTTTATCGACCATCTTGATCCATCGCCTTCTTGAATTTGGGACTCATTAATAGTAAACTTGCCTAGTTCTCTTAAGGGTTCTCCATCCCTATGGATTGCAAGTGAAGAACATATCCAGTCAAGGTATGATTGTCCCTTAACGAGATTGAAAAGCGTTGTACCCCTAAGCCATTTCTTAACTTCTCTTTCTAACTCTCTTACTGAACCGATAAGTATCAACTTGTCTACTGCCCTTGTAAGGGCAACATAGAGTATTCTCATCTCCTCAGACAAATTTTCTAATTTCATTTTACTCTTTATAGCTAATTGTGGAAGGGTCTGATTGTATATTCTTTTTTCAACATCCACAAACTTTGGACCTAGACCTAGCTCCTTATGCAACAATATATCCTGCTGCATATCCTTTAAATTGAATTTTTTACCAAGGCCACAGCAAATAACTACAGGAAATTCAAGTCCTTTACTTTTATGGACACTCATTATTCTAACTACATTCTCATTTTCACCGAGAGTTTTGGCGCTACCCATATCCCCCTTGCTTTTTGTAAGTTTATCTATAAATCTTAGAAACAGAAATAGCCCGTTAATTGCACTCTTTTCAAACTGACTGGCTCTATCAACTAATATTCTTAAATTCGCCTGTCTCTGTATTCCTCCTGGCATTGCTCCCACATAATGATAATATCCTGTCTCTATAAGAAGCTTCCATATAAACTCATCAAGTTTTAAGTATCTTGCTTCGACTCCCCATTTCTCCAATCTATCTATGAACTCCTTAACCTTAGCCCCAAGTTCATCATCATTATTTAAAATATAGTCTTCTAGTGCTTTATAATAGCTCCCTTCTCTATTCAGAATCCTGATTTTTATTAATTCCTTTATATTGAAACCACCTATTGGTGATCTCATAACGCTAAGGAGAGGAATATCCTGTCTTTTGTTATCTATCAATTTTAAAAGATCCATGAACATATTTATTTCAATTGTGTCAAAATAGCCGGAATTATCGTCGGCATATACTGGAATTCCTTCTCTAGTAAAAATTTCTGTAAATACTGGCGCCCATGCCCTGGGAGATCTTAAAAGTATAACTATATCCTTGTATTGTATTTTTTTGTATTCCTTATTCTTAGCATTGTATGTGTCTTTCCCTATTAAAGCCTTTATTCTATTAGCTACAAAGCTCGCTTCTGCTTCAATGTTAGACATTTCCTTAAGCTCCTCTGACATTTCATCATCGGATTTGGAACTGCTTTCCATTATATTCAGCTCTATATTTGGATCTTCGATATCTTCGAATTCAAGACCCTTATATAGATATGAATCCTCAGTATAGTCTATCTCTCCGAGGGTTTTGGACATGATGTTTTTAAACAAGTGATTTATTCCATCTAAAATTTCTACTCTTGTTCTGAAGTTCTGGGATAAATCTATTCTTTGATTTAATCCATTACCATCCTTATCATATTTTTCATATTTTTCAATAAAGAGTGAAGGATCTGCTAATCTAAATCTATATATACTTTGTTTTACATCACCCACCATAAATAGATTGTTTTCACGTTTTATTCTATTTAAAATGGTTTCCTGCACTATATTACTGTCCTGATATTCATCAACAAAGATATGTTCGAACTTCTTATTATATTCCATCCTAACTTCATCGTTCTCCAATATTTTAAGTGCATAGTGCTCTAGATCATTAAAGTCCAGTATACCCTTTTCCAGCTTCTTCTCGCTGTACATTTCCCCGAACCTAATCACTACTTCACCAAGGTATTTCATAGTAGGATATATTGCATTTATTTGATCTAGATACTCGTCAAAGCTTCTTACCAAAATCTTTTCATTAATGTTCTTTATGTTATCCTTATAGTTATCCCTTAGATCTTTGACTTCCTTTTGCAGATTCTCATCTATTTCAAGCTTTCTATCGCCCCTAATTGTTTTAAGTTTTGGATGTTTTATGTCATTAATATTTAGATAGAATTTTTCTAATCCATCTGTTAAACTAGTAATCAAACTTTCTATATTGTTTAAGTCCTCAAACAGAGCCTCTTCATATTCTCTAGGACCATATATATTATTGCAGGCCTCTATTGCCCTCTTAATAATATCCTTTGATCCCTCAAGCTCAATTCTGATGTTTTCCTTTATAGTTTGAATCCAAATACTATCAGCAAACGCTGCCTTTCCCATATTAAATTCTTCTATACTTTCCACAAGCCATTTCTTTGGATAGGGCTTACTTTGGATGAAGCCAAATATTTTAAGTATAAGATCCTGAAGTTTAACATCCTCTCTGTTGCCTCCGAATCCCTCAACTAGTTCTATAAAGGCTTTATTTGCAATCTTATACTCTTCCTCCAAAATATCCGCCAAAACCTCTTCAATTAGAATGCTGGTTTCAGTCATATCACCGATTCTAAAGGAAGGATCTATATCTACTAAATGAAAGTTTTTTCTTACCACATCTATACAAAACGAGTGAAGGGTTGTTATATAGGATCTGCCTAAAAGGGTGATCTGCCTTCTTAAATGCTCTTCATGCTCTGACCCCTGATCTATCTCCTCTATAAGGGCATTGAGTATTCTCTCTCTCATTTCTCCAGCAGCGGCATTAGTAAAGGTTACGATAAGTAAAGTATTTATGTCAATAAGGTCTTCAGTAATAAGTCTTATTATCCTTTCTACTAGCACTGCAGTTTTACCAGAACCTGCTGCTGCTGATACCAATAGGTTCTTCCCCCTAACCTCTATAGCCTTTTCTTGATCCTTAGTCCACTTTGGCATCCTTCTCACCTCCATCCTCTACTTTTATCTTCTTAATTACCTCATCATCCTTAAGTTTTCTTATTACTTTATAGTTATTGTTTTCAAAGTTTTTATCAAACTGACATATAGCATTATAGCCACAATAGGTACATGAAACGTTGTTCTCAACTTTACAAGGCTCTATCTTGATATTTCCCTTTAATATTTCTCCTCCAATTTCTATTACAAGATTTCTGACATGTCTTATTAAGGAATAAATCTCTTTTTCATCTAAAACCGATGAACTTTTACTAAAATGCCCATCCCTTTTTAGGTTTGCTGGGATAACCAAGGAATTCCTCTCTTCCTCTATATTCCTATCCATGGCCTTCACAATCTTTATATCCTTTGTAATGATACCGTCCATTTTAAGCTTTCTCATTATTTCCTTTTCAATATTCTCCACATCGCTGTCATTGGATTCAATCATCGGATCATCAAGTTTAAAGTAAAATACTCCCCCCGGATGAGAATCATCTATTCTAAGCTTATCTTTATTTTCTAAAACAGCATCCAAATATACTATAAGCTGTATTTGCAATCCGTAGTATACATCTGACAAACTAAACCTCTTACTTCCCGATTTATAATCTATTATTTTTACATAGCTTCCATCTTCATTTTTCAGGATATCAACTCTGTCTATTCTTCCTTCAAGCTTGACCTGTTGTCCATCGGACAGCTCGATTATTATGGGGGGAACCCTGCTAAAGGATTCATCGCCAAATTCGATCTCATATAGAGATGGTGTAAAATCCCCCTTTTTAATATGCTCAGTCAAAGTCCACGCAGCCCTTTTACTAACTCTCTTTAATTTATTTACAAGGTATTTGTATCTATAGCTGCTCTCCAGAATACTATACCCAAAGTTTGGAGCTATCTCATCTATAACTTTCTCCACTATTTCATCACTTTTCTTCTTATCTATGTCACTCCATCTAAGATTTTCTACTGATAACTTTTTAGAAAACTGCTCCATAGAATCATGGAAAAGATTCCCTATATCAGGGATTCTAACCTTATATTCCTTTCTCTCTTCAGGTTTCAGACCATAATTTATGAAGTGAGCAAATGGACAGTTCACAAATCGTTCGAGCCTTGAGATACTCGATTTAAGGGGTGAATTGTATAATGACTTAGCCCTTTCCTCTCCTATATATCCTTCTTGATTATTATGGAATAGCCCCTCTATCATGATATTACGCCTTTTATCCCAGTCTTGGCTTTGATAATACCAATCATAGACCTCATCCCATAAATCATATACTGGCTTTCCATCGAGCTTAAGCCTTAGATTTTCTATTAAATACTTAAAGGTAGGTGTAGGCAGAGAAACCATACTAAGCTGTCTTTTTTCATCCTCAAGGGTATTGGCCTTTACTATATCACTGATTTGCTTCAAACTTGGATAGAGCTTTTTTACCTTATCCATAAGTATTGAAGGCCTTAGGGCTTTGCCTTCACTATCGGATAATGCATAGCTAATCCGTAGGTATTCTGAGGGCTTCGACATAGCGCTGTATATTGAAAATTCTTCTTCCTTAAGTCTTGTTTCACTATCGGAAGGAAGCTCTATTCCCTTTTCCTTAATCATTAGTTTTTCCTCATCAAGCAGAAGCCCATTATCATTGGGCCCAGAAGGCAAGATTCCATCATTTACTCCTACTACAAAAAGCGCCTTTATATTATGACTTCTTGATCTTTCAAGATTTCCAACGAGTACCTGATCAATAGTGGGTGGTATTATACCTACTTTATACTGGGAAAATCCAGCTTCTAAAATCTTTTTATATTCTCTAATGTTTACTTTATTGTCTCCAAGGATCTCTACCAATTGATTAAGTACTTCCATGATTATATTCCATATCTGAGTATATTCATTTACATACTCTAGTCTGCCCTTTTCTTTAAGGGCATCTATCCATATATCAAGTTTTTCTTCAATCCCAAGTCCCATTAAAAAGTTAAATAGAAAACTACTAAAATCCGATACTGGTTTTCTTGCTCTTAGCTTGTCTTTAATATCCGTGAATGGCGTTATAAATTTTTTGCGAATTTCATTTATTTCTTCCAAATATTCAGGTTTTTCATTATCGTAATTAAATTCTTTAAACCATCTATCTCCTCCAATACCATATTTGAGGGCAAAGTTTTCAATTTTCTCCGTTTCTTCCTTATCCAAAGCGCAGAATCCGGTTTTTATAAATCTAAAGACATCTTCATATCTATAATTTCTGCTTAATATGTCCATAGATGATAATATGAGTTTAATTATTGGATTGTTCATAATATTTCTTTTCTCATCAATAAAGAATGGTATCCCGTATTCATTAAATACTCTCTTTATAGTAAGACCGTAACTATCCATAGAGCTATTTACAAGGGCAATATCCTTCCACTTATATCCCTTATCCCTAACTAATGAAATGATTTTACATGCCGCATTTTCTATCTCCGTATGCTGATTTGTTCCAGAAAAAATTTCTATACTGTCTACTTCCTTATCATATCTATTGTAGGGATAGGCATATATCTCCCTCTCGATATGCTTTAGTTCAGATGCTTTATTTATTTCAGGGTTTAATAATGTTTGCGTTTCCTCAATATTATGCCTCTGGGCTATCTCCCTTATCTTCTTGAATGTTTTATCTGTAGGAGTAAACAACTCCTTATCCCTTGATTTTTTGCTAGTATCTTGGGTTAATGCTAAATTTGTTTTCTCTACCTTCAGAATAAGATTCTCTAAAATTCTATATTCCTGAGCTGTAAATCCACTAAATCCATCGATCCAAATCTCTGCTCCTTCTAAAAACTCAGCTTCATCAATTTTATCAATAAGCATACTCAGTTTATCTTCTTCATCTGTATATCTTCCGTCCATATATTCTGCAAATTTCTCGTACATAAAGCTTATATCTCTAAGTTTTCTTGTAAATATATTTTCTTCTTCAATAGAATCTACAGTTTCTTTCAATGTGTCTGGATAAATCTCATTTCTCTTTAGTTCTGTTATGAGTGTACAGAAGTTCGCTAAAAATCCTTGCTGTTTACTGGTCTTACTATAGACCTCTAATTCTTTGGCATGCTTGTCAAAGAGTCTTTTCAAGACCATAATTTTTCCAAGTTCGTTTATATCAATTTTCTTTAGTCCTCCAACTTCATCAAAAACCTTATGTGCAAGTCTTTGAAAGCTAATGACCTCAACTCTCATTATACCCGGAAGTTCATTTGTAGTTATTAAATCAACCTCTGTTTGTAAAGTAAACTGCTCAGGAACTAGTAACAAGAGCTTATTTTCTCCACTCTGTTCTAGCTTGTATTTTATTTCTTTAAATATCCTTCTTGTTTTTCCGCTGCCTGCTCTACCTAATATATATCTTATCTTCATTAAATCACCTCATAAACAAAGGTGCCTTTGGCACACTTGTTAGTTCTAAGTGGTAAGTTATAGTCTCAGAGGCATTCCCCTAGGTCTTTAAAAACCACCTTCTAGTAATATTCAGTTTATCTATCTAGATTATATACCATTTCTATATTAATTCTATTAATCCTTTATGGTATTTGATGAAAATTCTTCAATGAATAAGGAAAACTTTTTCCTAAAATATATATCAAAATTTATCTGAAAATACTTTAAATTCTACACTTTCTCTGGTAGAATAATTAGATAATATGTTGTTTTATGTGTGAAAATGTATATATATTCAAATGCAACTACTACGTTGTGTCTCTCAATGTCTAATTTAGTACGTTTCTGATTTGCACATCTATAGTAGGGTAATAATACTATAGTTGAAATTGTTCTTTCAAAGGTTTTTTAAGATAAATATTTTTATAAAAGGAGTGTTGAAATGAGTCTAGATTCAATCAAAAGACAAGATCCAGATATTTATGAAAGCATAAAACTAGAAATGGGAAGACAATCAAGTAAGATTGAAATGATAGCTTCAGAAAATTTCACCAGTAAAGCTGTCATGGAAGCTATGGGTTCATGGTTAACTAATAAATATGCTGAAGGCTATCCTAGTAAAAGATACTATGGGGGCTGTGAGTATGTAGATATTGCTGAGAATTTAGCTCGTGAAAGAATGCTTGAGTTGTTTGGCGGTGACCACGCTAACGTACAGCCTCACTCTGGTTCACAGGCAAACATGGCTGTGTATTTTTCAGTACTCAATCCAGGAGATAAAGTACTAGGTATGGACTTATCTCATGGAGGGCATTTAACCCATGGAAGTCCCGTTAATTTCTCTGGTAAACTTTATGATTTCATTTCCTACGGTGTTAATGATGAGGGCTTTATTGATTATGATGAAGTAAGAGAAATAGCTTTAAAAGAAAAGCCTAAAATGATAGTTGCTGGGGCAAGCGCCTATGGTAGAACAATTGATTTTAAAAGGTTTAGGGAAGTTTGTGATGAGATAGGTGCTTATCTAATGGTAGATATGGCCCATATCGCTGGTCTAGTTGCAGCTGGCTCACATCCAAACCCAGTGCCATTTGCGGACTTTGTTACTACCACTACCCATAAGACCCTAAGGGGTCCAAGGGGTGGAGCCATCATATGCAAGGCAGAATATGCTAAGGCTGTAGATAAGAGCATTTTCCCTGGAATTCAAGGCGGCCCACTCATGCACATCATTGCTGCAAAGGCAGTGTGTTTCAAGGAAGCAATGGGTGAAGATTTTAAAGAGTATCAAAGTAATGTCATAGAAAATGCTAAAACCCTAGCTAGCGCTCTTATAGAAAGCGGTTTCGAAATAGTATCCGGTGGAACGGATAACCACTTACTTTTAATAGATCTTAGAAATAAGAATATAACTGGTAAAGAAGCTGAACATCTTTTAGATGAAATCGGAATAACTACTAATAAAAATACAGTACCAAAGGAAACCGAGAGTCCTTTTGTTACTAGTGGTATCAGAGTCGGTACTCCAGCTACTACTACCAGAGGATTTGGTAAAGAAGAAATGATAGATATTGCTGATATTATTAATTGGACTATCGATAATAGACATGGGGATTTAACTCCTGCTAAAAAACGTGTTGCAGCTCTTTGTGATAAGTTTCCATTGTATTAAAAAGGTGATGATCCCTTTTTAAAGTGCGAGGTGTATGGCGCGAAGTGCAAAGATGATAAATAAAAACCCCCGTTAATCGGGGGTTAATTTTTTGACATAGAGTTTTGCATTAAATTCATTAATATCTTTTCTGGTATTGCTGGCAGCTCTCTTATCCTGACTCCACAAGCATTATAGATAGCATCTGTAATAGCAGGCGCAACGGTATTAATAACCACCTCACCGATAGATTTTGCACCATATGGACCTGTTTCATCGTAGCCTTTTGCAAGTTCTACTCGTATATTTCCAGTATCCTTTCTTGTAGGAATTTTATATTCCATGAATGAGTCTGATATTAGCCTTCCACCTATTGAGTATTTTACTTCTTCAAACAGTGTTAGTCCTATTCCTTGTGAAATACCTCCCTCTGCCTGTATTGCTGCAAGCTTTGGATTGATAGGTGTTCCACAATCCACTATTCCAACAAAGTCTATGATGTCTACTTTTCCGGTTTCAATATCTATTTCTACCTCTGCAAAACCAGCCATATAGGGTGGTGCCGCCTTCTTAGGAACAAATGATCCTGTTGCTGTCAGCTGTGTATGAATCATATTGTAGGTTATCTTTTTTGAAAAGTCCTTTAATGTAATACAATCCCCACTGTCTCGTCTTATAATGTTTTTACCATCAAATTCAATATTTTCATCATCGGTTTTAAAATACTTTGCCCCGTACTCTAGAATAAGCTTTTTCATATTTTCCGCCGCATTGATCACTGCATTTCCAGTTGTATAGGTTGTACTTGAAGCATAGGCACCGCTATCAAAGGGAGTAACATCGGTATCGGAGGAATATATAACAATCTGCTCCATTTCAACGCCTAGAGACTCTGCTGCTATTTGTGATAATATTGTATCACTGCCGGTTCCTAAGTCTGTGGCTCCTGTAAGTAGGGTGAAAAATCCATCATCATTTAGCTTTAAAGTAACAGATGCCATGTCTATATTAGGCAAACCAGAACCCTGTTGTGCTATTGCCATGCCTGCACCCCTTACTTTATTTCCACTAATCCTTCTCTTTGGATATTTTTCATCCCATTTGAAAATTTCCTTTCCTCTATCTACGCAATACTCCAGCTGACAACTATCTATTGGTATTGGCTCATCACCAGCACCCTTTGTGGTCATATTATATAAAGGTGTAGTTTCCCCTTTTTTTATCATATTCATTTCTCTTATCTTAACTGGGTCTATATTAAGTTCCTTTGCAAGTTCATTTACTGCCGATTCCAAAGCAAAGGTACCCTGTGTAACTCCAAATCCTCTTAAGGCTCCACCGGGCACATGATTCGTATAAACAGCCTTTCCATCAAATCTACAGGCATCTACCTTATTGTAAAGGGTTAGAACCTTCTTTCCTGCAGCTCCAAATGTCGTTTGGGCATGTTCTCCATAGGCACCTGTATCAGATAATCCCTGCATGTCTATTACCCTTATCTTCCCATCTCTATTTGCACCAATCGTTATATCAAATTTCATAGCATGTCTTGAGCTTGTACCTCTAAAAACTTCCCTTCGACTATAAATAATTTTTGCTGGTTTTCCTGTTTCTAAAGTAACAAGTGCAGGATAAAACTCTGATTGTGCAGTCTGCTTTGATCCAAATCCACCACCTATACGTGGTTTTATTACCCTTATCTTACTTGCAGGAAAATCAAGGGCATTAGACAATATACGTCTTACATGGAAGGGTATTTGTGTCGACGACACTACTATAAGCCTACCGGTTGTATCTAGATAGGTATAGGTTCTCTGACTTTCCATCATAGCTTGGGCCTGAGCTTGTGTCTTATATGTTCCTTTAATAATCACTTCACAATTTTTCAGTGAAGCTTCAACATCACCTAAGCCAAAGCCTACTTTACATGCAATATTCTTATCTTTTTCAAATCCAACGTTTATATTGGTAAATATATCGTCTTCAGGATGTACAATACTTTCATTCTCCTCTGCTTTTTCAAAGTCAAGGACGGGCTGTAGGACTTCGTATTCGACCTTTATTAATCTCATAGCTTTATTTGCTGCTTTTTCATCTATAGCAGCTATTATTGCTACATCATCCCCAACATGTCTGACATATTCATCTAATAGAAACTTATCATATGCCGATAGCTCTGGATAACATTGTCCTGCCCTTGTGAAGGCTTTTCTTATGACATTTTTATATGTGAATATACACTCTACCCCTCTAACCTTCTCAGCAATAGATGTATCTATGTTCTTGATCTTTGCAAAGGCATGGGGACTTCTCAAAACCTTTACAATTAAGGCCTCTCTTTGAGCTAAATCGTCGGTATAAGCAGGTTTCCCCTTTACTAAACTCATTCCATCGATTTTTGATATAGAATTATTTACAATCTTCATTGTACTTCTCCTCCAAATATCTTCTTATAGCCCTAAGTTGCCCTACATACCCTGAACATCTACACAAGTTTCCGTTCATGTAATGTAATATTTCTTCGTCGGAAGGATTCTTTATACATTTCTCCAAATACAATATGCTCATTATTGTCCCTGGGCTACAGTAGCCACATTGGTCTACTCCTTCATCTACAAGATATCTACCAATTATCTCAGCTTCATTTTGAACACCTTCTATTGTTGTGATCTCGTGTCCATCGGCTTTACATGATAGCACTACACATGATAGCACTGCTTTTCCATCCATATGAATTGTACAAACTCCACATGTACCAGTATCACACCCCTTTTTAACACCTAAATATCCATTTTCCCTAAGGGTATCTATTAAGTATTCATCGGGAGCAACTTCAAAGGATCTATTTACTCCATTGATTTTCATATTAATTTTCATTCCCAATAACCTCCAATAGTGCCCGCTTTATTAAAACCTTACATATTTCTCTTCGGTACTCCTTACCGCCTCTACTATTTGTACCAAAGGTAGTTTCGTTCGATGCCATTTCAGATGCCTTTAATATATTCCCATGGGAATATCCGTTTTTATTTAAATAGTCCATTGTATTATAAGCAAGGGTTGCCCTTGATGGTCTTGCCCCTACAGAAATTTTAAACCTACCATCTAATTTGGACACTGCAACGTTTAGTATTGCATAGTCTCCCTTTGAATTTCTCATGGATTTAAATACTGCTTTACTAGAGTCCTTTTTAATGATTATACTTTCCAAAATATCTAATTGTGCAGAGCCCTTGGCGAGGAACTCTTCTAAGGGAATAATTCCTTGTTTGTATAATTTCACCTTTGTGTCTAATGCTAATAGTGCCGTAATAAGGTCGGAGAAACCATATCTAGAGTGAACTGTTCCCCCAACGGTGACAATATTTCTAAGTTGCACACCGACTATATCTTTAACCGATAGCGCAAGTATGTTACTAAAGTGGCTTTTTAAAATAGGGCTTTGTTCTAAATCTCCAAAGGTTATCATCCCACCTATTTCAATATCACCTTCTGTTTCCTTTATGGTATCAAGATTTGCCTTAGATAAGTCAATAGCAGTGGTTATATTTTTACGGCCCATTCTAATAAATGCCCCTCCACCAATTAATACCCCCTTCTTTTTTAAAACAAGGTAATTATAGGCATCATCTATGCTCTCTGGCCTTACATATTCTTTAATGGTTATCAATATTATCTAACCTCCAGTGGCGTCTAACGACGGGTTTTCAAATGATCTGATTGCTCGTATACTCTTTCCTGTAAAAGTAATAGTATTCGAGCAATTAATCAATGTATAATATTCACAAATTAGGCCTTCTCAGTTTCCTTCTTTTCCTCTGGAAAAACAATATTTAATATTAGTGCTAATAGACCAGCAGCTACAACTGAATCCCCAAAGAAATGCTTTAATAGTGACGGCATTTGTTCGATAGCTGCTGGGACCATACTAAATCCGATTCCAAGACCTAGTGCCATCGCTAGTATAGTACCTTTCCTATTATCTATGCCAGCTTTACTTACCATTCTAATACCACTAACAGTAATCATCGAAAATACTACTGACACGGCACCACCTAGAACACTTGCAGGCATTGCAGCACATATAGCCCCAAATTTTGGAATAAGCCCAGCTACTATTAGAAATATTGCACCTGTAGCCACACAGAATCTGTTCATTACCTTAGTCATTGCTACGATTCCTGCATTTTGACCATATGCTGTATTTGGCAAAACATTAAATATAGCTGCAAACATACTTCCAACACCATCTGCAATAACGGCGCCTGACATTTCATTGTCTGTTGCTTCTCTATTGGCACCACTTAAGGTAATACCTGAAATATTTCCTAAGGTTTCCAAACCAACTACCAGATATACCGCTGCAAACTTTAATATCGCATCTAGATGAAACTCCACTCCATATTTAAAGGGCATAGGTATGTTAATCCATCCAGCCGCGGCTACATTAGCAAAGTTTACTTTACCCATCGGTATAGCTACTAGATATCCAATTATGAGTGCAATCAATATTGCACCAACACTAAACATGCCCTTTCCAAAACGTTGTAATACAATGATTGTTATAAGTACCAAAAATCCAAGGAATAGATTCTGAGGAGATCCAAAGTCCTTGGCTCCTACTCCACCTGCAAAGTAGTTTATTCCTACAGGTAGCAAGGATAAACCGATAGAGATTAAAACAGTACCTGTTACAATTGGTGGAAAGAATCTACGAAGGGGCTTTAAAAAGAAACCCATCAATATCTCTGCAACACTTCCGATTAGTGAAGCTCCTAGAATACCGGCAATACCATAGGATTTACCAACGGCAATAGCTGTCGGAACAAAGGCAAAGCTAGTCCCCATAACTAAGGGCAGCCCCGCTCCGATTCTTGAAATAGGATATAATTGCACTAATGTAACCAAACCTGCTACGATCATAGCACATTGAATCATAAATACTTTTTGTTCTGGCGCTAGTCCAAGCACATTACCTATTATTATTATAGGAGCAATATTGCCAGTGAACATTGCCAAAACATGCTGCATTCCAAGGGGTATCGCTACCTTTAGTGGTGGTTTGCCATTAAGTTCATAGATAGAAGCTTGTTTATTCATTTGAGTCCCTCCTAATTGATTTTTTAACTTAAATCCAGATTATGCCTCTATTCCCTCCTTTATTTATTTTTTTAAACAAAAAAGGCCAGCACAAAAGAATACTTAGATTCTTAAGTACTGACCTATTAAAGCCTAACAAATATTGTTTTCTTTAATAATTGTCAATTGTATTTATTTTTTAGAAAAACCAAAATCTATACCGAATGAGCCTATATTTAATATATCTTATTCAGCCCTAGAAAATTTTAGTAACTATATATAATATGATAAACATCTCATATTCTGGAGATTTGACAGCCAACGTTTCTGAGGATGGCAGATTTTCAGAATATAATAAATTTTTCGTAATTTATATATTAACATTATTATAATATAAAAATAAAATCAATTCAAGGAAAAGGTTATGCTATCGATGTTCTTTGATGAATCTGGCTCTACCTTCATAATTTTAGGCTTCACCCCTAGGATCTGACCTGTTTTTTCTTCTAGAACTCCACAATTTTCAATATAAAGGAGTCTTCTGTTATAGTCAACCAAACTAAAGTTTCTCTTATTTGCTATAAGATTTTTCTGAAAAACTGTCAACACTCCAACAGCCTTCACTTCAATTTCATTTTCCTTTATAAATACTTGTACATCCTTTGGTCCCTTACCGGTATAGCATTTAATAAAATGTGCAATTTCACTTTTGATCCGCTTCTCAAATTTATGTTTTTCTTCTTTACTTATAAAATAAGAATTATTTACCTTTGACCCCTTAAATTTATTTTTTGATAAGTTTTCCATGGTCAGCAATAATTCCTTTGTGTTTACAGGCTTAATTATATACTTAACAATACCAATGTCTACTGCTTTAATTATAGTTTCACTATCTGATAATGCGGTAATTATTATAACCGGACAATTAGAACCCATATTTCTTATTACTCTTGTCATTTCAAGTCCATCCATTACTGGCATCTTTAAATCAGTAATAACCAAATCTGGTCTTTGATCTTGAAATATTTCAACTCCCTCTTTGCCATTATGGGATACATAAAGCTTTCCAACTCTTCTTTTTAGAAATCTAGATAGTTCATTCCTTGTAAATTCTTCATCCTCTACATATAACACCTTCAAATTGTATAATAAGCCTTCAGATTTAACTTGATGCACATTCTGCACCTCCATTCCTAGGTATAGCTACCCTCATACATACTCCCTGTGGGATATTAATTAGATATATTTCTCCGCACATATTATTTTCTACAATCGTTTTAGTCATATAGAGTCCGATGCCGGTTCCATTTGATTCATTTTTCGTAGTAAAATAAATATCAAATACTTTTTCTACTATATCTTCGCCAATACCTCCTCCGTTATCATTTATCTCTGTGATAATCATGTCACCTTCTTCAAAAATAGAAATACTTATCTCCTTAACTTTTTTATTACTAGTAATCAATGCATCGATAGAGTTATTAATAATATTAAATAACGCCTGTGAATATTGATTTGCATAACCATAGGCAGTAGCCATAGTAATCATTTCAAAAGTAACTTCTATATCGTTAAACCTTAAATTTTCCTCGACTAAATCTAATACTGAAACTATACTCTTATAAACAGAAAAATTCTTTTTTTCACTCCTTGGATTTAAAAAATATCTAAAATCATCAATTGTGTCTGACATCTTTGATATTAGTTTTCTGCACTTTTCAATAGAGGTATCAAAAATCTTGCAATCAAGCTCATTATAGAAATATGCATCTTCAAAATTCGAAAGAACAAGACCTAAATTATTAAGGGGTTGCCTCCATTGATGTGCTATATTTGCTATCATTTCTCCCATTGCAGCTAATCTAGCTTGATAGATTATAAGGGCTTCTTTTCTCTTGTTTTCATCAAGTTCCTTCTTAAACATCCTCTCCAACTCTAAATTAATCTTTTCCAGTTTCAGAGAAAGTTTATTTTTTTCTTCCTTAACATTTTCCAGCCCTTTAAAATCCTTTCCATTGAATAGAAGGTTATTGGAATTGTCTATGTATGAGATTTCTGAAGCCACTTCCTTTACAATTTTTCTAAATCTCTTTTCACTTCTTCTAACGGCTTCTTCTTCTATCTTTTGATTTGTAATGTCTATGACCATACCGAGATTTACTTTTCTTTTACTATCCTGATCATATATTGATGTCATAAATAGCTTTCCCCAAAAGAAATTCCCATCTTTTCTAGTATACTTCTTTTCAGTCTCGTAGCTGACTATTTCATCTTTCACCAGTTTACTCATTAGATCAATGCTGTCTTTTTTACTATCTGGATCAATGAAATCCGTAATATTTTCTCCTATCAGTTCTTTCTCTGAATAACCCGTCATCTCAAGCCACTTCTCATTGGCTTGCATAATAATCCCTTGCCTTGATGTTATTGTAATACCAAGTACGGCACTGTTAAATATGGCTTGATATCTCTGTTTGCTTCTAATTATCCTTTCTTCTGCTCTTTTTCTTTCTGAGATTTCATTTTCTAGGATAGTATTCTTAGCAGCTAGTCGTATTATAAAAAAAATAATAAGGGCAATAAAGCCTATAATAAGAGCTATCATAAAATACTTTTCAATTTTTTTTGCCTTTTCACTTAGAATCTTTTCATAATCAAATATAAAGTCAGAAATATCTATTTTCGTATCTACTAGTTCTAGTTTTAGTAAGGTGTCGTGCATTTTCTCCCATCTATAGGGATTTACATTTCCTATTTCAACTACAGGATATAGAGTAAGTCCTAAAACCTTCTCTGCTTGAAACTTATTAAACTCTACTAAATCTGCTTTGGTTTTCCCTTCAGTTATAAGCTCTTTGGCTATTTTTTGTGCAACCTCTTCAGTATGCTCTAGAGCATATTCCCACCCTCTAAGACTGGCCCTTCTGAACTTTTCAACCAACTCAGGATTTTCAAGTGTAAGACTTTTTCTAGTGAAAAGAGAGTCTCCATAGAAATCTATACCGTAGTCAATAGGTTTTATTACTTTTATATCTAGTCCTACTTTATCAGCATAAAATGAAATTGTACCTAGATACCCAGGTATTACATCATATCTTTCAGTAATTAAATCATTTACAGAAAATTCTTCGGTATCATCAACAAGATTTGAATTGTATGGATTAATTCCTTCGCTAGTCAGCATTGCCTGAAGCTCTATGTCTAAAAGATCGTTCTTTCTTCTGGCTGTATTTAGAGTTGTCATATCTATAATTGAATTGTAAGGAGTATCTGATTTCATATAATATTCTACCGGACTTCTTTGAAACAAAGAGGAAATAACACTTAAGTCGGCTCCATTATTCTGAGCAATCAGAATATCTACTGATCCTATTCCAAAATCCGCTCTACCTTCCGATACCTCTTTTGGGGCATAAAGTATTTTGTTATTATCAGTAAATGCCGATCTTATTTCCACATCCAATCCTTCTTCATCATAGTAACCAAGCCACTTTGCAGCATAATAACCGGAAAATTGAAACTGATTATTCCATCTAAGCTGTAAAACTACCCTTTCCTTCTCTTTTGCTAGGGTTTCTGTAGACTGCATAAAAAACAATATAAATAATACTAGTACAAGTGATTTCAGTCTAAATCCTGAAGCAGTCACTTTCAAAGTTTTATATATTTCTAATCGTCGTTCCTTCATTCTCCCTGCCCCTTCCAAAGTTTTATTAGTAACAATTTATAAATCCTTTAGGGCCAATAGCTTTTTTATCTATATTTTATAAAATTTTGAATTTTTTTTCAATGTAATAAAGTTACAAAAAAGGTGCCTCAAAATGACGAATTTCTGCATTATTTGAAATTTCATTCATTCTGAAACACCCCCGGGGCTAAACTCATAAGATGATTTTATGAGACAGGCCCTTTTCGTAATTTATTTAGTTATTAGAGATTTTTTTCGTAGATTCATGAAGGATATAACCACCATAATCGTTGATATTCCTAGAAACCACCCAATAATTCTTATTGCTATATCTATAAAAAACTCTAACGGAAGCATTTGTATAAGCACTTCAGTTTCAGGATTTAAAAGCCATAAATCATTGGTAAAGAATATCTCATGAAAATAGGTAAAGTATTTATAAAAATCTATCTTTAATAAAATATATAAAATTATCATCAGCAAGAGTGGAATTATCCCAGCCCATAACAAAGCCTTAAAGATATCCCTGTTTCTACTTTTAGAACCTAAAAATATGATCACAAGGGCTAGCAAAGTAAGACTTAGGCTTATATTTCTTAGTCTCTTTCCTTTGAGAAATAATTCCTTTACATCGACCATATGCTGTTTTTCACGCTGTCCAAAAACTTCTCTATATTCACCCTTTATTACGGCCTCGATATTTAAATCCTTATCTTCATCCTTCAGATATGATATTAGTTTCTGACTAACTCTACTTAAATCTTCTTCGGTCATTGTTGTTACCTTTTCTATATCATATTTCTCAAATTCACCCATAAAAAAGTATTGGTTATATGAGTAGTATTGCAGAACCGTAAGCAAACTAACTAAGGGCAAGAATATTATAAGTAATATTTTCGATATATTTACTAAAACTCTTCTATTATGCATATTTAATTACTCCAATTCTTTTCTTCTTTTAGCCATTTTATTGTCATACATCATCTTATCAGCATTGTTAATAGCTTCTAAAACATGTTTGTCACCGCTATACTCATCATATCCAATACTCAGAGTAAGTTCATGTTTTAATGTATCACTTTTATTATTCCATTCATCAAGACTTTCCATTACTCTTTCTATATACTTTTCAGCAAGTTCTTTCCTACTGTCATATAATGCTACTAAAAATTCGTCGCCACCATATCTCACAGCTATATCGCTCTCCCTTGCTGAATCCTTTAGGACTTTTGCAACCTCTTTAAGAACTACATCACCTATGTTATGTCCGTAATTATCATTTATATATTTGAATTTGTCAACATCAATTATTAAAATCATTAGATTAAGATGTATATTGTTCTTGTCAATATTTTGTATATACTGGTTAAAATAGTGCCTATTATACAGTCCAGTCAATGAGTCCTTTGTTGCCATTTCCTCAAGCTCTTGGTGAGCATGCTGCAACTCCTTTGTTCTTTCGGCAACTATTTCTTCCATATTTTTATATATATCCTTTAGTTCGTATGACATCTTTTTTATTTCATAACCTAAAAGTTCTAATTCATCACCAGTATCTATCTCAAGTTCTACGTCAAAATGACCTTTCCCAATATTTTCAACAGCTTTAACAATTTTAAAAACTGGTCTGGTAAGATAATAGGATATCATGATTCCACCGGAAATCAGGGCCAAAATGCTAATTATTACCTGAAACATAAATAAGTTCTTAAAGTTCTTTAATGGCAATAGATAGTTATTTTCTTTAAGTTCCATAAACATAACTATTTTCTTATTACCAATGCCTTTAAGTTCTACAGGATACCATGCTAGCATCTCCATACCATTATTTTCAATTTTTAGCGTTTTGGTTGCATATATCTCCTCAAACATCAGGGAATAATCTCTTTTAAAATTTTCTCCCGACTCTAAACAATATACATTTCCCCATTCCTTATCCTTATCCGGATGTAACAAATAAAATCCATTATTATCTACCAGCGTCATATTTTCATAATTATTTTGTGACTTACGTCTTTCAATATCATTTAGTAAATATCCAACATTTAAATTCAAAGCCAAAAAACCTTTTAAATCATCTTCGATATAAATGGGTGCCATGTATCTGATTACAGGTTTAATAGGTTCTTCAATCTCTCCATTTTCACGATTAAGGTCAATAGGAGAAACATATGTTTCTCCAGCATTTAACGATTTTGCTTCTTCAACATAATAGTCATCACCTTTATACTGTAGTTCTTCATTTGGAACTAAGTATACTGAACCCCTATTATTATTGACTCTTATTATTTCATAGCCATCTTCATCTATGAACCTAATTTGATCATATTGAATATTATTTTGTGAAAAGTCAATAAAGAAGCTTTCTAAATCTTCTCTTGATACCTTATCTATTTCTTTATCAGAGAAAGATATCCTCTTTTCAATGACACTGCTTAGAAATGAAATATCTCTATTAGAAATATTGAAGAACTTTATCATCATCCCTCTTACCTCATTAAAGAAAAATTTCACCTTTTCTTCTTCCTTTTCAAGAATAAATTTCTTAGTATTCGAATATCCTGAATAGCCCAAAAAAGCCATAGGTATAATAGCAACTAACAAAATTAGTACAAGAAGCCTCGTCCTTAAACTATATTTAAATTTTAACATAACTACCACTCCTAAAAAGAAATGTGGCGCATAAATTTTTCTTAACAAATTTTTACTAAAGATAATTATACTATAATAATACACATTTTTCTTTTGTTTTACAATATTCTTTGTTATTCGATATTTTTCACGTTGACTTTTTTAATTCTAAGTCTGTTGATATTGGAAATTTTTTCTAATTTTAATACATATATAGAATAAAAACCCATCTTTATATAAAGACAGGTTCTGTATATCTAACTATTTATTTCTTTTATAAAGTCAATAATCTGGGCAACGTGGTCTTTAACCTTTACTTTTCTATATATTTTAGCTATCTTACCCTCTTTATCAATTATAAATGTTGTTCTCTCTATACCCATATATTCTTTACCAAACATTTTTTTAAATTTCAATACATCATAGAGCTCACATACTTTGCTCTCATCATCACTAAGTAATAAAAATGGAAGTCCTAGTTTTTCTATAAATTTGACATGGGACTTTATACCATCTCTGCTTATTCCTAGTATAACAGTATCTTCTTTTTCAAGATTGTCATATTCATCTCTGAACTCAGAGGCTTCCTTAGTTCAACCAGGGGTACTATCCTTTGGATAAAAGTATAATACAATATTTTTACCAATAAAATCACCAATGGACAGATTTTTTCCACTACTTGCTTTTAAAATAAAATCTGGGGCCTCTATTCCAATTTCTATTTTGTCTCCCATCTTAAAATCCTCCTTTATCCTATACTATATCTTCATTTTACCCTAAAATAACTAGTTAAAACGCCTCTTTGAGAAAGCGAGAATTTAAAGGGGAATCCTCACCGTAAATTCTGTTCCCTTTCCTTCCTCGCTTTTAACTCTTATTTCACCATTAAATGCTATAACGATATGTTTTACTATAGCAAGCCCTAGTCCAGTTCCAACAATTTTTCTAGATCTAGCTTTGTCAACTCTATAGAATCTTTCAAATAGCCTTGGAATGTCTTTCTTAGGAATGCCTATACCTGTGTCCTTTACCTTTATAAAAATTTTATTCTTTCTCTGATATCCGAAAAATTTAACTTCACCACCATCTGGGGTGTATTTAATTGCATTTTCTAATAAGTTTAATACCAATTGCTTTAGCCAATCCTTGCTGCCATAGAGATAAGGTAGATCATCTTCGACCTCATATGAGTATTTTATGTTCTTTTGTTTAGCCAATTCTTCAGCCATATGACTTATTTCTCCTATAACATTATTCAAAGATATTTTTTCTTTTTTTCCAAAATTTAGTCTATTGCTCTCTATGTCTGAAAGTGTAAGCAAGTCATCTATCAATCTCGTCAATCTTTCTGTCTCGATTTCAATAATATTCAAAAACCTGTCCCTTACTTTTTCATTATTAATAGCACCACTCTTTAACGTCTCAATAAATCCCATTATTGAGGTTAATGGTGTCTTAAGCTCATGGGAAACATTTGCAACAAAGTCCGTTCTCATTTTTTCAAGCTTTCTCATCTCTGTGACATCTAGTATCAGTATTAAAGTTCCAATAATTCTATTGGGGTCCTCATTTAATTTTATAGATTCGGTATATATTTTTAATGTCTTTCTTTCAGGTTCTTCTACAGCAACCTCAGCTTTGTCTGCTACGCTTTTATCTAGCATTTCACCTAAGACATTTTTAAGTCTTTGATTATTTATCACTGTTAAAACTTTAGCCCCAAATACATCATTTGAATCAATATTAAAGAATTTTTTTGCTGGCGAATTAATAAGAATAATCTTCTTATTATTATCTACCGCAATCAAACCCTCCTTCATACTAGATATTATGGATTTTAACTTTGTATTTTTATCTTGTAGTTCAGATATATTTGTATTAAGTGTATGAGACATAAAATTGAAGGTATCTGCAAGTATTTTGATTTCATCAGTACTTTCCACATTTACTCTGCTTTTATAATCTCCATTGGCTATTTTCCTAGCTATATTTGTAATTTCCTTTATGGGTTCCGTTATATGATTTAAATATCTATACCCTAATGGGATTGCAATCACAAGTCCAATAATAACAGAAATGATTATATTTTTAATTAACCCGAGATTTATCTTGTTTATTTCATGTAATGGATATGCCAGCCTTGTGAAACCATAAACAATTCCACCCGTTTTCATAGGTATAGCGACATATAAATAGTCAATTTGCACTGTCGTACTGAACCTCTCGCTTATTCCTATTTCACCCTTGATAGCTTCTTGGATTTCAGGTCTGTATAGATGATTCTCTATTTTATGCAGTTCTGATTCTTTTACCTGAGAATCTCCTATGACCTTACCATCTTTACCTACAAAGGTTACCCGTGCATTAATCTCCTCGGAATATTTATAGGCCAACTCAGAAAAATTTATTTGTGCAAATGTTTTATCACCTAGTTTATCCTCTACCAAACTATTAATAAGATTACCGTTAGTAACCAGCATTTTTTCAATGTTCTCTAAGTAACTTATTCTCATAAAGCTTAGAGATAGTAACCCAGTGATTATTGTCCCCATTAGTAGTAAAATAGCATAGGTTGCAAATATTTTCTTTTTCATCTAATCACCTATAGTCTTAATTATTCTATTTCATTTTATAACCAACGCCTCTTACTGTTTCTATAAAAACTCCTTCATTATCATCAATCTTCTTACGTAAATGTCTAATATGGACATCAACTGTTCTAGTGTCTCCAAAATACTCATATCCCCATATTTTGTCTAGGATTACATCTCTAGACAGAACCTTACCTTTATTTCTAGCAAGAATTTTCAATAATTCAAATTCCTTAAGGGTCAACTCCAAAATTGTATCATCTTTTCTTACCTCATGTTTTTCTATATCTATAATAACATTCCTTACTTTAATTAAATTTTCATTATCATTATTTTTATCATCTATTCTTCTAAGAACAGCCTTTATCCTAGCTAACAGTTCTCTAATACTAAAGGGCTTTGTCATGTAGTCATCTGCACCAATATCAAGTCCTTGGATTTTATCATTTTCTTCACCCTTAGCTGTAAGCATGATTATAGGAACATTCTTATTTGGCGACATTCTAATACGTCTACAAACTTCAATTCCATTTATTCCTGGCAACATCAAATCAAGTATGATTAGCTCAATGCTTTCATCATTGGCAGCTATTACTGCATCCTCTCCATTGTCACATGTTATAACATCAAAATTGTTACTTTCAAGATTAAATTGTATTAGTTCTAAGATATGGTGTTCATCATCAACAATCAAAATTTTTCTCCCCATAACTATTCTCCTTTATAATTTCATAGAGTTTTAAATCCGGGTTAAATCTAAAAATGTTAAGAGTTATGATAAAGACGCCTAGAATCATTAACCAAAGATTCCCTAGGCGTCTCTACCTTGGCTTTTAAACATATTACATGAAAACTGAGGGGGTATCGAACCCCTTCATTTTGTTCAGATTTTTCTTCAAGAAATGACTTCAACAAAAGATTGATGCTCAATAGTTTCAATTTCATTTTATCTATGAATTGTTAAATTTAAGTTTTATAAATGTTAATTTTAGGTTAATTTTTCAACAATCGGGATCTATATTTCAATTTTCCAATTTCAAATCTTAGAAAAATCCATTCTTTATTCTACTTTTCTAAGATTTTTGTGTATGTAGGTCTGTATGTTAGTATGTCGTTAATTCTTGTACTTTCCATTAGAGATATCTTCTTAACGGGAATGTCTCTATATAATATATTAATCTCTTCAGCTATTTTGTTAAAGTCCTTTTTCAAAATAATCTGTCTTCCTAAAGTAATATGTGGATTTAATCCTCTTTCATCCTTTTTAAAACCTTGTTTATGTAGATTATTTTCTAATTCACTGAATAATTGCTGCAAAGTGATTTGTCCTTCACTAATACCCAGCCAAATAATTTTTTTGTTCTTTTTAGGGAAATATCCCATTTTACCTGATTTTAAATCAAAGAAAGTAAATTGCTGTGAGGTTTTATCAATTGCTTCTTTTAAAGCCTCTACCTGATCGGGATTGGTTTCGCCTATAAATCTTAAGGTCAAGTGAAAATTTTCCTTTCTAGCGAAATTTCCTTTTTCACTATCACTTTTTATAATTTGTTGTTTTTCAAATATGTAGTTTTTCAACTCATCTTCTAATTCTATTGCAATGAATGTTCTCACTTCATCACCTCGTGAAAAAGACGTTATAGAACGATTTTTTTTGGAATCTTTAGCATAAAACTTGTATATTAGTAATCTCTATGCCTTTTTTTCTTTTCTTCGTACATCAATTCATCTGCTCTATTCAAGATTTCTTCAATATTTGTTATGCAAGAAGATTCATAAAATGCAGCTCCAATACTAATTGACAAGCTATAATCTATCTTTTTTTCTACATTATAATTTGTTACATTTCCTTTCAATCTATTAATAATAATTTTTTTATCTTCTTCCTCCACGTTAATAGCTAATACTACAAACTCATCACCGCCAAAACGTGCAATTATATCGGACTCCCTAAAGGTTTCCTTTAATATCGATGAAGTATCTTTTAAAACCTTATCACCTTCAAGGTGTCCATAATTGTCATTTATGTATTTAAAATTATCTAAATCACAAAATAGCAACAATAGATTTCTGCTCTTTCTTTTAGCAAGCTCAATATGATGATTTGCAAGATTCAAAAAACCACGTCTATTATATAGAGAAGTTAATTGATCAATTAAAGCCATACTTCTAAGAGCTACAAGCATTTTATGTCTCTCTATTGAATAATGTATAGCCCGCATCAAAAGATTTGCGTCAAATTGACCCTTTACTAAGTAATCTTGGGCACCCTCCTTAACCGCATTAATTGCCACAAGATCATCATTTATATTTGTTAAGACTATTATAGGAGTTTCAGGAGCTTCCGCATATATCTTCCTCAAAGTATCTAACCCCATACTGTCTGTAAGGGTTAAATCTAATAATACTATATTAAAAAAGTTATTAGCAAGCTTGCTTTTTGCATCACGAAAACTATCTGATCTAATAATTTCAAAATTTGTTCTCTTGAAATTGCTATTCATTTCCTTTGTAAGCATATCTTTAATTATGAGTACATCAAAACTACTGTCTTCTACTAAAAGAACCCTAATAGTTCCTAACTCCATAAGCACACCTCATAGAAAATCAAAGATTTATTGCACTCCAGATAATCCAAAGGAAATCAATTACTTTATATAGTAATTCTACTTTAAGGATTGATAACTTTAGCTGAAAGAATGTTGAAGAGTTCATTATTTCAGCTAAATTTATTTTAAGTGTTAAGGTAGAATGACTATACTTGGATTATAGCACAATATTATATTACTATAAATATTTTTAGGTATTTACTCTTATTAGTTATATTTTCTTCAATCAAAAATGAAAAAATACCCTTTTTAGTTTCAATTATTCATAAAAAAGTTTATTTTTTTGTTATCTCTTCATTTTTTTACAAGTAATATTATAGCTGCTATTTTCAAATAATATGATTGTAAGTTAAGAGTTTCTGAAGTTATTAGGATTTCAAGCTTAGTACATTATCCTAGTTTAACGGAAAAGTTGGATATTTGATTCATCGTTTTCCCTAAGCATATATATAGGATTTAAGTTGAACGTCTAAAACTTCTTACAAAATAACTTATAAAACTTTTTATGGAGGTCATATGATGGATAATCAAATGAGACAATACGAAATGCAAGAAGCAAAAAAAAGAATGGGAACAAATACTGGTAATGCTGCAAATGCAGGCACTGGTATGACTAACACTGTAAGTGCAGGCATGACTAACACAACAGGTACAGGTATGACTAATACAGCAGGATTAAATACTAATATGACTTCACAAGCTCAACAATTGAAGGGTTCAGAAAAGGTAAAAGCTCAAGAAGATATGAATCAAATGTATTAAGCAAGTAAAAATTTAGGGGAATCGAACCCCTTCATTTTGGTCAGATCTCTCTTCGAGAAATGACCTCAAAAAAATGGTGCTAGGTATATAACCTAGCACTTTAATTATTTGCATTTCTAAAATTAAAAACATCTATCGTCTCTTGTAAGTAATCATCAATTACATTTTGAACATGTGAATCCTTAAGTATGATTGAAATCTCAATTCTTCTATTTTTGGCTCTATCTGAATCAGATGTTCCACTTGATATAGGTCTGAACTCTGAATAGGCACTGGCAGCAAAATAACGACCATATTTATTTTCTAGATCTTTATTCGAAACCATCAGATAATCTACAACACTTCTAGATCTGTCCGCAGATAATTTTCTATTAGATTCTGGAGATCCTACATCGTCAGTATGACCCTGTATATTTATTGCATCAATATTGGATTTAATTCCTGAATCATCTAAAACTCTCTCAAAGGCTTGGGCAAGCTGCTTCAAAAGTTCCTTCCCCTCAGGCTTTAGCTTAGATGAACCGAAGTCGAAAACAAGCCCTTCATTAATTACAATATTGCCATTATCACTTATTAAAACCAGTTCCTCACCTTGTTCATTGGTCTTACCTAATTCCTTCTCAACTGAACTTTTAACCTTCTTGAGAACATCTAGTCTTAGTACGGCAATTCCTTGAAGCTTTGATCTGAGGTTTCCTAATTCCTTATTACTTTCAGCAATAATCTGTCTTTGTTCTTCTATTTGTTCTTCTGATAGCTTTAAGGCTATCTCACCCTCTTCAATTTCAGCCTTGGTATCCTTAAGATCATCTTTTAGTAGTCTTAATTTTTTCTCTGCCTTACTAATTTCCATATTTGATAGCTCTAATCTTTTTTCAGTATCAGTTAGCTGTTTAATAGCATATTGCAGGTTCTTACCCGTAATAATCTTTTGCACAAATGCTAATATTATCAAGAAAAATAGGATTAATGCTATCGTAGAAATCATATCAGTAAACGCAGGCCAAAAATTTTCTGTTTCTTCATCTTTTTTGAAGTTCCTTCTACGAAGCTTCATAATTTTCCCCCTTTCATGTTTTGTAATTTAAATGCTATAAGTTTCATATTTTTATATGCTCTACTCCCTAAGGAGTATGAAAAGAGGCTATTTTTGAATTTTATCAGACAATTGATCCACTGATTTTGTTAGTTTTTCTATTTGTAACCCTACAGCAATTTCTTTAGTATTCTCTTTTAAATCCTCAGTAAAATCATTGAAGCTTACATTCATTCTTTGAATATTTGTCTTTAAGTGATGATTAAACTCTGAGAAATCACGGGTATTTTCCGCGAAGACGTTAAGTGAATTATCAAACTTATCAACACTTTTAACTAGAGACTCAGAGAACTGCTCCATACCACTAGTTGCTGAAGCAAATCTATGGCTTAAGACCTCAGTGATCTCTTTCATACTCTCTTCTAGTTTTGCATTAAAGTCCCTAAGACTCTCTACTAATTCATTCTTCATTGTTACTTCAGGAGCTTCTTTCTTTTCAATACCTTTAGCTAATGTATTATCAAGATATTCTTCCATTTCAACCATTACTGATTCTCTTACTTCTTCAACTCCGAAGAAAATATTTGTAATAGTTAAAAGAATCGAACTTGCTATACCAAATAATGATGTTACGAAGGCAACAGACATACCTCTTACGGAGTTAATAAGTCCGCCAATTACTGAATCCATGCTATCCATAACATCTATACTTCCACTAGATGCCAATGTCTTAACTAGTTCACCTATTGATAGAGTTAAGCCATAGAAGGTACCTAGAAGACCTAGTACAATCATCAATGAAACTGCTTTTTTAACAAACTTCTCACCTAAGTATAGAGATCCCAACCTATTATTAAAGTTCTTTTCAATAATGGCTTGAGTATTTATCTGATCAATGTTAGCCTTAGCAGCTAATTTATAATCATCAATAATGTAGTTTAAAACCTTATTCTCAAACATTGATGTTTCCTTATTTTTATCTTCCTGTAAATCATTAAGCATTTTAAAGTATTTTTTTCGAAGAACTAGCGATAATACAAATGCCGTAACGAATATTGTAAGTATCACAGCTATTATTACAATAGCTAATGGATTTAACTTACTAAATATATTACTTAGACTTGACAATGTAAATTCCCCCTTCTATTTCTTTCTTGATATTTTTTTCATATCTTTTAATGCATCTATTACTTAAATGAGTGTATACTTGTCTCCAGTACTCATAAGCCAATTGTATCACTTTACAATGAGTGTAGCAATTTGTATAATAATCCTATTTTTTGTCGTATCCTTTGATTTACCTTTGTTTTTACTCTTTTGTATTTATAAATATTAAATTTTTATTAACAGAATCTTACATAGTAATGTCAATAACCACCTCCATCAATAGCTTATATTTGCAGTATTCTACATATTATTTGACGCCATATAAGCTCTTTTTGTTCCCTATTTTATAAAATAAAATTATACATTAAAAAAAGCCATAAATTGCTCAAATTGCAATTTATGACTCCTATCCTAGATTAAACATAGAAAATTCAAAACGCAGCTAGGTTCTTTTGTTTCTAAAGCATTCATTAAATTCTCCACCTACTACCATAGTATGCCTTAGAAATCAAAGTCACTTGCAAATTTTCTATGAATAGTCTGGGCTTATATAGCTAATTTTTCAACTTCAATTCACATTATCTAGTTTTCGATCCTCTTTTACTTCATAATTATCCACCAGCGAAGATATGGATTGCCTTTACATCATCACCATCGCTAATTATAGTATTAGGCCACTCTTCTTTTTTTATAATCATACCATTTATCTTTACTATAATTTTAGGAAACGTATATCTTTTTTTTTCCAGAAGCTTTTCTATAGTTAGGCCTTCTTCCCATTCAAAATCTCTTCCATTGACCTTTATCATGATAAAACCCTCCAGTATGACAGCGTCTTTGACAGATTTGTAATTCCAAATTATAAGTGTTCAGGTCATTCTTTCACGGCTTTTTTATTGACCTAAAAGAATGACCCTATTATAATTTTTATTCCTAATTATCAATTTTATCCTATGTGCTTCTGAACTACCTCAACTACCTCCGGTAAATCCATACCTATTTCCTTTAGATGTTCAATAGTTGGTACTCCTCCCATTGTCCATCCTCTTCTCTTGTATACTGCATCTATTAGCTTTTCGTATTGATCTTCTCTATACTCTCTTAGTACCTTCATCTTTTCCTCTGTTGTTTTACCCTCTGGGTTAAAGTCTGTTAGCTCTTTTAGCTGACCATCGTATCTTTCTTGCCTTGATTCATATTCTTCTTCTGTAACTGGGCCCATTGCACGATATGGTATTGCATCGTTTGCCCTAAGCCCTTTGCCCATTCTTATGTTGAATATTCTTTGGAAGTTGTATACTCTTTCTGATTCCCTTATTAATATATCCTTATCTATGTTCTTTCCAGTTACTCCATTGCATATGTCTACGTAGTTTTGTACGTGCTCCGGTATCTTTGCTGGCTCGTCGGTTTCTGCATTGTCCTCGGGTGATATGTCATTCCATGGAAGCTTACATAATCCATAGAGTCCGAACCATGTTCTAAACATTGGATACCAGTGAAGGGCTTCTGCTTTTTCTTCAAAGGTTGGTATCTGATTGTTTACCATGTCTATGAAGATCAGCCATGCTTCATCATGCTGAGGCCCCTTATTTGTAAGTCCATATCCACCCTGCTGTGCTAGGGATTCCTTTGGCATGTACTCTGAGAACTCTAGCCCTTTTTGCTCCATTCCTATATCATTAATGAAGTCTGGATCTGCTCCATGTTCTTCTATGAATATTTTCTTCATTCTGTGAACACCCTGCCCTGCTATTAGTCCAAAACCTTCTCCCCTTGCCATCTGGTGAATTAGCTCTAGGGCTGCGTCTTTGTTTCCGAAGTTGAACTCTAGCCCTCCGGTTATTTCTTTATTGATTATTCCATTTTCATAGCACTCCATAACAAAGGCTGTTAATGTCCCAAAGGATATTGTGTCTATTGCGTATGTATCACAATAGAAGTTAAGCTCTAGGATTGCTTGTGGATCAAATATTCCGCAATTTGGTCCTAGTCCTGCTGCATTTTCATATTCAGGTCCGTCTACTGTTACTTTATCCCCTTTGTATGGTCCTGTTTTAAGTTCAAAGTTATCTGCTGCCTTGGCACAGGATAATGAACAGCCATACCAGCAACCATCAGCCATATTCTGGGTTACGTATTTTTCTATGAATACTGTTGATGCTATCTTATGGGTGTCAGGGTGGGCACCAAATTTGAAGTTATGGGTTGGAAGCAAGTCATATTCATCCATTACTTCTATAATGTTTGCTGTTCCAATTTTTCTCATTCCATTTTGAACGTCATCCAAGTTACATATTTCTTTGTGAAGCTTGATTCCTGCTCTATTTATTATGCTTTGGTCAGCTGGATTATTTAGATTACCCTTTGTTCCCTGGTATTTAATGACTACAGCTTTTATCTTCTTATCTCTAAATACTGTACCTATTCCACCTCTGCCTGCTTGTTTTAGCCTTGCTACTTTTCTTCTCAGGTCATAAAAGGTAAAGTTAAGTAGCCCAAGTCTTGTATGCTCCGCCGCTGTTCCCGATGTTATTACGGATATATTGCGCTTGTCTTTTTCTGTGTCTGCATACATTTCTGTGAGTAGCTCTCCTAATATATGTCCATCTACTGGCTCAAGGGGTGCTTCTTCTATTCTAACTATTCCTTCGTTACCATCTATATATACTATTACGTCTTTGTCTGCTTTTCCTTGTATCTCTAGGGCATCCCATCCTGAGAACTTTAGGTATGGTCCAAAGTATCCCCCTACATTACTGTCCATAGGCGCACCTGTTAGGGGGGATAATGAACATACTAGGGATTTTCCCGCTCCAGGATACTGGGTAATTCCACATATTGGTCCGCCGGCTATTACTATTTCATTCTCTGGATCATTCCATTTTGTCTCCGGTGTCACTGCATTCCATAGATGCCACATTCCAAAGCCCTTTCCTCCTATGAACTTATCTTTCATCATCTGGGTTACTGGCTTTGAGTCTATTTTGTTATCGGATATATTTATATGCAGGGTTCTGTTTGTGTATCCCTTTTCTATTGTTCCAAGCTCATATTTGTAATCTACTAGCAGCTTATGTGCTTCCTTCATTGCCTTTACATCCATTCTTTTCGTCCCCCTTCTTCTATTCTTCCCTTGCTGCAGCAGCCATTTCCTTGGCATCTACTTCTATGTCTTCTATCTTTATTGCTCCTGTTGGACACTGCTTTGCACATAATCCACAGGCGATACACTTAAAGGGTTCGATAAGTTCGTCATTCATCATCATTGCTTCCTCTGGGCAGAAACCTACACACATAAAGCACCCTACACAATCCTTCTTGTTTATCCTTACTATGCCTCTTTTATCCCTTGTTATTGCTTCCACTTGACATATGTCTATACATGCTCCGCACTGGCTACATACACTTATCTTCTTATCCGCTACCTTTATACATGACTTTTCTCTATTGTTTTCCTTAAAATATGCCTTCGAACAGATTTCTTCACATACTCCACATTCTACACACAGTTCTTCATTTTTTGTTAATACTTTCATTTTTTTCACCTCCTGATTTTTCAAAAAGCTGCCTCTAGTGATAAATAAAATTAGTAAATTTCCTTAATAAATACATTAATACGCATTTAAACTATTATTGCAATTTACATGCCAATTTACGACATTCTATGAAAAAAATATTTCTTTTACGATTCCAGTGGATATACTAGTAAATTTAACATACAGATCTTGTTATATAATTCTCTATAGTTATATATAATTACAATAAAATCCCCTTTTCGAGACGCCCAATAATTTTACTTCGTCCCATATATTTGACGAAAGGTTTGGCACCTCCTCATTATTGAGGTTGATTTTTCACAAATATGTATATTCTCTACAATAATATTATACTAAATAGACTTAACTTTTTTAATATTTTTTCTATTATATTGTATTTTATAGAAATCCCGCTTGTATAGATATAAGCGGGATTTTTATGCCTCAAAACTTGACTTGACCTTCGATTTTGCTTAATCAATTTTCGGAGCGAAAAGGACTTCATTGTCTTATACGACTGAAGGTTCAAAAATCAGTTCTCCTTTTTCAAATCTATTCATGTGAAGCATATCAATTGGCAAAGTAGTTTCTTCACCTAATATATTTTCAGCTAATAATACACCGATTGCTGGCCCAAACATAAACCCATGACCACTAAAGCCTACTGCCAAGTAGAAACCTTCTACTCCTGGGGCTTCTCCCAAGATAGGTTGTCTATCGGGTGTTATGTTATAAAGCCCAGCCCACTGCCTCACCATCCTAACATTCTTAAGTGGTGGCAATACCTTTGTAATAGTTTTAGTCATCTCCTCTAAGAAATGCCATCCCGAAGTAACACGTAAATCTCTTGGTTCCCCTTCATCACCTCTACCCATGATTAATCCTCCATGTGGAACCTGCTGACAATATAGATTTAGTGAGAAGGACATAACCATAGGATCAAGAACTGGATCTATCGCCTCTGTTACTAGAATTTGATGCCTTTCTGAGTAAACAGGCAGATCCACTCCTGCCATTTTAGCTATCACCTGAGAGCGTCCACCTGCGGCATTAACAACTACGTTAGTAGATATATCTCCCTTATCGGTTCTTACGCCCTTAATCTTGTTGTTTTCAGTTATTATATCTGTAACCTCTGTATATTTATATATCTTAACACCAAGTCTTTCAGCTGCCCTAGCAAAGGCATCGGTAGTAAGGAATGGATTAAGATGACCGTCTTTTTGACAAAAGGCTGTACTTACTAATCCGTCGGTGTTTAAAAACGGTACTATTTCCTTTGCTTCTTCCAAGTTTAAAAGCCTTGATGGAATTCCCAAACTATTTTGAAGCTTAATGTTTTTTATAAATTGCTCGTGTTCTTTTTCTGTACTCGCTAAAAGTAAATATCCGCCCTGCTTAAACTCTATATCCCCATCATACATGAGCTCCTCATTAGCATTTTCAAAGAGTTCACATGCGAACTTTGCTATTTTACAGTTCATCTCTGTTCCCCATTGTTGCCTAATACCTGCTCCACATCTTCCTGTAGCTCCACTGGCTAAATAGCTTTTCTCTATAACCGCTATGTTCTTTACTCCCTTTTTAGCTAAGTTATAGGCTATCGCTACTCCAGATATTCCTCCCCCAACAATAACAACATCAGCAGTTTTAATCATCCTCACTGCCTCCTTCCCTTGCAGCCGCTGCAATTTGCCCCAGCGTTATGGCCTTAACAGGAGGTCTATATGTTCCTGGCATTATTTCTGATATAGGTTTTCCTGTAATTATTGATATTTCTCTTAAAATCAACGGCATACATGTCCTGCCTTGACATGGACCCATTCCAGCTCTACTTACTCTTTTTATTTCATCAAAGGTAGTGTATCCCTTTTCTATAAGTCTTCTTATATCTTCTTTAGTTAAATCTGAGCAACGACATACAATATTGTTATCTGACATTTTAATCCCCCTTACATCCCAAAATTTCTTACCACTTTCATGTACTCTCTTGGAACTGCAATCGAAACTATAGGAGTTCTATCTAATGCCTTTGAGTTTATCACCTTTACTACCTTTACATCGCATACATACTGCCCTTCTCTATTAAGACCTTTTACGATGCTACCCTGCTGTAGCAATGGAATAAATTCGTAAGGGATTTTTATTAGAACCTCTTCTTCGGAATATCCTGCATCCACTACCATAATTGCGAGTCCAGGACAATTTGCTATACATAGTCCGCATCCATTGCAATTATCATGGTTTATTTCTGGCAAATCGTTAATGTCTTCAAATTTCTTTATAGCATTTTTATTACATGCTGTATGACAAGGGTTACAGGGTATATTTTGATAGCATTCAATTATTGCTACTGGGCCCTTTGCTAACCTCTCATTTGAGGGAAAAACATTGTCTATTTGATCAGAAGTAGGTACTCCAGTTCTCTCTAACATGCCTACACCTCCTATGTATATTTTTAATAGTCTAAAACTTTAAGTTTCATATTCTTTACTATAATTATTAGAAGGTAAAACTTAAGCAAATGCTGTTTCACTCTTAATTGTAACTTTGTCAAGACCCCCACAGATTTTATTTCCTACATGGCCCGAGCGTAGTGACTCTAATTGCATTAGGTAATCTTCTATTTTTTCTTCAAAGTTCTCTATTTCATGACCAAGAGATTCTGCAGCTGTTAATCCTGCCAAATACCCTTCTACCATGGCACTAGTAGCCTCTTCAACACCACAGACGTCACCAGCCACGTATATTCCTTCTACAGTAGTTTCTAACATTTCAGTCCTAACGGGAACAAAGCCTCCTAGCTCCCCAACATACTTCATTTCGCAACCGGCTTGCCATAATAACTCTCCTAATGGTGATAATCCAACTGAAATACATACTACATCCACATCAAAATCCATCTCTGTTCCATCAATAGGCTGCCATCTATCATCAAGCTTTACTATAGTTGCTTTTTCTAAATAATCCTTTCCATGGGCCTCTTTAACTGTATATCCAGTATAAATAGGCACTCCCATTCTACGCACCTTAGATGCGTGTACCAAGTAACCACCAATTTGTGGAGCAGCATCTAGTATAGCCCTAACATTCACGCCTGCTTGCATTAATTGATAGCTTACTATAAGTCCTATATTACCTGCACCTACCATTAACACATCATTTCCGGGCTTTACGCCGTATACATTCATTAATGTTTGTACTGCACCGGCACCATAAATTCCTGGCAAATCATTATTAGAGAATACAAGGGATTTTTCGCTTGCTCCCGTTGAAACAATTAGTCTCTCTGTTTTAATCTTTGTATATTTACCATCTACTTCTACCGTCACAACTCCATCGTCATATATAGCCATTACTGTGGATTTTGTTAAGACTTCAATATTTTTCAGTTCTTCTATGTTATTAAATAATATTGTAGCTATATCAACACCCCTTACTGAGGCATGTTGTTTTTCTGAACCAAAGAACATATGGGTTTGCTTAATTAACTGACCACCTAACTTCTCATCCCTTTCAAGGACCAGTACTTTAGCACCTGACTTAGCTGCATTTATAGCTGCGCAAAGCCCAGCTGGTCCTCCACCAACAACGAGGATTTCTACCTGCTTCATAGTATACCCCCTTTCCCGTTCTGAGTTTTTACGATCATACCCTCTTTTAGGGGTTCGGTACATGTTCTTACGTTTGATACTCCGTTAACCTCCATAATACATTGTCCACAATTTCCAATAGCACAATAGAAGCCTCTGGGTCTCTCAAGTTCATGACTATGGGTTAGTACCTTTACACCTGCTGCGTGAAGGGCTGCTGCTATAGACTCCCCCTCGTAACCTTCCAATTCCTTTCCATCAAAGGTGAACTTTAACTTATTACCTCTTTTGAATTCTAGAACAGGGTGCTTATCAATTCTCATAATCCCCCTCCTGTCTCAATTTTTTGAAAGAATATTCTGGATTAAACTATTTAAGAAATCACATAATTCTAACTTGGCACAATTGCATATGCGAATATCATCCTTAATTTAATAATTTGAAATAGAGCATATTTTTGTGGTATAGCTTTAGGGATTTTAAGACTATATATAGTAGTAAGTTTTTAGGATTGTGATTATGCAATTTGCTCTATTAATAAAGTATCTTCTTCAGCGCGCTTTGAACTTGAACTTTATCAAAACCATAATTCAGTTAACAATGATATCAATTTGTGGTTCTCCTTCAAACTTAGGAATGAAGGAGAACCTTTTCACATTATTTCTTGTTGAAAGCTTTATTGCTAAAATAAGCAAATCCTATGCCATAAAATCCAACTGCAACGTTCATCATGATAATTGATGTCGGGGACATTTGTTCTCCTCCCTCTATTTTGACGTTTTATATGTTATAGATATTTTTTTAATTTTTAATTGATTACTTTAATTTGCTACCTGCTATTGGACCATCAACGATTCTTTTTACTAGGTAGTTCTGTGTTAGAAATGCAAATACTATTAATATGAATTTTCCGCAACATTTTTACTCATCATTTTGAATTATTGTAACATTCTAATTTTTCAAACTAATAGTTATTGTATTAACAATGTCAAAGCGTCAGTTTCTTGACACTGGTTATTTATGAACATCTGATGAATCATTTGAAGCTATAAGTTTAGGAGGAGTTAGGCTCGGGCTTTCAGGATATTTTTATAGTCCTAGAACAGCTAAGATTCTAATCCCCAGCTTCAAGGTAAACAATTGATTTTTTCCATGAATTATCTGAATTCCCTTGGCTTCAGCCATATTATTTCTCACAAAAAAAATTTAATTCGTAAGCAACAAAAAACGTCAGAAAATTGACTGTAGTGTCTGTTTTCTGACGTTTATCTTTGAAATCTTTATTTTTAATATTTCCGAGTGAAAATTTGTTATTTTTTTATCTATATTGGGTGTGAATCTCAAAATGTACAAAAAAAATAGAGGTCAATAAATGTCCTCCAATTTATGTTTTTTCAATTTACTCTAAATTATATTTCCCTAGTTTAAAATATAGTGTGCTTCTAGGTATATTTAGAAGTTTAGATGCCTTTGCCTTGTTTCCCTTAGATATTTCCATAGCTTCTATAATCGCTTTTTTTTCTGCATTTTCGATGATTCTATTAAGATCAAGGGTTTCTATCTTATTTTCTGCTTTTCCCACGCTATTCTCCATAATACTTCTAGGCAAGTAATCCATATCGATTTTTTTTGCTTTATTATTTTTTACTAAAATAACTATTCTCTCTGTTATGTTCTTAAGCTCCCTAATGTTTCCCTCCCAGTCATAGTTCCTCAACATTTCCATTACCTCAGTAGGAATTTCAGGTATGTTAGAACGATAGGTCATACAAAACTGCTGTAGAAATTTATTTACTAAATCAGCTATATCATCCCTTCGTTCTCTTAAGGGTGGAAGCTTAATCAGTATAGAGTTTAATCTATAGTATAAATCCTTTCTAAAGGAACCCTCATACATCATTTTTTTCAAATCTTTATTAGTTGCCGCCACTATTCTTACATCTACTTTTATAGACTTTGATCCCCCTACCCTTGTTACCATTCCATCCTCTAGTACTCTAAGAATCTTAGGCTGCATCGACATTGGCATGTCACCTATTTCATCGAGAAAGAGTGTACCTTCATTGGCAAGTTCAAATTTTCCTCCCTTTCCTTTTCTTAAAGCACCTGTAAAAGCTCCACCTTCATACCCAAACAATTCACTTTCCATTAGATCATCCGGAATTGCGCTACAATTTATTGGTATAAAATGACCCTTTCTTCTACTTTCAATGTGAATTGCCCTTGCAAAGACTTCCTTACCGGTTCCACTTTCACCGGTTATCAAGACACTTATCTTGGACTTTGAAACTTTCTTACATAAATTTATTATTTCTTTGAAGTTAATATTGTTACCTATAATTTGATCAAATGAGAATCTATTTTCATTTAGAACATTAATTTCTTCTTCAAGGACCTTTAAATCTAACTTAGTCTTATCAAGTAGAGCTGTCAATCTAATTAATTCTGATATATCCCTATCGCAGCTTATGGCTCCTATTAATTCATTTTCATTATACAGAAGTTTAGCTGTGATAATGTTATGAGAATCCTCCCTGGGGCTATTATAGACATTTTCATATGGGCGCCCCTCTTTAAGTACCTTTGGAAGTAATGCGGTAGGAAAAAAGTCGGTTATACATTTCCCAATTAATTGTTCTCTATTCACACCATAAAGCTTCTCTGCTCCCTTATTACAAAATCTTGTGATACAATCTTTATCAACAACGCATACAGCATCATTGACGTTATCTAATATCATTTCAATCGTAAAATCTGAAGATAGCATAATCTTTTCCTCCCCCCATTTCCTAAAAAAGGAGTTCATTATATCTCGATATATATTAATAGAATATTTCAACAATAATTTCGAATTACCTTCTTTATAAATATAAAAATATGAATATTAAAAAAACGCCAAAAAGGCGTTTCTATACTAAAAGTTTATTTATATTTTTTCTTTAATTTCTTCAATACTTCTCCAGCATATTCTTTAGCTCCAAATAGAGACATATCTCTATAATTTCCACATTGAATTGGATTAAGTGCAGGAACTTCATTTGAAGTCATTACCTTTTCTAAAGATTTTATAAGAACCTCTGCAATTTCTGCTTCCTCTCTCTCTCCTATTAAGATAAGGTAAAATCCTGTTCTACACCCCATAGGGGAAATATCTATAACATTATCTATTTCCTCACGAATGAAGCCTGCTAACAAGTGTTCTATAGCATGAACTGCACTTGTAGGCATAGCCTCCGTATTTGGTTGAGTGAATCTTAAATCAAATTTTGTAATTATGTCGCCCTTAGGAGTTTCAATTAAACCACATTTTCTAACAAAAGGAGCCTCAACTTTAGTATGGTCCATTGTAAAGCTTTCAACAATTACTTTTTTCAATATTCTCCCTCCCATTTCATAATAACATTCTATTAATCTAGTCTATCACATTGAATAAATATAATAAACATTGTTTACTTTAATATTGGTATTAAATCCATATTTTACATAAAAAATATGAAAAGAATAAAAAAAGTAATAGTCAAAATACTATATGTATAGAATGCTTTGTAATTAAAGATTGTAGATTTCTTATTCATTTATTAATTACCAAAGAAAAAAAACTTTCGATTTTGTGATTTAAGTCATATTTTACCTATGGAATTGGATTTATAATATAATCAAGAAAGCACAAAGTCTATTATAAAGATTCTCAAGGTTGACTTTGTTGAAACACATAACGGAAATTATATTTATCTACAATCTAAAAAAGTTTATAATTCCCTATGTGTTATAAAACATTTGAATCCTAACTCTTTTAAGCGAGGTGATATATATGAATGCTCCAAAACATGCAGTTTTACAAAAAATTAGAAATGGTAAAAGAACCTATGGAATTACGCCAAGAATACCAGGTGGTTTCATTAAACCCGATGACCTAATAAAAATTGCCAAGGTAGCAGAAAAGTATGGAGGAACTTTAAAATTGACTTCCGGCCAGCGAGTTGCCATCCTAGGGCTTGAACCTGAGGACGTTGAAAAAGCTTGGAAAGAACTTGATATGGACCCTGGTGTACTATCGTCATACTCTGTAAAAAATGTTGAAATGTGTCCAGCTTCTTTTTGTAAAAGAGCTAAGCAAAATTCTCTAAAACTAGGTATGAAATTAGAAAAAAGGTTCTATGGGGCAAGTACACCAAATAGAACAAAAATTGCTGTAGTGGGATGTAGAAATGCTTGTGCCAGTAGCTATGCTAAAGATATTGCTGTAGTAGCAGACGTAGATGGTTACATAGTTGCAGCGGGAGGCAGCGCTGGTTTTCATCCGAGGCTTGCTGATAAAATAGCTGAAAATCTTACTGAAGATGAAGCTTATAATCTAGTTGAAGCCATTTATGATTATTACTGTAACGTAGCAGAAATGGGAGAAAAGCTAGGTCACTTTATTGACCGAATTACAATTGACAAATTTAGAGACGATGTTCTAAAGCTATTTAATGAAAAGATGAAAACTTTAAATAATAGGGAGGAAAATAAAAATGAGTAGATTTCTAGGTCCAATACATCATTGGCTATTCAATAAGATTAAACTTTACGAAGGTCTCGAATCTGATATAATAGAAAATATCGAAGAAAAGCTTAATGCAAATCTTTCAGAAATTACAGATAAACTTAAGAATAAGGTTGGTGCTCCAATCGAAAATAAGCCCCTTGAAGAGCTTATAGATACTAATAATATTCATGGTTGGCTACAAAACAAGATCACAATGGTCGAGACAAGGCACGCTGCGCTCATTACTTTTATTGTTGATAAATATGGTAAAGAGGGTATAGATATAACAAAGGAAAGTTATAAGGATCAAGCTATAAAAAATGGTGAGGATGCAAAATCCAAATATGATCTTAGCTCTGCACCACTCCTTTACAAAGCTTTAAATAATTATATCTTAGATGGTATGCCTTGTGACAATGTTAATAACATTACTATAAATGAAGGTAACAAGCTTGAATGGAGAGTTACAAATTGCCTTCATAAAAATTACTGGTTAGATGTTAATGGGGATTTAGACACGTTATATGAACTTCGTAAAGTTTGGATTTCAAATTTTGTAAGTTCTGCTAATCCAAGCTTTACCTATAACTTTATAAGTGAAGGTGCGGATGGTAATAGGTTACTTATCCATCAGATAACAAAGTCAGAATAATAGCTTAGTATAAATGCTTTCTATTAGTAATAACAAAGCCTTCTATAAGAATTGAAGAAGACTTTGATTAAGCACATAAGGATATTTATAATTTCCTATATGTAATAAATAATTGTTTGAAGGAGGATATTAATATGAAAATAACTAAGGATACTTTAATAAGCGATATTTTAAGAATTAACCCTAAATCAGCTGAAATATTAATGCGATATGGGATGGGATGTTTAGGATGCCCTTCAGCTCAAATGGAGTCTCTTGAACAAGCTGCCATGGTTCATGGTATTGATTTAGAAAAGCTTTTAGAAGAATTAAATTAGTAATTTAACAATTTAATTTTTAGTGTGCTTTTAACTATGGGTTTTTCAATTTATTTAATTGAGAATTCCCATAGTTTTTTTATATAGAATTTGTCTATATATCTGTCTTTTTTGAGTGAATAATGTAAATTCTTCTACATCAATATTGTTTTTTTTACAAAAAACCTACTTTTGCGACAATAGTTAAAATGCTAAAATATTTTTATATGTGTTAATTCTAGTTAAAGATTGGGTACAATAGGACTAGAGGCTTAAATGTACTACTATTAAAGGGGAGGCAAAAACAAGTGTTCAAAAATTCAATTACAAAAAAATTGTCGATTATTCTTTTACTATCATTTCTACCATTTATTGTGAATTTCATAGTATTATTTAATACCCTTGGTAACTTAAACGATGATGGTAAAGCAATTAACTTATCTGGTAGCCAAAGAATGAGAACGATGCTGTTAGGGCTTTATACATCTGGATATTTAGATGCTCATGATTCGGGAAATGCTAGTTTAAAAAGTTCTGCAACTGAAATGTTGGATACAGAACTTGAACGCTACAAGAAAATTTTCAATGCTTTAGTTGAAGGAGATGAAGAGTTAAATATCGCTAAAAACTCAGACAATAGTATTGTTACTAGATTAAATGAAATACAACCAGATGTTAATAAATATATTAACAGTATTGAAGAAATATTAAGTGGCAAAAATATTTCAGCTAACAAAAAATACATATATGATAATTCCTTAAATGTTAAAAATGAAGTTAACAGCATAGTAGAGATGTATCAACAAAATTATGATAAGAAAATTGTTAACCTTAAAAGATTAGAATTATCTATTTTAGTATTAGGAATATTTATTTTAGCTTTAAGCTTAATTCTTTCAAAGAAAAGTATTGTTTCACCGATTAAAGATCTTACTAACAGACTTAAAGATATCTCTGAAGGAAATGGCGATTTAACTAAAAAGATCCAAGTTAATTCAACCGATGAAATTGGCGAATTATCAAGTTATTTTAACAGATTTGTAGATACCGTAAGGGACATTGTTGTACAAATAGACAAGTCTGGCCGAGGAGTCTTGTTGACCTCTGAAACCCTATCTACTTCTACTGATCAAACTGCTTCAGCAGGTGATATTATTGCTTCATCAATAACCGAAATTTCCGCTGGTGCTTCAGATCAGGCTGAAGAGATTCAAGTTATCGCAGAGAAAATTGCCCATCTTGGAAATAAAATCGATGAAATAACTGAGGTATCTTCAGTTATGAAGGATAGCTCTAGGAGTGCTCAAAAAGTCAATGTTAACAGTATGAAAATTGTAAAAGGCCTTATTGATGAGAACGACAGTAATATTAAAGCTACAAAACTTGTTACTGATGCTATTGGCAGAGTGTACGAAAAATCAGAGGAAATTAGCGGTTTAATAGATCTAATTAATGCTATATCTGAGCAAACAAATCTATTAGCATTGAATGCAGCTATTGAAGCAGCACGTGCGGGGGAAACTGGCCGTGGCTTTGCAGTAGTTGCAGATGAAGTTAGAAAGCTTGCTGAGGAATCTAAGTCTGCATCGGAAAAAATATCCCAGATCGTAAATGAAATGCAGGCTGAAGTTGATGAGACTAAGCAAGTAACCGATGATATGAAAACGATAGTATCAAATCAAAATGATGCAGTTAATCAAACTGGCGAAGCCTTTGAAAACATAATTACTTCAATCAAAACGATAATTAAACAGATTAGCAACATGGGCTTAATTACTTCTGAAATTGAAAAAGATAAAAATTCTGTAATTGATTCCATGGGAAGTATTTCAGCTGTCTCTGAAGAAACAGCTGCATCTGCTCAAGAGGTTGCATCCTATACACAGGAGCAGCAGGCTTCAATAGAAGAAATAAGTGCTTCCTCCGAAGAACTTAATAATATGGCTAAATGTTTAAATGAAATGGTAGAAAGGTTTAAGTATTAATCAACCGATAGCTGCGAACTTAGGCTTGGGTCATTATTTGGGATTTAGAATAATTATATAAAACATAAAGGGGAAGCTAATTATTAGCTTCCCTCAGATTGTTGACAAAGTCAACAAGATGATAGGCTGTTGAGAAATTTGAAGTTCGAGGCGTGATGAAACCAAGAGACCGCAGCGTATACAGAAATACGTAAGGGTTCTTGATTGAAGCAACAACGAAGAAATTCGGGTTTGTCAACAGCCTGTGGGAAGCTAATTATTAGCTTCCCTTTATATATATTCTAATATGTTTTGAATACTCAAAAGATTTGTTTACCTAGCAGCTAAATTCCTTGCCTCTTATGTCCTTTATACCAATATGCTAATCCTAGAAACAATCCTCCACCTACGAAGTTTCCTATTGTGACTGGTATTAGATTGTGGGCCATACCTGCAAGGCTAATAGCTGAGTCGTGTGGTAAAAATAGTCCCATTGTAAGTAATGACATGTTTGCAATACTGTGCTCAAAACCTGAAGTTATGAATGCATACAAGCACCAAAATACCATAATTAATTTAGCTGTCTCTTCTTTTAATTTTATAAAACATAAAACTGCAAGGCAAACCAAAATGTTACATAAAATCCCTCTGAAAAAAAGTTCCATCGTCGGTGCATTCATTTTGGCAGAACTAGCTTTTATTATAAAGTCTGCAACGGCACCCTTTGCAAGCCCACTTCTAAAGTATAGAAAGGCAATGAGTATACTTCCTATAAAATTTCCTATAAAAGAATATATCCATATTTTTGAAGAATCAAACCAACTAACTTTTTTCTCCATGGCTCCGACAACCATTACAAAGTTATTGCCAGTAAATAGTTCAGACCCTGCCATAACTACTAAGCTCAATGCCACACCAAATGAAGCTCCCATTATCACCTTTGTAATTGGCGCTCCTTGAAGAGATCCACCAATAGTCATAACCAAGAATACTCCAAACCCAACATATATACCCGCTAATATCGATGAAATTATATATTGAGCTCTACTTCTTTTTAAAGTATCAACTTTGGCTATAGCTGAATTACTAACTTTTTTTACTAATTCACTATACATTCTGTCACCTCACTATTAGTACTATACTTATATTCCCCATAAGGTTTAATCCTTATTAACTATTATTTCTTGTGCATATATCATCGCAACTAAAAATACTTCAATGCTCAACTGATTTTACTTAAGATTTGAATCTTGTTTATACCAATATCCACCAAAATCAATATGTTCAGCTACTTTAGCTTTAGGATTTAATTTCACACCATCTAAAACTTCTTCCTTAAAGGTTCTAAACCCAACCCTATCTACGATGTATCCTATATGTTCTTTCTTTAAAGATCTATCTATATGTCTGTCAACAAAGTCATAGGTGTTTTTTATTATTTGAATCATTGATTCCTTATCTCCCCACTTTATAAAGGGTCTAGCTATTCTTGGGTTTCTCTTGCCCGTTCTACCCATTATAACCATTCTATAGTACTTCTCTTTACTTCTTGACCAGGCACCGGTAGGACATTTCAGTATGCATTCGCCACAGCCTATACACTGAGCTTCATTTCTTTTTATACTATAATTTTCCACACCAAGGGCATCGGTAACCCTTTTTTTGCAATTATCTACGCAAGCGTCACAGTTTATGCATCTTGACTCATCATACTCCGGCTCAGTTGTACATATAATTCCAAAGTCTTGCATATGAGCTTTTATACAGTCATTTGGACAACCCGTTATAGCTATCTTAAAGTGGTAATCATTAGGATACACTTCTTTTTCTATTCTTCTTGCAAATTCAGTAGTCTGATCATTTGCATATGGACATACTTTGTTTCCTATACACGCTGATATATTTCTCGTTCCTGCAGCAGGATATCCATCTATTTCACCATCAAAATTCAGTTCTAGTGAATCTATAAGCGGTTCAATTAGTTTATTAATTTCTGGTATTTTGTCAAAGTCTATACCAGGGATTTCAAATCCTTGTCTAGCAGTTAGATGAGCTTCTCCAATTCCATATTTTTCAGCTATATGGTGCATTAATTCAAAATACTTAGTTTCTATATGTCCACCGGGAACCCTAATTCTAAGAGCTGTCTTGCCTCTTACCTTCGTTACCCTATATGCATTTTTTGTTACTTTCTTTCTATTAACCGTCACAAAGTTCACCCCCTAGTCAATTAACTTCTTAGCTTTTTCATATTTAAACACAGGTCCTTCTACGCAAACATAAGTCTCATCTATTTTACAGTGACCGCACTTCCCTATGCCACAGCTCATTTTTCTCTCAAATGAAACCCAGATATTATCTTGAGGTACATTATTTTTTATAAGCTCTAAAGTTGTAAACTTCATCATTATCGGTGGTCCAACAACTATTATCTTAGTATTATTTACATCACTTAAGTCAAGATCAGATATATATTTTGTTATTAGTCCAATCTTACCCGTCCAGCTTTCATCATCATTATCAACTGTCAAGGTTAATTTTACTCTCTTACTCCAGTCTTCTAAGGTCTCATTAAAAAGAATATCTTTAGGGCTCTTGAATCCTAAAAGGACTTCTAAGGATTTAACTTCATTTTGATTGCTGATGAAGTGCTTTATTATGCTTTTTACTGGAGCAAGACCTGTTCCACCTGCTATAACTATTAGCTTACTGCCTTTGTAATCATCTAGGTTAAATCCATTTCCATAGGGCCCCCTAGCATATAAATGGTCTCCTTTTTTTAGGTTAAATATCTCATCGGTCAGCTTTCCAACCTTCCTTATTGTCATATCTAATTTATCATCTTCAAAGTCACTTATAGAGATAGGCGCTTCTCCAACACCAGGTATTGAGAGCTGTAAGAATTGACCTCCTATTAGAGGTTTTGTATACTCAAGAGTAAATGTATAATCTATATCAGTTTCTGGTTTTATATCTATAATTTTTATTTTTTCCATTAGATAAGGATTACTCATCTTCCTTCGCCCCCTCTACTATTTGGCTGAGCTTATTAACACATTTAGAGAATGATATATATTCTGGACAGACATCGTCACATCGACCACATCCCACACACATGTGATAGCCGAATCGTTTATAGAAATCGTTAATCTTATGCATTGTCTTGAATCTCATTTTATCGCCATTTTTTTGTCTAAAGCCGTGTCCACCGGCCATATCCGTAAATCCATTAACATGACAACCTGCCCATCTTCTTCTTCTTTCACCAAGCTTTTTATCGTTGTCATAGCTAACGTCCTGCATTGTGAAACAGCTACAAGTAATGCATGAGGTATTACATCTACCACAGGCAATACATCTCTGTGTATACTCCTTCCAGATTGGATCTTCAAATGTATCTATAGTAACCTTCTCTGGATCAGGAATGTTTACCTTAATTTTATTTTCTTTTATATATTCCGGCTTAAAATCAACCTCTGTACCATACTTACTAAATGTCTCATTAAAGTCCTCGTCCTTAATGTCTACACATATTTCATCTTCTTTAAATCTTAATGCAACTGAATACTTATCAGTTTTATTTGACTCCATACTTATACAAAAACATGTGTCAAATCCTTCAGTACATTCAATCATGAAAAATTTGACCTTTTCTCTGAGTCTTTTATAGTAGAAATCTTCGATATCTCCATTTTTCAGGAAAACCGTATCTAGTCTTTGTATCCCGTTGATATCACAAGGTCTTAAAAAGATTATTACAGGCTTTTCATCTACTGCTGGAACTGTCATACCATCTTCAGTAAAATAGAATAGAGTTTCTCTTATAGGATAGAATACTTCTTTAGGTGAAAAATAAGACTTTTCATTTATTTCCAAATCATCAAAGCTAGTTATCTCATCATAAACTATTGAGTCTGTATCGGAAAGTCTTCCCTTTCCTTTTTTTCTAGTGGGACCATAGATTTTGTATTCTTCTGATAACATATTAATGACATCGTTAAATTTTTCGCTAATAACTTTATAACCCATCTTCTCCCTCCTCGCCTTTATTAAAATATTTTAACAAAATACCCCAAAAAATTATGTGATTCATATCACAACACTTCCTTGAAAAACCTACCAAAAAAATAGATCATATGGATATATATCCATATGATCTAGATGTCAACACTATGATTATTTTTCATTAGTTAGACCCTTAAGTGTTGGTCTAGGCGCTAAAACAACAAAGCATGAGAGATTTTCCTTTGTATTATTAATCAAACTAAATACTTCATTTCCCTTACAATATATAACGTCCCCAACTGTAATATTCTCACGCTTCTCATCTACTGCTAATTCTCCGCCTCCCGCCACCACATGAAGAATTAAGTCACTATCTTCATGTTGATGAAGAGGTACTTCTTGCCCAGGCTTCAAATTCAAAACAAAGTTTAGTATCTTTTCCTCACTGAACAATAATCTATTAGTAAAAGTATTGTCAATGTATACCATCCTACCGCTGATTCTTTCTTAGCTTTTTTAGTAATAGAAATTTCCAACACTTATCCTCCTACTTCATTTTGATCCTATCCTCTAACTCTTCAATCATCTTTATATATTTACTTTGGATATTGTTCTCCTCTGCTATACGTTCAACTTCTTTGCATTTTTCTTCAACTTCCATTAAAGCTTCTTCACTAAGTTGGCTTTCACCAAACTTATATATTGCATTATCTTCCTTATCTATGTGTCTGTATAATAAATCAGTATATGAAATTGCATTTGCGATTATATCTACCTTTGATTCCTCGTCACCATTTTTTACTCTTTCTAATGCTTCACCTAAATTCCTAATAAATAATCTTCCTAAATCATGATCTGCAAACATTCCGAAGATAGGTCCTTTCGCAATTGCATCTCCTAGTTCCTCAGACATTTTCTTAAATAGAATATCTTCTTCTTTATTGTGATGATGACTGTCCGCATAGTTCTTGACAAAATCTATTATCATGTTAAATGCTTCGTAATTTACTTCCTCACCCTTTAAAATATTTATACATAGTTTCCTTATCATCTTCAGTGCTCTTTTAATAATTTTGTGTTCGTTTACCATTAACGATATGGCGTTCATTTTTTACACCTCCAGATTTTTTTTATATAACTTCTTCCTACCTCCCTTTTTCTAATTAAGAGGTATGATACTCAGATATTAAAAACTATTAATGCTGTTATTTACGACCTACTTCATTCCCTTGCTTTAGCCTTTCGAACAATATATTATTTTCAAGATGTATATGTTGAAAAAGATCTGATTCAATTTCTTCAAGCTTTTCATAGGTTCTTTTAAATGAGTTACAACTATTAGATGGTATTTCATAGTTATCTGTTATTTTTCTCATTTCTTTTAATATGTCTCCAGCATTATTATGCTCATCTTCTGTCTCCATCATAACCTTTTTGGCTTTTTCCAATAAATCTAATGAAGGTTTTTTTTCATATTCTAATATCACTGGAAATAATAGTTCCTCTTCCTTTATAAGATGTTCTTCGATTTCAGCCTTTAAGCTACTAAACAGTCTGTGTAGTGAGGACAAAGTTTCACCATGATCTATATAGTGTACCTTTAAAATTTTATTCAGGAGATTACTTGTTATTGGCAGTTCATTCTTCATAAAAGTATGGTGTTTCTGAACTATATACTCAATTAAATCAGTCATAGAAGCAGTTCTCCAGTCAATACTATCATCATCTTTATTTATAAACTCTTCATATGCCATATTTATTTTTTCTAGTATTTCTTCTTCATTTATTCCCTGCTCCTTTAGAGCCTCTGTTAATAATCTATCTCCACCGCAGCAAAAGTCAATATTGTATTCCATAAAGATATCTGTTGTTTTAGGAAATATTGCGGCAATTTCACCTATTTTTTGTTGGCTAACAAATAGTCTTTTCATATTTATTCCTCCTCTATCTATAAATACTATCCTAATTAATAAGTCTCCAGTCACCTCAACGGACTCTCCACTCCATCAACAGGAACCAAAGTCTACAACAAGCTTAGTTTCCAAGTCCATATTTTTTAATTCTTTAATAATTCTTTAAGATTCTTTGTTAACTTCATTATAGGAGGATATATATAATAAAACTGTGACTGTAGTCAAATAAAACAAAAAAATTTCTAATACATTTTAAGTTTCAAAATTCAAATTCCTTTTTTATATAAAAAAGCAACCTAAAGGTTTATTTTCTAAATATAATTCTCTAATTTTTCTTCATCTAATATAATTATTTTTTTATTTCCAATAAGCTTTATTATTCCTTCTTCTTCAAACTTTTTGAGTTTTCTACTTATTGTTTCTCTGGCTACACCTGCATAGTGGGACATATCTTCCCTTGTTATTGGCAGCTTTATTTCAATTCCATCGGGAGCATTTCTTCCGTATCTTTCTTTCAAATTCAGTATCAAGTTAGCAATTCTAACTTCAACATCATTGGTGGCAAGGTTTTGAGCTAAGGTTTCCAATTTAGATAGTCTCTCTCCTACAACTTCTAATATCTTTATGGCTATTTCGGGTCTCTTTAAAATAATCTCCCTCATCTTCTCCTTGGTTAAAGTGCAAAGTTGAGTAGCCGTTATTGCATTAGAATTAAAGCTGTACTGTCCTTCTTTGAAAAGGTTTAATTCACCAAAGAAATCTCCTTCTGACAGGATATCAAGAATTTGTTCCTTGCCGTCTTTAGTATATTTAAAAAGCTTAATCTTTCCCTTATTTATTAAATAAAGAGTATTAGCTTCTTTTCCTTCAAAAAATATAGTTTCGCCCTTTTTATAGCTTTCATGTCCAGTCATAGAAATTATTTCTATTAAATTTTGATGGGATAAGTTTGAGAATATTGTGACCTTGCTTGCACATAATTTGCTTTTACATTCTTTACATTTATCATTCATTTTTATATCTCCTCTACATAATTTGAAACAAAAATTTCTTATATTTTAATATTATACCCACTCTAAATTAAACATAACATGTTGAGCAACGTCACTTCCATTTCTTTAATTTCAAGGTTTAACTTTATTTTCATATGTGACAAAAATCACAATGTATTTGTGATTCATATCACCGTTTTCACAGGAGAAGTAATATATATTTAGATTAACAAAACGACAATTAATAAAAGTGAAGATAGAGAAAGGGGACATAATGATGTTTGGATTATTTAAAAAACAAGAACAACAAAAGGCAAGTGAGGTGAAAAAAGTAAACGAACCAAACCCAATGTTTTGCTATCAATGTGAGCAAACTCCAGATGGCGGATGTACAAAATTCGGTGTGTGCGGTAAAAATCCTGATATAGCTAGTTTACAGGATATAATAGTATTTGGACTTAAGGGAGTTGCGGCTTATTCTGTCCATGCAAAGGAATTAGGTTTAACTGATCCAGAAGTAGAAAGTATAACACAGGAAGCTCTATATACTACACTTACAAACTCAAACTTCAGCCTAGAAGAGCATATCGCTATGGCAATGAAGGTTGGTACGGCAACAAATAAAGTAATGGATTTACTTGATAGAGCTCATACGTCTCATCTTGGTGTTCCTACACCGGTAACGGTTTCTCAAGACAAGGTAGACGGTCACTGTATATTAGTTACTGGACACAACCTATACGCTTTAGAGGAATTATTAAAGCAAACTGAAGGAAAGGGCATAAACGTTTATACTCACTCAGAAATGTTACCAGCCCACGGTTATCCTGAACTTAAGAAATACTCTCATCTTAAAGGTAATGTAGGTAAAGCATGGTTTGATCAAAGAAAATTATTTGAAGACTTCCCAGGTGCAATCCTTGGAACTACAAACTGTTTAATGCCAATTAAGGGAAGCTATACTGACAGAATGTGGACATATGGTACTGCAGGTCTTCAAGGAGTTCAAAAAATAGAAAATGATAATTTTGCTCCTATCATTGAAAGAGCTTTAGCATTACCAAAAGCAAATATCCAATCAGATAAAACTTTAACTACTGGATTCCACCACAATACAGTACTCGATATAGCTCCTGAAATAATAGATGCTGTTAAATCAGGAAAAATCAAGAGATTCTTTGTAATAGCCGGTTGTGACGCTCCAACTAGAGGTAGAGATTATTATAGAGAACTAGCTGATTCATTACCTGAAGGAGCGGTAATCTTAACTACTTCATGTGGTAAATTCAGATTTAACGATATAGACTTCGGTACTGTTCCAGGTACTGATATTCCTAGATATATTGACTTAGGTCAATGTAACAACTCAGGTTCAGCTGCTAAAATTGCTATTGCTTTAGCTGACGCCTTTGGATGTACAGTAAATGATTTACCTCTTACTATAGTATTATCATGGTTCGAGCAAAAGGCTGTAGCAATACTTCTTGGATTATTCAGCCTAGGTATTAAAAATATTTATGTTGGACCAAGTGCTCCTAAATTTATCACTCCAGGAGTTCTAAAAGTCCTTCAAGATACATTTAACTTACAGCTTATTAGTGGCGATGCAAAAGTTGACCTTCCTAAAATGTTAGGATAATTCAAAAGATACTTAAGAAAAAACCTATAGGATTCCTATTTAATTAGGAACCCTATGGGTTTTTTCTATAATTGTTCTTTGATTTTACCCAGATTATCCAAAAATCAGAATAAATCTGAAATATTTGGAAAATATAATATTGTTGATTAACAAGATTATTAGAGGAGGTTAATTTATGGATAATGCCATGTTTTGCTGGCAATGTGAACAAACTGCCGGTAGCAAAGGTTGTACTAAAATGGGCGTATGTAGCAAAGACCCAGATGTTGCTAAAATGCAGGATGTTTTAATTTATTTGCTAAAGGGTATAGGTTTCTATGCTATGAAAAATATTGAAAAAGGGAATGAAATACCACAGGAAATTGGAGAGTTTTTTACAGAATGTGTATTTGCCACTCTCACAAATGTAAACTTTGATGCCCAAAGATTTGTAAAATACATAAAAAGAGCAAATGAAGTCAAAAAGCAATTTAAGGAAAGTGCAGGAGAAATTGAGAATGTTCCAGATGGTGCAGATTTTATAGCACCTGAAACTAGAGGGGAAATACTTAATATTTCTTGCAGACCTAACTTAGGTGTCATGGACGATGAAGATTTAGATATGGATATCCGTTCTTTAAGAGAGTTTCTAATTTACGGAATTAAGGGTATGGGTGCATATCATCACCATGCTTACGTGCTTGGAAAATATGATGCAGAAGTTGCTAATTTTATGTTTAAGGCCATGGGTGCTACTTTAGACAGAAGCTTAACTATTGAAGATTATTTTGACCTAAATATGGAATCTGGTAAGGCTAATCTTAAGTGTATGGAGCTTCTAGATGCTGCAAATACTGGAACCTTTGGAGACCCAGAACCTACTGAAATGCTTATTACTAAGAAAAAAGGTCCATTCATAGTAGTATCCGGGCATGATTTAAGGGATTTAGGAGATTTACTGGAGCAATCCAAGGATAAAGGCGTTAACATATATACTCACGGAGAAATGCTTCCATGTAATGCATATCCTGGCCTAAAAAAATATCCACATCTGATAGGTAATTTTGGTGGTGCATGGCAGGACCAACAAAAAGAATTTGATGGTCTCCCAGGGGCTATCTTGATGACAAGTAATTGTTTGATGATGCCAAGAACTAGCTACAAAGATAGGATTTTTACTGCAAGTATAGTTGGATGGCCTGATGTTCAGCATATTGAAACTGTTAATGAAAAGAAAGACTTTTCTCCAGTAATAAATAAAGCCTTAGAATTAGGTGGATTTACAGAAGATGAGCCTGAAAAGAGAATACCAATGGGATTTGCTAGAAATGCTTTATTAAGCAATGCCGGCGCAATAGTTGATGCCGTAAAAGATGGTAAGATAAGACATTTTTTCTTAATAGGTGGCTGTGATGGTGCAAGACCAGGTAGAAACTATTTTACTGAATTTGCAGAAAAGACTCCAATGGATACTGCAATCCTCACCCTGGCCTGTGGTAAATTTAGATTTAACAAGCTTGATTTGGGGTCTGTAGCTGGGTTCCCAAGAATTCTTGATTGTGGTCAATGTAACGATACATATACAGCTATTCGAGTTGCCCTCGCTTTGGCTGAAGCCTTTGATTGCGATGTAAATGATTTACCGCTTTCATTTATAATCACATGGTACGAGCAAAAGGCTGTCGCAGTATTACAAACAATGCTTTACCTAGGACTTAAAGATATCTATTTAGGACCAACATTACCTGCATTTGTTAGCCCAAATATACTTCAGGTTTTAGTAGATAAATTTAATATTAAGCCTGTATCTACACCGGATGAGGATCTAAAAGTTATATTAGGATAGTGTATGAACTGAGTTAAATTCTTTACTATATATAGGCAATAAAATAAGCAGCATCGGGCTGCTTATTTCATTGCGTAAAAACTAGAATTTTTTACCATATTTATTGCAAGTAACCTTGATATATTGATCTGAAAACTTGGAACATGGAACTGGCAGCCATTACTCTTTATTCAACTTGCTTTCCATATATTTTATAAGGGGAGCTATTTGAACTAAGGTTGGTGCACCCTTCATCCATACCTGCTGCTTCAATACTTCAATTATTTCTTCCTTAGTTGCTCCATATTTTATCGCCTTATTCATTTCCAATTTGGCTCTTGTTTCGTTTTCATCAAATACCGCTGTCGCAAGTGCAATTAAATATCTGTATTTTAAAGGAATTACACCATCTCTCCAAATCTCATGATGATATTCCGAAATTATTTTCTGAAAGTTTTCTCCAAAGCTTTGAGATACCATTACTCCCGGTGGTACAAAACCTATCTCTTCTTTAAATTCCTCTTGTAGTTTCTTTTTATCCATAAAATCTCCTCCTTTATTTAAATCCACATCATATATATTATAGTTTCTTCTTTATCTTGCTTATATATATAATACCCATAAATCATATATATATCTGTGACTTATGTCATATTTAACCAAAGATATTAATAGGAAGTTTGTCGATGGTCAAATAGCAAAAAATATCAAAACTTTTTTCCTGTTACTGTTAAAATATAGTTATAACCTTCCGGGAGGTAATATAATGGATTATTATTCTAGAATACAAGATGCTGTAGATTATGTTGAAGAAAACCTAACTTCAAAGATAGCTTTAGAAGATGTATCAAATAGAGCCTATTTTTCTATGTACCATTTTCATAGAATTTTTAGTGCAATGATTGGAAACTCAATAAAAGACTATATTAGAATGAGAAGATTGACTGAAGCTGCATATGAGCTTGTAAATACTGAAAAAAGAATAATTGATATAGCTATTGAGTATCAATTTGAATCCCAGGAATCCTTCACTAGGGCATTCAAGAAAATGTATAGGATTACACCTGGCAAGTACCGCAAGAACAAAGAGCACCTTATCTTGATGCAAAAGAAAAGATTAACTGAGATTAGGTTAAATCATCTTAAAGGAGGTATTACTTTGAAACCTAAAATAGTAGAAAAAAGTGAATTTAAGATTATAGGCATGAAATATTATGGATCAAATAAAAATAATGAAATTCCTAAACTGTGGATTGAGTTTATTAAGAGAATCGATAAAATTAAGAACAGAGTTGAGCTTAAAACTTCTCTAGGTGTTTGTGAATACGTTCCAAACTTAACGGATGAGAGTGAATTTGGTTACATTGCTTGCGTAGAAGTTAGTTCCCTTGATGAAATCCCTGAGGGTATGTCTAGTCAAGTAATATCCAGCAATAAATATGCTGTTTTTACCCACAATGGGTTAACTGATAAGTTAGGCGATACCTATGAGTATATCCACGGTACTTGGCTTCCTAAATCTAGTTATGAACTTGCACCAGCCCATGATTTTGAGCTTTATGATGAAAGGTTTAATCCTAATTCGGAGGAGTCTGAAATGGATATATACATTCCTATTAAATAGATCATAATGGGGTGTCTCATGAGAAACCTTTATGAGACACCCCCATTTCTATCTATATTTGCTATTTCACTTTTATTAAACTTCCATCCTTTATTTTGTCATTAAAAGTAGTAATTACCTTATCTCTCTTCTTAACCCCTTTTACTATCTCATAGTATTTCCCATTTACATATCCTATGGTTACTTCTGCTTTCTTTGCCCTATCCTTATCAAGTACATATAAAAAATGTTCTCCTCCTTTATTAACTACTGAAGTCTTAGGCACTGCGAGACCCTTTCTATGGTCTCCCACTACTAATTCTACGGTGGCAAACATCCCACCCTTTAGAATATCATCTACATTATTCACTATAACCTTTACATTGTATGTCTTGCTTTTTTCATCCAATATGGGACTTACACTAACGACGCTACCTTCAATAGCCTCTTTTAATGCCCCTACCTTTACAAATGCTTTTTGCCCCTTTTTAACATTAATAACATCCCTTTCTGATACTCCTGTTTCTATATACATTTCATCACTATTAACTATTGTGAAAAGTTCTGTTCCTTGAACTACACTTTCACCTATTGATATGTATTTTTCTGCAACGATTCCGGAAATTGATGCATGTATATCTGTTGACTCCAAATCTTCCTTCGCAAGTTTAAAGTTAGCAATATTCGATAATTTTTCAATTTCCTCTGATTTTATGCTATATTGATAGTCTCTTTTTGTATGTTCTAGATTTATCTTGGCAAATTCCATACTATCCTTAATGAGCTTATAATCCTGTTCTACTTTTTCTAGGTCTGAATCTGATATAACCTTTTTATTATGAAGTTGCTTCTTACGCTCATAATCCTTTTTCGTAACCTCATAGTTTATAAGGGCAGTTCTATATTCTTTCTCAGCAGTTTCTATAGATTGATACCTCAATCCATTAGTAAAGTCTTTAAGCTTATTTAAGTCAATATTAGATTTCTTTACTTCAATATCTGCCTGCTCATATTTAATTTTATAAATTGTATCATCAATTTTAGATAGCTTATCGTCCATATTTACCTTACTGCCTATATCGATAAAAATATTTTTAACTTCTCCACTGACCTTACTCTTTATTTCAACCTTATCCTTGGGCTCTAGAGTTCCAGATAGGGTAAGCTTTTCTTGAAAATCTATGACCTTAACATCTTCAGCTTTAATGTATATTGCCTCTTCGCTATTCAATTCTTCCATAGTTTCTAATCCTTCTTTTTCATTATCAACAGGCTTCTCACTCTTTTTTGCACACCCAGTAAATACTAAGCTAATCAAGAGTAAGGGTATTAGTATTTTCTTCACTTCCACCACTCCTTTTAAGTTTTCTCTTTACAATTACCTTAAGACTTTCTACAAAGGAATATAGTATTGGTACTATAACTAATGTCAGCATTGTAGCAAAGCTTAATCCAAATATTATTGCATAACCCATCGGTGCATAAAACTCTTGTTTCAAAGTTAAAGGTAATATGCCTCCTACAGTAGTTATTGTTGTAGCCATAACCGGTATGAATCTTGTCATACCCGTTTCTCTAATTGCTTCATTAATTTCATAACCATTCTTTCTTAAATAATTTATATAGTCGACTAGTACAATGGCGTCATTTACGGCTATCCCTACTAGCGATACAATGCCTATAAAAGCAACTAATCCCAAATAACTCCTGACGATTGTTAATCCGAAGAACACTCCAATTACAGCCATTGGTACGGAAAACAATATGACAAGGGGTTGTGATAATGAGTCAAATTGTATTGAAAGCACTAGATATACGAGTATCATGGCTATAACCATGTTTCTTAACATATTTATAAAGTATTCATTTACTTCCTCTTGTTCTCTGTCAAAGCCCACTGAATAACCTTCCGGAAGCCCATAGGCATTGACTTTTTCCATAAATTTATTAGTTACTACCATTTTTTCTTCTTGATTCTTAAGATTAGCGCCTACCTTGGCGTATCTCTTTTCGCTGTGATGGAATATTGCTGAATAACCTTCTACTTCTTCTACAGAAGCCACCTGTGAAAAGGGTATATGCTGACCGAATCGAGAATAGAAGTAAATATTGCTAAAGTCTTCTCTTGAGTTAAGTTTCTCTTTAGATGTTCTTATCATTACATCTATCTCATCTTGATCACTTCTATAGGTAGTCGCTTCTAAACCATGGACTGCATTTCTGATACCAATAGATATACTTCTATTATCCAGCCCTAAAGCTGCAGCTCTCTCCTTATCAACTCTTACTTGTAATTCTGGAAGTCCATTTTCGAAATTATTCCCTTCTTCAATAGTTCCATCTATACTTGCCAATATTTCAGTAAAATCCTTAGCTATTTCCCTAAGGGTGTCGATATTTTCACCATAAATCATTAATTCTACGTCTTTATTCCCAAAGTTTATCCCATTCTTTTCTTCTCCTATGGTTATAACCGCCCCAGGTATCTCTCTTACCAGTCTACGACAAGCATCTGCTATCTCCATACTGGTTCTCTGCCTATCTTCAGGCTCAACGAGGTTGGCGCTTATTTTTGCACTATCTGAGCTTTTAATATTTGTTGTGAAGCTCTTTATTTCTGGATATTCGAAGAGTATCTTTTCTACTTCAGATGTAATGCGTGAGGTTGTTTCCATATCAGTACCTATAGGGGTTTCTATATTTACTCTAAATTCATCGGCATCAAAAGAGCCAAATACAGTTACTTTTAATATTCCTAATATTGGTAGTGCAATACTCATTGCAAATAGGAGCAATACTACTGCTAATACTATAAGTTTCTTCTTTGTACTCGTCACTACAGAATAAAGGATATCCCCATATTTCTTAATGAGTGGATTATCTAAGGGGTTTTCCTTTCCTCTTGCCACCTTATATGCTATTGAGGCCGTAAAGATTATAGCAAAAATCCACGCTATAGGGTTTGCATTAATAATTCCCTCTTGTTTATCCTTAAATGCCATCATTGAAAGTATGAATACACCAACAATCGATAATATCTTAAAAACCAATGAAAGGGTAGGATGTGGCTTTCTATCCTCTTTCCCATGATCCTTTAGATATACTGAACTTAAGGCTGGAGTAATGGTGGTAGCAATAAAGAATGACGAAGCTAATGCAAGCATCACAGTTATAGGTATCCATTTCATCCAGTATCCATAAAGGCCAGGAGTAATTGCCATAGGTAAAAATGCGGCCAGAGTTGTTAAAGTAGCTGCCAATACAGCCGGAGCAACTTGATTTGTAGCAGCTTTAGCAGCATCTTTAGCTCTTACTCCCTTCATTCTAAGTCTGTCAATGTTTTCCATAACTACAATTCCATTATCTACTAACATTCCAATTGCTAAAACCATAGCAAACAATGTCATAGTGTTTATTGAAGCCCCAACATTCTTTAGAAAACCAACTGCAATTAATAGTGCTAAAGGTATAACTGTGGATACTACTAAGGATTCAGATAATCCTATAAATATAAATAAAACGACTATCACTAGGAATAACCCAGATTTTGAGTTATCAATTACATCTCCCAGATTTTTATTTATATATTTTGATAAATCAAGGGTTATATCACTTGTTATCTCTTTGGGATAGATAGTTCCCTTTCCTTCTTTCAATATCCTTCGTACTTCTTCGCTTATCTTGGTTGTATCAGTTCCCTTTTTCCTCTTTACAATAAGGGTTACTGCTTTTTTTACAGAGGGGTTATCGGTACCCAGATCCACTGACATTCTTGAATCTGACTCAACTTCTTTGTAACCATCAACAATCACTGCTATGTCTTTTAGATATAAAGGACTGTTCCCGATATATGAAACAACCACATTTTCAATGTCTTCTATGCTCTCAAACTTTCCAATAGCTCTAATATTGTATTTTCTATTTTCAAGAAATATATTTCCCCCAGGCATATTTAAATTTGATGTTTTCATTGCACTACTTATTTGATCTAATGACATATTATATACAGCCAGCTTTTGAGGATCTACTATTACTTTTATCTCTCTTTCAAGTCCTCCATAAACCTCTACTTCTGAAACATCATTTATTTTCTTTATTTCATCCTTTAGTCGATCTGCTGCATTTTTTAATGTTATAAAATCATCCAAGCCCGTCAAATTTAGTATAAGCACATATTTATTTCCTACCTCTGCTTCATCAATGTAAGGGTCTGTAGCATCTTCAGGAAGCTCAGATTTTATGTCAGCCACCTTCTCCCTTACTTCATTTTTCATTTTGTCCATATCAACATCTAATTCAAAGCTTATTTCTATCTGCGAATATCCTAATGACGAAGTTGATTTCAGGCTCTTTATTCCCTCAATTTCACTTATCTTGCTTTCTAATTTCTCAGTAATGAGAGTCTCAATTTCCTCTGGCGATGCTCCCGTATATGAAGTTGAAACGTATATGTAGGGAAGTCTTATTTCAGGGTTTATCTCCTTAGCCATTTGCAAATAAGAAGACACACCCCAAACTACAATAGCAATGATAATAAGAAAAATAATCCTAGGCCTATCGATGAAAATAGAAGCCCATTTTCCTAGAAAGTTTTTCTTGTCATGCAGTTCAGGTATATAACCATGATTTTTCTCATTTTTATTCATGTTTTCTCTCCTCTCTACGCATCTAATCCCACCAATTTAGACGTTAATACTTCAAAAACTACCTTTGTAGTATATTTATATAGCAAACTATGCTTTTATACAAGCTACCTTGTTTTACATAATAGCTTCTTAAAAAACATCATTATTTTAGTCGCTTATTGGGGGTAGATGATTTGACTCTGTTGATCCAATTTGCCTTCCCATTCTACCTTTGATAATATAATCCCACTTTTAAATAATTTAAACTTTTCTAACTTTAAAATAGTATATAACTAGCGGCCACCATAATATCATAAATATTGGATAGACTGCCCAAATATTACTTGGTGAAGAAATTAAATTAACTAGAATAAAAAAGGTTGAAATAAGTAGCGTACTAATAATAGCTAAAATAAATGGTTTTCTATTTTTAACAAAATATACAGCTATTGGCCACCAAATAAAGGTAAAAGTCGTATATATAGACCATGGATAAGAAGGTGAAATCAAGTAATTCAAAAATATGTAATACACAATAAAAATACAGCTAGATATCACGGAAAAACTAAAAGTTTTAGCCCACTTGCCGGAATATTGAATAATTGGCCACCAAAGTATCGGAAGTGCTGTGTATAAAAACCATGGATGAATTGGTGATGTCGTATAATTAATTGTTGCAAAAAAAACTATCGTAATTAAAGCACCGATAATAGATAATAACTTATACTGTTTTTTGCTAATACAATATGTGCATATTGGCCAATACACTATTGCAAATATTGGATAAATACTCCAAGCATAGTAGGGGGATGTTAGATGATTTGTAATGATTAAAAACAGTAATGTCATTGAGGCACCAGCAATTGAAAAAGCCACAGTTCTTTTTCCCATCTTAACTCCTCCTTATTTATAATTTAACCATTTAAAAAGCATTATTAGAGGCCACCAAAGTACTGTAAATGTAGGATAAACAAACCATATTGCTCGTGGCGAATAATAAAAGTTAATAAAAACAAACAATGCTATAATTAATCCACTACCCCATAGAGAAAATTCCAACTGAAGTTTTGCCTTTTTGTTACTTACTACGACTTGTTTTTCCATCAGCTCCTTTTTTATATCATCAATGTCACCAAAGTCTACGATTGCTTTATTAATAGCATCTTCCTCACACTTACCTAACTCAACCAAATCTTGTACTTTTTCTTCTAAATTTGGAATGATTTCGTCTTTAATACTTTCCTTCCTCTCACCATCTGGAATTTCCTTAAATAATTCTTCAACATATCCTTTTATTGTTTTCATTCCAAACCCTCCATAAAAACATCAATTATTTGTTTCGTGGCTTCCCATTCTATGACCTTTTCTCTGTAATATGCTTTTCCTAAAGTTGTAATTCGATAATACTTTCTTTTTCTACCATGTGTAACGTTTCCATGATAAGATTCAATCAATTCCTTTTTTTCTAATCGTTGAAATACTGCATAAAGAGTAGCTTCTTTTATTTCAAACATATTGTTAGTACGCGACAATATTTCTTTGGATATTTCATAACCATATCGATCCTTTTCAATAATAAGCTTTAAGATAATAGGTTCTAAATGGCCTCTGATTGTGTCACTACTTAACATAGAACCCCTCCTGTTCAATTACTCTACCTCATAGAGTTATTGTAGCATTTATTACTCTGTGTGTCAAAGTAATTTATGAAATTCTTATTCATTTTATAAGTAAAACAAACTTAATCTCTCTTATTTACTAGGCTTCAAGTCAAGGTTTCTTAAAAAGAAATTACTTTTCCACGTAGAGTAAAATGTATTAATATTACTCTATCAAACATAATAATAGTAAAAAGGGGATGTTTCAGAATGACAAATTTCTGAAATCCCCAGGGGCTAAGCTCATGAGATGCTTTTCTGAGACACTCCCTTTAATTGCTTCTTACAAGGCTCCCATGCTCTAACTTATCGTTAAAAGAGTATATTACCTTTTCTCCTTTTTTAACTCCTTCCAAGATTTCAAAATAATCGTTTTGTGAATATCCAATCTTTACAATTCTTTTCTCAGCTTTTCCATCATTTTCTATAAAAACATAGTATTTTCCATCTTCATTGATCAATGCATTCTTTGGTATTGCAATGCTATTGTTATGGAAGTCCACTACTATCTCTATAGTAGCAAACATTCCACCCTTAAGCTCGTTATTAGTATTCTCTACTAATACTTTTATAGGGTATGTTTTACTTTGGTCGTCGATGATTGGGCTAATAGTTTCAACTTTACCTTCTATGGTCTTATTTCCTAAAGAATCTATTTTTACTAATACTCTTTGACTTTCTTTAATCTTCACAACATCCTTTTCAGAAACACCTGCATTAGCATGCATACTCTCTGTGTTAACTATTGTAAAGATATCTGCTCCTGGCCCAATATTTTCACCTATTGACACATATTTTTCAGCAATAACACCTACAATTGGAGCTAAAATATCAGTATATTCTAAGTTTTCATTAGCAAGTCTAAAATCATTGTTAGCAGCTTCAAGTCCAATTTCAGCAGCTTCTACGTTGTATTTCCAATTTCTCTTTGATTGATTAAGGTTGGCATATGATAAATTAAGCTGCTCTTTAGCTACGTCAAACTGACCTTTTATGGAATCATAATCCGATTTAGAGATCGCCTTCTCCTTGTATAGATTGCTAATCCGATTATAGCTTTTCTCTATATTGTCATAGTTTATTTTTGCTGTTTCATACTGAGACTGAGCCGCCTCAATTGCTTGATGCATCATACCACTTTTTTTATCGAAATCCTTTAAACTACTCAAAGAATTCATCGCACTTTTTACTGCTGTGTTAGCCTTTTCAAATTGAATTTCATATATAGTATCATCTATTTTACAAAGCTTCTGATCCTTTTCAACTTTACTGCCTATATCTACAAAGATATTTTCAATGCTTCCATTTATTTTGCTCGAAATCATTATTTTTTCCTTCGGTTGGAGTATAGATGGCACTGAAAGTATCTTTTCAAAATCTCGAGTACCTATGGTATGAGTCTTTATATATATTGTTTCTTGCTTTACAGCATTATCTGATTCTTTGTTAGCATCCTTGCCTTTCCCCACAGATACCTCTTTTTTACCTCCACAGCCAAACAAAAAGATACTAATTATGGCCAGTAATATCAATAGTCTCTTCATTTTTTACTCTCCTTTTGAATTGTAATTTTCTCAGCCTAGTTTTAATTCCTTCAACTAAAGAATAGAGAATAGGTACTATCATTAAGGTCAAGATTGTTGCCATCCCTAATCCAAAAATTATTGAATATCCCATAGCAGCATAACCAGACTGCTTTAGTGTCAAAGGCAAAATACCTCCAATAGTTGTTATTGTTGTAGCCAATACAGGTATGAATCTTGTCATTCCAGTTTCTTTTATAGCCTCACCCAGTTCATATCCATTTTTCCTTAAGTAGTTGATATAATCTACAAGTACTATTGCATCGTTTACTGCGATCCCGACTAGGGCTACAACCCCTACAAATGCTATAAACCCGAAGTTGTTTCCTGTTACTACAAGCCCAAAGGCTACACCAATTAAAGCCAATGGCACTGAGAATAAAATCACAAAGGGTTGTGATAATGAGTTGAATTGTACTGATAGAATAATGTAAACCAAGATTGCAGCAATAATCATATTAAGAAACATATCTGTAAATGATTCCTGAATATCTTCTGCTTCTCCTCCATAATTTATATGAACACCCTCAGTAATAGGATAATCCTTAATTGCTTCTTTAAATTTATTCATAATGTCTAATGCAACAACATTTTCCTCAATATCCGAAACTACAGCTACATACCTTTTTGCATCATGATGCTCAATTACATTAAAGCTTTTCGTTTCATAAACACTTGCTACCTGTGAAAAAGGTATTGCCTGCCCAAATCTGGAGTGAAAATATAGTTTTTCTAGATCTTGAATACTCTTCAATTTCTCATTAGTTGTCCTTATGACTACATCAACCTCATCTTGATCATCTTTAAAGGTAGTCACTTTATATCCATGAATTGCATTTCTTATTCCCATTGCAACAGTCATGTCATTCAGACCAAGTGCTGCAGCTTTATCCTTATTTATGCTTATCTGAAGCTCAGGCACTCCCGCTTCCAATGTATTTCTGACATCTCTTGCTCCATCAACAGTTTTCAAAATCTCAGTGAAGTCTTTTCCTATAGCTTTAAGCCCATCAAGATCCTCTCCCTCAACCCTAATGTATACCGGTGATCCAGTTGGCGGCCCGTTTTCTATTTCATTAACTTTGATTTCGGCTCCAGGAATATCCTCAATCTTTTTTCTTAAATCATCAGCTATTTCCATGCTTGATCTATCTCTATACTCCTTTTCAACTAAGTCAATTATGATACGGGCCCTATTAGGTGTTCCACCTACACTTATTGAGAAGCTCTCTAAACTATCAGCACCAACAAATCCAATATTAGTTACAAAGCTTTCTATTTCCGTATAATCAAATAGTCTCTTCTCTACTTCACTTGCAATAACAGCTGTTGTGTCTATATCCGTTCCCTTAGGCGCTTTTATATTTATATTAAGTCTTGTAAAATCCTGCTGCGGAAACATTTCAATCTTAAGTATCCCTAAGGGTATCAATGCGATACTAGTTACAAAGGCTATAAGTATTATCCCTAAAACAATTAATTTTTTTCGTCTACTTATAATTACCGAGTATAATATTTCACCATATTTCTGAATAATTGGATGTTTCTTTTCACTTGAATTCTTTTTGAAAATTTTCATTGCCATTCCAATAGAAAATATGATAGCAAATAACCATGATAAAGGTCCAAAGCTAATCCCCGTCTCATTGCTATCCATAAATGCAAACATAGCTAATACAAATACCAGTAATATACAGATAATCTTTATACCTTTTTCTATAGCAGGATGTCTCTTTAGACTCTCTCCACCCTTATGTTTCTTAAGCAACCTTGAACTTAAAGCAGGTGTCACTGTGGTAGCAATAAAAAATGAAGATGCAAGTGCAAATATAACTGTTATAGGAATTGGTCTTATAAAATCTCCCATTATTCCAGGTGTAAGTGCTATAGGGAAAAAGGCAGCCAATGTTGTTAGTGTTGATGCAGCAATAGCAGGAGCTATCTGGTTTGTTCCAGCTTCAGCAGCTAGTCTTGCCGATAGTCCTTTTAATCTAAGCCTATCTATGTTTTCCATTACTACTATTCCATTATCCACTAGCATTCCTACAGCTAAAACTAAAGAGAAAAGAGATATGGTGTTAAAGGTCATATCAAAAGCATTCATTAGTCCACATGCTATTAAGATAGATAGTGGTATAACTATGGCAACTACAATAGATTCAAAAAATCCTATAAATAGAAACAAAACAATTATAACTAAGAATAATCCTGCTTTTGCATTATCAAATACTGCTCCTAGCTCATCTTCCACATATACAGATAAATCCCCGCTAATTTCAACCTTTAAATCCTGGGGGTATATGCTCCCTTTTTTGTCTTTTAAAAATTTATGTATTTCTTTACTTATTTTAATAACATCTTTAGACTGATTTTTCTTTACAGAAAGAGCAATTGCGTTTTTAACGGAGGGGTTTTCTGTTCCAAGCCCTACCGACATTCTTGAGTAGTTTTCTGGGTCCTTGTATCCATCTTCAATTTCTGCAATAGCCTTTAAGTATAAGGGACTGCTTCCAAAATAAGTTACTACTACTTTTTCAATTTCTTCGATTCCTTTAAACTTCCCAACGGTTCTTATGTTATAATCTTTTTTATCTAGTACTATATTTCCCCCAGGTAAGTTTACATTAGACATTGAGATTGCATTCTTTATTTGGTCAAGGGAGATATTGTAGCTAGCTAATTTTTGAGGATCAACATTTATTTTTACCTCTCTCTCTAAGCCTCCAATAATTTCGACCTCAGAAACGTCTTTGATATTTTCTAGTCCATCCTTTATCTTTTCTGAAATGTTTTTAAGTGCAATAAAATCATAATCACCGGATAGATTTATTATCATAATTGGTCCATCATTAGTTTCAAAGCTGTCAACAGTTGGTGTTTCAGATGCATCAGGAAGCTCTGACTGAATAGACTGGACTCCTTCCCTCATCTTTTGAAGTTTTTTATCTAAATCTACTCCAGGCTCAAATTCCAAAAATACCGTTGAATAACCATACCCTGAATTTGATTCTATATTCTTTACATCTTCAATGGTTTCCATCTCTTTTTCAATCTTATCTGTTATAAGAGATTCGACTTCTTCCGGGGCGGCTCCAACATAAGTAGTAAGCACGTATCCGTAGGGAAGCCTTACCTCTGGATTCACTTCCCTAGGCATTTTTTTATACGCAATAAATCCCCAAATTAGTATCAAGAAAATCATTAGATAAACAACCCTATGCCTTTCAATGAAAAAGGCTGACCATCTACCAAGAAAATTCTTTTCTTGCATAAATTCTGGTATATCCTTGAAATCAAGCATATTGTCTTTTTGGTTATCCCTCATTTGCACTATCCCCTCTTTCCCTTGATTGAATATGTTTCTATAAATATTTTAACTCATTATCCTTTGTACATTTATTTTATTAAAATTTTTTATTTTATTCTTGTAGAATTTTTCACTTTTTTCCAGTTAGTATATGACTTTAGTCATTTTTTAATCTTTCGTTTGAATTTTCTATATTATATGACTATTTAAATCCAAAACAATTTTATCATTTTTTTTGTAAAAATTTAGTATAAAAAACATAAATTCTAATTAACTTTTAATCTTGAGTTAACAATTTGTTAAGATATATATTACTATTCTTTTGAAACTATATAAGTTACAAAAAATCTATTACATTATGGAGATGTTTATCGTATTATATATAGTTAAGTTTTTTTATATTATCTTTCAATACTCAAACACTCTTTGGAT
>JMSU01000039.1_pt1 | contig 89503 bp, 77 predicted proteins | sample 179011 | NCBI WGS metagenome assembly JMSU01 (sample SAMN02769580, study PRJNA246767) | bioreactor metagenome | isolation source: Culture-1 Bioreactor ArsB derived from microbial biomass from the upper 2 cm... | place: Germany: Bremen | collected day 87 after inoculation
GAACAGCTTTGCTGATCTTTTATATTTTAACCTATTGAGTATATATCTGAAAACTCGATATTGATACTTTCGACATGATTGTTTTTAGCATCATTATTTTCAATCTCACATTCGCTATCTTCAAGTATTTTAACGGGAAGACTTATTATAAACTCACTACCCTTTCCATATTCGCTTTTTACAACAATTTCTCCTCCATGAATTCTAACAAGGGATTTGGTCAGCGATAGTCCTATACCACTTCCTTCATGGTTTCTTGTGAATGACTTATCAATTTGTCTGAACCGTTTGAATATCATATCGATTTTGTCCCTAGGAATTCCTATCCCAGTATCTTTAATAGATATAGTTATGCTTTCACCTTTATCAACTAAGTTTACTAATATTTTCCCCCCAGGCATAGTAAACTTTACTGCATTGGAGAGAAGATTCAAAACGATCCTCTCTATTTGATCAGGATCACAGGCCATAATTTTTTCTTCGGTATCAGTATCAAATAAAAGCTGTATATTTTTATTTTTAACATACTCAGCCACAGATAGTGTTATATCTTCAACTACATTTATAAGATTATAATTTTTGAGATTTATACAAAAATATCCAGAATCTATTTTTGTAATATCTATTAGATTATTAATTAATCTTAGAAGCCTATAACAGTTTTGCTTAATAATTTGATGATTCTTTTTTATATCTTTTAGTTCCATAGTGCCACTTTTCACTTTATAATTTAGTAATTGAAGTGTGCTTAGGATTAGATTCAGAGGCGTTCTAAGCTCATGGGAAATATTTGCAAAAAATTCTGTTTTCAGTTTATCATACTCTCTCATCTCATCAATTTTTTTCCTGTTTTCTTCAACCTTTTTTTGCAAAGTTTCTTCCTTTTCTTTTAACTCTGTAATATCAATACCAACAGATTGAAATTCAATTAACTCGCCTTCATCATTAAAAAACCCTTGATCCGTCCATCTTTGCCAAACGATTTCGCCCCTAGCATTTATTGCAGAATGTTCATATGAATCAATATTGTCTTCAACACTAAATGATGCCATCTGTTCCTTTATCTCCCCATGGCATTCCTCAGGAATTAGCGTCAAGAAACTTTTTCCAACTAATTCTTCATATGTCTTATTGAAATAGTCACAGTAAGCCTGATTAACATAAGTCAGTTCTGTATTCGGCAAAGATCTACAAATTAAATTTTTCTGACTCTCAACAATAGCAGAATACTGCTGTTCACTAATCCTAAATTTACTTTTTCTTTCTTCTTCATCGGTAATATCATAGGCTTTACAAAGAATATATTTTATTTCATCTACTTCATCTAATATAGGAGTTTTTATAATATTTAATAAACGACCTTCTCCTTTACTATTTGTAAGCCATTCTTTAGTAACAATCTGTTCTCTCTCTTTCCATGCTCTTATATTACTACTAGTGCATCCCATGGCTTCTTTTCTAATCAATACATCTTCTAATCTTTTATTTTCCATCTCTTCTTTTCTTTTTCCTATAAAATTAGCATGGGATTTATTAACAAAACCATAGGTTTCAATATCCTGTAAAGTCCATAATTGTATATCAACATCATCCAACAATAATTCACATTGCTCTAACATTGATTTATCAGTTGTTTTCATAGTAAGCAACTCCTCAACTATATATAATGCATCTTAAAATTAAAATATAAAAACTCTGATGCAATTTCTATAGCACTTATTGAAATTTTCTGTTATTTGTCATATTATACTATAGATAAAATGTGAATTATGTCGAAATATCGCGGATCTATGCAATTAAATTTCCACAAAAAGGATGATCCAAAGCAATTCAAAAAATTCTATCGCTCGTATTGCATAATATTTCATTTTATTACATCAACTAATTTTGCTTCTATTACTTCAACCAACTCACTTACTTCAAATTCTATTTGAACTCCTACCTTTCCTGCACTAACAATAATTTTTTCTATTCTAGACGCACTTGAATCAACAAAGGTTTTGTAAGTTTTTTTCATACCGATTGGAGAACAGCCTCCTCGAACATAGCCCGTTAACTTCAAGATTTCCTTAACAGGTATCATTTCAATCTTTTTCTCTCCAGACACCTTTGCAGCTTTTTTCAAGTCCAGTTCTTCAGCCACAGGCAGTACAAAAACGTATATATTTTTACTGTTCCCTTGGGCTACAAGGGTCTTATAAACAATCTGTGAATCTCTATCTATTTTTTTTGCAACAGATATACCATCTATCTTGCCATCACTTTTATCATATATAAGTATGTTATAACTCTTCTTTTTCTGGTCCAAAATTCTCATTGCATTGGTCTTTTTTATCTTTACCATTTTCCCACTCCCCTTGTCACAAACTAATACTATGATTATTAATAAACACAATAGTATCTTCTGTTTACCTAGCTCTTATTACTAAAATTTTACCAGAAATTCACGCCTATTTCTAAGCTCAATTTCTATAGAATTTATTTACTTCCAAAAAAAAGATTAGAAAGTAGTGAGTTTTTTCTACTTTCTGATCTTTTGTCTTATTTACCGCATCTGGTTTATCATTCTAATATAGCTCTTTCTAAATCCCATTTTTTCATATAGCTTTATAGCATTCCTGTTCTCCTTCTCAACATGTAATGAAACCTTTCCTTCAGTTAAATCAACAGCCTTTTGTATAAGCTGTGTGGCAATTCCTCTACCTTTTACTTTTTTGTCAGTTGCTATGTATGCTAAATGATACGTAGGAATAAATGTTCGAAAACCGGTATTTACAATAACCGATACACCCACTATTCTATTGTTTAATACAGCTACTAAAATATGTCCACTCTTTATAGCATTGTTGACAGCTTCTCTTATTTCATCCATAGGATCAGTATATTCCATCAACCAAGTATCTATCAATTCAACTAATTCAATAATCGTGATGTCATCAACTTCTTCTATCTTTTTAACTTCTAAGTCAATATGTCCATCATTAAGTAAAATCACATGATTTCCGGACTTTAATTTCCCTTCCTTAGCTTTCTTTATGAATCCTGCTAAAGCATAACCATTTTCTATTGATAATTTTATATTCTCTAAGGTTTTAAAGTATTTTACATAGTTTATCAACTCTTCCTCTTCCAATCCTATAATAGTACCATTTGTATCTAAAACAGCATCTAAGGCATTTTCCATCACCTTACTTTCAGCTATTCTAACATACTTATTATATTTTGTCTTCTTAGTTGGCCTATATTCTTTTAATGATCCACTTGTTTCTTTATACCTATCATAAATTATATTTCCTTGCTCAACAGTGCAGCTATACAGTGATGGCATATTGTGGATTTCATCATTCATCCAAAGTTTTCTAAATCCCATATAAATTCCTGATGTTGAAAATCCATAACTCATTTGTATAAAAATAGAGTCAATGGGTTCTTTTATTTGAAAGGCTATCTCTTCGCCAATTGTTGAAAGTGCAGCCATGTTTAAGATATTGTTTTCAATACCTAAATTAGCATTGTAATATCCATTTGCTTTAGATAGACTATTACTATGTTCCAAACTTTCCGTTTCATTTTTACCATGACCTATAAGCTCTATATAATCTTTTTGAAACTCCCTATATTTTAGCCATCTACTTTTCTGTGGAAAGATAAAAACACACCTCAAGTTATAATACTCACAAAGAAAAGCCAGTGATTTAGCTAAATCACGAGCCATACCTAAACATATAGTTTTCTTATTCAATGCAATGGCATCTTTTATTATCATATAGGCTATGCGATCTGCTTTTCTTTTACTTGGATTGTTTCCTTCTAATTTCAAAAAGATACTTCCCACATTAAGCTCATCTTCAAGGCTCTTTGCACGTATCAAAGGTGTCTTTCCCACTCTGTTTTTCATAATCTCTTTATTCAAATTTATTCCTCCTTTAAATCAACGCTAAAAGCTGATCGCAAATATATAAGTTTATAGATATTAAGTCAATATATATCAATATTATTTCAATATGTTATTTTTATATGTATTTTTTTGGTTTATAAGATTTCAACTCACAATAATAATTGCAAGTATGGAGTAAGCTTGTTTCTCTTAAATAAAAAAAGGGGGTGTCTCAGAATAAACTGGACCCAGAAGCAAGGACACTTGTAAAAGTGGCTGTGCTTCTGGGTCCAGTTTAGAATGACGAATTTCTGCGTTATTTGAAATTTCATCGACTTGGTACGTACATTAGTACTAGCCAAACCGCCTGAATTTCAAAACCTTGAACTTCATTCATTCTGAAACACCCCGGGGCTGTACTCATAAGATGCTTTCATGAGACAGTCCCTTTTAAATCTAATTTTCATCAGAAACTAATCTCCCCATTAATACTCCCATGACTGATGCCATCATCAAACCTCTTGTCCATCCACTTGAGTCCCCTAAGCAATGAAGATTTGTTATATTTGTATTGAAAGTCTCATCCATATTTATCTTATTGCTATAGAATTTTATCTCCGGTCCATATAATAGTGTTTCTCTACTTGCAAATCCCGGCACAACTGTGTTCATTGCCTTAACAAAGTTTATAATATTCATCATGGGCCTGTATGGAATAGCTGACGTGATGTCTCCAGCTACTGCATCAGGCAATGTAGGCTTAACATTTGTCTGATCTAATTCTTTTTGCCATGTCCTCTTTCCATCTAATATGTCACCAAATCTTTGTACCAATATTTTTCCATTACCTAACATGTTAACTAATTCTGCTACTTTCTTTCCATATTGTATAGGCTGATTGAAAGGTTCTGAAAAATTATGTGAACTTAATATCGCTAGGTTCGTATTATTAGATTTTCTATCCTTATATGAATGTCCATTAACTATTGCCAAATCATCGTCATAATTCTCTTGGCTAACAAAACCCCCGGGATTTTGGCAGAAGGTCCTTACCTTATTTCTGAAGGGTTCTGGATATCCAATAAGCTTTGATTCATAAAGAACATTATTAACCTTTTCCATGATTTCATTTCTTACTTCAACCCTTACACCGATATCTACCGTACCAGCAACATGATTGATTTCATGCTTTAAGCACATAGCTTTAAGCCAGTCTGCTCCTTTTCTACCTGTAGCAATGATTATTTTATCTCCATATATTACTTGTTCATCATCTTTAGTCTTCGAATCAGCTATTATTACTGCCTTTGCTGCTCCATCTTCAATAATCATATCTTTAACCTGTGTATCAAATCTTATTTCTATACCGGATTTCAAAAGGAATTCTTGAATCTTAAAATATATTTCCTGGGCCTTTTCCGTTCCTAAGTGCCTTATAGGGCAATCAACCAGCTTAAGACCCGCTTCAATTGCTTTTCTTCTTATTCCTTTAATTTCTTCATTATGTCCTAATCCCTCTATCTTTGTATCTGCTCCAAAGTCAAGATAGATTTCATCTGTATAGTTGATTAACTTCTGAGCTATGTCGATACCTATTATTTGAGGTAAATCTCCACCAACTTCATAACTCAAAGACAGCTTACCATCTGAGAAGGCACCTGCACCTGAAAAACCTGTTGTTATGTGACAATATGGTTTACATGAGACACATACTTTAGTCTTTTCTTTAGGACAATGTCTTTTATCTATACTTTTTCCTTTTTCAATAATTAAAACCTTCTTATCTGTTTCTCTTTTAACTAACTCCAATGCTGTAAAAATTCCCGATGGCCCAGCGCCAACAATAATTACATCATACCTCAACACCATCATCTCCTTATCTAATATTAAATTATTAATTTTTTCCAAGCGCAACTTAATAATGTTCGTATTTTGCCAACATTACATAGTTCTAAATGAATATTATTGTTTTTTCAGCTTTCATACGTTCTATTAACTATAAGGATTTTCGAGAATTGATGGTATGAAAGTTGTATAGCTAACAAGTGTATAACACTTCTAGCCTACAACTATTTACGGTAGTTCGGTAGAGACATCCAACCCATATTGTTAGATTTATACAAGTGAACATTAATGATATGTTTTGTTTTAAAGTTCGTTTTACAATAAAAGTATAACTCATTTCTCGAAAAATTACAATACTTTTCATAAAGAATGTTCACATTTCCAGCCTTCTTTAACTCTTATTATTGATGTGAAATCGATAGATTGATTTACAGCACAAAAATAAGACATCTATTCTATATTAGAATAAATGTCTTGATCCCTATGGTTAATCTACCTTAAATTTTAGTGTTTCATTTTCAAGATTTTTAGCCAATTCCATTGAAGTCTCGGAAATGGATACTATTTCTTGTATAGAAGCTAGCTGCTCCTCTGATGATGCAGATACTTCCTGGGTTCCAGCTGTGTTTTCTTCAGTTACAGCAGAAATACTTTGTATTGAAGCAATAATATTATCTTTATTATCTGAAATGTCATTACTTACTCTACTTAATTCTTCCATCCTTGATAGAAGCGCCCTTAACTTTGACTCAACTTTTTCAAATATTTTACCTGTATCATCAATAGATTTATTCTGATCCTCTGCTATACCATTTACCTCATTCATTGTACTTACAGCATTAACCGCTTTAATTTGAATGCCATTTATTATCTCGCTTATATCATCTATTGCACTTCCTGTACTTTCAGCAAGCTTCCTTATCTCCTCAGCAACCACGGCAAATCCCTTACCTGCTTCTCCAGCTCTAGCAGCTTCAATGCTTGCATTAAGGGCTAGTAAATTAGTTTGCTGGGCAATCTCCGTTATCAGATTTATAATAGATTCTGCATTCTTAGTGGAGTTGTCCATCTCTTCTATTATTCTATAAACATTTTTGCCCTTTTCCTTACTGTTTTCTGTTTTATTATATAATTCGGTGATGACAACCCTACCTTCATCTCCTAATTTGCTCATCTCATCGGTTAAGGATACAGCATTATTTATTAAATCTCCAGAAGCATCAATTTTTTGTCCCAATTCTTCTGTGCTCATAGCAACTGTTTCAACATCCTTTGATTGCTCCGTTGCACTTAATGCAATTTGATCAACTGATTCGGCCACACTTTCCATAGATTGATTGGATTCGCTGGTGATACTAGCAAGCTTATCGGATGACTCAACCATGGTATAGGCACTATCCTTTATGTTCTTCATGAGACTCTTAAGCTCTCTCTGCATTTTTTCAACAGCTTTAGCTATGTCTCCTATCTCATCATTGTAGCTTAAAATATTTCTTGAAATCGATTGAGTAAAATCTCCTGTTGCAATATTTTGAATATGATTAGCCGTTATTCTTATAGGCTTCATTGAGATCCCAATTACAAAGTATAGTGTTAGTGCTACTAATAGTATTATGATAACTGACAATATAATAGATCTCTTAAAAATATCCTTTTTAGCCATTGTCAAGGACGCCAAGGATAGACCTACATCAATAGACCCAACATGCTCTCCATCAATATAAAATGGAATTTGTACGTCATACGCCTCCACGCCTAGCTCTTCACTAAACCATTTATTTGCAGCCTTCTCACCCTTCATAGCTGCTGATTTTGTTACTTCATCATCATAGGTTTGACCTACAAATTTTTCAGTTCCAGCAACGACAAGACCTGTTTTGTCAATTTGCATAGCGTACAGTACTCCTTCGTCTTCCGTTACCTTATTAAGTATTTTTTGAATTGCAAAATCCTTTTTTACCTCATTGATCATTTCTAGGGAAATACCCGCTTGTACAAAATATCCATTCCCTAGACCTATACCCCCGAATTTATATATTTTCCCATCTAAGGGGTTTGCCCTTGGTTCTTCTAAATATGTATTTGACTTCCCATTAAACACAGGATCCATCTTATGATCAATAGGATATTCCCAACCTATATTATCTGGTTCATTTGAATAATCTATAATCCTATCAGGACCTATTATACTTATTTGTGAAATACCAAAATCCTTAACAAGCTCTTCTATCTTTTCATTTGACATAGTTTCCATATCCATGTATTTAATTATAGAACAGGCTTCTATAATTTTACTATCCATTATCTCTTCTAGTATTTTTTCAATTTCTTTACCATCATCTATTACTTCTACAATCTGCTCAGCTAATTTTTCTCCACTACTTGTTAATTCATTTTCTAGTTTATTATTAACAGTTCTAATAGAAATAGCAGTAAGGACTGAAATAGAGATTAAAAATAAAGTCAGAACAATACATATTATTCTCCACTTGAAAGGAATTTTTTTTGAAGGTTTATTCGCCAATATAAATCACTCCCTATTTAGAATGTAGTTAATAAAAAATTGACCTCCATTTTCTTTGGTCATGCTTTTTATTTATTAATAGATTTTTAAATTCTGTAACATTCCTGTAATACATTATATTTCCATTTTCCATTTTTGTCAATCACGATTATATATCAATCCAAGTTACTTTATATACATGTTTTTTGTCATTTAAAAAAGGTAAAGACACTCTTTCATTTTAGAGTGACTTTACCTCAATTATTTGTTCCTAATATATAAATTCCTTAATACATTTTATACATTCATCCATATCAGGATCAATTACCCACATCGAATTAATTACTCTTGGTTTTCCAGATTTATTAGTTGGTATTTGCATACTCGCTACTGCCCAATCCTCAACATTATGATATCTATATATAAGCTTTAAGCATTCTCCATTGCTTATATTTGTTTTAACATATGGATACATACTTGCTATTAATTTAGGATATTCTGAAAAACTTAACGCTTTAACCTTTTCAATAATTAATTTTAGTGTAGTTCTTTGTCTCTGAGTTCTTTCGTAATCTCCCTTTCCCACCTTTCTAATTCTACAATAGGCAAGTGCTTGTTCTCCATTCAAATGTCTTAATCCACTTTGCTTCACGAACTGAGATCTTCCTCCACCTAAACCTACTATACATCTATTAAGTTCGTTAACCTCATATTTTTTCAAATTGATATCTAATCCTCCTAGAATATCAATAACCTTTTTAAAACCTCTGAAATTAATCACTATATATTTTTCTATATTCAAGTTGAAATTGCTATTAATAGTCTCCTTTAATAATTCAGCTCCACCATAGGCATAAGCTGCATTGATTCTATTATTCTTATGTCTTGGAATTTTTACATAAGTATCTCTCATTATCGATGTTAATTTTATCTGCTTATTAATTTTGTTAATGGAAGCTATAATAATACTATCCGCCCTAGCATATTTAAAATCACTTCTTCTACTATCAATTCCAACCAGTAGTATATGTTCAGTTTTTTCTTCTTCATCGTCAATATTTATTTTCTTTAAGTTTTCTTCCTTTACTTCTTCATTATTAGTTATTTTTTCTTTTTTATTTTCGGGCGTAATAGCATTAATATGTTTAGCTCTTGGTATTGAGTCTACTATTTCAATATGATTTGTATTGAAAACATCTATATTTGGCTTATCATAAAATCTCAATATAGGTGATATCATTAAAATCAGAGAAATAATCAGAACTACTTTTTGCCTTTTTATATTATCACCTCTTTCTAAACTTTATTTTTTGTAATTTTCCCTTCTATAATATGATGAATTTTTTACCAAGTATCAAAATGATTCTTTAGTAAAATTCAAAACAAAAAAGACTGTTAAATTTTTTCATCTTAATTCATCAGTCTTTTTTTATTAAGTTATACTATTTTCAATTTCCACAGGCTCGTCTCATAATCTATATAGTATGTTCCTATATAGATTTTGATTTAATACTATTATCTAAATCTGTAATTTATGGATATCTATCTATTTTTTTATAATATCCATACTTTGTATCCCCGATTTCATGACCTGACCTCTAATCATAGGATTATACATTGCAGGGGATTTTAGATTTTTAAGCAGTATATTCATTTTAATTTTTTTCATTTTTCTTTGATATCTATGAAAAAATCCGTTTATTCCATATTCTAGACTTTCTGCTAAATACAGCGCACTTCTAAATGCATAGCTGAAACCTTCTGCCGAACTAGGGCTTATAGCTCCAGCAGCTTCTCCAATCAAAGCAATATTTTGATTTCCAGTAATAATATGCTTTAAGGATGTTGGTCTATAGATAAATGCCCCTTCTCTTTTAACCCTATTATCAAAATCAAATCCATATTGTTTTAATTTTTCCTTGAGTAATCCAAATTTTCTATTTACATTCTCATTAGCCCTTAGAGCAGCCCCCAATAGAATATGCTCATCCTTAGGTATAATCCATGAATAGAAATCAGTTATACTTTCATCAAAAATAGCAATAAAGTATGGCATCAACTCAGCGACCTTAAACCATTCTTGTATAGATATATATTTACTTGGAAAAGCTTCTTCCTTAAAAGCAATCTTTCTAATTCTTGAATTGCCACCATCGGCACCAATGATTATTCTAGCTCTTTCAGTATATGTCTTTCCTTCATGGTTATATTTCACCTCATATCCTTCATCAAGCTTCTTAAAGGATTTAAATATTGAATTAAACCTTTTATCTACAATATCAGGAACTTGTGCCGCCATCCATCGATCTAACTTCTCTCTATCCATGTTAAGATAAAATCTTTGATAGAACCTTTCAATATTATTATTAAAATCCATAGTTCTCACAGTAAAAAGTTGGGGATCTACCAAAACATCCCTTGGAAGCGCCAAACCGATTCTTGCCATTATATGTTGTGCATCGGGTGCGAGCAATCCACCACAGCATTTTACAATTGGATTTTTACTATTTTCATTATCTAAATCTCTTTTATCTATCAATAGTACTCTGTATTTATGAGCAATAAGATGCGCAAGCATAGATCCCGACGGACCAGCACCAACAATAGCAATATCAAACATAAAATCACCTCAGCATTATATTCTTCGATATCCTCTTTATAATAATTCACCATTTGAAATTAAAGAGATATTTTTTTCTTTTCTTCCTACATTATACTGCAAAATAGTTAGAATATAAATTAGAATAATTAGCTACCGATTTGCATAAATCAAACTTACACTTTATAGATTTTTGAAAACACTTTATTTCTTAGTTAATTTCTAGACTAGCACCATATTAAAAGTGAATATCTACTTCGAGTTTAGTATTTTTATATATTTATTAGAACATAATAATAGAAATATTCAGCAGTTTCATGTCTCCTATTTATCATAAAGCATAGCTTTACAAAACAATAAATCAGGTTATCATCGAATAGATTGTTTCGTAATTCATTTTTTATTCAGTTTTCAAGCACATATTAAATTATAACTTGGAGGAACATCTATTGCACAAAGAAGTTATTTCCGATAAACAAATTATCTCTATCATTATTTTATTTATAATAGGGCCATCTTCCGTATCTTTATCAGGCGTGGAAGCAAAACAAGATATTTGGCTTGCTGTTATTTTATCAATGTGTATGGCTTTACCTATAATACTTACATATTGCAAGCTACATACTCTTTTTCCGGATAAAGATTTGTTTGATATGATTATAATTTGCTTTGGAAATTTTATTGGAAAAGGAATTATAATATTGTATATTTGGAATCTTATTGTGAGTGTGATTACTGTTTTTAGGAATTATGGCGAGTTCATAACTACCGTTAGTTTTGTAGAAACTCCCATGATTATACCTATGATATTTTTGGGAGCGCTATGTGCTTTTGTAGCTAAAAGCGGCATAGAGGTTTTAGGCAGATGGGGGAGTTTTTTCGTATTAATAGTTATTTCACTTACGTTTATCCTACTCCTACTGTTAGTTCCTAACATGAATATAGCTAATATGCGTCCTACATTTGCTAACGGCATAAAGCCAATTTTTCTAGGAGCCATAAAACTATATTCTTTTCCTTTTTCTCAGTTAGTGGTGTTTTCTATGATTCTTTCTAACTTTAGGAAAAAAACATCTCCTTACAAAGTTTATGTGGTGGGTTTATTAGTAGGAGGTATAGTAATATCAGTAACTTTTTTAAGTGTTCTTTTAGTGATAGGAATAGATTCTGTATCAAATATGTACTATCCTACATACGCTGCAGTTTCAAGAATAGAAGTTATGAAGATTGGTGGGATAGAAATACTCTCCAGCACTTTATTTTTATTTGGTGGATTCGTAAAGATAAGTACACATTTATTAGCCATTTGTATAGGATTAACTAAAATTTTCAGTTGCTCAGATTACCGTTTCATAGTAATACCTATTACTTTACTACTGATTAATTTAGCCTATTTAACGTGGGATAGTACTATGGGTTTTTATGAATTCGATGGCGAAATGATGTTGTATTTTTCTTTTCCGTTTCGTACGATTTTCCCTATTATTCTATTGATTATAGCAAAAGTAAAAAATAATTTAACGTCAATTAAAATCTGATAAAAATTTTCCTGAATTATACCTTAAATAGTTCAAATATAGATTACAACAATGAATCACTTATGCTTTTCTTATGTTTTGTAGATTTTAAGAATACTCAAAGCCACCTTCTTATTAATTAAACTAAGAGGGTGGCTTCAGCTAAACATTTTTCATTAAATTTCCTATAATCTGATTCCTTTATGATCTTTGATTCTAGCAAAAATCATATTACAATCAACTTTTTTTATTCCTGGTAATTTATAAATAACATTCTTAAGAAAATCATCTAAATCATCATTTAACTCCATTACAGCATGAACATGTAATCGTGTACTCCCTGTCATTTGATAAATCTGTGTAACATCGTCATTTTTTACAAGCATTTGTTCAACCTCATATAGATGCTTAGGATCAACTTCTATATCAAAAAATGCCGAGATGCTTCTTCCTATTTTTTCTGGATTTATGATAACACAGTACTTTTCAATGATACCTCGCTCTTCAAGGGCTTGTATGCGCATTTTCACCGCTACTCTTGATAGATTCACTTCATGTCCAATGTCTACATATGACATTCTAGCATTTTCCGACAATAATTCTAAAATTTTTCTATCAATTTCATCTAAACTTTTTAAGAACATAGACATTCTCCTTACGCTAAAGTACATATATATAATATCTACCGATTTATAGTTTTGTTTAATTTTCTCACACTCTATAGTTTATGTCAATTTAGTATATCTATCTTTATTTAATAAATATATTTATAACAATACAGGGGAAGTAGGCCCAATTGGAAGCTTTAATACATACCATATAATTAAAAGTAGTGTCCATACTATAGAGAAAGTAATTGCGAATGGGATTTGATAAGCTATTACTGTACCTATTCCAGAACTCTTTTTATATTTTTTCATAAAGCCAAGTATGAGCGGAAGGTACACGCTCAAAGGATTAATGGTATTGGTTACTGCATCACCAATTCTATATACACATTGTGCAAAGGCTGGATGATATCCTAGTAAAGCAAGCATAGGCACTAGCACAGGTGCAAGCATCGCCCACTTCGCCCCCACAGTTCCTACAACAAAATTTATGATAGATACAAACACAACTATACCAACTAGTAATGGAATCCCAGTAAGATTATTTGTCTGAAGCCATTCTGCACCTTTTATTGCTATTAAAGTTGCTAAATTAGTTTTTGAAAAGTAGTCAATAAATTGAGCTGCAAAAAGAAACACGATTAAGACACCTGTTATAGTATTTACTCCTGATGCCATAAATTTTGCAATATCATGTGAAGATTTTATAGTCTTAGCACCCAAACCATACATTATACCAATTGAAAGAAAGAAAAAAGTTAAAATAGGAATAATACTCTTTATGAATGGAGAATTAGGTAAAATAGTATCAGTTACATGATCTCTTAAGAAACCACCAGGTAGCAACAATATTAAGGTCACTCCAATAAATACTACAGTAGTGATTCCTGCCCATCTCAACCCCCTATTTTCTTCAGGCGTAGTCTGTAGCGTGACTAAGTCTTTAGATTCTTCCCACTTAATACTTTTATCTTTATTAAGCATAGGCTCCAATACCTTGTCTGCAATCAATGAACCAAAGTAAGCAAGTAAAAAGGCACTTATTAACATAAAGTACCAATTAGATGCAGCGTGTACATCAGTATTTCTAGTAATTTTTAATAATGGTATAACAGTTTGTGTTATACCTGCTGTTAAAGCATCTGTTCCGGCAATTAAAACATTTGCACTAAGTCCTGCTAAAAATCCTGTATAACTAAGAATGATTCCAATCATTGGGTTTCTACCTCTACTCTGATACAATATTGCGCCGATTGTAGGCATCAATATTAAAGCTGCATCTGATATTAGGTTACTATTGATAGCTACGAACATGAATATAAAAGTTAATTGTTTATCAGATACTCTTCTAAATGCCTTTTGAATAAAAATTCTATAAAGTCCTGCTTTTTCTCCAACACCTATTGCAAGGGTTAGTGAAATAATTAATGGTATAAGAGGAAAATCAGCAAAATTTTTTAGGATATTAGTTAACATATAAGCAAATCCTTCTCTATTAAGCAAGCTATTAACGGATAGTATTTTATCTTCTCCCGGAATTTTTACTACTGTTCCATCTAAAATATGAGCTATTACTAATACGGCTATAGTTGAAAATATGAATAATACAAATGGATGAGGGAATTTATTTCCTATTTTTTCTACATTTTTAATAAAAATTTCTATTCTTGTATTTTTGTTTTTCTTATCAGGATTTTTCATTTCGTCACTCCTTTAGAATACTAATTCACTTGTTCATTAAATACCTAAAGCAAACGTTTTCAAAGTCTGAAAAAAAATTTCTACAAATTTATAATTATACTACTAATAATCTTTTAGAAAATTCAAGCATTCTCCTCCTCTCTATAAATATTCTGCGATATCTCTAAAACTGCGTTATTCAAATTCACTTAGGTTTTGAAAACAGCTAACAAAACAGTTTTATATAATTGGATGGTTAGGTACATTTAAAAAAATGCTCGATATACAATTAATTCTCTAATAAAGTTAGCTTAAGACTTTTTAGGTTGTGATGATTAATGATGTGATTTTTATCTTCACTCGGATTACTATTGAGGGAATTGATTTTAGTAACAATGTACTATCATTTAGTTCGGTTTAAAGAAATTATATCCTACTTTCAGAAATATTTCAATGTACTTTTGTACACGTCATGACTCTCGCTATGTTTTTGCAATTGTAATTTTTTCTTTATATGTAAATATTAGTAATGAAAATCTCTAACTCTATACAAAACGAAAGTTTATTGTAGGAAAACAATAATAAAAACTACATAGTGAAATCCATTTTCATATTGTAATATTTTTATTTCTATTGTACAATATTTATATAGTCATGCATGGCAAATGTTAATGTTTTAATTACATTATGTAATAAGTGAGTTCTGATTTTCTTGAATGTTTGTATGAATTTTACAATTGCTTCAATACACCTCATAACTTTCTTTTAAAAAGAAGATAAGTATCATAATCAATTACACATGTTTATCTAGTTTCATCTCATTCTACTTATTGTCATTTTGACCCCAAATCAAAACTATAGGTTTGAGATGGAACCTTTTTCCAACGACTTTTCGACACTTCAAATTGTTACAATTTGAAAATTATTTTTAACTGCTAACTTACAAAATAAACAGAGGGGGATTTTATTTAATGAAAAAATCAAACATAACTGCTGGTTTAATTGGCCGCCTATATTTCCCATTTGCTCTTGGATTCTTCTTATCAGTGCTATTCAGGGTTGTTAATTCTGTTATGGCTCCAGAATTGATAGCTGCTTTTAATCTAAGCGCTGCAGATTTAGGTCTTGTAACAAGTACCTACTTACTTGCTTTTGCAATAGCCCAGTATCCTTTAGGAGTATTATTAGATCGTTTTGGTCCAAAAAGAGTATTAATGGGACTTATGATATTTGCTGCTTTGGGAGCATTCATATTTGGTAGAGCTACAGGTTTGCAGATGTTAATGGCAGGACGAGGACTTATAGGTTTAGGGGTTTCTGGATGTTTAATGTGTGCATTCAAAGCTTATGGTGACTGGCTACCAGCCGAACGATTACCACTTATAAATGGTTTTCAAATGTTCGCCGGTGGACTTGGTGGAATGGCCGCTACAACGCCTGTAAAGGCTGCTCTTGGCTATACAGATTGGCGTGGGGTATTCATGTTTTTAGCTGTACTATGTATAGTTAACATTTTATTCATATTCCTTGTTGTTCCAAAGAAAGAATATGAAAAAAGCAACGAATCCTTTGGTCAACAGTTTTTAGGAACTTTAGAAATTATTAAGAGTGCCGATTTCTGGCGTCTTGCGCCAATTGCTATATTTGTACAAGGCTCTTACTTAGCAGTACAATCACTATGGATTGGTCCTTGGTTAAAGGACGTTGGAGGCATAAGCCCCGATCAAGTAACAGGCAAGTTATCAATTGTTGCAATATCTATTGCAGCAGGCTACCTATTAAATGGTGTTATTGCTGATTTCATGCGTAAATTTGGTGTTAAGCCCGCTGCGGTTTGTGTTGGTGGTATGACAGCCTTTACAGCTGTCTTAGGAATAATTGTTTTATTAGGAAATAACGCAAATATTGAATTATGGTTACTATTTGTATTCCTTGGTCCTTTCTCACTTATTTCTTACCCAGTATTTTCAAATATGTTTGATAAAAAATTGGCTGGCCGTGTTATAACCTTATATAACTTGTCTGTGTTTTTAATATCATTTGCTATTCAATGGTTAACAGGTGTGGTTATTGATATGTATCCATTAACAGAAGCTGGAGGATATAGTCCGGAAGGATACTCAGCTGCATTCACAGCAGTATTTGCACTTAATGCTATATCATTGCTATGGGTATTTGTTTTTAAGAAGGGTAACTTGGAATTCTTTGAAGTTAAAGTTAATGCTAAGTAGAAGCTCCACTTTTTTTATTAAAGAGAATAACATATTTAATAATTAATATCACAAAAATTCGATACCTTCCTTATCCATTGATATTTTCAATAACTAAAATAAGGAAGTGTATCGAATAAATACAACTGCTTTTTAATAATATGAACATCATCAATAGAGAAGTAATAGCTTGTTTTTTTACGTTTATGAAATATAATAATTATAGAATGGAGCTGGTATGTAATGACCTATTTTAATGACATTAGAAACGAATTATCTGCAAAAGTAAGAAAGAAGAAGGACGATCTAGTAAATTTGTGTTCTAATCTAGTTAAGGTACCTAGCGAAACTATTCCCGGAGATACACGTGAAGTAGCAAAGACTGCTGCCGAGATACTTCAGAGGATCGACGGAGTCGAAGTTACATTCCATACTATGCAGGAGCCTGTTATCAATGTTGTTGCAAGGCTCAAAGGTAATGGCCCCGGCAAACGTCTTGTTTTCAATGGACATCTTGATACATATCCTATAGGTGATAAATCAAAGTGGACAGTAGATCCTTTTGGTGGTGAAATAAAGGATGGTCGCCTCTATGGCCGTGGTTCTTCAGATATGAAAGGCGGAATTGCTTCTTACATGGTTGCTTTTATGCTACTTGCAGAATGTAGAGATAAATGGTCAGGTGAGCTTGTTGTTGCTCTTGCTGGTGATGAAGAAACTATGGGGGTGACTGGTACAAAATACTTACTGGATACTGTACCACATGCATCAGGTGATGCAATGATATGCGGTGATGTAGGATCTCCCTTAGTATTACGTTTTGGTCAAAAAGGGCTTATGTGGATTGAGCTAAATGCTGTTGGAAGACCATCTCATGGTGCTCACGTCCACAAAGGTATAAACGCAATTGATAGATTAATAGAAGGTATGGCTAAAATAAATGAACAACTTAGAAAAATGCCTGTTAGTGCACCAAAGGAAGTAACAGATGCTATAATGAGAGCAAGTAAAATATCTGAAAAGTACTCTGGTATAGGAGAAACAGAGGTATTGCAATCAGTTACTGTGAACTTTGGAATTATAGAAGGAGGTATTTCTCCCAATCTTATTCCAGCAAAGGCTAGTGCAAAGGGAGATATTCGACTTCCTGTAGGAATATCTGCAAAAGCCGTTGAAAATAAATTAAAAGAAATTGTTGATTCAATCGAAGGGCTTTCTTACAATATTTTCCGTACATATGATTCGAATTGGTCTGATCCAGATCATGAAATCATGACTGTAACCGCAAAAAATTGTGAGCAAGTTCTTGGTGAAAAACCTGTTATAACAATGCGTGTAGGTGCTTCTGATTCTCGTCATTATAGATTAACCAAAGGAATCCCGACAATAAATTGTGGGCTTACTCCATATAATCTTGGAGGTCCTGATGAATATATTGAAATAAGTGAGTTGATTGATTTAGCTGAAATCCATACATTAACAGCTTTTGATTATCTTTCAAACAAATAGATTTTGAACTCAGAACATGATTTCACAAGATCATCTAAAATCTAAATAAAACCTTTCATATTTGGCCCTTCTATCGAATACTCATGAAGGGCCTTTTTATATCATTCCATAATTTAACTCCTCCCAATATTAGTAAATCAATAAAGGGGAGGAGTTCAACATGAATATTCTTAAATTCTTACAAAGATAAACTAAAGAGTTTACCAGTTAAAAAGCGGAAATTTTCTACTCAAATCAGAAACTCTTTCTTTTAATCTCTGGATATCTATAGTTTTTTCAATAGCACAAGCCATAATATCTGCCAGTTCCGCCATCTCACTTTCGCCCATACCTCTAGTTGTAACTGCCGGTGTACCGATTCTTATACCACTTGTTACAAAAGGACTTTGTGGATCGAAAGGTATAGTATTTTTGTTAACGGTTATACCTACTTCTTCAAGTAATTTCTCTGCTTCTTTTCCTGTAACATCCTTATTTCTTAAATCAACAAGCATTAAATGGTTGTCTGTACCATCAGATACAATTCTAAATCCTCTATTTTTCAGTTCTTCGGCAAGCTTCTGAGCATTTTTCAATACTTCCTTTTGATACTCTTTAAAGTCATCACTCAATGCTTCTTTGAAGCTTACAGCCTTAGCAGCAATTAGATGCATTAATGGTCCACCTTGAATACCAGGAAAGATTGTCTTATCTACCTGCTTAGCATATTTTGCTTTACAAAGTATGGCTCCACCACGTGGTCCTCTAAGGGTCTTATGGGTAGTTGTTGTAACAAAATCCGCATAATCACAAGGATTTGGATGTAGTCCAGCAGCAACAAGTCCAGCTATATGGGCCATATCTACCATTAGGTACGCACCCACTTTATCAGCAATTTCTCTAAATTTCTTAAAGTCTATTATTCTAGAATATGCACTTGCACCGGCTATAATCATTTTAGGTTTAACTTCAATAGCTAATTTTTCTAGCTCATCATAATCTATAACTTCCTTTTCCTTATCTACTCCATAACTTACAACATTGTATAACTTTCCAGAAAAGTTTACAGGGCTACCATGGGTTAAATGTCCTCCATGAGGGAGAGCCATACCCAGTATCGTATCTCCTGGCTCAAGTACTGCATAGTATACTGCCATATTGGCATTTGAACCTGAGTGCGGCTGAATATTTACATGTTCAGCATTGAATAGTTTTTTCATTCTTTCAATTGCAAGGTTTTCTACAACATCAACAAACTCACATCCACCGTAATATCTCTTTCCCGGATATCCTTCAGCATATTTATTCGTCAAAACACTACCCATGGCTTCTAGAACAACATCACTAACAATATTTTCTGAAGCAATAAGCTCTATTCCACCAACTTGTCTGTTAAGTTCATTTATAATTTGCTCATATATTTCCTTATCCATAGACTCTAAATATTTTAAATTCATAACAAAGCACCTTCCTTTAATTCTAATTTAGGATACTATACCCTTATTTTGTATTAAACATTTCTGCTGCATTGTATGAGCTTCTTACAAATGGATCAGAAGCTACAAAACCAAATCCAAGCTTAAGAGCTTTATCTTTATACATTTTAAAAGTTGTTGGATGAATATACTCTATAACAGATTGGTGTTTCTTGCTAGGGGCCAAATACTGACCTATAGTTAAGTAATCACATCCTACTTCCCTTAAATCCTTTAATACTTCTATTATCTCGTCTTCATCTTCTCCAAGTCCTACCATTATCCCCGATTTTGTAAATATATTTCCATCCATAAGCTTAACATTTTTTATTAGCTTCAAAGATCGTTCATAAATAGCTTCTGGTCTAATTTCATCATACAATCTTGAGACCGTCTCAATATTATGATTAATTATTTCCGGTTTTGCATCTACTACCTTTTTCAACGCCTCTTCATCGCCTTGGAAGTCAGGTATAAGCACCTCAACCACAATTTTCTCATCACGGGATTTTATAGATTTGATAACCTTAGCAAAATGTCCAGCTCCTCCATCGGCTAAGTCATCTCTGGTTACCGAAGTAATCACTACATGTTTAAGTCCAAGTTCTATTACAGCATTTGCGACATTTTCCGGTTCTTCGCGGCTAACTTTTTCAAGCTGTCCATGAGATACATTGCAAAATCTACAACTACGGGAACATTCACTCCCCAAAATCATAAATGTAGCAGTTTTTTTACTAAAACATTCCATCCGGTTTGGACAATTAGCCTCTTCACAAACAGTGTTTAGTGAAAATCTATTAAGTATATCTTTTACATAGTCTAGGCTGCGCCCTTGATTTAATTTTATCTTAAGCCATTCCGGTTTCCTTTTAACCGCCATAAAATCCCTCCTTTGCTATGAACTATATTAAATATTCCTCCGCATCTAATTCTTCATAACTACTGTAGTTAAAAACTCTACAAAAGTATTCTAATACATAATTTTTTTCTTTTTCAAAATCTACATTTTTTCCAACTAGGCCCTCCACGGAAGTAACACCTTTATCACTTATTCCGCAGGGTACTATAAATTTGAAATGATCTAGGTTTGTATTGACATTAAAGGCAAAACCATGCATAGTAACACCACGCTTAACAGCTAAACCCATTGCAGCAATTTTATTGTTTCCTATCCACACTCCAGTATGCTCTTCATTTCTCTCAGCATCAATATCGTATCTGTTCTTTAAAAGACTAATAAAAACCTCCTCAAGATTCTCTACAAACCTTCTGATTCCCATTTTGTATTTTTTAAGATCAAATATTGGATACCCAACAACCTGACCCGGTCCATGATAGGTAACATCTCCACCTCTATTTGTTTCAAATATTTTAATCCCGTTATGCTCTAATAGTTTTCCAGAGCCAATAATGTGAGCTTTTTCCGCACGTCTTCCCATTGTTATAACAGGTGGATGTTCCACTAAAATTAATGTATCTTCAATATTTCCATCTTGTCTTTTTCTCAAAATATCGTATTGAATCTCTAAGGCTTTTTCATATTCACACCTTCCTAAGAATAATACATTTAATTTCATCTAATACATCCCCTTTTTATATAGTTGTAGTGATTTATATACAAATCCCCCCATAATAAATGTGTTTGGGGGGATTTTGCAATCAAGGTTTATATCCAGAAACTTAGACTAATTGATATCTATATATCAGTTTATACTGCCCCTTTCTTTCCTTTAAACCAACCTTAAGTATTGTTGCAGTTTTACCTGAATCTAAGGCTATCTTAGTATCTGCTGCACTATCGGCATACTCCTTTACAGCATCAGCCTTTTCAGGTTCTACATCTTCCTTCACTCCCCACGGGAGCGCCATTACTTTAACAGCGTCTCACGTGTCACATATATTCGCTTCTCTTTCTTTTATTGAATTCATAATGCTATTTTTAAAGGCCTGTTCCACATTCCCATCATGTGCAAATAACATTTTCTCACCTCCAAACAGTTTATAGCGCAAATTGCATAATTACAATCCAAAAAATTTTCTACTAAATATAGTCTTTGAATCCCTAGAGCAATACCTCATTTATTATGCAATTCTACCAAGCTAAAATTATATAATTGTCTTATTTAACATATTTAGAATAATCCTACAATTTCTCCATCATCTAAAATGTCCATCTTATTTGCTGCCGGTACCTTTGGAAGACCTGGCATAGTCATCACGTCACCAGTAAGTGCAACTAGAAAACCTGCTCCAGCTGATGCTCTCACAGAGCTAACTGTTATCTTGAATCCACTTGGTCTTCCTAATAGTTTAGGATTATCCGACAATGAGTATTGAGTTTTAGCCATACATATTGGCAGTTTATCTAATCCTATCCTCTCATACTTTTCTATTTCTTTTGAAGCCTTACCGCTGAATTCTACTCCATCAGCGCCATATATTTCTTTAGCTATTATTTCTATCTTTTCCTTTATTGGTTTATCTAGATCATACAGGGTATTGAAGTCTGCTTTGCCGCTTTCAACTAATTCAACAACTTTGTTAGCAAGCTTTTCTCCACCTTCTCCACCTTTTGCCCATACCTGTGACAATACTACATTTACGCCTAGTTCCATACATTTATATTGAACAAATTTTAGTTCTTCTTCTGTGTCAGTAGGAAATTCATTAAGGGCTACTACTGCAGGAACTCCAAATTTCTTAACGTTCTCTATTTGCTTTTCTAAGTTTCCAAAACCTTTCTCTAGGGCTTTCATGTCAACCTTTGAAAGCTCAGTCTTAAGTACTCCACCATGGTTTTTAAGAGCCCTTACAGTTGCAACTATAACCACTGCACTTGGCTTAAGTCCAGCATATCTACACTTGATATTGAAGAACTTTTCAGCTCCCAAATCTGCTCCAAATCCAGCTTCTGTCACAACATAATCGGCTATCTTTAGGGCTGTTTTTGTTGCCATTACCGAATTACATCCATGGGCAATATTAGCAAATGGACCACCATGAATTATCGCTGGTGTATTTTCCAATGTTTGAACAAGATTTGGTTTTATAGCATCCTTAAGAAGCAGAGCTAAGGCTCCTGTCGCATCAAGCTCTCCAGCTGTCACAGGCTCATTAGCATAGGTGTATCCAACTATCATCTTTGACAGTCTTTCCTTCAAGTCCTCCATACTAGTTGCAAGACACAATATTGCCATTATTTCCGAAGCAACTGATATATCGAATCCATCCTGTCTTGGAATCCCATTGCCCCTTGCTCCTATACCTATCACAATACTTCTAAGGGCTCTATCATTCATATCTAAGGCTCTTCTCCAAGTGATTCTTCTTTGGTCAATGTTTAGCTTATTCCCTTGATGCATATGATTGTCAAGTAATGCAGCTAATAGGTTATTCGCAGTAGTTATAGCATGTATATCTCCTGTGAAATGGAGATTTATATCATCCATAGGCACTACCTGTGCATATCCTCCACCTGCTGCTCCACCCTTTACTCCGAAACAAGGTCCGAGAGAAGGCTCTCTAAGTGTCGTTATAGCTTTCTTTCCAATTTTATTTAATCCCATACTAAGACCTACATTAGTGGTCGTCTTTCCTTCTCCAGCAGGTGTTGGGTTAATAGCAGTAACTAATATAAGTTTTCCATCCTCTTCACCTTCAAGCCTTTTATATACATCTAAAGATATTTTAGCTTTATACTTTCCATAAAGCTCTAATTCATCTTCCCCTATATTTAAATTCTTAGCTATATCTACTATTGGTAACATATTCGCTTCCTGAGCTATTTGAACATCTGTTTTCATCTATTCTCCTCCTAACCTTCTACCTGCTGATATAACAGTATTATAAATAAGCATAGCTATGGTCATGGGACCAACTCCACCTGGAACAGGAGTCATAGAACCGACAACATCCTTTACACCTTCGAAATCTACGTCACCAACGATCTTGTCATCTACCCTATTTATTCCCACGTCTATCACAACTGCTCCAGGTTTAACCATATCCGATGTAACAAACTTAGGCTTTCCAATAGCTGCAATTAAAATGTCAGCTTCTTTTGTTACCTCTTTCAAATTTTTAGTTCTAGAGTGACATATTGTGACAGTGGCATTCTTTTGTAGTAACAACATTGAAATAGGTTTTCCTACAATATTACTGCGACCAATTACGACTGCCTTCTTGCCTTCAATGTCGATGTCTTCATGTTCTAGCAGCTTGATTATTCCATGGGGTGTGCAGGGAATAAAGGTATCTTCACCTACTACCAATTTCCCAACATTTATCGGATGAAAACCATCTACATCCTTTTCATGGTTGATTCTTTTCAATACCCTCATCTCATCTATATGGCCTGGTAAAGGAAGTTGTACAAGTATGCCATGTATGCTATTGTCATTATTAAGACTATCTATTAATGATAATAACTCGCTCTCCGAAACCCCATCCTCTAGACTATGTAGTTCTGAATGCATACCTAAGGCCTTACACGCCTTATCCTTCATCCTTACATATGCTCTAGAAGCAGGATTGTTTCCTACTATAACAACCGCCAAACCAGGTACTATATCATTTGCTTTCTTCAGTTCATTGATTGTAACCTGAAGTCCTTCACGAATTTTTTTTGAAACCTTCTTTCCATCAATTATTTTCAAATCATCCACCCTTTACAGACTAATTAAAGCACCTGAAGCACTCTGTTTAGTGGTAAGCGTTAGATGCGTAGTGCTAAGCAGGCTTTAGCTTATAGTCTTTAATCTTCAAATAGAAAATATCTATACAATGTTTCTAATTAATGTCTACTCAGTCCACTTTAGAATTAGCTTTCTTGCTGCTCTAGCTTCATCTATTCGTCTGACTGGTGTATTATGTGGTGCATTTTTTAGCAGGCTAGGATCTTCCTTTGCCTCTTCAGCTATTTTTATCATGGTATCAATAAAACCATCAATAGTTTCAAGACTTTCAGTCTCTGTAGGCTCAACCATAATAGCTTCGCTAACTATTAACGGGAAGTATATAGTTGGTGGATGATATCCATAGTCAAGTAATCTTTTAGCTATATCTAGTGTAGAAACTTCTAAGTTAGTGCTGCGGAGACCACCTAAAACAAATTCATGTTTGCAAACTTGATCTATAGGTAAGTAGTAATGTTCTTTAAGCTTATTCATCATATAGTTAGCATTGAGAACCGCCGTTTCACTAACCTCTCTAAGCCCTGCTGCTCCCATCGTAAGAATGTATGAATAGGCTCTTACCATCACACCATAATTACCATAAAAGCCCTTAACCTTACCGATAGAATCTGGTCTGTCATAATCTAGTATATATTTACCGTCATTCTTTTCAACTACAGGAACAGGAAGAAACTTAACTAGATGTTCCTTTACTCCTACAGGCCCACTTCCAGGTCCACCGCCTCCATGTGGTGTTGAAAAGGTCTTGTGTAGATTATAATGCATTACGTCAAATCCCATATCTCCTGGTCTTGTTATACCCATGATTGCATTCATATTAGCTCCATCATAGTATAGAAGCCCACCTGCTTCATGAACAAGATCTGCAATCATTTTTATATTTGTTTCAAAGAGTCCAATGGTACTTGGATTAGTTAACATCAAACCTGCAATTTCATCATTTAAAACGGCCTTTAAACTCTCTACATCAACTGCGCCCTTTTCATCTGACTTTATTTCAACTATCTCAAAACCTGCAACGGCAGCTGTTGCTGGATTTGTACCATGGGCAGAATCCGGAACTATAATCTTATTTCTTTTAGAATCTCCTCTGCTTTCATGGTATGCCTTGATTATCATAAGACCAGTAAGCTCTCCGTGGGCTCCAGCTGCGGGCTGAAGAGTAACTCTATCCATCCCGGAGATTTCTGCCAGCATACTGTCTAATCTATGCATAAGCTCAAGAGAACCTTGTATTGTCTCATTGGGTTGATAAGGATGCACCGCACTTAACCCCTCTAAGGCCGCCATGTCTTCATTGATCTTTGGATTGTACTTCATTGTACAAGACCCTAATGGATAAAAACCAGTATCAACTCCATAGTTTTTAGTTGATAGATTTGTAAAATGCCTTATTACATCTACTTCACTTACCTGGGGTAGTTCAATATCTTTTTCACTTAAGAATCCACTTGGGATAATTTCACTTATTTCCCCTTTACACAATTCACATTCAGGGAGTGAGTATGCCTTTCTTCCTTCTTTAGAAATCTCAAATATCAATTTATCGTATGCCTTCACTATATCACCTCCATAACGCTGGCAAGCTTATCTATCTCGCCTTTAGTTCTCTTTTCGGTAACACAGAATAGTAATCCATTTTTAAATTCAGTGTAATCCTTACCTAGTTCATAACCCCCAAGAATTCCACTCTTAAGTAGCGCTTTATTAACCATTCGACTATCAAAGTCACTAGTTAGTGCAAATTCTTTGAAGAAAGGCTTATTGAATAATGGTTTAAATTTCCCTATCTTAGTAAGCTCTTCAAATGCGTAGTTAGCTTTATGTGCAGAATTAATAGCTACTTCCTTTAATCCTTCTTTACCCATAGTTGTCAAATGAATGGTAGCCATCAGAGCGTTAAGTCCTTGATTTGAACAAATATTTGAAGTTGCCTTATATCTTCTGATATGTTGTTCTCTTGCTTGTAAAGTTAGCACAAATGCCCTTTTATCATCAACATCAAGGGATTGACCTACTATTCTTCCTGGCATTTTTCTTGCTAATTTTTTTGTCGTTGCCATAAATCCTAAATATGGACCTCCCAGGTTTAATGCGTTTCCAAATGACTGAGCATCACCTACAACAATATCCGCACCTAATTCTCCTGGATTTTTCAGTATTCCAAGTGATACTGGATCCACATAGTTTATAAACATAGCTTTATTTTCATGGGCTATTTTTTCTACATCCGTTAAGTCTTCTATGATTCCAAAGAAGTTTGGATTTTGGATAATTACTCCAGCCGTTTCTTTATCCACCATGGTCTTTAGTTTTTCTACATCGGTAACACCCTCAGCCATATCTACTTCAACAACCTCAAACTCCCTAAACTTCATATAGGTATGAAGAACCTTTCTAACCTCAGGATGAACTGTCTTAGAAACAATTATGGTTTTACGTCTTGTATTTGCACAGGCCATCATTGCCGCTTCGACTGCAGCCGTTGGACCATCATACATCGAAGCGTTTGATACATCCATACCAGTCAGGTTACTAATCATAGTTTGATATTCAAATATTACCTGAAGGGTTCCTTGACTTATTTCAGGCTGATATGGTGTGTATGCAGTATAAAATTCTGATCTCATTGCCAAATGCTTTACTATTGACGGTATATAGTGATCATATGCTCCTGCTCCTAAGAAGCAAACTAAGTCCGAAGTGCTTTGGTTTTTATTAGTAAGCTCCTTCATATGCTTTGTAAGTTCTGTTTCTGATAAAGACTCGCCTAGCTTAAGCTCTCTGTCCAGTCTAAGCTCATTAGGTATATCTTCAAACAAATCTTCTATAGAGTTAGCTCCAATAACTTCTAGCATCTGCCTCTTATCGGCTTCAGTATTGGGAATATATCTATGCATAATCTCCCTCCTTACTACAGATTTAATTAATGACTTTCACTTTTGCAAAACTCTTCGTATTCCTTATCATTCATTAGGTTCTCAAGCTCAGACTTATCTGACATTTCTACTGCTAAAATCCAGCTTTTATATGGTTTTTCATTTAATAACTCCGGTGAATCCTCTAGCTCCTCATTTACTTCTAAAATCTTTCCTGATATAGGTAAAAATGAATCAGAAGCAGCCTTTACAGACTCAACAACTCCAAAAACATCCCCTGCACCTATTTCGTCATCAACTTCAGGCATTTCAACATAAACAATTTCACCAAGAGCATGCTGAGCATAGTCTGTAATTCCAATATAAGCCTTATCTCCTTCAACCTTAATCCACTCATGATCCTTTGAATAGTAAAGTCCCTCTAATATTTTCATAATAAAATCCTCCTTAAATGATTATTTATAATCTTTTTATTTTTTATTTCTTATATTTTTTAGAGTAGAATCTCTTACTCACTACCTTTGCCTTTAAAACTCTCTTTCTTACTTTAATTTCAATCGGAGTTTCAAGTTTGGCATATTCAATATCAACCATTGCTAAACCTATATTTTTATTTACCGTTGGTGCTGCATATCCAGTAGTTACAAAACCGATTTTCTTTCCATCTGCCATTACATCGTATCCATGTCTCGGTATCCCTTTATCTATCATTTCAAATCCAACAATTTTTCTTTTAAGACCCTCTTCTTTTTGCTTTACTAAAGCTTCTTTACCAATGAATTTTTCCTTATCAAGCTTAACGAAGAATCCTAATCCTGCTTCAAGTGGTGTTATATCCTCAGATAGTTCATTACCATAAAGGGGTAGTGTAGCTTCAAATCTTAAGGTATCCCTTGCTCCAAGTCCAGCGGGCTTCAATCCATATTCTTTCCCTGCCTCCATCAGTTTATCCCACACAACTTCAGCATCTTCATGGGAAAGATATATTTCAAATCCGTCTTCACCCGTATATCCAGTTCTAGATACTAAACAATTAGCGCCAGCTACTTTTACATCTCTTTTACAATAGAAAAAAACTATTTCCGAAAGCTCTGTATCCGCTAATTCCTGTAGTATTTTCTGTGCATTTGGCCCCTGAATAGCCATTTCAGATACCTCATCGGATATGTTTGTAAGCTCCATTTCATAAGATCCTACATTTTCCTTCATCCATTTAAAATCTTTTTCTATATTACTGGCATTAATAACAAGGAAAAAATGATTGCTTGTAAATTTGTAAACCAGAAGATCATCTACAACTCCGCCGTGGGGATAGCACATAAAGGTATAGATAACCTGATTATCTTCAAGTACCGATACATCGTTAGTAACCAAGTTTTGAACAAAATCAAATGCTTCTTTTCCTTTAACTTCTACTTCCCCCATATGGGATACATCAAATAATCCTGCAAAGTTTCTAACTGCTTCATGTTCAGCAGTTAGCCCTTCGTACTGCACTGGAAGTGCCCATCCTGAAAAGTTAACAATTTTTCCTCCATGCTTTTCATGGGATTTAAAAAGTGATGTCTTTTTTAGTTCATTCATTATACAATTCCTCCCTCCAAATTTTCAAACCGATTTTTTTGTTAATACCTTAGAATATAGTCATACGCTCATGTTCGATTATCAATTAAACTTCCTTAGTATTATAGGTTAAAGTACTAAATAATATCATTTCATATTAAAAGTTATATGCTATATTCAAAAAAGTATTCTCCCCTTAGGTTCGGGGGGTATACACCACCGCCTTCTACGCCCTTTTTTCTTCATTTTATGCAATAAAAAAAGAATATAAGGGCATGTAAAAAATCATGCCATCATATTCTCTGTCTTCTGACCTGAGAGCTTCTACATTATTGGGTTAAATAATGTATTTCCCCTTCGGCGCCGAATACCGGACTCTCCAGAGTTCCATCAGATAGCGCTCCTTTTGCCTGAAAGTTTCTATAAAAAGCTGGCCACCTTTTATATTGCTTCTTCGGCTTCTTTAAAAAGATATCTCACGCTACCATCATTTGGTAATTTTAAATTTCGAATAAATATCATTTTAGATGTTATATTTATAATATAACATTTTTCTGAAAATTTCAACATTTGATATTGTTTTAACAGTATTTTTTTTATTTTTTATACAAATATGATTTTCATTGTAAATACAGGGTCACAGAAATCCTTCGCATACTATATATAGACAAAAATGATTTGCTATTGTTTTTCTGAAACATATCGTTAAAACCTTAACTAAATAATTTGAATTAATATTTATTAAACAATACTATTTACAATCCAATTCCTTGTTCAAATAGTTCATTTAGAAAACCCTCATATTCGCCTTCGTTTTTTTGAACTTCAAGTTTTTCAGTAAAATATTTTCCCAGTTCCTTTTCCAATTCCACAATATTTTCACTGAGGCTGCTTTTTCTTTGAAAATACTCTTTTAACAATCTATATTCTTCTTTGGTAATAGAGTATTTGTAATTCTGTTTTCTAGCCTCATTTATTCCTAACGCTATGGGAATATTTCTTTTCTCTACTACTACAACCATTGTTGATCCAACATAATCACCGACTCTTTTATGCTGCTTTGAAAAAAATATTAGTACTACACCCACTCCATAGGCATCAATAATAATTCTAAAAAGATTTCTAATAATAGAGTGTTTTATTGTTATTGGCTCTCCATTATTTCGAAGGGTTCTGATATTGAAAAGCTTCTTCCCGGGGGTCATTCCATTCATGACCATCTCAAATATAATGAAATAACCATAGGTTATTAACCAGACAAGTATGATAACTCCCCCTACAAACCATCCTCCATGTTCGTCAAATAGTTCCTTAGGATTTATCTGTAGTGCGATAATAGTTATTACAATTACTAATATTGCCGCAGCTTGAATCAAAGAATCTATTACAGCAGCAGCTCCTCTAGATCCTAATCCTGCCAACCTATATTCTATCTCTATATTTTCAGGTGTTGTAATCTTTACCGTATTCATGATTTCACTCCATTCATAGAAGCCAAACTCCAAAATATAGCTTTCTGACCTCTTCTATAATCAATTTCTGGAATTTACCCATTTATTTCTAATTATTTATTTGATACAATAGTTGAGGAGAGGTGATTAAATTTGAAAGATAATCAATTTATACAGAAACATTCATCCTCGTGGGAAGAATTAAAACAGCTTACAGAGATATTAGATAAAAAGGGAATCTCAACCCTTAAACCAAAGCAATTACGTAGGTTTTTATATCTTTTTCGCAGAGCAAGTCACCATCTTGCCTATTCTAGAACCCACTTTCAAGAAAGTGATATAGTTCCCTATTTAAATTCTTTAATTGGACGAGCTCATAATCACATATATGCAGTAAGAAAGAGCAACCTTTCTGGCATATTCAAATACTTTAAAATTGAATTTCCAAAGCAAGTAAAAATATTTCATCCATATATACTTGCAGCATTCTTAATCTTCATGATTGGTTTCGTTTTAAGCTTGACCCTTGTTACAATAAATCCTGAAAACGCCTCGTACTTTTTACCTCAAAGTATGATTGAAAACATAAATTGGGATATGGATAGTAATGAAGCTTGGGATTATCCACTAATGTCTAGTATTATAATGGTTAACAATATTTCGGTATCCTTTAAAGCTTTTGTCCTTGGGATAACCCTTGGTATCGGCACAATATATGTTCTCTTCTACAACGGGGCCATATTAGGGGCATTAACAGGTCTTGTATATATTTTCGGAAATCCCGTTCACTATTGGTCATTGATTTTGCCCCATGGAATAATAGAACTAACTGCTATCTTTATTTCCGGTGGAGCCGGATTAATACTCGCACGTAGTATTCTTATTCCAAGGGAATACTCAAGAAGGCACTCAATTATTAAAGGTGCTAAAGAAGCAGTTTCCTTAGTTTTTGGCGTTATTTTAATGCTTGTTATAGCGGGAATTATTGAAGGTTTTTTTACACCACTAGCTATATCACCAAGTGTTAAACTAGTATTTGCTCTAGCAACAGCGGTGGGACTTATGCTCTATTTCTCAATTCCTTACTTTCGCAAAAACTCTAGAAAATAGACTTTCTATATATAATACGATAAACATCTTACATTCTGGGGATTTGACAGCCAATGTTTTTGGAGCTGGAAAATCTTCGGAATGTAATAGATTTTTCGTAACTTATATATCTAGATATTTTTATACTTAAACTCTGTGGGCTAACATCTTATAGCCCACAGCTAACTACAAAGATTTTAAAGCAAAACTCAATAATCAAAATTCTTTGATTCTAATATGTTAAATTTCACCTATAAGAATTGCTTAAACCTGTTAGCAGTTAGCTGTAAGCCGTGAGCCAATATAGCTTATGAATTTGAATTAAATCAAATTATTAAAATAGCATTCGATTCTTTATATGCAAATATCTATTTATGACGTTTATTGCTAATTTTTCTGGTGTACATTCAATACACATAATGCCCTGTGCATTTAGTTTATGAATGATTTTTTTACGTTCTCTAAGGGCTTCGAGGGCTACCCCCTTAGTAAATATCTCATTCTCCTTTTCAGCTGATATAGATGCCACCTCTTCAAGCTTTTCATCCTTCATCATTACCAACATTACAATATTGTTTTTTGATAATACCGAAAGTACCTTTATCATTTCTTCAGCTTCTTCAATTGTATCAAAGTCAGTAAATAAAACCATCAAGCTTCTTCGCCTTTCTTTTCTCTTTAGATAATAAAAGGCTTCTTCGTAATTTGACGTATCATTAGTGTGCTGGGCATGGTATAGGGCTTCCATAAGTCTGTTTCTATGATTGTTTCCCTTCCCAGGCACTATAAGATTATTTACCTCTGTATTGAAAAGCATAAGTCCTGATCTATCTCCATTTTGATTTACTATATCTGATAGTAATAATCCTGTATTAATTGCAAGGTCCAGCTTTTTATATCCTCTCACAGAATAGCTCATTGGTCTCCCTGTATCAATAAGTACATATACATGCTGATTTTTTTCAGGTTCATATTGATTCACAATGGGCCTATTTTCCCTTGCAGTTGCCTTCCAATTTATTTTTCTATATTCGTCTCCTTGAACATAGTCCCTTAAGCTTTCAAACTGGGTTCCATTTCCAGGAGTTTTCATTGACTTTTCTCCAATCTGATTAAATCTACTATTATAAACTGCTAAACGATATTTTTTTAAATCCTTAAGATTAGGATATACCTTATATTCCCTAGCCATAGATACCTTAAACTGTTTCATACAAAGCTTAAGGTTACTTTCATATCGTATATGAATATCACTAAATTTGAAGACTCCTCTTTTTTTTGGTATGACTCTGTATTCAAAATCATGTTTTTCGTGGGGGTCAATATAACCCTTCACGATTTTTTCATCGGATTCAAAATGAAAATCGGGGATCTCATCCTTTAGCTCCATATATATTTTTCTGTTAGATTTATTATAAACTTTTAGCTTTATTTTCTCCCTCTCATAAATCGACAGCTTATCTTCCCCAATTCTTTCTATCTCAAATTCTTCACTTGAGGGTGAAGTACAATAGTCTAATATCAATGCAGCAAAACATGCCATATTGTACATAATAAATGTAGTTAAATGGAATCCAGCCAGATAAGAAATACCTATAACCAAAATCCCTAATCCTAAAATAAATATAAAACGTTTTGTAAATACCACTTTAATCACCTAGCTTCTTATCTCGGTACTTTGACCTGAGATAGTATACTGTCAATTACTTGATCTTCCGTCATCCCTTCTATTTGAACCTCTGGCTTTAGAATAATCCTATGCCTCAAAGAAGGAATTGCAACACTCTTGATATCCTCGGGAATAACATAATCTCTACCATTAATAACCGCATATGCTTTTGATGCCATGAGTAGAGTTATTGACCCCCTTGGACTACTTCCTATGTCAATAAATGGATGTTTCCTAGTCTCTGTTATAATACTGATGATATATTCCATTAATTCTTCATCTATATCGGTATTCTTTATTTCATTTCTACACTTTAGTATATCATCTGCATTACATACCACATTAACACCTGCGCTATCTAAATCAATGCTTGTAAATCCCTCATTATATTTCTTTAACACTTGTTTTTCAGCAAGAGCCGATGGATAATTTACAATTAGCTTCATCAAAAATCTATCCATTAGCGCCTCCGGAAGGGGATATGTCCCTTCATACTCAATAGGATTTTGTGTAGCAAAAACCATATATGGGTTTGGCAGTTTCATAGCCTCACCATCAATTGTTACAGTTTGCTCCTCCATTGACTCCAATAGACCCGCCTGGGTTTTAGGCGGGGTACGATTAATCTCGTCGGCTAAAAGAAAGTTAGTGAATACAGGTCCTTTTTTAAGTTCAAATTCCCTTGTCTGCATATTGAAAACCTTTATACCAGTAACATCGGCAGGCATCAAATCAGGTGTAAACTGTATCCTTTTGAAGTCCACTCCAATCGCCCTCGATAAAACCCTAACCATAAGTGTCTTTGCAAGTCCTGGAACACCTTCAAGTAAAACATGACCACCACATAGAAGGGCAGTTAGACTAAATTTTAAGAGTTCATCCTGTTCTACCACAACTTTCTTTACTTCTATCTTAATCTTATCTACTATATTTTTTGTATATCCCTTTTCAACGCTTTCCACTGTTCTTCTCTCCTTTTTTCTAGTATTTTATTAAGCTCCTGGGTAAGAGATATCATTTCTAAATATTTTTTACTCTTCCTATTTCTATTTCTTTCACTCATCATTCCGTTTTCTATGAAACTATGGAATTTCTTAGCTTTGTTAAGCTTAGGTAGGTTATTCTCTTCCCAAAACCCTATCCATTTCTGCCCAATGTATTCATTCCTACCAAATATTTTTTCGCATTCTTTCAAAAAATCATCATAGTAGTTTTCTAAAATAACTTCCCAACATCCTGCCTGCCTATACAAGGATGCTACTGAAAGAACATACTCATTTTCAGTTCTTTCCACTTCTTCATAAAATGGAATAGGCTTACCAAATCGTCTACCCTTATAGAAAATAATCGCTAAAATCAGGAAGGCTAATTGGTATATCATTAACTTAATTCCCTTTGGTATATCTCCCCATAAGGATCTATTTTCTCCCTTAGAGTACTGATAAAATTCATTGAACCCGATTGTCTTATAGCTCCATTCATCAATCTCTTCAAGTATCCAATATGCACCATCTGTATCTTTAGCTAGTGTTTTATTAGTTATAAGATCACTATCGCCTATTAGGAAGGCTCCCTCTTCGTAATTAAAAACGGCTGATTTTTTTTCATTAACAGAATAGAAAGCATCTATTTCTTCTCCATAATCCGGTTCAATATCCTCCCATTCATTACTCAAAAAAATCAGTTTTCCACCTTCTCCTATCCAGTTCTTAATATTCTCGTTATTTATATCTGGCTTTTCATTATTTATGGGGGTAATAACAATTTGAACTTCATCATAATTATTATTCTCGATTCTCTCTAAAGTCAACTTAACTGGATAATCCAGTTCTTTCATTGCTTCATACATTATACTTATACCAATTGACCCTTTATTTAGGATTGAATAGGGAATTGATTTATTATTTTTGTTTGCAGAAAAATTTAAACTCAACCACAAAAAAATAGGTATTATTATAATAAAAATAACTATATCTCTTTTATTTTTTATCTTCAATACCATGCACCCCATTCTCAAGTACTACCAACATATTTTCCCATGATTCATATGTCTCCTCATCTATTCTTTTATGCCCATACCATACTTTGTTAAATAACCCTGTGGTACTTTCGAATAATTCTATACCCTTAAAATTATTTTTTCTAAGTATACTAGTTATTTCACTATTGGTTTGAGTTTCATCTAAATACAAGAGATTAGCATCCTTCATTTGAAGAAGAAGAGAAATAAAGCTGTATCTAATAGCCTCTCTGTATTCACCTAAATCTTTAAGCCTCTTAGCCCTTTCCTCGAGGCTTTCTTTTGTGGTTCTATCATCAATTATTTCTCCTAATATTCTAGTTACCTTCTTTTCCTTCTTTACCATTCTTTTTATGTATAACACTATTAATGCTATTATTAATATAATAAGAATACTTCCTATAATAATAACCCCATTAGATATTGACGGAGCAGCACTAATTATTTCTCTCTCATCAAAGTTAACCGATCTTAGTAATGCTTCTATCCACGAAACAATCTTCTCTTCAAGCCTTTCCATTAAATCTGCATAATCTCTAAGATGTCTATATTCTAGTTTTTGTAGAATTCCCTCTATAGTCTCATCAAATCTTTCTTTCCCGGGAGTCATCAATATATGTAGTAGATTTCTCAAGGTTCTTCTCCTTTATGATTTTCTCAGTCTCTCTTAATCTCTCGAGCTTTAACTGTATATCATAACCTTCCTTTTTAAATCTCTGATTATAATATAGAATAGTCAGAAATATTCCAGTCGCTGGTGATATAAACAAAGAAAATAATAGTTGTAATGGTAATCTTAGTATATTCCCAATCATCAGTAAAGCAGCCATTATTGATTCATCATTACTAAAACTTTTTATAATTATATACAGTAGTCCACCTACAATTCCAAGAATTGAGTATATGGAGTATGTGATGGCTGCAACAATTATAGCAAACAGAATATTAATACCAAATAATCTCCAGAAACAGTTCTTTACAAGAATTCTACTTCTTTTTAATGCTTTAAAAAAGTAGCGTTTTTCTATAACAGCGGCTGGAATGGAAAACATATATATCGTCGTAAGGTAACCATATATACATGCAAGGCCTAAACCTAAAACAATCATCCAGATGCTAAACTGATCAAATTCTTCTACTAAACCTAGTTTAAACGCTAAATATGAAAAAACACCAGCTATAGGAATAAAGATTATAGAGTACGCCAGTAATACACTTAAAATACGAGGAATATTTTTAAATGCCTGTCCTATAGCTTTTTCTAATCTAACTCGTTTATTTAGAAAACCCCTAGAGGCTATGTCTATAATACCTGCTTCATTTATAGATTTAATTAAATACGTTAAGAAGAAGATAATGATAAATATTGATGTAAATGTAATTATTGATCCTACACTTATATCATTAGTTAGAAAATCACCTTGAAAGTCATCAAGAAAATTAAATGCTAGAAAACTAAAGGAAAACACTACTATTAACAGAAGCACAACGGAAGATACAAAACTTACTATGTAAAGTATTAGTAGATACAAGGTAGAAGTACCTATATTTTTCTTGTGAATATTAAAGGCCTTATCCATTATATCCGTATAGGGCATTATAGAAAAATCTTTAGAATTCATTTTTGACCTCCTTAATTAGTCTAGTCTAAAAATGGCAATAAATCTTTTACATTTAGATTTATACGTATGCTACATGTAGTAAAATTTTCACATGATAATTTTCTCATAGTATGAATTATATCCCAATTGTTTAAGTTTTACAATTAGCCTAACTGTTTAATTTCTTTTAAAATGTCTATAGTTATCATAACAAACAATTTCACAGCATTGGTTATGTCTTTCTCATTAACATCAAATTTTGAATTATGATGCCCGCCCTTCGTATCGGTTCCAATGGTAAAATATACACTTTGCCCGCCTTTTTCTTTAACCTTATTTATCATAAAGGTAAAATCTTCACTTCCACCTACATCATCGGAAATATCAATTATATTGTCGAAGTATCCTAAACTATTGCCAATCCTACTTATACGCTCCACTAGTTCTTGGCTGCACTCTCCACATTGGGCCTCTCCCATGTACTTTACTCTATAATCTACATTGTGCATTTTTGCTGAGTTTTCTATAATCCTTAGGGCATACTCCCTAACATAATCATTAATTTCAGTATTTTCACCTCTTGTTTCTACCTTCATAAAACTTTCTTCTGGAATTACATTTCTGTCTGTTCCTGAAGATAATACCCCTACATTTATTCTACTAGAACCAGCCATGTGTCTTGGTATTGCATTCAAGTTGAGCACGGCCGTACATGCTGCCAACATAGAATTATTGCCTTCATTAGGGGCTCCTCCTGCATGGGCTCCCTTTCCTTTAAAGTTTATATCAAATTTAGTAGTTGCCATAAATCCATTGGTTCCACATACCAGAGTTTTCGATGACTTCAGACCTATATGCCCACCTATGATGTAATCTATGTCCTCCAAAATACCGGCTCCCACCATTGCTTTAGCTCCCCTTACACCCTCTTCTGCAGGTTGAAAAATCAACTTTATCCTTCCAATTCCATCCATTTCATCTTTAAGGCTTGATAAGGTTTCAGCAACACCTAGTCCAATTGCTGCATGACAATCATGGCCACAGGCATGCATAACATTCTGGTTAACCGATGAGAATTTTAATCTATGGGGTAGATGATCGTCACTATCGTCTTCAAGCACCTTGAGTGCATCAATATCAAACCTCATACCAACGCCGGGTCCATCCCCTAAGTCTAGGATACCTATAACTCCTGTAAAACCACCCCTCAGCGGAACTATAAATTCCTCATCTGCTCCCTGCTTTAATGCACGCTGATAATGATTCTCTAGCTCTTCTTTTGGTGGTAATCCCATTCTATCTTCATCCTTTAGCACATCTCTACCAAGCTTCACTTCAAACCCAAGCTCAATCAATCTTCTAGCTATTTTTGATGCAGTTCTGTATTCCGTCCAACCTATTTCTGGATATTTATGAAAATCCCTTCTATATGATATAATCTTTTCTTCGATACCATCTATAAACTGAATGATTTTTTCTTTCACACTAGCCACCCCTAAAAAATTATTTTATACACTACATGTATATATAATAGAGCAAATTGCATAATTACCTTCCTGAAAAACTTGTTACCACATATAGTTTTAAAAGCCCTAGAGCTATACCACCAAAATATGCTCTATTTTAAATGCTTAAATTAAGGATGATATTCGCATATGCAATTGTGTCAAGTTAGAATTATGCAATTTCCTCAATAAATTAACTACACACCAAGTTTATTCTACTTTTTCTAATAATATCCTCTTCAATTTTAAAATTGTACAAAAAAAATTAAGCTCAGGTTATTCATCGATAATTTGAAACTTTCTATGACTAATCTGTGCTTAGAATATTTTTGCTTAAAAATCTTCAGTTCTGTATTTTAACTTTTTTAGATATTGTAATAAAATTCCACATACAATAATTACAAGGCCAATTATTGAGCTTATTAATATTTTTTCATTCAGAAATATAGAAATATATATTAAGGAAATAAAGGGTGTTAAATACAAAAGATTTGAAATTATATGTGTTTCTCCATTTTCTAAAGCTTTAAACCAAAATATATATGATACACCATTTACAAATATACCATTATAGATTATCCAGGGCATAACCTTCGAACTCGGCCATACAAATTGCGAGTAAGTAGATACTGTTGGTATTAAAAATATTAAAGCAGAAAGAAAGTAGATGAATACACTTATAATCTTATCAAAATTGTACTTTTTACCTAATACTGAAAATAAAGCAAAAACTAACGCACCACCGAGTGCTAGAATGTCTCCGGATAAGTTTGTTAAGTTAAAACCCACTAAGTCTCCCTTTGTAGTTATTATTATAATGCCTAGAAAACTAATAATAACTCCTACTAATTTCTTTACAGTAACCTCTTCTTTTAGTATTACAAATGACAATATCAAAACCAGTATAGGCCACGTATATACCAGTATAAAGCCTTCAGAAGCAGTAGTTTTTTCAAGTGCTCCATATAATAGAACATAATAAAGGTAGTTCCCTAAAAAACCCAACAGTAACATTATTATATATTCCTTTATAGTATATTTCATTAAATCCTTGATTTTTTTCTGAAATATTACTAGTCCTCCTAATACTAAGGCCGAAAGGATAGTCGAGTGGAAAAGTATTTGTAAATTATCTAACTCAACTAATATTTTTTTAGTTACTACAGGTATTGATGCCCACAATAAAATGCAAAGAGACAAGTTAAAGTATGCAATGAATTTCTTGCTGGATTTTAATGTGTTTTCCAACATCATCCCTCCTCTAATTCTTAATAATAAAATAGAGAACTATATTTAAGTATAGTTCTCTTAAGAATTATTATATATTTCTTTTCACATAAAATATTTTCCTAAATCAAGTTATTTTTTATCCGGTTTTCTTATTTTCCTTCTATACTCATTAGGTGTAATTTTCTCTAGGTCTTTAAACAGCCTTGTTAAGGATGAATTGTGATTGTAACCTACTATCTGCGAAACCTGTAATATTGTAAAGTCCGTATTGGTCAGAAGTTTTTTTGCTTCATCTACCCTTAATTGTTGAATATATTCCTTGGTAGAAATCTTCATATTCCTTTTAAACCATTCGCTATAATAGCTCACACTATAGTGTTCAATATCTGCCAAAGCCTTTAGATCTATATTCTCAGTAAAATGCTCATTAATATACTTAACTGAGTCAGGTAGATTATTCTCAGCAATAAAGCTATAGAAGTAATGAAACAGATTATTAATTGAATTCGAGCTTTTTCCATTGTCAACTTCATTCAACAACAGCAATCTAATTGCTTCCCACCTATTATCAAATAGAAGGCTGTTCCCACCTTGTGTTCTTACCATATCCTTGGTATGGATCATATGATATGGTATATCTAGTACTAAAAACTCATTACTGTTCTCTGCTTTAAAAGTATGCTTACAGTCAGGTGGCAGAAAAAACAAATGCTTATGGTCCAGTAAAAGTTTTTTATAATCTGTCTGTATTTGTAACTTTCCGCTCAGAGGCAAGATCAATTGAGCAAAGCCATGGGAATGGGTGTTAAATTTATCGGTGTATATTCTTCGCTCACATTTTATACCATTCAAGATATTTCACCTCTAGTCTTGTAATATACACAAAGTCACTATGACACCTTATTATTCGTTTCTCCTTTAACATCTTCAATCTTAGCTCTTTGAACCATAAATACGCCTAGAATTATTATTGTCATTGATATTATTAACGATAAGGTAAATGGCTCATCAAGTACTATCGCACCTAATATCACTGCAACAATTGGATTCACATAGGCATAGGTTCCAGCCTTCGATGCAGGCCACTTAGTTAAAACATATATATAACAGCTATATCCAATTATGGAACCAAAAACTATAAGGTACAACATTGCCAATACAGAGTTCTTTGTAAATTGAGCCCTCGACATTTCTCCCATCAATAAACCAACTGTGAACAATCCCAATCCACCAGCAAACATCTGAATACCTATATTAGAGATTATAGCCCCGCTTGCCTTAAAGGTTTTTGAATACACCGAACCGATAGACCAAGATAAACTTGCTAAGAGCAATAACAGGGTTCCTTTGAAATCTATTATAGCTACACTACTATCCCCCAAGGCTAAATATGCAACTCCAGCAAATCCTATACCAAGGCCTATAAAGCCTTTATAGTCCATTTTTTTGTATCTCAGAACAAATATTTCTATTATCGCCATGAATAGAGGTACTGTAGCTACTAAAAGTGAGGCAATACCAGAGTGAACCCACTGTTCCGCGTAAACTACCAACCCATTTCCTCCGAGAAGCATTAAAAGTCCTACAATCGATATTTTTACTATCTCCTTTTTATCACTAGGAAAGGATTTCCCTTTTAACTTAGAGTAAAGAATTGTCAAGCCTCCAGCAGTAATAAACCTAATTCCTGCAAACATAAAGGGAGGGAAGTCCTTTACGCCTATTCTAATAGCAAGATAAGTAGAGCCCCAAAAAAAACATACTGCTAGATAGGCAAAAAAAACCCTTCGATTTTCACTATTCATATCCAACCTCCAACATTTCACATTAAATTTTATAATACTCTTACAAAACGATATATATAATAATATAGTTTTTCGAGGCTCATTAAAAGCGACTTTCGGACATTACATTCTGGTATATTTCATTAAAATTCTTTTAAATAATTACTTATAATTCTATTGTTTTGAATTCTATTCTCTTCTTAATATCATAAATTCATTATACTATATGTTATACTAAAAATATAACTGTTTCTGGTTTTAACCTAATATTAACCCTCTATTAACTTTTTTAAATCAGGAGGCATTTACAATGAGTTTTGGAAAGTACTTAAGATCAACTAGAAAAAAGTTGATGTCTCAAAGAGAGTTGGCAAATAAGATAGGAGTAGGTTATCCTTATATTAGCAAAATTGAAAATGGAGTAGAGCCGCCACCAAGCGAGGAAATATTAGTCAAAATGTCAAAGGCTTTGAAAATAGATCTGGATGACTTATTTATTATAGCCAAAAAAATCCCTACAGATATACAAAATCTAATTACAGATAACCCCGAAATATATCATCTCCTCAGAGCCATCAAAGATAAAGACATTTCTAAAAATACCTTAAATGAAATGGAAGCCCTCATTAATGAAAAAGAGAATAGGTATCGCACTATATTTTACAATAACAAGAATGTTATGCTTTTAATAAATCCTGAAACTGGTGAGATAATTGATGCTAATCTTGCAGCTTCTATTTTCTATGGATATTCTCTTAAGGAATTTAGAGAAAAAAAAATTACGGACATAAACACACTTTCAAAGGAAGAAATCTCTAACAAAATGAAAAAAGCCAGAAGAGAAGAAGCGAATCATTTTCGTTTTAAGCATGTTATCTCTCAGGGTGGAATCAAAGATGTTGAGGTCTATAGCAGTCCAATAATGCTAAACGGAGTGGAGTATTTGCACTCTAGTATATACGAAATGCCAGGTGCTATTATATAGTATATATCTTTCTATGGGTTATAAAATAAGGGAGTGTCTCAGAATGACGAATTTCTGCAGTATTTGAAATTCATTCATTCTGAAACACCCCAGGACTGTACCCATAAGACTCCTTTATGAGACAGCCCCTTCATATTTGAAAACTATAATTACATTCTATTCACTATCTTCAAAACTTTGAACCAACTCATTATATTTGTTCAGGGCTATATCTAGCTTCTCGCTCATTTCTATAATTTTGAAATCTGTAAAACATCTTTTTTCATTAATCATGCTATTCAATTGCTCTCTAAGTTTTTCTATTTCAAATACTATAGTCTCAACTGGTCCCATAACAATCTCCTTTTTAGGCTTTAAAAATTTTAACTCAATCATAAACTTTTATAGCTTTTCTTTTTTCACATTTGACTGATGCACCTCTAAGTGAAGATTGTGCTACAACACAACATCTATGGAAAAAAAAACATGTTTTATAATAAGTTACAATGGACTACTTACTCAATTAATCTTCTGTGAAATATTCTATTTTGTTCTTAGACCTATATAAACTACGAAAAATCTATTACATTCCGAAGATTTGCCATCCTCAGAAACGTTGGCTGTCAAATCTCCACAATGTGAGATCTTTATCGTATTATATATAGATTAATTTCTTTTGTATAATAGTTTATTCTTGACCATCTTACTAATTTTTAGTTGGTTATTAGCAATTTTTCAAATTTTTCTGCACACATAGGCTTGTTAAAGAAATACCCCTGTCCCATTTCACAGTCTAATTTCTTTAAGTAGTTAAATTGATTTATATCTTCAATCCCTTCTGCAATTACCTGAAGCTTTAAGCTTCTAGCGATAGCCATTATAGCAGATACAATTGGATTATCGTCCTCTTCATCCTTTATATCATCTATAAAAGTCTTGTCAATCTTTAATTTGTTGATGGCTAGGTTCTTAAGTTGTCCTAATGAAGAATACCCTGTTCCGAAATCATCTATAGAAATATTTACACCTGATTTATTAAGTTTTTGAAAGTTGCTAATACAATTATTGATATTTTTCATATTTAAGCTCTCGGTAATTTCTAACTCTAAAAAACTTGGATCCAGCCCTGTAATATTCAATGCTTTTAATATCTCCTCAGCAAAATTTTTCTGTTCTAACTGTCTTACTGAAACATTAACTGCCATTATAATTGGTTTATATCCTGCATTTTGCCACTTAATATTTTGCAAACATGCGGTTTTAAGAATCCATTCACCTATTTGAAGTATTAATCCATTATTTTCAGCAATAGGAATGAACTTAGACGGCGATATGTATCCTAGTTTAGGATGCTTCCATCTCAATAATGCTTCTGCAGCGACTATTTCATTTGTTTTCAAATTAATAATTGGTTGATAATGAACCTCAAATTCATCTTTAGACAATGCTTTTCTTAAATTATTGAACAAAATAAATTGGTCTTCAATTTCTTCTCCCATATGACTTGAAAAAACTTCTATGCTATTACCACACTTTTCTTTAGCTTTATACATTGCAATCTCGGCATTTCTAATTAATACTTCCTTATCAAATCCGTCATCAGGATACATGGAAATCCCTATACTTCCTGATATATCAACCTCATAGTCATTTATCTTTATTGGGTTATCAAATATACTTATTATCTTATCAGCTATTCTCCTTACGATTTCTTCATCTCTGATTTGAGTTATTAATATCATAAAATGATTTCCAGAAATCCTAGCAATAATATGCTCATCACTAATACTGCTTATCAATTTATCTGCAGTTGATTTTATGATTTTATCACCAATTAAATATCCTAATGTATTATTTATCCTCTTAAAATTATCAAAATCTAAAACTAGTACTGCTAACTTTTTACTTACTCCATTACACATTACTTCTTCCATTTTCTCTAAAAAAAATTCCCTATTATAAAGCCCCGTAAGGCAGTCTCTATAAATTAGGTATTCAATCTTATCTTGCTTAATTTTAATTTCTGTCACATCTCTATATATTAAATATATACCCGTTTGCTCTTTATCTATTATAATTGGGCAGGTTAGTAAATCTGTAAATAGCACCTTACCATCTTTTCTTATTTTTTTAATTCTTCTTTTTACGTATCCTTTTTCCTTAAGTTCGTGAAATACGCATTGATTATCGCAAAATTCCTTGTGACACATTATTTCCTTGATTTTTTTGCCCTTTAACTCATCTAATCCATATTGGAAAAGCCTTTCGAAGCTCTTATTAACATCTATTACTTTAAGCTCATTATCTATTATAGCTATAGCCTCAGTAGAGTTTTCAAAGATTTGTTTATAGTACTTTAGTCCAATTTTATAATAGTATAAAGGATATCCATTGTTATTTTCTTCACAATTAATCGTACCCATATTTATCCCTACTCCTCCACCTGTAGTATTTAGATACGCAAATTACTGGTTATAATACAATTTCTTCATTGGAATAAAGTCTTTGATAGGGCTTTGTCAAGGTTGACTTCTTTGAAATACACAGTAACCTTAATCACGATTACTAAATTGCCCTCAAAAACTTTCTAATCTAAAAACTGTCTTCAAATTGCTATCTTTCTTTATTAGTTTAGAAGTTCTGCTTTTAACACATAATATTTGTAATAGCAACACTTAGGCCAATTATACCAAAGTATGTTTACGCCATAAACATATGCATATTATGATATAATTTCATAAAATATTAATTTTACATATAAGGAGTGCTTTATTTGATAAAACAAAATTATCATCATGGTAACTTGAAGGAGACCCTGATAGATAAAGGACTAGAACTTTTAAACCAAGTAGGTTATGAAGCTTTTTCAATGAGGAAATTAGCAACTATTTGTGGTGTCAGCCATTCCGCACCCTATAGACATTTTAAAAACAAAGATGAACTTATCTCTAGCATAAGACTTAAAGCACTAGAACTTTTTTATAAATACTTAAAGGTATCACTAAAATATCGTCCCAATCCTAAAGATGTAATAAAGGAGATGGGAAGACAATATGTAAAGTTTTTTGTTGAAAACCCTGATTATTTGGATATCCTTTATTTGAACAATTTTCCTGGCAACATAAAAATCCAAGATGATCAGGCTTTATTTAGCGATAGTCCTCCATTTAATCTTTTTACTAAAAACTGCATAGAATATCTAGAATTCATTTCCGTTGATAAAAATGAAATCATGATAGATATTATGTCAATATGGAGTATGATCCACGGTCTAACCATACTACTTGTAAAAGAAAATATCATCATTAAAAATACTTATATGGATTATGTTGATAAGATTATAAATAAATTATTATAACTTACTTTGCAGAACTACTATTATGTTTCTCTATCAGGTTTTCATTTTTAAAATTCAACCCTTCTGATGGATGCGTACAAATACCCTACAAGTCGATTAGTTTTTCATTTGATAACTAATCATGAGTCTAGGTTCAATTAATTGTAAATTGAACCTAAGACTTTATTCTAGGATTCTTTTATTAGATGTACTATATCACCCATACTTGCATGGAGTCAATAAGTTTATATAATATATCCTTGAATTTTTTTAACAATTCAGAAAGTATGGATGATTTATAAGCTTTCATAATCCTTAATATATGATCTTATCACTTGCCATTAACAAACTTTACATATAATGTCCGCAATACCAACATTTGATTAATTACTATTTTACCTCAATAATGTTTACACTGTCAACATTTTGCGCCATTTTTTATTAAAATTCTTTTTATTTTGACAATATGATTTTTACCTTTATTTTGTTATTGGCTAACGAAGCAACTTCACCTTCCAATTCATGGTATACTGTTGTATTATAATGATTATTCAACAGATAACTTTGGATACATTATTTCATTTGTTTTCTTAATAGGATTCTTAAGGAAAAGTTATTAGGTATATCAATTAAATTGGAGTGATGAAATTATGAAAGTAGATAGATTACTTTCTATAGTTATAATGATGCTAAACAAAAAAAGAGTTACTGCAAAGGATCTCGCCGATTACTTTGAAGTTTCGATAAGAACAATTCAAAGAGATATTGAAGCTATTAACATGGCTGGAATTCCAATAGTATCCTTTAGAGGTCAATATGGTGGATACGGTCTCTTAGAAAATTATAGAATTGATAAAAATTTTCTATCGGATTCTGAACATAAACTTTTAATGGTAGCTTTGGAAGGTATAAATAAAGCCTACGAGGATAGGGATTTAAAAAATATTATCGAGAAGCTTACATCTATTAAATCTAATAATTTCTCTACTAATCAGAATAAAATACTAATGGATTTCAGTCCATGGGGCTTTTCCAAAAACTTAAAAGATAAGGTTGATTCAACAAGAAAAGCAGTCGATGAAAAAAAGTAGTTAAATTTAATTACATAGACTTAAATGGGAAAAATACTCAGCGAGAAGTTGAACCCTGCTTACTCGCATTAAAACTAAGTCGGTGGTACCTATACGGATTTTGTAGACTAAGGCAAGATTTTAGACTATTTAAATTGACACGAATAAGAGATTTAGTTATTACGAATGAGTTCTTTGAGGCCAGGCAAAGTACCTCTGAGTTTAGTTTCAGCTTTCCTTCACAAGAAGTTACGATTAAACTCAAATTTAATCAAAAATCCCTAAGCAGGATTGATGATTATTTTGATCTTGAGAGCTTAGATTTTAATCAAGATGGATATATATATGCTACAGTAAATTACCCTGAAGACGAATGGGTCTATGGCATGATCCTAAGCTTTGGAGACTGGGTTGAAGTTATTGACCCCCCACATATTAAAGAGATTATCAAGTCTAGAGCCAAAAAAGTTTTTGAAAAATATGAAAAAAGTTAAGGAATTACGACACTGTGTTGTCATATTACCTTTGCTATAATATCTCCATAGAACAAAATTCTTAAGGAGGTATTCAAATGAATCAAAAATTATGTCAAAGCTGTGCTATGCCACTAAGTGACGAAAATTTATTTGGAACAAATGAAGATGGAGATAAGAGCGAGGACTATTGTACTTACTGTTTTAAGGATGGTAGTTTTACCAGTAATACAACCATGGATGAAATGATAGAAATCTGCGTTCCACATATGGTTAAACAAGGATTTGAAAAAAGCAAGGCTAGAGAAATGCTTAGTAATCTTCTTCCAAATCTAAAAAGATGGGCTGAATAATTATTCGTGGATATAGTGAGGTAATATGGGTGTATTAATAATAAGCGGATCACCAAGAAGAGATGGTAATACTGTAAAATTGCTTAAGATATTTGAAGAAGAGATAGATATGAATGGAATCAAAACCGATTTTATCAGTCTGTCAGGTAAAAAAATAGATCATTGTATAAATTGTGATAGATGTTATAAAAGAGGCAAATGCGCTCTAAATGATGATTTCAATTCTATATATGAAAAGGTGTTGAAAAATGATGGACTTGTACTAGGAACACCAGTGTATGTAGGAATGCCAACTTCACTATTGATGGCCTTTGTTCAGAGACTGACTTACGTTTCCTACAACAATGGACATACATTAACCAGAAAGGTTGGTGGTCCTATAGCGATTGCTGGAGAGACTGGACAATTAGCAACCATAAATAGTTTAGTAGACTTTTATCTGGTAAATGAAATGATAATTCCTGGTTCTGAGTATTGGAATATCGGAGTCGGTGCAAAAAAAGGAGCTATCGAAAGCGATGAAAAAGGAAAAGGATATATCAAGAAATTTGCACAAAATCTAGCATGGCTATTGAAAAATATATGGGGAGATAGATATGAAAAAAGGAGATAAACTATTTGTAAGAATAGATCATAGAATTAAAGAAAACGAATTTGGTCCTACAGATTTTAATGATCATCTTGAATATCTTCAAGGTGTGGCCACAGAAAGGTTTTTTATGGGTGGTGGATTTGCCAATCAAACCGGTGGAATGATTATTTATAAGGCTAAAGATATTGAAGAAGCCCACCTCACAGCTAAAAAAGATCCTCTAATTCTAAGGAAGTTATACTCCTATGAATTAATTGAATGGGACTTAGTAATTGTATCTGATTCAACTAAGAATGATATTGATAGTTAGCTCTCGTTAAAATAAGAGACTAGTGATACTTGGCTAAGTATACACTGGTCTCCTCTTTTTATACCCTTATAACGTTAATTATTTAGATAACAAATATCTAGAGGTATCTTCATCAGTTATAATAACGTTAAATAGACCACTTCTTAAGGCTCCTAAGGCAGCATTGTTTGCTCCTTCCCCACCAACAATCCCAACTAGATTCTTTACCTTTTGTAATTTCTTTTGTGTTATGGCAACGGTTTTATCACTTATTTGAGTATCTACAAAGTACCCTCTATCATTAAAATAATTTAAACATATCTCGCCAGCAGCATCTATATTGTTAAGATAATTGATTCCCAATAAATTAAGATAATTAATTCCCTTTACTTTACTTTCCGACATGGAGGCTCTATATACCTTGTTCGCAGGCTTAATCTCAACAAAGGCAAAATCAAGATTCTCATATGCAGAAAAGACATCTTCAAAAAGGGGGCCTTTCAATATAGCATCCCTAATTTTCTCATCCTCAATAATATAGGGTGCATTAAGAAAGACTAGATTCCCATTTATCTTTTTTGCAATTAAGCTCATTATATACTGGCAGTTTTCAAAACTCTTATTTGAATTTACGCCTCCTATTAGTTGAATAAGATCAATGCTATTTAAAGAGGCATCAAATACATTTGCATTTATATACTCAGCCATTGCTTCTAATGCTTCACCGATACCAATCCCAATCTGCATTTTGGACATAATAGCCTTCATGAAATACTCACCAGCTGCTTTTCCTAGCTTGTGTATAAGCTGGCTATCGGATATTGTGTCATTTTGGATTACTACGGCATCTTTTAAGTCAAATTTTGATTCAAGCTGTGTCTCTAAGGCAATTATTTCTTTAACAGGGCTTTCAATACTGATTTTAACTACTCCCTCTTCTTTTGCTTTTTGCATAAGCCTAGAGACCATTTGCCTAGTCAAATTAAACTTTTTAGCAATTTTAGACTGCACCTCATCCTCATAATAGTACATATAGCAAATTTTCGTTATTAAGCGAATTTCTTCTTTATCCATAATATACCTCATTTTCTTATTGATAAATATGAAAAGCATTTATTAAGATGAACCTTATAGATATTCTATCAAGATTATATCTACAAATAGTTAAGGGATTCTCTTATCATAGTATCAATATTTTTCCTTTTATTCAATTAAAATCTTCTGTAAATTTGATTCTCATCTAATCCTTATTCATATTATTTGCAATTATAGATATAGATAAAAGTATGATTAATGAAGCTATGGAACTCATGAACATAGGATGAATATCTCCTAATATTCCTTCAACATTCTGATATAACCAGAACTTAGAAATTACTGCCACAACTCCTCCTACTATTATAGAATAGAATGCTGCTCTAGTACTTATCAGTTTTGTTTTTATACCTAATATTATAGGGAAGAAAATACCTGCTGAGTAAATAATATTTGCATAAACAACCATTTCAATAACACCCTTAGTAAAATAAGATGCAAATAGAGCTATTAAAGCAATTATTACAGTAGACCATCTAGCAACGAACAAGCACTTAATATCATTGGCCCTTGGATTTATAATTCTTTTGTAGATATCTATTGTGAATATTGACGCACATGCATTTAGATAGGAAGAACTACTAGACATGGTTGCAGCTAAAATAGATGCTAATAATATTCCTCTTAGCCCAACCGGTACAGCATATTTTATAATCGAAGGTATAGCCATCTCTGGATTTTCAATTCCAGGTACAATTATATAAGCACAAATACCTAATAATGCGACAATCAGTCCATATATTATATAATTTATTCCAGTATATACGTAAGCGAATTGAGCTGTTTCATCATCCTTTGCTGCCAATAATCTCTGAACGAAATACTGACTAGTTGAATACCAAAAGAAATTCATCCCAATCCATGCAGCCGGTTCCATCCATCCTATAGAACCCATACTCCAAAATGATGGCGGGGCATTATTAATTACATTTGATAAGCCTCCAATATTTATCATACTAAAAATCAATGCCGCTATTAGTCCTAACATTAACACTAAATAAGCAAATATATCAGTCCATATTACCGCTATAAGACCTCCAGCCGTTGTATAGGCCACAAATACTAGGGTTGCTGTCAATACAGCATAATTTTTTGGTATTCCTGTAATAGTTGTTATCACCATTGACGCTACAATTGTTTGTGCTGTAATCGCAAATATGGTACCAATCAAGTGTAGAATTGCTGCAAGTATTCGGGTTCTTAAATCATATCTTTTCTCCAAATATTCTGGTACAGTCGATATCTCTAGTTTTCTATAAACCTTAGCTAAAGTAACCCCTAATATCATCAATGCTGGAATAGCACAAAAATTCCACCATCCACCTGCAATTCCTTTAGAATAAGCTAGTCCAGCAGCACCAATCAGCCCTGCACCTCCAAAATCTGTAGCTGCAGTACTTAAGGCTGTAGGAATTTTTCCAACCCTTTTCCCTGCCAATAAATAATCTCCTTTATTGAAGACTCTTTTACTTGCAAGCCTACCAATATACAGCATGATAATAAAATATATCAATATAAAGATATAGTCTAGCTGCATCATAATAATACCTCCATTACTATTTATTATAAGTACTGCAAGTACTAAACAGTATTCCTATTTCCATTAGCACTCATTAGAACTAAAAGTTTTAACATTATCTCACCAGCATAACATACTCCCATTATAGCATAACTCTTTTAGGTTTACATCATTCTAGCATCGGTATTACAACCAAAAACTGATGGTATAATCATATCAACAGTTTTTCCCATTCTAATACAATACATTTTTCTTGTTATAGAAATCGTAAAAATAAAAAAAGGATATCTCTTAAAAGCTTGAGACACCCCTTTACAATTTGAATCTGATATCTGTTCTTATTTTACATCATACATGCCTTTAGCATACATAATTCTTGCTGCCAATATAGTACCAAAAATCGGGATAAGTATAACTGCAACAAACGGATCTACTGGCATCCAATTAAATAGACCTTTATTGTACATTAAAAGTGTTACAATTGCAATCATCATAGCAATAGCGCCTGTCTTTTTGTCATCAATTGCAAACTGTGCAAAAACTGCTCCGAATAATGATGGCAACAAATAATTAAGACCTTCTTTGATGCCCTCTGGCATATGTTGAAATACTGTACTACCAATTACAACGGCAATCATAAGAAGGATAACATTTACATACACAGAAGCAGATATCCCGATCGTAGAAACAATAGTCGCCTCATCGGAACCCGGTTCAACTCCAACTGCTCTTTGTGCAGCTGCTGCACAGGGGATTCTGAGATTTGATATGTTTCCTGATAAGAAGGCAATATAAGTCCCTGGTACACCAAGAATCGGGTAGAATGAAATTGGTTCAATAACCCACCAAATAGCATTAACAGATAACTGAGCAGTTACAGCTATCATTAGAAAGTCCATTTTGGGAACAACACCATAGATTAAAGTAACAGCTAATACAGGTATAAAGACCATTAAAGCACCAATCCAACCTGTAGCTTTACCGAATTTATTAATGGACCTTAAATACGTATCCTTATAGTATGAATTGTTATTCATAATTTTTTCCTCCTTCACCTAAATTAGCGCTGCAAGAATCATACCTGTAAACATCGCAATGGTTAATCCCCATTCATTAAGTAATTTATTTTTTGTTCTACGATATATCAATGTAATAGAAATCATCACAATAAAACCAGTTGCAATTGCTACTGTGTTATTATTCAGACTTACAATATAACCCGCATTGAAATACCCATAAGCCCCAAGCATAGCTGCTGAAGAAATCACAGGAATTAGCTTTGATTCCCCACCTGCCATCTTATCTCTGATGACCTCAAGCTTGTCAGTAAAGAGTACAGTGAAAAAAATCCAACCAATACACCCTATTGCCATACACCATAAAGAAGTAACAAATACTTCCGGTGTAATCTCTGCAGCAGTACGTCCAACACCATAAGCATCGGCTGCAAATCCTACAGACATCAGCTCATAAACAACGTTCCCGATATACGCAAGGCGCATGAGTGCAGTCGGTCCGCCTACTGTAATCAGAAGTGATACCATCCCCACGACAATAACGATAGTGGGTCCTATCGACGCAATTGTACCAGTCTTGAATGCAAGTTTAAGTTGTTCATCTGTAAGTCCCATTTCCTTACCAGCACTAAAACTTTTCTTTAGAAAAATGGTTGCTTGGAATAACACCAACGCAACTGCCGTGAATGTAATCCCCCATAATAAAGGACTATTGGCAATTTCTAAAAAACTCATAAAAAAAACCTCCTCCAATTATTCACATATTATATTGGCATCTTTTATATTTCAAATATATTTACTTATATATTGTTTCATCATCTAAGGGATAAATAGGGCGTTTTATATTAACATAGTCTAATAAATTCAAATTAGAAGTTGCTATTCCTTTTGGATTGGAAGGAATAATCAATAGAGCTTTATTTTCAAAAAAAGCCTTGAAGTGTTGTGCCGATTTAAGACCTAGTAATTTCTTTTGATTGATATCAATACCTCCTGCAAAAAATGCTCTGTCATCATAGGTCTGATTTTGAACTGAAGCAATGACTATTTCTACATTTCCAACCTGCACCCTCACAGTATCACCAAAAGAACCAGGGATACTTTTCATAAGTGGCGTTGTTGAAATATGAACACCATCAGAAATAGAACATACAACTGCTTCTTTAATATCTATGGGATTACCGTGATATTTCGCGTCCTCAATCTTGCCGCCAAGCATTAGATCTGCTTTATCACCCACTCCGGCTTTTTTCGCTTTCTCGACGGATTCTGGATCATAGATGTAAGCGAATGCACTTCCTTCGATATTGGCTTTAAGCATTGAATTCAATAAAAAAGTTGAATCTCCTGGTGCACCACATCCGGGATTATCTGAAGCCTCATTAATAACTACAAAGCCTCGTGACTCTTTTGCAAGATATTTGTTAGCTAATTCAACAGCTTCGTCGGTGCCCGTGGTATCCAAAACAACAAGTTTTTCACGCTGTTTCCATATATATTTTGCTATAAAGTCAGCATGCTCTTCGGCAGCATGCTCTGCTGTTACAAAAACACTAGCCCTTGAATCTTCTACATCTGCAAAGGGAAAACCTGGAAAGAAAGCAACATCAAGTAATTGCTTATCTTCTTTATATTTTTTTATATAATTTGTTATTTCTTTATAAACACCAGTTGTTGTAGGAGTCATTGGCATGAGTATTGGGATAGGTTTTACATAAGTATAGGGCTGGATTTCTTTTTTATTGTTGATACAAGTGCATTCATCGCTTCGTATCCGCTGATGGCATAATCGATATGTGGATTTTCCTTTATTCCAAACATACCAGTTGATAGTTCTGCCATCCGCTGACTTATATTACCGTGTAAATCTAAGGTAATCATAATGGGCATATCTTCTCCAACGATTTTTCTGATAGCTTCTAAGGTATAGGACTCTATATCGTTGCAAGTCTCTGAAACGCCTGCTCCGTGAAGACCAAGACAGATACCGTCAATTTCGTTTACGTAATTCTTAACATACTCACAGAGCCTATTTACTACATAATTTAAACAATCATCGGTCAGTGTTGGACCTGCATTCTCAACAGCAAGAGTAGGAATCAAGTCGATATTATTTTCAGCAGCAGCCTTAATCATGCCGCCCATATAACTTGGAGTATCTCTAAATGTATTTAATATATCTTCTCCTTCCCAATAGCCTTGGGAAGCTAGTAATCTAAAATCACTTTTCTTTCTTGAAAAAGTATTAGTTTCATGTCCAAACCATCCAATAAGTATATTCATTTTTACCTCCTTATGCATAGAAAGTGGGGACAACCACTTTCTATGCATTATCACTATTGATTTACTTTACTAGGTTTGTGATATTCAGTATAAAGATAACCATCATTTTTAATATTTTTATATAAGGATATCATCATAATAATCGATACGATCATCAAAGGTATGGCAGTAATTAATGATGCGGCTTTTAAGACATTAAGAGTTCCTAATGAAAGTAATGCAGCTGACAAACCAAATAATAAAATCACCCAGAAAATTCTATTCCATCTTTCTGGATCTTGATTTGGTGTGATATTATCTGTTGTTGTTGCAGCAAGAGTATATGCTATAGCATTAACAGAAGTTGCAGAATAGAAGAATGCTGCAAGTATAAATGTAGGTAATATAAAAACTGCTAATGGTGCATGGGATATGATTTCAATGATTGTAGCACCACCAGCACTACCACTTAGAATCTTGTCTGCTGCTGAGTATACACCAGTTATATCAAGGTTCATAGCAAAATTGCCTAATACAGCGTAGATTACCCAGCAACCAATGGAGCCACCTACAGTTCCACCTATTGCTAGTTCTCTAATTGTTCTTCCCTTTGATATCTTGGCTAAGAATATTCCTACAGTTGGCCCATATACCAACCACCATGCCCAATAGAAGATTGTCCACCATTGTGGGAAGCTTGATTGACCTATTGAGTCTGTCCATGTACTCATTCTAAAGAAGTTACTTGCCATGATTCCCATACCAGATGAAAATGTATCAATTATAAATCGTGTAGGACCAAATATAAATATAACACCTAAGACAATATATAAGAGCCAAACATTGATATCTGAAACTAATTTAATTCCTTTTTCAAGATTAAAAGCAAGGGTTGCTGCTACCATAATTGCCCAAATCCCAATAACTATATAGGTTAAAGCCGCATTATCTGGAATTCCAAATAACTTAGAAATACCAGCCGATACCATTGGTGTACCAAATCCCATGGAAGTTGCTGTACCAGCAATAATTCCAAACATAAAAGTGAGGTCAATAGCCTTACCTATAACTCCATCGGTCTTTTCCTTTAATACAGGTCGGCAAATTTCACTAATACGTAAAACTGGTTTTCCCTTAATATAGTAAATATATGCAACTGCTATCCCAAATAATGAATACATCGACCAAGCTATCAGACCTTCATGGAACATACCGTAAGCAGCTGACCATTCTCCAGTATTCCATGCACCTGGTACAAGTCCTAAAGGTGTAGAGCCCCCACCACCTTTAAAGTAGTACGCCCATTCGATTGTTCCCCAATACATAACCGATGAGCCTGTACCGGCTGTAAAAATCATACCCAGCCAAGAAACAGTAGAAAATCTTGGTTTTTCATCATCGCCACCTAGTTTAATTCTTCCAATTCTAGAAAATGATAACCATAAAATCATAAAAAACATTGCTAATCCAACCCAAAGAAAAGCACTTCCTAAATCTCCTTTAGCAAAATCTGACATAATTCCTAGAATTTTAGAAGAACCTTCTGGAAATAATGTAAAGATGACACTCAGCCCCAGTGTAAAGGCTACCGCCAAGGCAAATAGCGGCTTGTTTACTTTTAATTTATTCTGCATTGTTTTTCCTCCCTTTTAGTGAATAGTCTCTCGGAATTACTTAAGTAAGATGTTTCAATATTTTCTTAAACTCATAGTAGTTTCTATTTCTTCTCTTTATGATTACAAAATTTCCATATATTTTTTTCTTTTCAGTAGTTTTTGTTTATTTATTAGAAAAGGTTATTTTAAGATAGCAACTTTAGTGTAGTATTTATCATAACTGCTTGGACAACGGTCATACATGCTTCGTCCATATCAAATTCAGGATGGTGAAACGCAGCGGTACAATTCTTTTCCTCATTTCTTACGCCAAAATAGAAATAGCAAGAAGGAATCTTATTCGAAAAATATGCGAAGTCCTCACATCCCATATCAACATTCGGTAATACCTCAACACGTTCTTCTCCCAAGGTATCACTAGCAACATTGTGGAATATTTTTACGATATCATTATTATTACGTAGTATGGGAAACATAAAAGTATCTTTAAACTTGTAGGTACAATCGTTCATCTCACAAACTTGTTTCAAAATCTTGTCCATTTTATTTACAATATGTTCCCTCACACCTTCATCAAGAGTTCTTATAGTCCCAGCGAAGGATAAAGTATGGGGAATAACATTCTTTGCATCTCCCGCATGAATATTACAAACCGATAAAACCCCGGATTTCACAGCGTCAATTTCCCTACTAATAATATTTTGAAAAGCTGATATCACTAGTACAGCCGTATTAATAACATCATTACATTGATGTGGATATGCACCATGCCCACCTTTTCCAGTAATCGATACATCAAAAAAATCACCGCGAGCAAAAAGTTCATCGTATTTTATAATAATTTTTCCTGCTTCATAGCTGGCGTGGGTATGTGCAGCAAGCATCACATCGACATCATCCAATATTCCACTTTCCATTATGAGCTTCGCTCCACCAGGAGGAGGACCTTCTTCAGCTGGTTGGAATACAAATTTAATTTTGCCAGTAAGCCCTTCACGATGCTCCGAAAAATACTTAGCTACACCTAACAAAATAGCTGTGTGCCCATCATGTCCACAAGAGTGACATACCCCCTCGCGCTGAGACCTATAAGGCACATCCTTAAGATCTTGCATACCTAGTGCATCCATATCTGCACGCAAACCAATCACTTTTCCCGGTTTCTTTGTATCTAAAATTCCAATTACTGCTGTTTTACAGAAGTCCTTTATGACTTCAAGTCCAAAGCTTTCTAAAAGCTCTGCAACAATTCTGGACGTTCTTACTTCCTCAAAACCCTTTTCTGGATGCATATGAAAGTCTCTGCGCCAAGCAATCATGTCAGTTTCATATTGTTTTAGATCCATTTCTTTTACCATTGCACTTCCTCCTCTACCTTTATATACGCCCATTCTATTATTTTCTACTACAAGATAGATGAGCTTGTCCAAGCTGTAAAAATCATTCTGCCAAAAGGTCTTATGTCGATTTGCATTTCTAAACTTCATGTTTTTGTATATTTTTGAGCTTTTAGTTTGAGCAAATGTTATGTTACGTAACATAGGTTAATTATAACATAACTTTTGATCCCATTCAAATATTTTAGAAAATTCAATTAAAACAATAGGCTAAGTACATAGAAAAGTAAAATAATTCTTCCTATAACAAATGCCCTTACCTAGCAAATCTTGCTAGATAAGGGCATTTGTATTTTAACTTAATCTATTCTTCTAGTTCGCTTGCCGTCAAGGTCTCGAAGGCCTTCTTTGAATCAATTAATCCATATCCAGATAACACATCCTCCCAATCATCCATTATGTCCTTTGAGGATGTCTGTAGTATTTCTTTAACTTTATCACTATCAATACTTGGATCATGAGCCATAAGCATTGCAGCAATTCCCGATGCCACTGGTGCTGCCATACTCGTTCCATCCCAGGCCTCATAACCGTCATTTGGTACGGTACTTAAAATTTTAGTTCCTGGTGCAGTAATATCTACACTTTTACCAAAGTTAGAAAACCTGGCTGTTCTATTTAGTAAATTTGAAGCTGCTATTGTGTACACTCCGTCAACACCTGCTGGCGTATATTCATCACAATTCCTCTTATCATTTCCTGCTGCAGCAATTACTAGTACTCCTTTATCTAGAGCATTTCTTACTGCCTTTTCTATATCCTCGTCTTCTTCAGCTCCTCCTAAGCTTAGATTAATTATATCTGCATCTTTTTTAACTGCATATTCTATTCCCTTTGCGATTGTATCGGAATAACCAACGCCATCTTTATCTAATACTTTAATAGGAATTACATTTACATCTAAGTCTCCAACAACACCTACTATTCCTTCTTTATTATTGGCCTCAGCTGAAATTATACCTGCAACATGGGTCCCGTGCCCATTATCGTCCATTGCATCCCCATCATCATTTACAAAATCATATCCCAGCTCTTTTTTTACTCTATTTTTTAAGTCTGGATGATTATAATCAACCCCTGTATCAATAACAGCTATATTTACAGTTTGTTTTTGTTCGATAAATTTCCATATATCATTGCTATTAGTATATGTTAGTGCCCATTGCGACTTCGCACCTGGGTCATTAACATCTATATCATTATTGCCTTCTATTTTATCGATTAGAAAATCTTTCCCCACGACAATTCTAGTGACCGGCTTTACTCTACCAACCTTTTTGCGATTTGTAACTTTCTTTATAACTTTAAACTTTTCTAGACTTCTTTCTAACTTCTTACTTTCTATATTATTAATAAGGGATACTTGGTCCCCATTTTGTGAAGATATTTGTACCTTCTGTTTTTCTATAACTTCAGTATTTTTACCTATTTCTTTGCTATCGCTAACATTAAAGCTACATCCTGAAATCAATATACATACCATAGTAATCATACAAACTAGTTTTTTGTTCATTTTCATATTTCAACATCTCCTTACTCAATTAATAGCTATTTGTTTAATATAATTCTATTCGCAAAATATGGGAGAAGTATGTGAAAAACATGAAATTTGTGTATGAGTTTTATACTCCTATCGTTCTTTATAGAAAGTATAGCAATTCTTTTTCAGCTGTAGGAGAATAATATTTATTCAGAATGCTACACTAAAGTAGTATAAATCCTAAATTAATAATTTGATTTCAAGCAAAGAAGGTGACAAATATTCCAAATTGGATATGGTACTTAGGCTTAACAATTATTAGCCTGATTATAATAGGGTTTACACTCTGGAAGAAAAGAAATCCTAAGCTAATTCCTTTTTACTTTTTTCTAAGTGTAATAATTATTTATTTAGAATATGTTATATTTATTATATTTGAAAGTTATACCTATCACCCAAATGTTTTACAAGACCCATACTTTGATAATGTCTTGGGCGCCGTAATATCTGATTTTTTCAGTGTTCCTTCTGCTGCTTTTGCTATAGCGGCCTTTCAATTAAATTATATATGGATGATATTTATATCAATTCTATTCATGGTTATTGAATATATATTTGTTAAATTAAATATTTACGAACAACATTGGTGGAAAACTATTTACACCGGAATTGGTTTGCTCATACATTTTAAAATTGCTAAAGAATTTTGGAAAGCTATATCTCAAAAACCTTCTAAACCTTATGCTCGAATTATATCTTTATATGCCAGTTACCATTCTATACATGGATTGCTGACATATTTTCTTATAGTATCATTCAACCTGTATTTATTTCATATCGGCTTAGTTTCAAATCCATCTAGAGATCATTTTGTCGTCAATGTGGTATACAGCATTATGATAGGCTTCATTGCTGCTATTGTCGTTGGCTTCGATTTGAAATGGTACTATAGAGCTTTAGGCATTTTAGGTTTTTATATTCTGGATTGGGTACTCATTAGAATAAATATACTGCAAATGTCTTCAGGATTTTCTATAAACAAACTGTTCATTATCCATTTACTTGTATTAGCTATAATAGTGAAACTTGACTCCTATTTAACTAGTGACCACGAAGTTATTGATTAACTCAATACACAATTAATGATTCTCTATTTATATAAATCACAATTAATCTTTTACATTTTGATTTATAAATGGATTCTATACAGTTGATAACTCTATTATAAAACTTACTCCTGTATCATGATTCTTAGCAGAAATATCTCCTTTATGAAATTCAACAATTCTTTTGCAGATAGCTAATCCCAACCCAAAGTTTCCCTTCTTATCTTTATAGAAATTATCAAATATGTTTTTAATATTTTCCTCTTTAATACTAGGTCCATCGTTGTAAATTTCTATTATCACTCTGTTCTTTTCTTTACTAACTTTGATGCAGATTTTATTCTCAGAATATCTTATTTGATTATCTAATATATTTTCAAGAGCTATTCTAAGCTTTTCAGTATTTCCTTTTACAGTAGCTTCTTCTAGCTCAACTTCCCATTTAATGTCTGTCTTCACCAGTCTAAATCGTTCATATAGGTCCTTAAGAAGTATGTCGACCTTGATTTCTTCGTCTACTTTTTCATTTTGCATTATATAGTTCAAACTATTGAGATATAAAAGCTGCTTTATTTTATGCTTCAAACGATTTGCTTCGTGCTTTATTGTTAATGCGGTTTCTTCCAAACTCCCCATATAGACTTCGTCCACTATTGCCTGGGCATAACTTTCAATTACCATTACAGGAGTTTTTAAATCGTGAGATATACTTTGTAAAAACAGTTTTTCTTCTTCATCGGCATTTTTCAAAGCTATTTGCATTCTATTCATAGCATCAGATAGTCGTCCTATTTCATCTTCTCTACCTAGTTCCAATGGCTGTGCCCACTGTTTTTTTGCAATCCTCTCGGTGTATAACTCAAGCTTTTTAAGAGGTTTAGCTAGGTTATTTGCAATCATCTTCGATGCAACAAAAGCAACAGCTATAAATAATAAAACAATATATAGGTATTTATAAAATTCACTATAGATTCTAGCAGTCCTCATATAGGATATAATATAATAGCTTTTTGGGTCATGCTCAAAACTATTGACTAAAAAGAAAATACTTCGATCTTTATGTCTTTCAATAAATTTTCCATCTCCTGCTTTATTAGTATACTCTGTAAGCAACTTAATTACTTCTTTATCCTCCAACTTAAGTGGAGGAGCCGGTTGTAGCTTCCTATCATTAATCCTACCTCGTAAAAAAACAATGGAATCATCGCCTTTATCAATAAGAAAATGATCTATGTGCTTAAATTCTTTAAATCTCTTAAAGTCAAAGTCCCTATAGGAAAAATCATCTTTAAAATCTATATTTAGAACAATATTCTGAGCAATTTCAATATCCCTGAAAATTCTATTCTCTTCAGCATTCTTTACTATTAAAAAACTAAACACCGATATGGCAGAAGCAATAATAAGTATCATCATTATAAAGGTAATCCATATTTGCATAGTTAAAGATTTAAATTTAAACCTCTTAAAAATCATTTAATCACCAACTTATATCCAAAGCCATACATCGTTTCAATATCTAGATTCACAAGTTTTTTACGTATTCTTCTAAGTGTATCATCCACTACTCTATCAGTTCCAAAATAATCTTCTCCCCAAATCTTAAATAGGATTTGTTCCCTCGATATGGCCATATTCTTATTATCAACAAGATATTTTAATAGGTTCAGTTCCTTAAGAGTTAGAGAAATTTCTTCATCTCCAGAAAAGATTAATCGCTGCCCTTCGTCGAGTATATATTCTCCTAAACTAACCACATTATTAATTTGTTCTGTTCTATCTATATAAATTCTATCTATAAGTTTATTTGTTCGTATTACAAGCTCTCTAGGCAGAAAAGGTTTTGACAAATAATCATCACTTCCTAGTTCTAGTCCTACAACCCTGTCTAGCTCTTCATTTCTTGCTGATATAAAAATAACTGGAGTATTTTTGTTAAATTCCTTAATTGCTTTGATTAGTTGATATCCATCTAAATCCGGAAGCATTATATCTAGTATCCAAAGATCTGGCAAATCCTTTATTCTTTCCATGGCTGAATTTCCATCTAAAAAACTAGTCACATCATAGCCTTCCATCTCAAGATACCTTTTTAGTACTAAATTTAAACTTTTTTCATCCTCAACAAGGTAAATTCTCTTTGTCATTTACACCACTCCTAATCTGAAGGAATAAACATTCGAACGCTGATTTCATAAAACTAAAATGTAGTATCATTATATCATGACATGCCATACATAATTTTCCTTACAATATAAATACATATATTACTATTATAATAAATAATTATCAAGAATTTACAGAAAAACCATGTGAACAATATGTGATTTAAAATAAAGATACACCCATGCCTTTTTTACTTTTTTCATTTCACACAATAATCCCATGAATCTATGATATTAGTCACAAAATTCTTTGTTAGTATGTATATAAGATCAAAAATATTATTTGTGAAAGGAGATTACAATATGAAAAAGAGTAAAATATTTAAAACTTTGATAGGAGGTGCTTTAGCAGTTTCAATGATAGTGCCACTAAGTATAAGTGCTTTAGCAAACGATGCAGATTCCACTTATATTAATGATAGTAAGTCGAAACCAGCTCATAAAAGAGAGTTGAAAGATGGTAATTTTTACAATGGAAAAGACTTTAAACCAGACTCCGATGAGAGGCAAGCTGAGTTTGAAAGCATACTAGATGAATTAGTAGATGATGGAATATTGACTAGTACACAGGTTGATAAAATGAAGGAAATGGCTGAAGAGAATAAGGGAAAAAGAGTGGATTTCTTTAGTGAACTTATTGATCAAGGTACACTGACTAAAGAAGCGATAGATGCTATACATGAAAAACTTCATGAGAAAAAGGCATCTGAAAAACAAGAAAGAATGCAATCAATGCTAGATGATCTTATTGAAAAGGGAACAATTACAGAGGATGATGCCAGTGAAATACTTGATTTTGTCACTGAAAAGACTGCTGAAAGAAAGGCCGAATTTCAAAAAACAAAAGATATGACTGAAGAAGAAAGAAAAACATATTTCGAGGAAAACAAACCTAAAAAAGGAAATCTAGCAGAGGATTTAATCGATGAAGGAATAATTACTCAAGAACAAGCCGACGAGATTACTAAATTACTTCCTAAACAGGGAAAACATCTTGGTGGAAGAAAAGATTTTGATGGAGACCATACTCAAAGACAGGAAATAATGACAGAAGTATTAGACAAAATAGTTGAAGATGGTACACTTTCACAGGAAAAGGCCGATAAAATTCTCAATTTCATAAATGAAAAAGAAGAAGAAAGAAAAGCAGAATTTGAAAAAACAAAGGATATGACTAGAGAAGAAAGAAAGGCATATTTTAAAGAAAATAAACCTCAAAGAAGTAATTTATTAGATGCGTTAGTTGAAGAAGGAATAATCACTCAAGATGAGGCAGATGAGCTATCAAGTATTTTCCCACAAGATAGAGATAATAGAGGACCTAGAAAAGAGAAATAGTCAATCCAACAATCTGACAGAGGCTTTAGCCCCTGTCAGGCTGATGAGAGATCCGAATTTCTTCGTTCTTTATGGATTCAAGAATTCTTATATATTAACCGCTAGCCATAATCCTCTTGGTTCCGATACGTCTTGAACTTAGGATTTGTCATCAGTCTTCCAGATTGTTGACTTTATCAACAATCTTTTCGGGGCCCTGGCCCCTGCTTTTTTTTTCATTAAAAAAACTGAAGCATTTTCTGCTCCAGCTTAATATCTAGTTACTATCTATAAGAGATTTCTTCAGTATATCCAAATTGAGCTGTATTATCAGTTAACATAACCTTGTCAAGCTCAACCCTTACTCCAACAAAATCACTTGGCTCACCTGGTAAATCCTTCAAATAAGGGAATTTTTGGATTATAAGTCCAAATGCCTTTTGAACTTGCTCAGGCGTTTCACTTATGTAAGCCTTTCCACTAGCCTTTATGTATCTTAACTTGCCTAATTCTTCCATAGAATCACAATCATGGTCTATTACTATAAATACATTGCTATTCGCTTTAATTTCCTTTACTTTGTCAGTCATTTTGTGAGTTATGAAATATAAAACTGACTCATCTTCACCCATAGCATAATCTACACCTCTAGCCTTAGGCATACCATTCTCATCTACAGTACTAATGTTCATTAAATTGTGGCTCTTCACTACCTCTAAAACTTTTTCTTTTGATGTCATATTATTGTCCTCCTTTTTTATTTAACAATATATTGAAAACAAAATAATTAAACTCTTTAATAGCTTTGTCGGTCTTTTCTAATTTAGTTTTCAATAAAACCCCTTCAAAGCATGAGACTAGAAATGATGCCATAGCTTTTTTATCTATACTTTCATCAATATTATTGTAACTTAGCATTTCAAATATTTGTGATTCCAGCATCATGGTCCATTCAAGAAGCTTTAATCTAAAATTATCACTTAAATCCGATAGTTCCAAAACCAGATTTCCTATGGCACATCCTCTTTTATATTCCAAATCATAAAACTTATCAAAATAGAAGTTAAAAAAACCCTTTAATCCATCAATATTTTTTTGAAATTGATTTAATACTTGCCTTGTAAGATCAATATGGTGATCTATAACCTTTAAAGCTAGATCTTCTTTGCTTTTAAAATAGTAGTAAAAAGATCCTTTAGGGATTTCAGCTTCATCTAGTATTCTTTGCAGCCCTACATTGTTATAACCATATTCATGTATTAAATTTGCAGCAATCTCTATGATTTTCTCCTTTTTGTTCATCAAAGTTCACTTCCAATGTGATAAGCAGTTTTATATTAGACCGGTCGTCTATAAAGATATTATCATTTCCTTCTGTCAAAGTCAAGAATAATTTAGATGGGTACATAAAAAAATGACAAGTTAACTTTTATAAAAGCCTTGTCATTTCTTAAATATTAGAAATCAATATAATCTATTCTATATTGATTTCTCTATTAGATCCATTTAGAATCTCTACTCTATAACCTCCACCTAGATGTTGTTTAACAAGACTTCCTAATTCCTCTAAAGCCTTTTTCAAATCATCTATCCTACTATCATTTACCAATTCAATACATAAAAAGGCATTTCTTGTGTCATCAGTTAATTTCGTTCTATCTGATTCTCTCCAGTTCCAGCAGCGACAAATAATACCTTCATCATCTTTATAAACAACTTCCCCTTCCCTCGGAGGCTTATTCTTTTCGCTTCCCAACGGGAAAAATTCTTCATCACCTGATGCCCTAGTCAAAAAGATATTTCCCTTCATTTCTTCTATATCTTCGCCCCCACATGGTAGTCCATATTTAAGAGAAATATAATTATAAATATCAACTAGTGGATTTATTGAACCAATATGATTCCCCTTATGTACCCTCTTCAAAAGATTTTCTATGGAAGATCTATTCCCCTTTTCAGCCCTAAACTTTTTATAGGCGTCTCTCCAAAGCTTTACAACAGGAGTCTGACTAAATTCATCTCTATTGATCCTTTTTAATGCTAATCCCTCACCCTCAAGCAGTAATTCTTCATATACCTTATCTGCTTTTTTTGTATTATCTATTCCCCTACACACTACTACACCAAGTTGTACATCATCAAACAACTCTAAAAAATTGTCATCTACAATAAACTTCTTCACTAAAATTTCCTGCCTTTCTATAGAATTTGGCTACCCAAAGTCCTTGAGCAACGTTTTTTACCTAATACTTCACAACATTGCCACCTTATTATACTTTTAAAAATTTTTACTGTCTCCAACCAAGAACAGAGTGTTGATTGATTTTAATCACACATCTAGCTCTCTAGGCATTCTTTTATCTTCATCCAACGCCTCAGCTTCTCATCAATGGGAATTGTCCATGCCGGGCTTGAAGAGGGAAGCTTAAATAGAGATTTGTCTTCCAAAAGAGTCTTATCAACATTTCTCATGAAAAGGCTTTCTGACTTTGAACCATTAAAAAATATGAATTTTATATTTGGATACCTTTTAAACAAGGCTTTAAAATCATTTGTTTCAGGGTTTTTTATACTGGAATCTAAGCTTCCCTCTCTATAGCAAACACTTATAACGTCCCAAAGAGCAACATTATTCATTAACAGAAACGCTAATCTATTACTATAGGATTCATCAATTTCCTTCTCTAATACTGAATATATAAGTTTCCAGAACTGGTTTCTTGCATTTCCATAATACTGCGTTTCTTCTAATGACTTTACACTTGGAATGGAGCCCAGTATTAAGATCTTAGAGTTTTCATCTATTACAGGATTAAAAGAGTTAATATTCATTCTGGCTTCCTTTCTTCACATTATTTTATCTGGTTAATAGTCCGTAGCACACCAAATTCAAGTAGTCAATTTATACATATTATACCATATATCCAAGGGAAGACTTTATAACCTTTAACAACTGTAAATAAGACTTTAGTACCAAATCAGGCAATTTTTGTTGAAATTTGGGAAATTTTGTTGATATCCTATAAACAAGATAGTACAATAATATTAGACTGAATTTAGGAGGGTGTGTTTATGCTAAAGAAAAAAAATCACTTTAAATCGTACTTAGAGGTCCTACCACATCTTAAAGATTTAACTCAAGAAGATATAATGGTATCTTTAACTGACAAATCAAAATTTATTGCCTATTATCCGGGAGATAACATGAAGATAGATCTAGTTCTCGGTACGCCTATACCAACAGACGACCCTCTACGGAAAACGATTTCAAGCAACGAAATAATAAGTACTGTAGTGCCAAAAGAAGTATATGGTTTGCCTTTTAAGGCGGTTACATATCCTATTAGGAATAATAAGGGGGAATGTATTGGAGCCATAGGCTTCGCTAAGTCTCTTGAAAAGGAATATCTGATTAGCAATTCTCTAGATAATCTTATTGAAAAAATCACTCAATCTAATAATAGTATGACCGATACATCAGAAAAAATCGTAAATATCTCGCAGAAAACATTGGATATCTCATCTGCAACTGAAGAAGTTTTCGCAGGCATTCAGGAAGTTTCCAGCAGCTCAGAGGTAGTTGATAAAATAAGTGAAAAGGCAAAGTCTCTAAGCAGTAATGTAAGAGAAGATGCCATAAAGGGTAAAGAGTCTATTGAAAATGTAGTTGAAGTAGTTAACACTATTTCACATTCATCAAAGGAAATAGTAGGTCAGATAAGTCAATTGAATGATTCAATTCATAGGATTGAAAATATGGTTCATTTAATAAATCAGTTATCAGAGCAAACAAATTTATTGGCATTAAATGCTTCTATAGAAGCAGCAAGAGCTGGTGAACACGGTAGAGGCTTTGCAGTAGTTGCAAATGAGGTGGGTAGTTTAGCTGAGCAGTCAAAATCTGCTACAGTAGAAATAGCTAACACAGTAAAATCTATCCAGGATGAGATCAGTCGTGTAGTTCAAGCAGTTGACCAATCAGATATAAATATCTCAAGCAGCGTTAAAGTAGCAGAAGAAGCCAATGAGAATATCTCCTCAGTTCTTAATCACATTACTCAGATTGATTCAATAATTAGTGATGTGTCACAAAAATCTAAGCAACAATCACAAATATCCGGAGAGATATCTTCTGCCATTGAGAGCTTAGCAAATTCTGCTGAAGATACTGCTAGCAACACTCAGTCTATAAGTATGGCAGTTGCTGCACAAATGGGTGCACTTAAGGATTTTGAACTTGAAATAAAAGATGCTGTTCAAAAAATAACTAACGTATAGATTTAATAGAACAATATAAGCTAGGGCACTTCTCTGCTCTAGCTTATATTTGTCTATAGCAAATCTCTTTAATAGCCTTATTGTTCTTCTCCAATCTTCTTTTTAATAAAACCCTTTCAAAGCGTGATACTAGAAAAGATGTATACTGCCTCATTAGTGTCTGCATATACAAATTACTTTCCTATCTGGCTTGGTAATTTGTAAAATTGCATTTTCGTTTTTGAAATTTTCATATTATAATAGAATAAAATCTTTCTACGAAAGAAGGGATCTATAGTGAATATCAAATTGTTAGATTTGGAAAGAGGTTTTTATCTAAGCTCTGATAAAATGGATAAAAAAGAAATCTCAAAGATGTTTCGCTTAGCAAAAACAACTCAACTACCAATTATTCAAAACAATTTGATACTAGGATTAGTAGATTTATTATCATTTATAGAGTCCAATGATGATAATATAAACATAGACTCTTTTATTATAGAAGATTTTTTCTCTCTGGAATTAAATGATAATTTATTGAAAGTCGATTTACCACAGCAGGAAATCATTCCGGTTATCAGCAGGAAAAATATATATTTAGGATACATTCATAAAAAAGATTTAGAAAAAAAAATCCAAATGGTAAAATCAAAAAAGGATATAGATGATTGTTATTCTAACAAAATACAGTACTATAGAGATATTAAAGAAGAGTTTGATGCAATATTCGAATCATCCTATGACGGTATTCATATAACCGATGGTAATGGCATAACTCTACGATTCAATAAAGCTTGCGAAGTAATTGATGGCATTAGAAAAGAGAAGATTATCGGTAAAAATATGAATCAATTAGTTCAGGAAGGAATATATTCTAAATCCGTAGCTTTAGAAGTATTGGATAAGAATGAGTCCATAACTATATTACAGAATGTAAATGGAAAAGAAATCATGGCCACGGGGACACCCATATTTAAAGATGGTAAAATATTTAGAATAGTTATCAACTCAAGAGACATCACAATATTTAATAATCTAAAAAAGGAACTTGATGCATCAAAAAAAATACAGGAACAATTTGAAACTGAACTTGAGCTGTTACGATCAAAACAAATGAAAATCGATAATATGGTTGTTAAAAGTCCAGCCATGAAGAAGATCCTTTCCTTAGCCTTACATATTGCTAAATTTGATTCTACAGTTTTGATACAAGGAGAGTCAGGAGTTGGAAAAGGAGTTGTTAGTAAGTTAATACATGTAAACAGTCATAGGCGTAATAAATCCTTTATCAAAATTGACTGTTCCTCAATACCAGAAAACCTTCTGGAGTCGGAACTTTTTGGATATGTGAGAGGAGCTTTTACAGGTGCTGATAAAGATGGAAAAATCGGGCTTATTGAATTAGCTAATGAAGGAACCCTCTTTTTAGATGAGATAGGCGAACTGCCTTTAAATTTACAGGTTAAACTTTTAAGAGTTATACAGGATAAAGAGTTCTATAAAATCGGTGGTAAAAAACCTATCCCCGTCGATATCAGGATAATTGCTGCAACAAATAAAATTCTTAAAAATATGGTTGAACATAAACAATTTAGAAAGGATCTATATTATCGACTTAATGTTCTACCTATCAACATTCCTCCTCTCAGGGAAAGAAAGGAAGATATTCGACCTCTTATCATATATAAACTAGAAAGCTTTAATAAAAAATATGTTCTTGAAAAATCTATAGAACCTGAGGCTTTAAAGTACTTGCTAGACTACTACTGGCCAGGGAATGTACGTGAATTAGAAAATATTGTTGAAAGAATTATCATAACTTCAAAAGAAAGAATTATTTGTTTAGAGGATCTACCATTTGAAATTATTAATTATAATACGACTATCCGTGCCAATAATATGATTGAAAATATCAATTCCTATAAAAATACAATGGATAACTTTGAAAAAGAATTATTATTAAATGTAAAAAGCAGGTGTAAAAGTACGATAGAAATGTCTGATATTCTAAAATTAGATCCGAGTACTATAAGAAGAAAGTTCTATAAACATAAAATAGAAATAGATTATTAACTAAAAATATTAGAGAGTGCAATATTACACCAAAGCGTAATATTGCACTCTCTTTCTAATTCTATTAATTGCAATCGTTCTAACTAATTATCATGATTTACAGTGCAAATTTACACTCGAAGTTATTAATCACCTTATCTACATATTGAATTGAATTTCCCTATATTTCAACCCTTTCCACCTAGTTTCTCAATAATACTCTCATTGGCACAGCATTTGCTTTAATGAATTGACGTACTACTAATTATTCAGTTGCACTTATAATAAGGAGGTTTTTTAAATGGAAAAAAACAAGAATCACCAACCTGCAAGTGCTTTAAGTTCACCAAGATTTTGCAATACAGGAACATTCATGCGATTACCTCAGCTTGAAACCCTAGAAGGATTAGATTTTGCTGTTGTAGGAGTTCCCTTTGACACTGCTAGTTCCTTTAGGACGGGTTCAAGGTTTGGACCAAGCGCCATCAGAAATATATCAGCCCTTATTAAACCTAATAATGTATATCTTCAAGTAAATGTTTTAGAGAATTTAACTGGAGCTGATTACGGAGATATTAGCATAGTTCCAGGTTATATCGAACCGACCTTTGAAAACATTGAAGCCGAATTGTCACAAATAGTAGATGCTGATATAGTTCCAATTATTTTAGGTGGCGATCATTCAATCTCCCTTGCCCATTTAAGGGCTCTTGCTAAAAAGCACGGTCCAGTTGCTTTAGTTCATTTTGACTCACATGCCGATATAAATGATGAAGTATTTGGGCAGAAATATAATCATGGAACTCCATTTCGTCGTGCCCACGAAGAAGGTCTTATCGATCCCGCCCATACAATACAAGTAGGAATGAGAGGCTCTCTCTATGATCCCGATGAGCATAGGATTTCAGAGGAAGAGTTAGGATTCAGACTTATCCCAGCCCACAAGGTAAGGGAAATGGGCTTTGATGCATTAATAAAGGAAATAACGGATAGAGTAGGTGATAAAAAAGTGTTTTTTACATTTGATATCGACTTTGTTGATCCTGCCTATGCACCTGGCACTGGTACCCCTGAGGTAGGAGGCTTTACCTCCCTAGAAACATTAACAATCCTACGTGCTCTTAAAGGTCTGAATTTTGTTGGCTGTGATATTGTCGAAGTTGCTCCACATTATGACCCAACTGAAATGACTGCCTTTATGGCCGCAAACGTAGGTTTTGAATTCATCTCAATGCTTGCATTAAAGAAAAAATTAGGATCACTATAATATAATTTATAATGTTAACTATATATAATACGATAAAGATCTCACATTGTGGAGATTTAACAGTCAACGTTTCTGAGGATGGCAAGTCTTCAGAATGTAATAGATTTTTCGTAACTTATATATAAACTTGGGAAAAATAGATAACCTTAAATTATTGTTTAGATTCTTTACAGAATCGTTAATATAATAGGCTGTGAAAAAAGTTCAAAATCTGAGTGCACTGAAATCAAACTTTTATCATCGGCCTAAACTATAAATTGCAAAACAAATAAAGATCGGGGGAGTTAATTTTGGTTGATAATACAATGAACTCTGAGAATAACAACACTAACCCTAATGATCCTAATAACCTTGACTCAATAATTTTGGATAAACAGAGCTATACCACAGGCTTGTTGAAATCAATATTTTTTACAGCTATTGCGATTATAGTATTTTTTATTCCATTTAACATAGGTGGAAAATCAGATGTTCTATTTGGTTTTATTTACAATTACTTTATAAACCTTTTCGGTAATCTCGGACTCTGGCTCATAACTGGCCTCATTATAGTTAATGCCCTTGCCAGCTTCTATGGAAAATTTGCTGCAAAAGAAGGTACATGGCTTGGTGAATATTATGGACATGATTCAGTCTTCCATCCCTTTTTCTATCTTTTAGGCGCAATATATACAATTGTATATACATTACATGTCAGCTTTGAACAATTTGTTGGCCCTGAATGGATCGTAGGCGGAGGAACTGGCGGAACTGTCATACCCGCTATTGTTGTTGGAGTAGCATGGATTATCCCTGTAGGTGCATTCTTTATGCCCTTCCTATTAAGCTACGGTGGAATCGACTTTATTGGAGCCATACTTGAGCCTTTTATGAGACCGGTCTTTAGGGTTCCAGGGAAAAGTGCAGTAGATGCAATCGCATCCTTTGTAAGCTCTTCTTCCATGGCAGTTATAATTACAAGCAAACTTTACAAGACAAACACCTATACAAAACGAGAAGCAGCGGTAATCGCCACATGTTTTAGTGCTGTAAGCGTTGGGTTTGCTGTCCTTGTAATAAAAACCGCAGGTTTAAGCGAACATTTCTTAAAGGTCTATTTTTCATCTTTAGTAATTGCGTTTATAATTACTTTCTTCATGGTTAGGATTCCACCATTATCTAAAAAGCCTAATGTTTACTTTAATGGTAGAACGCAAAGTGATGAAGAGAGAGTTGGTGAAGCTAAATTTGAGTCTGGTATTCTTAAGAGAGGCATTGACAGAGCCGCAAAAAGAGCATATACAGCGGACAGTATTTTCAAAGAAATCACTTCCAGTTTAGTTGATGGCTATTCAGTTCTTCCTAAGGTACTTGCTTTATTGTCAGCAGTAGGCATAACTGGTTTAATTATTGCTGAGTATACTCCTTTTTTCGAATGGATAGGCATGTTATTTATTCCGTTGTTAAAGTTATTAGCTGTTCCTAATGCTGTTGAGATTGCTCCTTCAGTTCCAGTTGGAATTGCTGAAATGTTTCTGCCAGTTTTATTAATAGCTGAAAAAGTAGATGTATTAGACATTGGTGCTCGATATTTCGTCACTGCTCTATCAATGGTACAAATCATTTTCTTCTCTGAAACTATTGTCGTTATGATAGCTACAAGATTACCGGTTAAATTGCGGGAATTAGTCGTTTGTTTCCTACAAAGAACACTTATAGCAATTCCTATTATTGCATTGGCTATGCATATATTGTTCTAATGTATCTTCTATAAACACATACAATGGGGGTGTCTCAGAATGACGAATTTCTGCGTTATTTGAAATTTCATCGACTTGGCACGTACATTAGTACTAGCCAAACCGCTGAAATTTCAAAACCTCGAACTTCATTCATTCTGAAACACCCCGGGGCTGTACTCATAAGACTCCTTTATGAGACAGCCCCATTGTTTCATATTACGTCCTAATATAGGTATAAATCTTATTTTTTTTGTTAATACTTAGTTCATAGCTGCTCATTTACTCCTCATTTAACCAAAATAATATTTATAAACATTTTGCTTAGAGGAGTGGTCTAATGAATCTTAAAATAAGTATTGATATCGCTATCAATGGGGTCACTATACAAACTTTATCAGCTATTGTTACCATTGTATGCAGCATATGGACCATTCACTCAAGACAAAATCATTTAAAGTACTTAGGATAAATTTCTTAAAAACTAATGATAAATTATTCTAAAATCAAATGATAGATTTTATCGGTTGAAAGAATGTAAGTGAGCAGCATTTCACTTGCCCACTTTATTTTGTATCTACCTCTATAACTTTATTGTATATTTTTTCATAGGTCATCCTTTGGATATCAAATTCTAAGTTCTTTCCATTTCCCGGGAAACGTAGAGTTCTAGTGTGAAGAATAATCCCATCCTTCATCTTTATATAATCATCTGATATCGTTCTATCCAATTCTACTGATTTTCCATCCATTATTAAATATACTCTTGTAAGGACAGTTCCTTCCTCAGTGCAAATCGTAATATAAGTATCCCCTTTAGCTTCGTAAACATCTTTAATTTCAATTTTCTGACCAAGAATATCGAAGGCTTGATTAGTTGAGTCTTTCTTTAATTCAACCTGATGGTTGATATCATGATCTGCCGAAAAACTAACAACCTTAATTTGCAGTTTTTCTAAATCAACTGGTAGTGTATCGTAGCTAAACTCAAAGGTCATTCCACTTAAGTCCGTACTCATTCCACCACTTTGCCTCTGTACTTCTTTTCCATTAGCAATTAGCTTTATTTCTAAATCATTTGGTCTAAATCTTTCTCCCGCTACTTGGTCCTTCCCAAGTTCTATTATATTCTGCATATATCCTTTCACAACGGTGCTTATTGGTGATGTTAAGATAGATTTAAAACGGATTTTAGTTTCGTCAACTTCTATACTTCTATTTATAGCTTTTTTCAAGGTATGACCCATAGCCTTATTTCTATCTAGCATAAAGCTTATTTCGACCTCTTCTGTCTTTTTATCTTCAGTCCGGCTAAAAAAACTTAAGCTTAATTTTCTCTCAAAAAAACTAGGCTTTTCAAACTCAGAAATATACTTCATTTCCGTCTTCTCATCGTTCATTTTACCTACACCGCTACGGAGAGAATATTCGTTCAATAATCCTTTAATCGACTCATTAGAAATATCTACAGTATCAACCTTTTGTCTAGGGTCTTTTATTGTATAAAATGCTAAGAGCTTATTATCATCGAGCATGATTCCGTCTAAGATTATTATTATCCCATTTTTAAAGGTATAACTTTTCCCAATAATCTGACCTTTACCAGATTCGTTGAGCCTGTTTAATGTACCGTTCATGATTTCTTCATACCCTATAAGCCTCTTCGTATAGAAAGCTAATGTATCAAAGTTATAACTAACTAACAAAACAAAAACGACAGCCGCTGCGACCTTTGCCTTCCAATTATATTTCATTATCCTTTTATGGGTTTTATTTTTCAATGCATTACTTAATCTCTTCTCCATTTCATTAGGAACTTTCATTTGTTCAATTTCTAGCTTCTTCTCATTAAAAATTTTTTCAACTTCTTTCATAGCCTTCACCTCCCAAGCTTTCCTTCAATCTCCTAATCCCTACGGATATACGGGATTTTACGGTTCCTATAGGTATATTCAGCAAATCACTTATGGATTTATAGTCCAAATCCAGAAAATATCTAAGTTTCAGAACCTCTTGATGTTTTTTATTTAACTTAGACAGATGCTTTTCTAAGATAATCTGTTCATCTTTTTGTTTAAATCCACCTTCCGAAGCTTCTTCTCTAACCTTATCTAAACTAAAAAGATTTTTTTTCTTTGATAGGAGTTTCTTACAACGATTTACCAAAATGGTTTTACTCCAGCTATAGAAGGCTTCCTCCTTTTTTAAGCGGTGTATACTCTCATATAAGGTCACTATCATATCCTCTAAGGCATCCAAGGCATCTTCCTTATTCCTCATATATATATAGGCCAATTTGTAATAATCTTGTTCCTCAGCCATAATCAACTGCACCAAGGCATCTTTATCACCTTGCTTTGCATCTTTAATCAGCTTGTAGATATCCATGTTTGCACCTCGCTTCCATATATAAGAGTATCCAGCACTATAAAAAGTTCATTTAAATTTAATAAAATATACAGGATTTTATCAATAGAGCAAATTGCATAATTACCATCTAAACAAACTTGCTATTATATAGTCTTAAATGCCCTAGAGCTATACCACCAAAATATGCTCTATTTTAAATATTTAAATAAATGATAATATTTGCATATGCAATGGTACCAAGTTAAAATTATGCAATTCCCTCAATAGTTAAAGATAAAAGGATAGTTATACTCAGTCAATTGACCAATAGTAAAACTATCCCTTTTCTATTTATCGCTATATAGCGATTCCAGTAAAACTATTAATTTATTCTTGTGACTTTTTCTTTTGAAGCCACCCAGGAATGAGTGATACTATTACAAAGAAGATTGCACCAATACCTAGATATATTAGAGTCTTACCTATTCCCTCTCCATTTACTATTGCACCACTAGTAAAGGTGAAAGCAATTGTTCCAGGAAGCATGCATATCCATGAAGTCAATACATATGTTCCAAAGTCAATTTTAGTGAGTCCATAGGCAAAGTTTTGTAGATTGAAGGGAAATATAGGTACTAATCTAGTTATCATCAGCATTCTCCACCCTTGCTTCTCCACACCTTCATCTATCTTTTTGAACTGTTCATTACCTTCTACCCAGCCTTCAACCATATTTCTTGCAGCATATCTAGCAACTAGAAATGCTACGGATGCACCTATTGTTGAACCAATCGAAGCCCATACTGTTCCCATTACAGGTCCAAAAGCAAATCCTGCCAATAGTGCTATAGGTGTGCCCGGCAAAAAGAATAAACAAGCCACTATATATAACAATATATATATAACAGGCCCGAATAGGCCAAATCCAACTATCCAGCTTTTAAGGTTTTGAATATTTTCTATACTTATATAGTTAAAAACTCCTAAAACCTTTAATAATATTATTGTAGCAACTAACAATATGGCTATTATAATTATTTTAGTAAAACCTCTTTTTTTATCACCTTTTGCCATAGAAATACCTCCAATTGTATCCTATAGATGCGTGACTAAGAAATCTTACATACTATTGCCCTCTGAACAAGAAGGGTTATCAACGACTGCCTGAGCAAATTTAACTTCACACCCACACATCTTAAATAGGTTTTAAACTTTCATCTCCCTTTAGACTAATAATAGTCTTAACTAATAATTCTATCTCATTTTCAATGTCAATTAAATTTGCAACTTCTGAAGGTGAATGCATATACCTAAGTGGTAAAGACACTAAAGCCACGGGAACACCCTTTCCACTAAACCTAATCTTATCAGCATCGGTTCCCGTTAATCTAGGTGTCAATTCATATTGAATAGGTATATTATTTCCCTCTGCTGCATTTTCTAGCAATTGATTTATTTTCTTATTTATTGGTGATCCCTTTGATAGAATAGGACCCTTTCCTATCTGAATATTTCCATGCTTCTTCTTATCTATATCAGGATAATCCGTTGCAAATGAAACATCACAAGCTATAGCCATACTAGGCTCTATATTACTTCCTGCAAAATATGCCCCACCCATATTTGTCTCTTCATTTACAGTACTTACTGCATAAACTGCTACATTCGCGTCCTTCTCAGCAACCTTTCTTAAAACCTCTGCCACTATAAATGCACCAGTTCTATTGTCAAGACCTCTTCCAGCTATAGTGTCGTTAAGCATATATTCATAATATGCATTATAAATAATATGGTCACCTATACAGACATACTTTTCCATATCCGCTCTATCCTTTGCACCACAATCTACATATATATCCTCAATCTTAATGTCATCCTTAGCTCCACCTTGGTGTTCTGCTCTAACTCCTATAACACCATTTATTTCACCTTTTTTGCCCATAACCTGTACCCTCATACCTAGCGCAAGCTTTGGATTAATTCCTCCTGCCTTGGTAAGATATAGATACCCATTATCATCTATATAATTCACCATAAATGAAATTTCATCACAGTGACCCGCCAACATAACTTTAAAAGGCTTATCGGGGTTAACCGATGCTATTACATTGCCTACCATATCAGTTTCAAGCTTATCTGCGAAGGGCTTTACATATTCCATCCATTTCTTTTGTATTTCTACTTCATCTCCTGATGGTGAGAATATTGATAAAAGTTCTTCTAAAAATTTCTTTGACTGTTCTCTCATTATTTTACCTCCATTATGTATGATTATATAGTTTTATAATAACATAAATTGTGCAAAAATAAATAATAATAGGGAGAGATTAAAATCTCTCCCTATTATTATTTAATTATCATTTGCGCATCTACTTGTGTTGGATATATTTCTCTTATAAGTTCTGGATAAACTGTTATTTCATCTTCTGTCTTTAGGTCAGAATGATTGAAGTTTAAAACTGTTCTTCCCAGAAGATACACCTTGTACTTTAAGCCGTCCTTATCTTCGGTATCTAACACCATTTCTCCAGTCTTCTCTACCCTTCTTATATCTTTAACAATTAAGTTTAGCTTCGAAGTTTCATTATAAAAATCAATTAGTATATTCCCCTCTGTTCTTTCCAGGTATTCAACAGTTACCTCGGTACCTTTTTCTAAGAATATCTCTCCATAGGATTCAAACTCTAAATCCTCATCCTTTGTTGTAATAGTAAGTTTATTTTCACTTACATCCTTAATTTCACCTGAAACTTTTTCGATTAGTTCACCCATATTTGTATGTCTTACACTAAAATCCTCTATCTTAAATTTCTCTAGTTCAAATTCTCCATCCTTTATTTTTACAACGCCAACAGTTTCCCCTAAGTAAAAGTTTGTTGTTTTTTCTGGAGCCACCTTGAAGATCTCAACTATATCTCCTGTTATTACATGAACGCCCTCTTCTGTAAACTCCATAATTTCTCCGACTGTCTCATACTTATCAATGCTCTGATTCTGATTACCTTCATCTATATCTTTCGTATCCTTGTCAATTTCTACAGCATTACTACATCCTGCTAATATAATTCCCAATACTAAAACAATAACTAAAAATTTATTTTTTTTCATTTTTATCGCCTCCTAACCTCTTAGACGATAGGTTTTAAATTTTGTTCCATCTTTTTTTAATCTTTTTATATCTTATAATATCGTATTCAGATGTTATTTATTAATCATTACATTATATACGTGACTAGCAGCTCAATGGTACTTAATAAAGCCTTCATATGGGTACGTTCCATAGAGTGTGATGCATGCACTCCAGGTCCAATTAGCCCCCCTGCAATATTGTTTCCACCACTAAGGGCAGCAGATACATCTGAGCCATAACGAGGATATATATCTACAGCATAATCTATATCATTTTTCTTAGCTAACTCAACCAACTTTGAAACAATGTCATAATCATATGGACCTGATGAATCCTTGGCACAGATTGAAACCTGAGTCTCCTTACAATTTAAATCGTCACCCATGGCGCCCATATCTATTGCTATTAATTCATCAATATCTTCAGGAATATATGATGCCCCATGACCTACCTCCTCATAGGTTGAAATAAAAATCTTTATATTATTCTTAGGAGTTATTTTATTTGATCTTAATAACTCCATCAAACCAAATAGTATAGCTACTCCCGCCTTATCATCTAAATGCCTAGACTTTATAAAACCATTTTCCATTATTGTTGCTCTTGAATCAAAGGATATATAGTCCCCAGTAGCAATCCCTAAAGCCTCTACATCTTCCTTAGATTCTACTAGCTCATCAATACGAATTTCCATGTTTTCTTCTTCACGCTTTTGATCACCAGCATCTGAATAAACATGAACAGAAGGTTTAGTAGTAAGAACCGTACCATCATATACCTTTCCGCCCCTTGTATGTATTTTACAGTACTCCCCTTCTACTGTAGACATCATATAACCGCCTATAGAAGTATATCTAATGGTTCCAGAATTTTTTATAGAACGAACCATAGCACCTAGAGTATCTACATGGGCTGAAAGCCCTATAGTATAATCTAGATTTTCTCCAGGTATGGTAATAATTCCGCACCCTTTTTTGATTTTTTCAAATCCGTACCCTAAATCCTTAACTTCCTTTTCAACTTTATCCATTATCTTATGACAATACCCGCTAGGACTTGGCGTGGTAAGAAGCATTTTTAAAATGTCCTGCAAATAAGTCTTGTTAGTTTTAAATTTCATAGTAACCTCCTCTGAGATTTGTTATTTTTCCAAATTATATAAAATGGACTCCTCCTTATTATATCAATAAATAACAAGCTTGTTTATAATTAAACCCAGATTATTCGTAATTATTACTTCCAAAATTTTTAATTATTATACCTAAGCCACTCATATCTATCTACGAAAAACTAATAGAATACTAATCCTTTTAAAGATAGTTACTTTTTAATATTTTAATTTTTTCTTTAATACTATTTATAAGATGCTGTGGAGCAATAATTTGTACTGACTCAGGGTTTCGCAAAGCAAGTTCCATATAGTCCCCAAAATAAGTAGTTTTAACAGAAACCTGCATAACAGGCCCGTCTTTGTCAATTTCAGCAAACTTGAGATATTTGTCAAACTTCAACCTCTCATATAGTGGTTTATCAATCTTCATAACAACTCTTTCACTTTCTTCACTTTTTGCGTCCAATTCATAGGCTGCTATTTCAGTATAGTCATTTTTAATTATTTTTCTATCTAGAATGAAGGTTTCATCGGTAAGTTCGATATTTTCTATTCTATCAAGTCGAAATGTTCTCTTTGCCTTCCTCTTACGACAATATCCCTTTAGGTACCATGCACCTTGTACAAACAATAGAACATGGGGTTCAACAATTCTTGTAGTAACCTTGAGGGTAGCCGGTGTGAAATATGAAATCCTAATACATCGATTGAGCTTAAAGCTAGCTCGAAGTACATCAAACCACTTACCCGAATCGATTATCGGAGCTATATTCATTATATCAAAATGAATTCTCCCTTGTATATTTGATGCCTCTTGCTTTAGCGAAGATGCCATTATGTTTTCTATTTTAAGAGATGCTGATTGTATGTATTTTGAAAATCCAGGCATGTTAAGCTGACCGACAAGTTTATGGGTCAGCATTAATGAAAGGATTTCTTCTTCCGTAAAACTGACACTCGGAAGCCAATAATGATCAAGAAGCTCGTAGCCTCCATTCTTACCAAAATACGCTACAATTGGTACTTGCATCTGACTTAAAGCATCGATATCTCTATATATTGTTCGGATATTTACTTCAAGTATTTCAGATAAATCATTTGCCGTTAAACGTTTATGCTTTGACAATGCCATGATAACAGCGCCAAGCCTTTCTGTTTTTTTCATATCCTTCACTCCTGAATTAATACTAAGTAATAAAATCCATTGTCTCACTATATTATACTACTATAAATCCGACATCCTATCGCTATTTTTTAATCATAAAGCTCCAATAATCTTGTTAATCTTTTATTTAGTCTCATACTTTCATTCATTAGCAATATATTTTATATAAGAGGGGGTTCGTCTCTAATAATCCCAGATGATATCTATCAAGGAGGTAATTATATGATTTTTGGTATGCCTGCAAGTGATTTCTGGACATTTGCTATCTGGCCTATTTTGTGGACTATCGTGTCAATCTATCTTTATTTTAGAATGGCCAAAGCCGATGCAATGGAAGAAAAAATGGAGGTGGATAATTAATGGCCGTTGAAAAAATTGTTTTTCTTATTTACCTTTTAGGGCTCATTGGTGTAGGTGTCTATTTTCAAAGAGGCACTCAGAGCTCAGAGGATTATCTATTAGGTGGAAGAAGCTTAGGACCCGCTGTAACTGCACTAACTATGCAATCTACTTCAATGAGTGGTTATATGTTTATGGGAGGACCAGCCTACGCCTATCAAGTAGGATGGTTTAGTTTGTTCTATGCCGTTGGAGATGCAGGCGGTAGTATTTTTAATATTGCAATCCTTGGAAAGAGGATGAGACGCCTGTCGGAGATTTTAGGTTGTTTATCTCCTATCGAATATCTAGAAAAAAGATACGAATCTTCTGTAGTTAGAATTGTAGCTTCCTTTATTTCCTTGGTATTCCTTTCAGGATACGTTATAGCCCAATTTATCGCTGCAGGTAAAGCAATGTCATCATTACTTGGAATATCCTTTCCTATAGCGCTCATAGGCGGTGTAGCAGTTATTCTATTTTATACCGTTTCAGGTGGATATCTTGCTGTATGTTGGACTGACTTTATTCAAGGAATTATAATGGTTTTAGCTATGATAGGTATTCTTTTCCTTGGTCTAAGGCACATTGGTGGCCTCACCGGATTAAATACTGCCTTAGCGGAAATTGATCCAACCTATCTTAGCAAATGGGGTAAAGGACTCCAATATCAAGGCCAGTATGGAGTAGTTATCGGAGCCATATTAATATATCTTGTTGGTTATATGGGGCTTCCACATGTTGTAGTAAGACATATGTCTATGAAAAGTACAAAAACTGCTAAAACCGCACTACTTTATGCAACCTTCTGGAATCAATTCTTTATCTTTTCACCATATATCTTAGGTTTAATCGGAATCATTTTACTACCAAATCTTGCCGATCCTGAAATGGTTGTCCCTGAATTAGCATTTTCATTATTCCCAGGTGTTATAGCTGCAATCGTTCTTTCTGCTATAATGGCTGCCATCATGAGCACCGCCGATTCACAGTTGATGCAAACAGGTACGATTTTATCCAGGGACATTTATCAGCGTTTTATTAATCCTGATGCCAGTGATAAAGAATTGCTTATAGCTTCAAGAGTGATGGTCTTTGCAACTGGGATTGTAGGTATTGTCATTGCATTAATCCAACCCCCTGCCGTATTTGGTTTAGTTGTATTTGCTTTTGGAGTTCTCGGTTGCTCATTTACAGTTCCATATATTGCAGCTGTATATTCTAAAAAAGCAAATAGCGTTGGTTGTTTGGCAGCAATGATTGGCGGCGGCGGAACAAACTTCATATGGACAGTATTAAAGCTTGAATCTGTTACAGCTATACATCCATTCTTCGCAGGTCTAATTGCCTCTATATTATGTATGCTTATTTTCAATAGATTTGGTAAAAAACCTTCAAAAGAGATTATCGATGCCATCGATAAAGCAAGTGGTAAGTCCATAATGAATGTACCTAAAGGCATAGAGATGAATACTTCAAAAATGCTTGCACCAGAAGCCAAAGCAGTTTCTGCATTTATGACTAATAGAAATCTTCTGACCGCTAAAGGTTAAAAATAAGTTTAAATATAATGAACAGGAGACTAACTTCTATGGAAATAAATTCTTTACAAAGTGAAATATCTTCTGATACTGCTTTAAAGATTCTTAAGAAGAAGGAACCATCATTAAAGATACAATCCTTAGAGCTTGTTTACTATCCCTATTTTAGGGTCATAGCTTCTGTAAAGACCAAACTGTTAGCCAGAAAGGTAGATGGAAATATTTCATGTATAGTTGACCTAGTAAATGGTACAGAAGCTCTTACAGGAGATATAAATAAAAAGAGTCAAATAACCGTCGATAGAAACAATGTACTGCAAATATCTATTGATATGGATGACGCAAGAACAAAAGCACTTGGTTTTATCCGACATGCTGTCTTACAAAAAATGAAGGTTCTTAAGGTTCCTAAAATAGCCCTAGAAAGTGAAGATTTCTTCTATAAACCCTATTGGATCATAAATTGTATAGGCAAACAAAAAGATGCTTTTTATTTATTAATGGACAGTATTAGCGGTTCATTTCATTTGCTCCAACCTTAAAAAAGAAGGGCAGTCTATGAATAATTTACTTGTTACTTAAATAAGTAAATTGTTCATGGACTGTCTTTATATTCTCGATGTGTTATTGAGAAGTCTAAATTTTATAAAGTAATTTTTATGGAGTATTACATTTCCGAGCTACAGGTACACATCATTCCAGCTATTTTTCTCCTCAATATTAGCTCTATATAATTGTAAAATAGTAAATTATTCGCAATCAATTTTTGAAGTATTATGAATCATTTCTATAATATGTCAAAAAAATTGAAATTTTATGAGTTATCTACTATAATTTACACATAAATTCATATTTTGATAAGGTTAAATACGAGGAGGATTTTATGGTAGCCGTAAGAAAAAAGTCTTCACTAATAATTATTATTACTGTCTGTCTTTTACTTTTGTTAAGCAGTGGTGGTCTTTATACCATATATTTAACAAATATTATTGAACCCGACGCAAAAGCTATTAATAAGTTAGGAATAATAAGAGGATCAATCCAGCGTCTTGTAAAACTAGAATTACATAATAAACATGATACTAAGCTCTTATATAGTATCGATACTTTAATAGGGGGATTTAAAACAAAAAAAATAGAAATTCATGATAGTAATAACGAAGTTCAAAACTCGTTAAATGATTTAGAACAAGCATGGATACATCTAAAACAATTGATATATATTTATAGAGTAAATCCTACCAAATATAATGAGAAAGTGCTTATAGAAAAAAGTGAAGAAATATGGGACAAATCTAACCATACAGTATTTATATCCCAAATATTATCAGAAAGAAAGATCGATAATTATAAAAAAAGCTTTATATTATTCTTTTTAAATCTAATTTTAGTAATCATTATAATTGTCTTAATCAAAAAATATGTTAAGGATACATTAGAATGTTTAGTAAACTATGATGGCCTGACAAAGAGCTTTAATAGAAATTATTTTAATGAATTTTTAAAGTCACAGATAAAAATATCAAAAAGATATAATAAGGAGTTATCTTTATTAATACTCGATATAGACTATTTTAAAAGGGTAAATGATGAGCATGGTCACTATACTGGGGACAATGTATTAAAGGAGTTATCAAATATTATTCATCAAAACATAAGGCAAAGTGATGTGTTTGCAAGGATTGGAGGGGAAGAGTTTGCACTCATTCTTCCTGAAACCAATATTGAAAATGCAATGATTCTTTCTGAAAAATTAAGAAACATGATTAGAAGCCATAATTTTAATGAAGTAGGTAAAATCACCATAAGTGTGGGTATCTCTGAACTTTCTAAAGGTGATAATCCTGATACTATATATAAAAAAGCTGATATAGCTTTATATAAGGCTAAGAACAATGGAAGAAATCGATGCGAGATAGAAATAGAAAACCTAAACATAGGTTAAGGCTTTTAAATTTCTTTAAAAGCAGAAGAAGACAGGTTCAAGTCTATCTTCTTTTATTTTTGAGGTCATTTCTCTGAGAGAAATCTGACCAAATCGAAGGGGTTCGATGCCCCTGAGTTTTTATTTTGTTCTATAATTGAGTTTCTATTCTATTCCTCCCATTTCTTTTAGCCTGATGAAGCAATTTATCAGCCTTTCTGATAAGCTCCTCACTGGTCTCATCTGTTAATGTTACCACTCCCCCGCTTACAGTAACTGCTACTTCCCCGTTAATACATGTATAATTCATTATGTTTTTCCTTATTCGTTCTGCCACATTATAAGCATTGCTAAACTTTGTATCATCTAGTAATACTAAGAACTCCTCTCCTCCGTATCTCCCAATCATATCCTGTTCTCTAAGCAGTTCCTTAAGTATCAAAGCTATTCTATTCAAAATATCGTCTCCAGTATGATGTCCATACTTATCGTTGATATCTTTAAAAGAATCTAAATCAAACTTAATAATTGATAAGTTTTTAGAATACCGTTTTGATTCATTTATAGTTTCAGTCAAACTTTCTACTATATGTTTATGATTATATAATCCCGTTAGCCCATCTTTTATGGCCATCACTTCAAGTAATTTTTTATTATTGTTTAGCTCTTCAAATAATTTTTCTTTTTGCTCTTGGATCTTTTGTGTTGTTTGTATCTCTGATTTCAGTTGTTCATTTTTCACAAGAATCTTTCTCTTTTGCTTTTCGATTTCATTCTCAAGACTTAGATTCATTTCCTTAATCTCTCCATACATAGAAGCATTTTCAATAGCAGTCGCAGCTTGTGATGCCAACAATTGAAGTACTTCTATTCTTTCAGAAGTAAAAACTCCAGAGATTAAATTATTCTCAAGATATAAAACTCCCACTAGTTTACCTTTATGCATAATTGGAATACATAAAATTGATTTTGGACTAGTATTCCTAATATAGTGATCCTTTACAAAGTTCGTATCCTTTATTGCATCATCTAAAATTACGTTCTTTTTAGTCCTGCTAACATAATTTATTATTGACATTGGGATATCCAACTCATTTTCATATGAAATCGGAAAGTGTATATTCACGATATTGCCCTTTATCATCCCTTCAGACCTTACGATAAGTTCACCTTCTTTTTCCATGAAAAGCAAACCTCTTTGTGCTCCAGAATTCTCTATTGAAATCTTCATCAAGCTTTCTAAAATGTTTTCTAAAACTAATTCTTTAGAAATTGTATATGAAGCTTTCATTATAGAATTTAGATCTAGCAATTTATAATTACTACTAGTCGAGTTTGTTGTCACTATCATTGAACCTTCATCTGTGACTTCTTTTTCTCCCTTAATAGATATACTAGAAATAACGTTTGAATATTTATTGCTTATCTCTTTTGCTTTTATATCTGCCCCCCACACTTCATATGCATCCCTCGCTTTTTCAATATACGACTTAGCAATAAAATCAAAATCCTTACTAAAATGGAGCTTAGCTGCTAGTTCACTTCCAATTGCAACGTTTTGTATATATTCATTTTCATAGGCTGCTTTAATCCCCTGGTTATAGATCATTATAGCTCTTTGATCTTTTCCTTCTATACGAGCAATCTCTGCTTCTACAAGCAAATATTTATGAAGAAAATTTTCTGGACAATTTTTAGCCCACTTTTTCATTTTCCTTTGGTTTCTCTTTAAAATACTCAAATACTTGACTTTTTCTGCAGTTGTCACTGACTCATATAGAGCCGTTAATGTTAGAGAGTAATAGAAATAATAGTCTGTAGAATATAATAACCCTATGGCACCAACTATATAGTTCTGACATTTATCTACTGCTTCTAAAGCTTTACTGTAATCTCCTTTCAAATAAGCAAACTGTAAGTCAGTAACATAATATAAGGCCTTTACGGCATCTATATTACACGCTACTATCTGCTTCTCAAATTTGCCTTCATCAAAGTTGTCATTATTACAATCAAATGTATCTGTGCTTCGTAGCCTTGACGCAGCTCTTTGAATAGTAATGAAAATATACTCAATATATTCATATTTAATTTGTTTCATAAAACTGAAATACTTTTTCATTTCTTTATCTATATCATTTAAGTTGTCACCCTTTGAATACATAGTAACTATTATACTGGCTGAGCAATACGCTGAAAAAACTAAATCACCTGTTTCAAGTCCATCAGCAAATCCCTTTTTAAGATATAAAATATTTTCCCTTGCATGGATTCTCCAATGATTGATAAACCAACCAAAATTGTAGTTGCATTTAGATTTTACTTCCATGTTATTAACCTTATCATTAAGGCTTAAACTAAGTTTTCCAAATCTATATCCGTCCTTATAGTTGCCGAAGACAGAACCAACGATTAATCCATATACTCCATACCCAAAAACCGAAGCATAGGAATTCCCGTATTTCAAAGACAGATTTACAATCTTTAGCACTACTAATACAAACAGCTTTTGATCTATTATATAGGCTACAGGAGTCAGAGACATCAATATATCCATAATTGCAATTTTATAATTATCCCTCATCGAAGGTAAAAATAATAGATTCTCAATCTTGCCTATCCCAGAGTGAAATTTAACTTTAAAAAGTTCTGAAGTAATTTGAAGATTATTTGGCTTTAGAGGTATATTCATGCCCAATAATTTTAGAGCATAAAGACCTATATCAACAGCTTCTTCAACCTTATCCTGATTAATATATAATATGATTTTTATTTTGTACACCTTAGCCTTTTCTAAATCTGATCTTACATTATCTAATATAATCTTAAAGAAGCTTTCAGCTTCGTTGTATTGGATATTTAGATATTCACACTCCGCCCTATTAAGATATAAGTCATATGTTAGTTCGTATTGGTATTGCCAGCTATCCTCTGATAATAACTCTATGCCTACCGTAAAGTATCTAAGTGCGTAATCATAAGAAGCTGAAGCTTTGGCCTTTTTTCCAGCAATTAAATTTAATCTTGCTAATTCAATTCTTCTACTTTCATCTGTTATAAGTTCTCTCCCTCTATTTAGATGTTTAACAATATCAAATAGCTTGTCATCTATTCGATTATTTCTAGTGTCATTTAGCAGGATCATTCCGATACTATAGTTAATTACCTTTTTCAATTGCTCTGACATCATTGTATATATTGCTAATTGAATATAGTCATGGGAAAACTTGAAGGTAATTGTGGCCTCATCATAGGCTCTAGCATCTTCTTGTAATTTTTCATAATTGGCTATATATGTATAGAAGTTGCCTTGAGCTTCAATTAGGCCTTCTTTAACTGCATGTAGTAAATCTAAACTAGTTCTAATTTGAGGTTTCCCATATGCTTTCGACAATAATTTTATATCAAATTCATTTCCTAAACAGGCACATATTTTCAAAATTTTTTGAGTAATCTGTGGTAATTCCTCAATCTTCTCTATCAATAAATCAACGACATTATTTGTTATATTTAGGTGATTAATTCTATCAATATCCCACTTCCAACAGGTATTATTAAAATCAAATTCTATCAATTTTTTTTCATGGAGTAATCTTAGAAATTGGTTTACAAAAAAAGGATTTCCATAGGTTTTACTAAATATTAATTTCGCTAAGCTTCTTGCCCTCTTCTCTTCACAATGAAAAGTATCTGAAATTAACATAGCTATATGATCTGTATTAAGAGTTGATAGTAAAATATCACTTCCATTTATTTCTTTCTCTTTAATCTGTTCAAATATTGATAACAAAGGATGTGTTTTCTTTACTTCATTATTTCTATATGCACAAAGGACAAATAAATATTTGATCTTTTCATCTTTCATAATAGAGGTAATTAAATCAATAGTAGCCGAATCTGCCCACTGTAAATCATCGAGGAAAATGACTAATGGGCTGTTTTCCTTAGCAAAAACTTTAATAAAATTTTTAAATAGAAAATTAAATCTCTGCTTTGTTTCTTCAGCAGACAGTTCCTGTATTAGCTGCTGCTTGCCGATAATGAGCTCTATTTCCGGAACTATATCGATTATAATTTGTCCATTATCACCAAATGCATGTAAAAGTCTCTCTCTCCAGATCTCAATTCTATCCTCGCTTTCCGTTAAGACATGAGAAATTAGTTGTCTAAACGCCTGTACAAAAGGGAAATAAGGAATATTGCAATTTAATTGACCAAATTTCCCCGATATAAAATACCCATCTTTACTACCGATATGTTTTTCTATTTCTTTAATTAATGATGTTTTACCTACACCTGAAGGTCCAGAAATAAACATCATTTCCTTTTTTCCATAGGAAATTTCTTCAAACTTATCAATCAACCTCTTAATTTCATCATCCCTGTTATATAGTTTCTTTGAAATCTGAAACTTATCTAATATATCCATTTTGCCTATAGAGAAATATTCTATTCTTCCCTTTTGTTCTAATTGACTAATACACTTAGTTAGATCGGCTTTAATACCATAGGCACTTTGATATCTTTCTTCAGGAGTTTTAGATAATAGTTTGAGAATAATATCTGAAACTACCTTGGGTGTCTCCTTATTTATCTCAGATGGATCAAAGGGCATTTTCGCAATATGGTTATGAATCATTTCCATAGGATCATCGGTAATAAAGGGAAGTCTTCCGGTTATCATTTCGTATAAAGTTACCCCTAAAGAATAATAATCTACACGATAATCTACATCGCGATTCATTCTTCCCGTTTGTTCTGGTGCTATATATGCTAATGTTCCCTCTAAAATATCTGTATCAACAGTCATATCATTTTCAAAGGAAGTCCAAGTAGATATGCTAAAGTCAATAATTTTTACCTGGCCAGTCTTTTTATCGATCATTATATTACTAGGTTTTATATCCTTGTGAATAACACCCAATTTATGGATATCTCCAAGTATAGTTGAAAGCTGCAGTGCTATCTTTAAAAAAATATTCAATTGAACTTGGTTAGAATCTGTAAATTTCTTAAGACATTCACCTGTAAAATATTCCAAAACCAAAACAAATATGTCACCATGCTTTACTAATTCATATGCCTCAAGAATGCCCTTAACCTCTAAGTTTTTGAGAATTCTATATTCATTTTTTAATTTGAAATTGCCTTCTGCAGTGGAATAATTGGATTTGAAGGTCTTAAGAATCACAGGTGTCTTATCCTTTTCGGAATATCCTTGATAAATTATTGTTTTTCCACTTGTATACAATTCTTGTGTGATTTTGTAG
>JMSU01000040.1_pt1 | contig 88925 bp, 69 predicted proteins | sample 179011 | NCBI WGS metagenome assembly JMSU01 (sample SAMN02769580, study PRJNA246767) | bioreactor metagenome | isolation source: Culture-1 Bioreactor ArsB derived from microbial biomass from the upper 2 cm... | place: Germany: Bremen | collected day 87 after inoculation
GGTGTCGCTCGTTGTTTCAGCAACATGGATTATTATATCAAATCTTTTAAAATCTGTCAATACTTTTTTTTATTAGCTTCAATATTTTTCTCCTAGCCGCTATTTTCATTTCCCTTAGCGACAATGATTAGTCTATCACATTAAATCAACTATGTCAAATAGGAGTTTATAGTAATTTATTGAAGAAACATTACTTTTATAACCACAATTATTATATATCAGTTCTATTGTTTTTATTCATAGAATATAATATTTTTATTTTTTCATGGAGATTTTTTGCGAAGAGTTTTAAGAGTATGACACGATGACAGACACACTTTAGCTACTAGGTCTTCAGAGTTACTCTCTTTAATCCTAATAGTTTTGACTTAAGATACTAGCAGCTAGTGGCTAGTAGCTAACGTATCTGTTACCTATCTTTTATTTACTTGGTATCCTTGCTTTGCCTTTAATTTCTTCAATTGATTTATAACCCTTCTTATAGAAGTGCTTCTCTATTCCCTCAAGCACTTCTATAGAAACGGTTGGATTTATCAGGTTTCCAGTTCCTATAGATATAGCTGTAGCACCTGCCAATAGAAATTCTATAGCATCTTTATCATTCATAATTCCACCCATTCCAATTACTGGGATGGATACAGCATTAAATACTTCATATACCATCCTTATGGCCACTGGCTTAATAGCCGGTCCAGAAAGTCCTCCCATGCCCCTAGCAAGTATAGTCACTTCCCTATCGATATCTATGCTCATTCCTATTAATGTATTGATGAGGGATAAACAGTCAGCACCGGCTTTTTCAGCAGCAACTGCTACTTCTTTTATATCAGTTACATTTGGACTAAGTTTTACAATCAAGTGTTTATCAGCATACTCTCTAACTTTTTTTGTTACTTTATATACCATCTCTGGATCTCGTCCAAATGATACCCCTCCTTCCTTTACATTGGGGCATGATATATTAAGCTCTAGAGAATCTACTGAGGTTTTTGAAAGAATATCAGCGATTTCACAATATTCTTCTATAGTATTTCCATTAATATTTGCTATTACCTTTGTATCATATTCCTTTAGAAAAGGTAGTTCATTCTTTATAAAATACTGAACTCCTGGATTTTGAAGTCCTACACTATTTAACATTCCCATTGGTGTCTCTGCTACCCTTGGTACCGGATTTCCCTTTCTTTCTTTTAAGGTTAAACCCTTTACCATTATTCCTCCAAGGCTATTTAAATCCAGGTAATCATCAAACTCCCTTCCGAAACCAAAAGTTCCTGAAGCTACTGTTACTGGATTTTTAAGTTTCAATCCGTTTAAATCAACGCTTAGATCTATTTTATTCATCAAATATCACCTCTTCACCATAGAAAACTGGTCCCTCTTTACAAGTTCTTACATAGCTCCAATCATTATCGCCCTTCTTGGTTTTACATGTACATACAAGGCATGCTCCAATTCCACATGCCATTCTTTCTTCTAGTAACAATTGTACAGTCTGATTGTTCTCCTTACATATTTCATTTATCTTCTTTAGCATAGGCTCTGGTCCGCATGTGAAAACTAGCTCATAGCTCATTTCCTTTAGTTCTTCTTCAAGAGGCTTCGTAACATATCCTTTATAGTCAAAGCCGTCCTTTTCAGAAACCACTATTATATCCTCTGTATAGTTTTTAAATTCTTGGATTAAAAATGGTTCATCTCTATATCCTAATATTGCTTTAATATTTAAATCCTTCTTGCTCGATAATGTTCTAGTTAATTCTAGCAGCGGAGCAACACCTATGCCGCCACCAACGATAAGAACCCTGCCCTTCTCGATATCTATATTAAAGGTATTCCCTAATGGACCTAGTATATCGACAAGTTCACCCTTACTTCTATCGCATAGTAATTCCGTTCCTTTGCCAACCCTATTAACATATATTGTCATGCTTTCATCATCTGTCAACCCTATGCTGATAGGTCTTCTAAGTAATGGAAGATCTCCTTCCCCACATTTAATATTTATAAATTGTCCTGCCTTGATTTGAAAATCTTTATTTGGCTTTTTTAATGTTATTTTATGAATGTTATTGGCTACCTCTGTATTTTCAATAATTTCACAAAGAATTTTTTTCTTCAAAGTTTAGACCTCCTTACCAATATTTTTTTCCACATTTTTCTAATGTTGAATTTATATCTTCTCTCATCTTAATGGCAGCTTCCCTTGCAGCCCTTCCATAATCTTTTTCTGTCCACTTTTCTTCTTTATTATATGCATATAGTATCCCCCTTGAGGAGTTCACTACTGCTCCAAGTCCATCTTCGTTAAAGCTGTGAATTACATCCTCAGCAGTTCCACCCTGGGCTCCATAGCCTGGAACTAGGAAATATGAACTTGGCATCAATTCTCTAAGGGTCTTTGATTCTTCTGGATATGTTGCTCCAACTACTGCTCCTATTGATGAATAGTTATATTCTCCGATACATTTTTTACTCCATCCATCTACCATTTCAGCAACTATCTCATATATTTTCTTTCCCTCTACAATTAAATCTTGAAGTTGACTAGAAGTAGGATTTGATGTCTTGACTAAGACAAACATTCCCTTTTCGTATTTTTCAATGTCTCCCACAAACTCCTTTAAACAATCATCACCCAAATATGGATTTACAGTTATTGAGTCTGAGTAAAAGGCCTCTAAAAGTTCATCTTCCACTTCTGTTTTTCCTAAATGGGCATTGGAATAGGCCTTGGAGGTTGAACCAATATCGCCTCTTTTTATATCGCCTATTATGAGTAAATCTTTTTTTGAAGCGTATTCGCAGGTTTCATTATATGCTTTTAATCCTTCTACTCCGTATTGCTCATAAAATGCTATCTGAGGCTTTATCGCAGGAACTATATCGCAAACATTATCTATAATTTCTTTATTAAACTCCAATATTGACTCCGCTGCTGCTTTAAATGACTTTCCATATTTCTTGAAGTGTTTATCCTTCACCGTATTTGGAATAAGCTCAAGTCTTGGATCAAATCCTACAACTACGGGACTCCTTTTTTCCTTTACTTCTTTAATCAGTTTATTTATGAACATATTATTTTACCCCTCTCATATATTATTTTTCCTCCAACTATTGTAAATACAGGTTTACCCTTAACTTTATATCCATTAAAGGGTGTATTTTTTCCCTTTGAATAGAACTTATTTGAATCTATAACATATTCTTCACTTAAGTCTAGTATTGTTATATCAGCCTCTTTGCCTACTTCTAGACTTCCTTTATCTAGGCCGATTATCTCTGCCGGCTTTCTAGTTAACATGTCAATTAGTTTAGTAAATGGAAGTTTGTTTTTTACCACAAGATAAGTATAGCTAAGGGAAAAAGCCGTTTCTAATCCTGTGATTCCAAATGCAGCCTTATCATAGCTCACCATCTTACTTTTATCATCATGAGGCGCATGGTCTGTTGCTATAATGTCTATGGTTCCATCCAGAATACCATTGATTACTGAGTCTACATCTTCTTTACTTCTTATTGGTGGATTTACCTTTGTGTAGCTATCCTCAGGGGTGATTATATCGTCGGTGAGTATAAAATGATGTGGCGCTACTTCTGATGTAACATTTATACCTTTACTTTTCGCATCACGTATTATCTGGGTGGATTCCTTTGTACTTACATGAGCTATGTGAACCATCGACTCCAATTTTTCACATAATTCTATGTCCCTTTTTACTATCAAGTATTCCGCTGCTGCTGGTATCCCCTTGATCTTGGTTCTTTCCGATGCTTTCCCTTCATTTATACTTCCTCCCTTTGAAAGATTGTGATCCTCACAGTGGGAGATTAATGGAATATTATATTCTTTAGCTTTCTTGAAGGCTTCTATCATAAGTTCTTCCTTCATAGGAGTTTTCCCATCATCAGAGATAGCTATTATTCCTGATTCATGCATTTCATCTATACTGGAAAGCTCTTCCCCCTCTAGATCCTTAGTTATACTTCCTATAACCAAGACATTTGCTTTACCTTTTTTATCAGCCTTATCCTTTATGAGCTTAACAATTTCCTTTGAATGGATGGATGGATTTGTATTTGGCATACAAGCTACTGTTGTGAATCCCCCAGCTACTGCACTACTTGTACCTGTTTCTATTGTTTCTTTATATTCAAATCCCGGTTCCCTTAAGTGTACATGTATATCTATAAATCCTGGCGTTATCACCATACCCGTTGCATCAATTACTTTTTTGCCCTGTGTGCTGATATTTTTTTCGATGGCTGCTATTATGTTGTCTTTAATGTGCATATCCATTTTTTCATCTATTCCCGTTTTGGGATCTACAACGGTACCACCTTTTATAAGCAATTCCACAATTTCACCTCCATAATAAGTACGACTAAAGTTCATTCTTGTTAGTTTTCTCTTTACTAACACAAAAAAACCTTCCACTTTGAGAAGCGGAAGGCATTATTTATCCTAACTAGGCATAGTTCACCCATATACATCATTATCTCCTACCTTTCCGGCCTCTCGGACCAAATTAAAGGTACTACAGGTATTTAATTTTGTTTTTATTGTTTAACATCGTAACACAGAAAAAATTGTATGTCAAACTATAAATTATTGATTTTATCACTTATTTTTTATTAAGATTAGGCAATCCCATAATTCTAATCTGCTACAATTGCATAACAAATATGGTATGGCATTAGGGATTTTAAGACTATACCTTATGTAGTAAGTTTTTTTAGACGATAATTATGCAATTTCCTCAGATAATTATACCAAATTTGTTCTATTGACATAGGATTTTTAGTATGTTAGTATAGGTACGACAAGTAAATATTAAGCACCTTTAAATTAACCCCGTGAGGTTAAAAAGGAATGAAAAGCTACATAGGAGTTGGTATGCTAAATTTTATGCTACCTATAACACCTCTGCTTAGATTACAAACCTTTTTTACCCTCAGGGCAAGAAAGGTTTTTTTAGTACCTTTAATTTGATCCAGAGAGGTCAACAAGGAGGAATGAAATTATGATGACAAAAAATGTTAACCATTTAATTAGTCTTGCAAATTACTCAAATGAAAAAATATTAGAATTAGTTGAGCTTGGAGAAAAAATCTATAATTCACCTAAGGATTATGCTGATGCATGCAAGGGTCAAATCATGGCAACCCTATTTTTCGAACCAAGTACAAGAACTAAATTCAGCTTTGAGTCTGCAATGCTTAGGCTTGGAGGCAATATACTAGGATTTAGTGATGCAAATACTAGTTCAGTGAAAAAGGGAGAAAGTATAGCAGATACAATAAGATGCATCTCATATTATGCTGATATAGCAGTTATGAGACATCCAAAGGAAGGTACTCCAAAGCTAGCTTCAATATACTCTGATATACCAATAATCAATGCTGGAGATGGAGGCCATTTACATCCTACACAAACCCTTACAGACCTACTTACTATCCACAAGTATAAGGGTAGCCTAGAAAATCATGTAGTAGGATTATGTGGTGACCTGAAATATGGAAGAACGGTTCACTCCCTTATTAAAACAATGGCTAGATTTAATACGAAAAAATTTGTACTTATCTCTCCAGAAGAGTTAACTCTACCAAGCTCTTTAAAGCAAACTTTAAAAGATACCTATGACATCGAAATCGAAGAGGTAAGATATATAGAAGATGTCATAGATCAACTAGACATTTTATATATGACTAGAATACAAAAAGAACGCTTCTTTAATGAGGAAGATTATCTAAAGCTTAAAAACTCTTATATCCTAAATAATGAAAAAATAAAAAATGCTAAAGATGACATGATAATAATGCATCCACTACCAAGGGTTAATGAAATTTCTTATGAAGTAGACACTAATAAAAGAGCGGTCTACTTTGACCAAGCTAAAATGGGCGTATATATAAGAATGGCACTTATCATGAAACTTTTGGAGGTGGAGTAAAATGCTAGAAGTAAAACAATTACAAAATGGTATAGTTATTGATCATATTAAATCTGGAAATGGACTTAAAATTTTTAATAAACTTGAGCTTTTTAAGGCTGAAAGTCCAGTAGTTTTACTCATAAATGTTGAGAGTAAGCAATTAGGTAAAAAGGACATAATAAAAATAGAAAATACATTTGACGTAGACTTGAATTTATTAGGTTTAATAGATGAAAATATATCGATAAACTTCATCAAGAATGGAAAAGTTATAGATAAGAAAAAGGTAGTTATGCCGGAAAAGGTAACTGGATTAATTACATGTAAAAATCCACGATGTATTACAAACTCTGATGATTATATAAAACCAACTTTTAATTTAGTATCAAAGGAAAAACTTGAATATAAATGTAGTTTCTGCGATGAAATAACAAGATACAAAATATAATTCTAGTCAAACTTTATTAACGGAAGTCCTGAATAAGGACTTCCGATTTACTGTAAACTAGAAATATTCAAATTAAAGAAAAGCCTTTTAAAAACCAATTTAATGACATCTAAGGAAGGGAGCACAAAACTAATGAATAACGACAATATATTATCACCGAAGGATGGTTTGACAAATCTCAATCAGGTTTCCATTCAGAAGAAAATCATATTAGGCATTCAGCATACCTTCACTATGTTTGGAGCCACAGTACTAGTTCCAATACTTACAGGTTTTGATATTTCCGTATCTCTTTTTATGGCTGGGATAAGCACTCTTCTATTTCACTTAGTTACAAAAGGGAAGATTCCCGCATTTTTAGGTTCCTCTTTTGCATTCATCGCTCCTGTATTATCTGTTTTATATTTAGTAACAGGAACCCCTCAGTCAACTGATCCCAACGTATTACTTGCAAATCCACTAGCTAGGGAGGCTCTGCCATATGCTCAAGGTGGACTGGTTGTAGCTGGTATTATATATCTGATTATGTCAGGATTTATAGCAATTTTCGGAGTTGAAAGGGTTATTAGCTTTTTCCCTCCTATAGTTACAGGTCCTATAATAATGGTAATAGGTTTAAAGCTTGCTCCCGTAGCAATAGGTATGGCTTCGGGTAACTGGATGCTGGCAGTAGTAAGTTTTGGTATAGTTACAATAGTAAGTGTCTACGGTAGAGGGTTTTTAAAGGTTTTACCGGTTTTAATGGGTCTGACTGGAGGTTATCTTGTAGCTCTTTTAACCGGAAATGTAGACTTTACACCTCTAGTTAATACCGCTTGGGTAGGCGCTCCAAAATTCACAATGGCAAAGTTCAGCTTTGAAACTGTTATGATAGTAGCTCCAGTGGCGATTGCAACTATGATAGAGCATATAGGTGATGTTTTAGCTATAGGCACCACTGTTAATAAAGACTTTGTAAATGATCCAGGACTTCATAGGACATTGATAGGTGATGGTTTAGCAACTTCAATATCAGCAATGTTTGGTGGGCCAGCAAATACGACTTATTCTGAAAACACTGGTGTTCTAGCACTTACAAAGGTTCACGATCCAGCCATAGTAAGAATAGCAGCAGTATTTGCCATTCTTTTAGGTATAATGCCTAAGATCGGAGCAATAATCAAGACCATACCTACCTCAGTTGTTGGAGGTATATCGATAGTTCTTTTCGGTATGATAGCTTCAATTGGTGCTAGATCATTGGTTGAAAATAAAATAGATTTCACACTGTCAAGAAACTTAATAATTTCTGCAGTAATACTTGTACTCGGTTTAGGTGGTGCCTCGTTACCAATCCCTGCATTGAACATTACTTTAGAGGGTATGGCATTGGCTGCGATAGTGGGTATAATCTTAAATAAAGTATTACCACAGCAAGATATAGTTAAATAAAAACGAAGGGTTATCGAAACCCTTCGTTTTGATCAGATTTTTCTTCGCTAAATAACCTCAAAAAGAATGGGAGCCTAAAATCTAGGCTCCCTTAATTATATCAATCTTTAGTTTTTTACTTTAATAACCTAATTCCTTATTAACTATTATCACATGAATTCTATCTTCATCAAGCTGCTTCTTAATAATAACATAATCACTACAGATTCTTTCTTTACTGCTACAATCCATACAGTAACCCACCTCAGCACAAGGAGTTTTGCTATCTAATCTCTTAGCATTAGCGGGAGCAGCCCATTCTCTATTCCTCATGACAGCTTCATCTAAATCTCTAACTATCTTATTAACACCTAAAACTACTACTACTTTATCTGGTCCATATATCATTGCTGCAACTCTGTTTCCTCTGCCATCAACGTTGTAGAGTTCCCCTTCTTCAGTAATAGCATTACTACTTGTGAAATAGGCATCAGCTGCAAAGCTCTTTCTATAAATTTCTTTTGTATCATTTTGCGATAGACCTTCTTCATATCTGTCCAAGAAGTTATATTTTCCATTTCTTAAAAGGTCTATTACACCGGTTTCAAATAGCGTCATGGAACCACCAACAGATACGGTATCTCCTTTTGTTATTATCTCCTCAATTTTCTTTAATACTTCTTCTTCGCTTTGAACAAAGTAGCCCTTCATGTTGTTTTTCTCTAGACTTTCAATTGTTCTTGAAACCCTTTTCTCTAGTACAAACTTAGCATTGTTATCCATCAAAATCCACTCCCAACGAAAATTTTATCTTTAAATATTATATAACTATTATGATATCATCATTAATTTATATGTTATGTATATTATTTATATCATTATATAATATAACTTTAGTTCTTTCACTTAGCTATTCCTGCAAATAATTTTATAACAAGCGGCAATACAGTTATAACTGTTATAAGTCTCATTAGATGCATCAAGGCTACTTTAGGTGTCTGAGCTCCATATTCCTCAGCAATTAATGTCATATCCGTAAGGCCCCCAGGCGAACAGCTAAATAATGCAGTTATTAAATCTAATCCAGTAAGCTTTGAAATTATAAGTCCTAGACATATACTGAAAACCGTTAAACCAATTACTAGCATCAGCGCCGGTACGATTAGGTTTTTTAGTCCATATACTGTATCCATAGTAAAATTCAAACCAATCATTCCCCCCACTAGGATTTGAGCAAATATTTTAAAGTTAGTGGGTATAGTTCCTTGTCCAGTAAAAATATTGTAAATGGCTACAGCGATCATTGCTCCTATTAATGCACCGGCAGGAATTTTTAGCTTTATTCCAATAATGCCTCCTGCACTAGCAACTAAAATAGTGTACAAAACTTTATCCATATATGTAATTCTCCTTAACATATTGTTCTTCGTATTTTTCCCCTTCTGACATCCATCATAACTATATCATATTATTATATATGATTAATCTTTTAATTCATTATTTTACTAAATATTGAAAAAACATTCTTTTAATATCTATAATTTTGTATTACAATTAATTAAGCAAATTGCATAATTACCATCCTAAAAAACTTACTACTATATATAGTCTTAAATTCCCTAGAGCTATACCACCAAAATATGCTCTATTTCAAATAATTAAGTTAAGGATGATATTCGCATATGCAATTGTGCCAAGCCAGAATTATGCAATTTTCTCAATTAACTAAAATACAATTCTACATATCCTAATATATTTAATAAAGGGGGTAAAAAAATGACTGGGATAACAAGTGTCGTTATACTTTTAATACTAATTTTTTTAGTTGAGTTCTTTTCAATAGCATTAAAGCTTACAGGATTAGATATAGATAAAGCACGTTTTCAGGTTATTTCAATAATAACAAATACGGGTTTTACAACAATGGAATCAGAACTAATCTCTCAGCATCCTACAAGAAGAAAAATAGCGCAGACACTAATGCTTCTTAGCTATGTTGGCTATGCAGCCCTTATTGGTTTGGTAGTGAATATAGTTCAAAGTAAATATGAAATCCTTTATGTAGTATTAGCAGTGATAATAGTTTCTTTAGGTGTTCTATTCCTCCTGAGAAACAAATTTCTAATTTATAAATTAGAAAAAAACATTGAAAAATTTCTAATTAAGAAGATGACTAAAGATAAAAAATATAGAACGGTAGATGAGGTTTTAAAGCTTAATGATGAGTTTGGTGTGGCTGAGTTTATGGTTGAGGAGGGCAGTAAGCTAACAGGCATAACCCTAATGGAATCAGATCTTACAGATAAATATATACAGGTCCTTAATGTTGATAGAGGATCCTATATAATTCATTTTCCTAAAAGAGATCTGGTATTTAAGGTTGGAGATAAGGTAACGGTCTATGGGAATTTGGATAATATTAAAGAGCTTGTTATCAAGCAATATGATGAATCATCAGAGAATAAGCAGCATATTTAAAGAGAATAGCCAAGGCTATTCTCTCGAGGCTGTTAAGAAACTCGAATTTCTTCGTTGTTACTGAAATCAAGAACCCTTACGTATGTCTATATACGCTGCGGTCTCTTGGTTTCAGCACGCCTTGAACTTCAAGTTTCTTAACAGCCTAGCATCTTGTTAACTTTGTTAACAATCTGAAGAGAATAGTCAAGGTTATTCTCTTATTTTTTTATCTTCTATATTCCAAATCTCATTTGCATATTGTGAAATAGTTCTATCACTGCTGAACTCACCTGCATTCACCATATTCAACCAGCATTTTTGCGCCCATTTAAATCTATCTTTATAGGCTTTATCAACCTTCATTTGTGCTTCTCTATATTCATTAAAATCTCTAAACAAGAAGTAATTATCAGGTCTATGCCAATCTCCTCCTCTTAATAGAGCGTTATACAGTTCCTCAAACATGCCTGTTTCTTCGTCATCAAAGGTACCATCAATCAAGGTATCTACAACTCTTTTTAATCCTGGTACTTTCTCATAATATTCCTTTGGATCATAGCTTTCTTTAATCTCATTTATTTCTTCTACCCTGGCTCCAAATATAAAGTTATTTTCTTCTCCAGCCTGTGCTACGATTTCCACATTGGCTCCATCATAGGTTCCAAGTGTTGGTGTTCCATTAAGCATAAATTTCATGTTGCCCGTTCCAGAAGCTTCCTTTCCTGCCGTTGATATCTGTTCGGAGATGTCTGCCGCGGGGAACAGCTTTTCCCCATATGAAACTCTGTAGTTTTGAACGAATACTACCTTAATTTTTTCATTTACATCTGAATCATTATTTATCAGCGTTGCTATTTCATTAATATATTTTATTATTCCCTTTGCTCTAAAGTAACCCGGTGCCGCTTTGGCTCCAAATATAAAGGTTCTTGGTACTATATCCATATCAGGATTTTCCTTTAATCTATAATATAGGTCTAATATGTGAAAAGCATTTAACAACTGTCTTTTGTATTCATGGAGTCTTTTTATCTGGATATCAAATATAGAGTAGGGATCTATATTTATTCCTTCATTTAGCTTAATATACTCTGCAAGTGCCTTCTTCTTGTGAAACTTAATATCTAAAAATCTCATTAGTATACTTTCATCATCTGAATACCTTTCTAGATCCTTTAACATAGATAAATTTGTAACCCATTCCTTTGTTCCAAGCAGCTGTGTTATTAATTCCGATAATTCCTTATTGCATAGAGCCAACCACCTTCTAGGAGTAATTCCGTTTGTCTTGTTCTGAAATCTATGGGGATAAAGGATCTCCCAATCATTTAGCTCTTGGTTCTTTAATATATCTGTATGGAGCTTCGCAACACCATTTGTTGTGTGGGTCCCATGTATAGCAAGCCATGCCATGTGTATTAAACCTTCAGATATAATTCTCATACTATTAATTTTCTCTTCATCATAACCCGTTTCAATTAATTCACTAACAAATCTTTTATCAATTTCATTTATAATCTTATATATCACAGGAAGAAATTTCTTTATAAGCTTAACATCCCATTTTTCAAGGGCTTCTGACAATATAGTATGATTTGTATAGGCAAAGGTTTTGGTAGTTATTTCCCAAGCATCTTCCCATTTAATACCTTCTTCATTAACTAGTATTCTCATTAGTTCTGGTATAGCTATTACTGGGTGTGTGTCATTTAACTGTATAGAGTGATACTCTGGAAATAATTTAAAATCTACATCGGCTTTATTTTTAAACTTCATGATTATATCTTGAATTGATGCGGAGACAAAGAAGTATTGCTGCTTAAGCCTAAGAATCTTTCCTTTCTTTTTTGAGTCGTTTGGATAAAGAACCCTTGATATATCTTCTGCTCTATTCTTCTCTCTCACGGCTTTATCATATTTTTGAGCATTAAATGAATCAAAGTTAAAATCCTCTATAGGTTCACATTTCCACAATCTAAGTTTATTAACATTTTTTGTTCCATATCCAATAATAGGTGTATCATAGGGAACAGCCCTTACATCACCATCGCTAAATTTAACTATAACTTCGTCCTGACCTCGCCCTATAGACCAAGGATAACCGTATTTCAGCCAATTATCTCCTTCTTCAATCTGAAATCCATTTTCAAATTTTTGTTTAAATATTCCATGACTGTATCTAATGCCATAGCCTGTCACGGGCAGGTTCATTGTGGCACATGAATCAAGGAAGCAGGCAGCGAGTCTTCCCAAACCTCCATTTCCAAGTCCTGCATCTTCTTCTATTTCTTCTAAGTAGTTGAGGTCTATGCCTAATTCATACAAAACTTCACTTACTTCATCATAAATCCCCAAATTAATCAAGTTATTCCCCAGTGCCCTTCCCATAAGAAATTCTGCTGAAAAATAATATGCCTGTTTTCCCTTTGCATACTCTTCTTCCGTACTATTCCACTGATCAACTATCCCTTCAATTAACGCTTTCGAAACTGCGTTATATCTTTCATAATTCTCAGTTTTATCTATGGTTTTACCAAAGTCAATTTTTAGAATCCTTTTTATGTTTTCCTTAAATTTCATCCTATTAAACATAGATGTCCCTACCTTCCATACAATTTTGTCATTTGATTAATCTTTTGGGCTAATTCCTCTGTTAAATCCTCTTTTCTCAGTCTCCACTGCCAATTACCACCTAGAGTCGATGGTATGTTCATTCTCGCCTCCGTTCCCAGCCCTAAAAAATCCTGCATTTGAGCAATAGCAAGACTGCCAACGGAGCCCCATGCCCCTCTGATAAAGCCCCAATTGTATCCTTCATCTTCATTTAATCCTAAATACTTAATAGCATTATTTACATCGTCTTTGGTTGCATTTTCAAACCATCCATCGGCAGTATCATTATCATGGGTACCTGTGTAAACAATACAATTTTTCTCATAATTGTGTGGAAGGTAATCACTTTCTTCCCTAGTATCGAAGGCAAATTGAAGGACCTTCATTCCTGGAAAGCCAGATTCTTCTCTAAACTTCAGTACCTCATCCGTTAGGTATCCTAGGTCTTCAGCAATTATATCGATATCACCAAGTGATTTTCTTATAGCATTAAAAAGCTTCATTCCCGGACCCTTTATCCATGTCCCGTTAACTGCTGTCTTATCACCATATGATACTTCCCAATAGGATTCAAATCCTCTGAAATGATCTATTCTTATAATATCGTAAAGCTTGTAGTTTCCTTCAATCCTTTTAATCCACCAGTCAAAACCTTTCCTCTCTATCTCATCCCAAGCATATATGGGATTACCCCATAATTGACCTGTTTCAGAAAATGCATCGGGAGGGCATCCTGCAACCTTAACTGGCCTATTTTTATCATCCAATAGGAACAGTTCACTATTAGCCCATACATCGGCGCTGTCCTCAGCTACATAGATAGGTATATCACCTATGATTTTTATCCCTTTATCATTTGCATACTTTTTAAGGTTATTCCATTGTTTAAAAAATTCATACTGAAGATATACCCAAAAGTCTATTTCCTCTCTAAAATTCTCTTTATAGTATTTGATAGCTTCAGGTTTTCGCAGCTTAATGTCCTCATTCCATTCTTGCCAAGACTTTAGATCAAAATCTTCCTTTACAGTCATATACAGAGAAAAATCATCTATCCAGTCAATATTTTTTTCCATAAATTCTAATATTTCATCTTTAATCTTCTTTACTGCCCTTTCAAAGGCTTTTCTTAAAATAGGCATTTTATTATAAAATATTTCTTCGTAATCGACCATACTTTCATCATCATTCAAGTTAATATTTTCTACCTCACTCTTTTTGAGAAACCCATCTTCTATCAATTTGTTTAGATCAATAAAATATGGATTACCGGCATATGCAGAGAAGGACTGATAGGGAGAGTCTCCATAGCTAGTCATCCCTAAAGGAAGTATCTGCCAATACTTCTGTCCAGCCTTTTCTAAAAAATCTACAAATCTATATGCTTCCTCACCAAAATCACCTATACCGTAGGGACTTGGCAGTGAAGTTATATGCAATAAAATTCCACTTCCTCTTTCAAACATTTTCTGGCCCCTTTATTTGTTTATTCTAGAGAGTTCCTAGTAAAACTTAATTTATACATACACAAATACTCAGCGTTTCTGAGAGTTTTGGGGATGTATAAATTAAAGTCTTTACTGGAATCTCTATATTTTCACAGATTTTTTTGTGATATTTCCACTCATATCTACGATATCAAAATTCATTTTTTTTACATGCTTATTTCCATTGTTATGGATATTAATTTTGTAGTCCTCATCTATCTTCTCAATATCAATAATAATCTCTGAATATGCTCCCTGTTTAAAGTCATAGGTCATACCATCGTCATCATAATAGGTATATGTAGCTCTGTTATCAACAAATGCTACAATGTTCATTTCTAAGGTTTCTAATTTCTCAACATTATTAGCATGATTTCCGAGAATGATCATCTTATTTTTCCTAATAAAAAGAGGAATCTCATTAATATCTATGTCTATAAAGTGGTGTCCTCTATCCATTACCTCAAGGACTCTTTCATCATAGCTCACTACCTTCCACAAAAGCATTTCCTCTGGCAGCCACACATGTCTTGCCAAAGCATTTTCTTCATATATTGGAGCTATCATTAGTGAACCTCCCACTAACAATTGATTTTCAACATGTTTTGAATACTTATCCTCGTACTCAAACAGAAGGGGTGCGAAATAAACATCCTGCTCCCTTACTGCTTTCATGTACTCTGAATATATATATGGCAGCAGGGCATATCTTAATCTAATAGTTTCTCTTAATATATCTACGCTCTCTATATCAAAGGCATAAGGCTCTTGTTTTCTAGTTCCCATTGCAGAATGATTTCTAAAAAGTGGTGTAAACAAGCTAAATTGGGTCCATCTTATTACTAACTGTGCATTTGCATCACCACTAAAACCTCCCGTATCGGCACCGGAATATAAAAAACCACACATATTGAGTGAAGGCATCATTTTCATGTTTAGAAGTATATGCTCCCACCATGAATGGTTATCTCCAGTCCAAATTCCTCCGTATCTATGCATCCCAACGTATGATGCTCTGGAAAAGATTAAAAATCTTTTATTTGAATCTATCTCTTTAAAACCCTCGGCTGCTGCCCTTGTCATATTGTAACCATATAGATTATGTATTCTATCATGGTTTACAAGTTTTCCATTCATATTATGATAAAAGCTTTTATAATCCTTATCATTATTTGATAATCCTTCAAAACAATCGGTGAGCTGAAAAAAGGAATATATATTTAAATTTTTATTCTTTGATTTCTCTACAAAACCTATAGCTTCACTTATACCTCTCTCAGTATAGAATATAGCTGGCTCGTTCATATCGTTCCAAAAACCTTCTATACCACAATCAGTTAATACCTTATACTTGTATCCAAACCATTTACGGGCATCCTTATTTAAGAAATCAGGAAAATGGACTTTACCCGGCCACACTGCCGCCACAAATGGACTTCCATCCTTACCTACACAGAAATACTCATTTTCTATACCTTCTTCATAAATGTCATAATCCTCTTCTATCTTTACTCCTGCATCTATTATAGGAATTAGTCTAAATCCCTTATTTTTGATTCCCTTCACAAAGTTCTTAAAATCTGGAAATCTTTCTTTACTTACGGTAAAATCCTTAAAATCCTCCATATAATCGATATCTAAATATATTGAATCACATGGAATATCGTATTTAATAAAACTATCTGCAACACCTTCTACTTCTTCTGCATCTACATAACTCCATCTACATTGTTGGAAACCAAAGGCCCATTTCGGAGGTACATAGCTTTTTCCAATTATTTTTAAGAATTTATTAACGATCTCTCTTAAACTATCGCCATCTATAATGTACAAATCTAAATTCTTATCATCTATTATTATTTCAAGTTCGTCCCTATGTGTGAATCCTATATCAAATTTAACTCGCCCTGGATAATCTATAAAAACACCAAATTTCTGTGCCCCATGGATTATCAAAAAATTATGGGCACCATATAATGATTTTTTATCAGGGGTATGAACAGCATCATCGGAGCAATAGGCCTCAAAAACTCCGCCACGTTTATTAATTCCCTTTTGATTTTCTCCAAGACCAAAAACTTGGTCCTTTACAGCCATTTTGTATTTCAATTTAAGGTCTTTGTTATTTTCTATAGTAAGATACCGGGGCTTTTCATTATCTATTTCATAACCTTCCAGTACAATAGCATCGGTTGAAATAGGACTGCCAAATCTATACTTTTTTACACCATCCATTATTTCATATACTCTCATATTCATCACCTCTAATTACTTAATAGACCCGTCAGTTACACCCTTTACAATATGTTTCTGTGCAAAGAAGTAGAAAATAATAATTGGAATCATACCTATTACAAGACCTGCCAATGCTAAATGCCACTTCTTAGAGAATTGACCAAAGAAGAAGAACATTTTTAGTGGAATTGTATGCCACCCCGGTTTGTTAATTACAAGCTGAGGCAGTAAGAAGTCATTCCATATCCACATGGCATTTAATATACTTACTGTAACAGTAATAGGTTTTAATAGGGGAAATATGATATACCAAAATACTTGAAATTTATTGCATCCATCAATAGTCGCTGCTTCTTCTAATTCCGTTGGAATATTCTTAATGAAACCATGATATAAAATTATTGAAAGACTCGAGCCGAACCCCAGATACATGAATATAAGACCAAAGGGACTTAAGAAAAGTTCTGGTTTACCTACTGCCTTTCCCATTAACCCCATTAGTCTTATTAGGGGCAGCATTACTGATTGAAAGGGAATAAGCATAGCTCCTGCAAATAATAGAAATATAAATGTACTAAGTCTACTCTTTGTTCTTACTAGCATCCAAGCAGCCATTGAAGCAAATATTATTATTATTATAGTACTTATAACTGTAATGGATAATGAGTTTATAAAGGAACGTATAAATTTAAGCTCCGTAAATGCCACTGCATAGTTTTTAGGACTAAAGAATTCGCCAAAGGGTAAGCTAACAACATTTAAAAATATCCCCTTTTGAGTTTTAAATGAGTTTGTAAAAACTATATATAAGGGCGACAGAAATAATATTGCTAATATGCTACTTAAAACAGTCAATCCGATTCTTTTAGCTCCACTGTTTTCCATTACATTTCTACCTCTCTTTTCTTACTAATATATATTTGAGTTAGCGTTATCGTAGCCACGGCAATTAAGAATATTACTGCCTTAGCTTGGGCTAATCCAAATTTGCTAAATACAAAGGCCGTCTCATAAATATTTAAAGCCAACATTTGAGTCGAATTATATGGATTTCCACCGGTTAAAGCTAAATTCTGGTCAAATAGTTTAAAAGAATTAGATAATGTTAGGAATAAACCTATTGTAAATGCTGGCGCAACCAAAGGTATGGTTATATTCTTCAGCCTTTCCCATCCATTTGCTCCGTCTATCTTTGCTGCTTCCTTAAGGGATTCAGGGATGCTTTGAAGGGCTGCAATGTATATAATCATCATGTAACCGGAAAGCTGCCAACACATTAGGATAACTAAACCCCAAAATCCAGTAGTTGTAGTTGACAACCATCCTTCTAGAAAACCTATGCCAAGCTTTCCTCCAATTGAATCAAAAGCCTTAGTAAAGATAAATTGCCAAACAAAACCAAGGATCAAACCACCAATCAAATTTGGCATAAAAAATATACTTCTAAGGGCATTATTCAGCTTGCTATTCCTTGTAACAAGAAGTGCTAGTCCAAATCCAATAAGATTTATAGTACAAACCGATATTAATGCAAATTTACCAGTAAATATAAAGGCGTGTAAAAATTCTTCGTCATTATTCAATACCTCGATATAGTTTTTTAACCCTACCCAATTAGCATTATTTATTATTCCATTCCAATCTGTAAAGGAATAATAAATTCCCATAAGCATTGGAATAATTACTACAATCAAAAAAGCCAATAGTATCGGGAAGACAAAAACACCAAACCATAACCTTGAACTTTTCATAATTTCCTCCTAGATAGAATGCATTTATAAATCTACATTTTGATTTTCTGAATGACCAAAGCTTCAGGCTGATTCAGAAAATCAAAATGTAACAAAGTCTTTTATGAAGATTCTCAAAGTGGACTTTGCCTATATAGAGATTCAAGTAGAACTATTAATTTACACACATCAAAAGCTCCTAGAAAAATCGAGTATTTTGATATGTATAAATTAAGTTCTGCTATATAAACTCTATACACATAACGGAAATTATAAAGTTATCCTAGGCTACAAAAAGTTTATAATTTCCTATGTGTTATAAAAGATTTATTGCGATTTCTATAAATATATTTTGTAGAGGTCCCTCAGAATGGCGAATTTCTGCATTATTTCAAATTTCATTCATTCTGAAACACCGCGGGGCTGAACTCATAAGATGGTTTTATGAGACAGCCCCATTTTACATTGCTTTATATAGTCTTATCTCATCTCTGACCATTTAGCCTTGGAGTTAGAAATTGCTTCTTCCCAAGTAACTTCTCCAGCTAAATATTTCTGAATATCTGTTCCAAGTACTTCCATACCCCAACCTGTTGGATATCCCATAAATACCCATGGCATCGTCTTTCCTTCCTGTGCATATCTTTTTACTGCTATACCAAGGGCATCCTTTGGCTCTAATCCGTCATATCCCTTTAGTGGAGGAATGAATAAGAATTTATTTACAATGTAGTCCTTTCCTGTGTCAGAAGTATACAACCAGTTTAAGAAATCCTTTGCAGCTTCCTTATCTGGGTCACTACTATCCTTGTTAACTGCCCAATGCATTGGTACACCTACAGGAATTGAATCTTCCTTAGCTCCTTTAATAGGCATTGGAAGAATATCTAAGTTCTTAGCTACTTTTTCATCTATATCGTTAACGCCACCAAATATCCAGTTACCCTGCTGGATGATTGCAACTCTTTCCAGGGCTATACCTTCATCAACCTGAGTAGCATAATCAACTGCATTTAATTTTCCCTTTGAATCAGCATTAGAAGAATAATCGGCTTGTAAATCAATAATCGCCTTTAATCCATCTCCATATTTAAATTCAGCTTTATCTGCTCCAAATGCGTCTAACGAGCTGTCAAATTCTTGTGAAAGTGCTGTATTGGAAGTATGTAGCCCTGTTACCCAGGTTTCCTTTGCCGCATATTCAAATACAGCCTCTAAAAGTGGATATTTCTTCTTTAATTCACCTGTTTTTATCTTTTTATCTAAAGTTCTTACTGCTTCCTCTAAGCTGGCGAAATCAACTATTTTTGAAGCATCAATTCCAGCATCAGCAAGGATAGCTTTGTTATATACAAATCCATAGCCTTCAATGTTAAACGGCAGTGCATATACCTTACCATCTACAGTTGCCCCTGAAAGGATACCGTCAAGTGCTAGGTCAACCCACGGTTGATCCGTTAAATCTTCTGATTTATTCATCCAATCCTTTATGTCCTGAGGTCCTCCTACATTATATATATCAGGCTCACTACCGGATTGAAACTTAGCTCTTAATGCTGCACCATAATCATCGCCACCACCAACTGTTTGAATGTTGATCTTAACATTGGGATTAGCTTCTTCGTATTCTCTAGCGGCTGCTTCCAATTCCTTTGCAATTTCGACCTTGAATTGGAATATATCTACTTCTACTGTTTCTTGTTTTGGTTCCTCAGAAGCCTTAGGCTCCTCTGTTGTTTTTTTAGGTTCTTCCTTTGTTGTTTGAGATGTACAACCTGTAAAAATAGTTGCAAATGTCAATACAATTAAAATACCTAATGCTAATAACCTCTTTGTTTTTTTCACTATAATCCCCCTCTTGGATTCATTTTTAAAACCTTGCTTTTAATCGTTATAGTGTATGACTATCCAATCGTTTTCCTCCCTCTCACCTCTTTTCTCAATAAATATAATATAGGTTTAATATGATTCTCTAAGGATACATTGTATCCTTAGAGAATTCGAATAAATAAGGCCTTGGGGAAAAATTTTCATAAACTCTAAATCAATATTTAGGCTATATTAGTTTTTTACAAGACTCTCTTTCTAGTAATTTTGTCTTTAAGACGATGTGTTGATTCTCCTTCTTTCCTTTAATTAAATCGAATAGAATCTCCACGCTTTTTTTACCTAGGCCTTCATCGGGCTGCTTTATGGTAGAAATCGACGGATGAAAATACTCAGCATATTCAATACCATCAAAGCCAACGATTGAAATATCGTCTGGAATTCTTAATCCTTTTGCTAGAATCGCCTTTGAAGCCCCTATGGCCATGATATCCGATGTGACAAATACCGCTGTCAAATCTATATCCTTATTTAATAACTTATTCATAGCATTGAATCCTGATTCGAAGGTATACTCACCTATCTGAAAATATTTTTCATCATATTCTATGCTGTGTTTCAACAAGGCCCTTTTATATCCCTCGAATCTAAGCTTTCCAACACATCTATCCTCTTGTCCAGTAACAATAATTCCAATCTCCTTATGTCCAAGTCTACATAGATATTCTACGGCATCGAAGGATGCTTTTTCATTTTCTATAACAACACTAGAGAAAAAATGCTTGTTTGAATTTTCAATAACATCTGTAGAAGACAAAACTATAGGTGTATCTAGATTCACTAATTGGCTTTCATCTAAGTTTGTAAAATCTCCACCTAGACATATAAGCCCCTTTAATTTCTTCTCCTTTATAAGCTCAACAGCAGCTTCGATGTCATTTGCATTGTCATCGTTATAATGAAGAATCATAGAATATCCTTCTTCGTCTATCTTCTCTTCAATAAATTGAATTAGTTTTGCGAAAAATGGATTAAAAATACCCTTTACTAAAACTCCTATATTTTTGGAATCTGTTCTCTTTAAATTTCTTGCACTATTATTTGGGATATAATTATAATCTTCTATTATCTTCAATACCTTGTCCCTAGTTTTATCCTTAACATCGGGATGGTTGTTGATAACTCTGGATACTGTACTTACCCCAACCCCTGCAATTTTTGCAACATCCTTTATATTTAAGTTTTTCATAAATAACCCTCACTTTTGGTATCGTTATCGGAAACGTTACTGGAAACGTTTCCGATTTATAAATCTATTTTACCACAATTTATAGAATTATCAAACAGTTTTTTAATTGGTTTATTTTTACATTGAATCCAGGCTATCCATAGAAAAGAGGTCACAGTTACTTCAAGATTGGGATTTTAGGTGGAATAGAACCATTATGTAGGGGGTTGTACTTTTATGTAGTACTAGAAATTCACATTATTGGTTCCAATCACCTTCATATTCTCCTGTGTTATTGGATATTGTATAGGTTCTATTACCAATTGCATCTTCCCAAATCTCCCCATTAGAGGACTTTTTAATAAATTTAAACTCTATAGTTTCCCCTTGGTTTAATCCTTTGACCCTTGCAGTCCAAGATGGATACTCATAGTTATACATTTTTATTGCTTTGTTTGGGTCCCAATTTCCAAGTTCTGGCTTGTTTCCAACAACATACAGTTCTTCTCCAGAACTTGTATATGCTTTATGAGCACGGAATGTAACACTACTTTGGGAGCTTGGTTTATTTTTATTGATTAATTCATGGTAGTATTTGTTTGATGTCCCATATACAGCATCATTCATTCTTAGAATAGTAATTCCATTATAGTAATGATTATCTATGGCATCGTTTATATTATCCCAAAACTGCTCCGTATCATTTCCACCTGCCAAGGCGTTTTCTCCTTTAATCTCTACACTATTACTGCGAGCTGCATCGCCTACCCATCCAACCAATGTTTTCGCGGCAGATGTCTGATCACCGTTGCCATTGTTCATTTCTAGACAAGTAAAGTGCAATATAACTTTGTTGTCAAAACTCTTTATCATCTTAATGATAGGATTGTAACCATATCCGTTTTGCTGACTAAAATCACTATTAATTATCCCTGCACAGATTTCTGCCGTTCTTGGATAGTTTTGATTATTGATTTGCCAGTGCACACCAGGAATTTTAATTCCAAGCTTAATATTTCCCAGTTGGTCATCAAATGCTTGTCCAGCATAGGTAATCATACTTTTTCCATGCTCAGCCAATTCTTTGTTATACCATTCGATAAAATCCCTTCCGTACTTTGAGTCTAGGTATGCTCTTCCAGAACCATAAAAGAATTCTCCACCATCCGTAGGAGGTTTTATTTGGGATACGTCCGTTAGTGTTGTCCCCCATGATGCATTTACGCCTTGTAAATTGTTGTATTTTTCTACCATAGAACTCCTAAAATCATCTTGTGCTAAATTAGAATAACATTGTAGATACCCCTTGTTAGGAAATCCACTATAGATATTTCCTTTATCATGTGCATTATAGGATGGATATCTCAATTCTCCAGCAGGTCCGCAGCTTACATTCAATTCTAGAAAATCATTTGCATATGTCGCATATTGGTTTTCAAAACTATTCATGAAATCAATGTACTCATTTTTCACCAAATCATCAATCCACAATGAAAGATATTCGGCAGAGGCATTGCCTAGCTCACTTTTATATTTTAGATCATCCCAGTCGAGGGTTCTTCCTTTATAGGTTTTTCCACGATATTTACTCCATACCCAACTCGGTAAATATGAGGTATAATCATCGCCGACGTTTCCTCCACATTGATGGAAGGACATTATTGGAACAATCTTCAAACCGGAATTTTTAATTTTACTAAATATTTTATCATAATAATCCCAATTAAATTTATTATCTCCTTGCTTTTCAACGTCTCCCCACCATACATCAACACTGACCGCGTCTACTCCCACATCCTTTGCCATAGATAATTGATATTTAAAGCTGTCCCAATCGCCAACATGTAAAGGCGCCATCACATTTGAAGTGAACTCACCTTCATAGCTCTCAGCAAATACATTAATTGGATTTATTCCAACAAATATATTTGATACTACTAAGATCGACAATATTAAATATGCAATTGTACTTCTTATACCTGCCTTTCTCCTTTCTTTTAATCTTTTTACTTCTTGTGATTTAATCATAAAATCACCCTCCTTATATTTTTATATTTTGAAAACGTTACCGGTAACGTTTTCAAAATATGTTTTATTATATCACAATTTATAAAATTTGGTAAATACAACAAAATAAGTTTGTTTATAACAAAAAAATCATTTGGCTATAATAGCCAAATGATTTTCTTTTTTTATAAGGTTATAAACTTATCAAAATTGTGATTAGGCTTATAATTTCCTTCATATGTCTATGCAAAATCTTCATCTTAAATCTTCATAAAAGATTTTGTTCCTAAAACTCAGCAGTTTTGGGAGTTCTTGGGAAAGGTATAACGTCTCTTATGTTTGATATCCCTGTCATGTACATAATAGCTCTTTCAAATCCAAGACCATATCCAGCATGTTTAACTCCACCATATTTTCTTAGGTCTAAGTACCACCAGTAATCGTCCTTGCTAAGATCCATTTCTTCCATTCTCTTCTCAAGTACTTCTTGTCTTTCTTCTCTTTGGCTTCCTCCAATAAGTTCTCCAACACCAGGAACTAATAGGTCCATAGCTGCTACCGTCTTATTGTCATCATTCATTCTCATGTAGAAGGCCTTGATTTCCTTTGGATAGTCCGTTACGAATACAGGTTTTCCATATACTTCTTCTGATATATATCTTTCATGCTCAGTTTGAAGGTCGCATCCCCAATGTACTGGATATTCAAATTCCTTATCGGTCTTTTCCAGAAGTTCAATAGCTTCTGTATAGGTAATCCTTGCAAAATCAGAATTCACAACGTTGTTTAATCTATCTAATAATCCCTTGTCAACGAATTTATTAAAGAACTCAATCTCTTCTGGAGCATTTTCCATTACATATTTAATCATAAATTTAAGCATATCCTCTGCAAGATCCATATTGTCATTTAAATCAGCAAAGGCTATTTCTGGTTCCATCATCCAGAATTCTGAAGCATGTCTTGTAGTGTTAGAGTTTTCAGCTCTAAAGGTTGGTCCAAAGGTATATATATTTCTAAATGCAAGGGCATAGGCCTCACCTTGTAATTGTCCACTTACTGTTAGATTTGTCTCCTTGCCAAAGAAATCATTGCTGAAGTCTATATTTCCTTCTTCAGTCTTTGGTATTTTGTGAAAGTCAAGGGTTGATACCTTAAACATTTCCCCTGCACCTTCGCAGTCACTTCCTGTAATTATTGGAGTATGAACATATACAAAGCCTCTATCGTTGAAAAATTTATGGATTGCATATGATGTAAGGGAACGCACTCTAAATACAGCAGAAAATGCATTACTACGTGGTCTTAAATGGGCAATTGATCTCAAAAACTCAAAGCTGTGTCTTTTCTTCTGCAGTGGATAATCCCTATCGGAATCAGCTTCTAGAACTATCTTTGTTGCTTTGACTTCAAAGGGTTGCTTTGAATTTGGTGTAGCAACTAGAGTCCCTTCTACTACTACAGCGGATGCTATTGTGAACTTAGATATTTCCTTAAAGTTTTCAAGGTTTTCTTCAAAAACCACTTGAACATTCTTGAAAAAGCTTCCGTCATTAAGTTCGATAAAACCAAAGGCCTTTGATGCCCTTATCGTTCTAACCCAACCAGAAACAGTTATAGTTTTATCTACATGTTTTTCTGTGTTTCTGTAAATATCTTTAACTAATACAGTTTTCACTTTTTTTCCTCCTCTTTATTATCAAACTCAATTTAAAATAAGTTTTTATATTTTTTTGTGTATAAAAAAAAGTCCTTCATCCCCTAAAATTAGGGACGAAAGACTTATTATTCGCGGTACCACCCTTATTGCCATAAATTAGATATACAATCTTGTATTACATAGAATTATATCTACAATATGACCAACTCAAACTAGCACATACTTTATGCTATCCAATATTAACGGTTTGGCTCCGTCTAAGCCTACTCTTTATAGTATAAATTTCGGTTAGCGACTCCGAGATGTTCTTCAATATAGGCTTCGTGCCAGGCTCCCACCGTTCCCAACTCGCTTAGGACTACATCCTATATATACTCTTCTCTTCATAGTCTTTGACTTTTTTACATTTTATAGATAAACAACACTATCACAAAATAAATTTTAGAGAAAATAATGAACGCTTTTACATTTTTCATTTAAAATTTATTAAACCTTAAAAGTTGCTTATCTTTGTTATCGCTATTATAATATTTTACAATTAATATGTCAAAGTCTTTTCATTATTCTTTGCAAAATATTATTTATCATGCATATAGAGTTCATATAGCAGAACTTAATTTATACATATCAAAATACTCGATGTCTCTAGGAGTTTTTGATGTGTGTAAATTAATAGTTCTACTTGAATCTCTATACAATTATATAATTTCCATAATAGTAACTTAAAGCTATTTCTCTATACTACAAATGCATTATATATAGCTCTTATGGCTTTTTCAAGATCTTTATCTTCAATTCCTGTGATTATATTCATTTCACTTGACCCTTGATCTATCATGCGAATATTTATCCCGGCATCCCCGAGGGCTGTAAAAAGCTTTGCAGCGATACCTGGAGTGTATGCCATACTCTTTCCAACCGTTGCTACTAAGGCCATATTAGTATATGCATTTATAGTGCTAGGGTTACATTTACTATTTATTTCGTCAATAATTATATTAAGCTTGTTCTCTAATTGTGAATTGGCAATAACTATTGAAACAGTGTCTATTCCCGAAGGTATATGTTCGATTGTAATATTGTTCATCTCAAGGATAGATAGAAGCTTTCTAATAAAACCAACCTCAGAATTCATGTGATTTTTGTGTATTGCTATAACTGTAAAATCCCTCTTACCTGCGATTCCTGTTACAATATTTTCGCTTTCTTTATCCCCCATATCATCCGTAATGATCGTCCCTGTATTGTCAGGTTCATTAGTATTTCTAATGTTTATTGGTATCCCTATTTCACGTACAGGAAAGATAGCTTCCTCATGAAGCACAGAGGCTCCCATATATGATAATTCTCTTAGTTCCCTGTATGTTATTCTTTTTATCGGTTTAGGATTCTCTACAATACGGGGATCAGACATAAGAAATCCAGATACATCAGTCCAGTTTTCATAAACCTGTGCTTCAGCAATCCTAGCTACTATTGCTCCAGTAATATCGGAACCACCCCTAGAAAAAATCTTTATCTTTCCATCGGTATTACATCCATAAAATCCTGGTATTACCGCTCTATGATGATCAGATAATTTTTTTGATAACATCTCATTGGTTTTATCGAAATCTATTGATCCATTATTATTGAAAAAGATGATTTCTTTAGCATCTATAAAATCGTAATTCAAAAACTTAGCCATTATTAAGGCATTTAAATATTCTCCTCTACTGGCCAAGTAATCAATTGAAACCTTCTTCGATATCTTTGATTTTATTTCATCTAGATGGAGTTTGATATCTAGGTCAATCTCAAGCTCCCTAACTATTTCTAAATAACGATCAGATATAATATCAAATACTTGGTCAAAGGGTACAGAATACTTTATATGGGCATGGCATAGATAAAGTAAATCCGTTACCTTGTTGTCATCACTATGACGCTTTCCAGGTGCAGATGCAACAACATATCTACGGTTTTCATCAGCTTCAACTATTGCCCTCACCTTTCGAAATTGATTAGCATCTGCTACAGATGTTCCTCCAAATTTTACTACTTTTATATTTCCCATGGTTCTCCTCCTACAACTTTAATTTATATTATTATATTTGAAATTTTAACAATATTCGTTGCTTAAAATGCTTAAAATATTGCAAAAAATGCTTTGATATAAAAAAGCAGAAATAAAAAACTTCTATAAAATATGAAAAAAGCAAGAATAGTGAAATTATTCTTGCTCTTTATTATACTAGATTCAATTTTCACTTCCAACCACTAATTCCCATAAAAGAATTTTTTTACGGAAAATTTAATAATTATGCAACGTAATAGTCTTTATTATTTAGTAAATATATATGGATCTTTGTTCCATTGTTTTAAAAGGTCTAATTCTTCTTCCTTTACATACCCCATTTCCATTGCTATAGGCAGTAGTACATCGTAATTTGTCAATGTTCTATATTCCACAGCTTCTTCACTAAATAGGTCTTCTACCTTCTTGAAGTTATAGCTAAATATTGCTACTACTCCAATAACATCGGCGCCGGCTTCTTTAAGGACCTTCACAGCCTTCATAGAGCTTCCACCAGTTGAAAGTAAATCTTCTACAAGTACTATCTTTTTGCCCTCAAATAGTTTACCTTCAATTTGATTCTGCTTTCCATGTCCCTTAGCTGAGCTTCTAACATATACCATCGGCAGTTCCATCTTTTGCGAAACCCATGCTGCGTGAGGAATACCGGCTGTTGCTGTTCCAGCTATAATCCCGGCCTCAGGAAATTCCTTTTCTATTATTTCCTTGAAGCCCTCAGCCACTGCATCCCTTACTTCTGGATAGCTCATCGTGAGTCTATTATCACAGTATATAGGCGATTTTATGCCCGATGCCCATGTAAATAGATTTGAGGTATCCTTAATGGTAACAGCCCTAATCTCAAGCAACTTTTTTGCAATTTCCTTTGATGTTTTCATATTCATCACCTCATATAGTTTATTTCAGATTATTCATAGAAAGTTTAAAAATATGCAAGTAGTTTAATTTCTAAAGTATTTATCAAGTTTGAAGACATATTCGGGCAGTACGGTGAGAACTTGATGAGTTCCTTAGAAATAAAAGGACACAGCATAGTTTTGAATTTTCTATGATTAATCTGGGATTAAATATTACATATATTAATGACCTCTAAATCTTCCATCTTTATATCCTTCTTTATTATACCAATAATTGCTGCCAGTGTATCTAGAGAAGTTAAACAGCATACCTTTTTTTCGACTGCTCTTCTTCTTATTTTAAACCCATCGGTTCTGGAGTTTCTCCCCTTTGTCGGTATATTTACCACCAAATCTATTTCTCCATCATCTATAAGGTCTAAGAGACATAAACCCTCTTCTCCAATTTTGCTTACCTTTGTTGAGGCAATATCTTTTTCATCCAAGTACTTCGCTGTTCCTCCCGTTGCAAAGAACTCAAAGCCCAGTTCCTTTAAATCCTTAGCTATAGGCAGGAACTCTTCCTTATAGTTATCGGAAACACTTATGATTACTTTTCCGCCCCTTGGTATGTTGATATTGGCTCCCATAAGACCTTTGTATAATGCCATATCTAAATCGTCGCCAACTCCTAGAACCTCTCCTGTGGACTTCATTTCAGGTCCAAGGGCTATTTCAGTGTCCGGAAGCTTTTCCATGGAGAATACAGGCACCTTAACAGCTTTAATCTTTTTACTCTTATTAAGACCGGTTCCGAATCCAAGACCCCTTAATTTTTTACCTAGCATTATCTTAGTTGCAAGGCTTATCATAGGTATTCCAGTTACCTTGCTTATATATGGTATTGTTCTGGATGCCCTTGGATTAACCTCTATAACATATAAGCTTCCTTCATATAGAACGTATTGGATGTTTATCAATCCCTTAACCTCTAGTGCCTTTGCTAATTTATAGGAATAATCCACTATTTTTCTCTCGATCTCATCACATATATTTTCCGCTGGATAAATTGATATACTATCACCAGAATGGACCCCTGCCCTTTCAAGATGCTCCATAATTCCCGGTATCAGTATGTCTTCTCCATCACAGATTGCATCGACCTCTATTTCAAGTCCCATCATGTACTTATCTATAAGGACTGGATTTTTCTTATCTCTTTCAAAGGCACCCATTAAGTATTTTTCCAGCTCGTCTTTGTTATAGGCTATCTCCATACCCATACCACCAAGGACATAACTCGGTCTTATAAGTACTGGATATTCAAGTTCCTTCGCAGCCTCTAATCCTTCATCTAATGTCATTACACCCTTGCCCTTAGGTCTCTCTATATTTAAGTGTTCTAGTAGCTTTTCAAACTTTTCTCTATCCTCTGAGGTATCAATACTTTCTGAAGATGACCCTAGGATTGGTACCCCCATTTTGTCTAAAAACTGAGCAAGTTTTATTGAGGTTTGGCCTCCATACTGAAGTATAACCCCCTTGGGTTTTTCCTTTTCTATAATGTTTAGGACATCTTCTTCAGTTAAAGGCTCAAAGTATAGTTTATCTGATGTATCAAAGTCTGTACTTACTGTTTCAGGGTTATTATTGACTATGATTGATTCTATACCCTCTTCCTTAAGGGCTAGCACCCCATGTACTGAACAATAGTCAAACTCAATTCCCTGTCCTATTCTTATAGGTCCAGAGCCTATTACCATGACCTTCTCCCTCTTTGAAACCTCTACCTCGTCTACAGTATCATAAGTTGAGTAATAGTAGGGTGATGTTGCTTCAAACTCTCCACCACATGTATCAACCATCTTATATACTGCCTCTATATTATATTTCTTTCTTAATTTGTACACTTCCATACCATTAGAATTTATTAAGTTTCCAATTCCCTTATCGGAAAAACCCTTTTTCTTAAGGATTGTCATAGTATCCTTATCTATACTATTTATATCCTTAGTTCGTATCTCCTCTTCTAAATCAATGATGTTTTTAATCTTATCCAGATAGAATTTATCTATCCCTGTCATCAATGATATTTCTTTTATCTGTGAACCCCTTCTAAACATTTCTGCGATATAGAATAGTCTTTCATCATCGCCTAGCTGTATTTTGGCCTCAAGTCCTTCAAGGGATACTTCCTTTAAGCCTTCATTGTATAAATTGTACTGGCCTATTTCTAAGGACCTTACTCCCTTTAACAAGGCACTTTCAAAATTATTAGCTATGGCCATAACCTCTCCAGTTGCCATCATCTTTGTACCAAGGGCTCTATTTCCAGTTTTAAATTTGTCAAAAGGCCACTTCGGTATTTTAACTACACAATAATCTAGTGTAGGCTCAAAGCAGGCGAAAGTCTTTCCCGTAACATCATTTTTTATCTCGTCTAGGTTGTATCCTATGGCTATCTTAGCAGCTACCTTTGCTATAGGATACCCCGTAGCCTTTGAGGCTAAAGCCGATGATCTACTAACCCTTGGATTTACTTCTATGACATGATAGTTAAAGCTGTTTGGATCAAGAGCAAATTGAACATTACAGCCGCCTCTGATATTTAAGGCACTTATTATTTTTATTGATGCATTTCTAAGCATTTGATATTCCTTGTCGCTTAGGGTTTGAGAAGGTGCTACAACTATGCTGTCTCCTGTATGAACTCCTACGGGATCAATATTTTCCATATTACATACCGTAATAGCATTTCCCTTATTGTCCCTCATCATCTCATACTCAATTTCCTTCCAGCCCTTTACACTCTTTTCTAGAAGGACTTGGCCTACCATACTATACTTTAGACCTTTAGCTGCAATTTCCTTTAATTCTTCTAGATTATTGGCGATTCCTCCACCACTTCCACCCATGGTGAAGGCAGGTCTTACAACCATTGGAAATCCTAATACTCCACTGTACTCTATAGCCTCTTCCATACTATTTACTATCTGGCTTTCTATAACGGGCTCACCGATATCTTCCATGAGATTTTTGAATTTTTCCCTATCTTCCGCTTGATCTATCGCTTCAACATCGGTACCTAAAAGTTTCAGACCGTACTTTTGTATTATTCCCTTTTTATAAAGCTCTACCGCTAGGTTTAGGGCGATTTGTCCTCCCATGCCTGCGACTATACTATCTGGCTTTTCCTTGACAATGATTTTTTCTATAATCTCTACATTTAGTGGTTCTATATATACGGCATCAGCAATCTCCTTATCGGTCATTATCGTCGCCGGATTACTATTTATTAGTACAACCTCTATTCCTTCTTCCTTAAGAACCTTACAGGCCTGTGTTCCTGAGTAATCGAATTCTGCGGCCTGACCTATAATAATTGGTCCTGACCCTATTACCAATGCTTTTTTTATATCAATAGCCATGACTTTTTCCTCCCTATAACATTTTTAAGAATTCTTCAAATAGATAAGCTGTATCCTGGGGACCCGGTGAAGCCTCGGGATGGAATTGAACACTGAATAGTGGTAAATTTTTATGTTTAATTCCCTCAATACTCCCATCATTTAGGTTAACATGGGTTATCTCTACCTCTTCCTTGTTTAAGCTGTCCTCTTCTACTACATAGCCATGGTTTTGTGATGTTATATATACTCTATCCTTCAGTAAATCTTTTACAGGATGATTCGTTCCCCTGTGTCCGTATTTTAGCCTTGTGGTTTTGCCTCCAAGGGCTAAGGATATTAGTTGATGTCCTAGACATATACCGAATATAGGTTTTTTCCCTATCAGATCCTTCACATTCTGTATTATTTCCGTCAGCTCCGCAGGATCACCTGGTCCATTTGACAAGAATATTCCATCGGGATTGTCATCAAGAATCTTTTCTGCACAGGTCTTTGCTGGATAAACTGTCAATTCTATATTTCTCTTTATTAGAGAGTCTAATATGTTTTTCTTAATGCCATAATCTAATACCGCCACCTTTGGAAGTACGGGTTTCAATGTGTATGGATATGCAGTAGTTACCTTGTCTACAGCCCTATGATTATCGAACTTCTTTATTTCTTCTTGACAGGTACCCTCATTTATTTCTCCAATTACTATTTTCCCGGCCATGGTTCCCTTGTCTCTTAAAAATTTAGTTAAGGCTCTGGTATCCACACCCTTTAGGCCTACAATCTTGTTTTTTGATAGATATTCATTTAATGTTTCAGTTCCCCGCCAATTTGAATAGTTTTCGTATATTTCCCTAACAATGAACCCCTTAACCTTTGGACTAAAGGACTCCATGTCATCATCATTTACTCCATAGTTTCCAATCAAGGGATATGTCATTACTACAATCTGTCCGTAATATGAAGGATCAGTTAGTATCTCCTGATAACCTGTCATTCCTGTATTAAATACTACCTCTCCTACGGTTTCATTATGATATCCGAAAATTTCTCCTTCAAATATAGTTCCATCCTCAAACAGCAGCTGTCCTTTCATTACTTACCTCCTTAAACTTTGTCTAGGAAAATCAACTCTAAGTTAGTTAGCTTGTATGTTTATTTGCAAAGTTGTATAAATATCACCTTCATACTAAAAAGGGTAGAATTTATTCAATATGAATAATTTCCACCCGCGAAGTGAATTTATGAATATTTAGTACTTTTAATGAATATTTATACATTCATGCCCAAAAAATTTTCTTGTTTTCGAACCTTGCTGGCCTCACGGGACCTAACTTAAAGGTATATTTACTTTTTCCTTTTATCTATGCTATCATATAACAACAATGATGTCAATAATAAATACTGTTTTTGAAAATGTATATTTTTGCATAAGAAAAAAGCCTGAGAAAAATCTCAGACTATTTTAATCCACCCTCTGAATACCTATTACCAGCATTCCATAGTAAATACTCTTTAACCCCATTATCTTCTAAAGCCTTTATTTGGGCTCTAACCTCTTTAGCTCCATATCTTATATATCCCTTTACCCAAGTAGCAGTAAAATCCTGAATCCAAGGTCTAATTATTGCTGGAGTTTCTAGGGTATTATTTCTAGCCACAGCATCTCTAGTTCCAATATTTATTGTCTCATATGGGAATGCATCGGGTACTGATAAGCCATATACTCCGTTTCCATAGTGGCTTGGATACATCATTGGAGATACATAATCAACCATATTGCTTACACCTTCCCAATATTGTCCAATTCCCATATCATCGGCAACTGAGCCAACTAACCCGTATATATCTGCAGATATATACACTTTAAGTGGAGAAAGATTTTCTCTTGCATATTTTAAATATCTCTGAACAGCCACTGGCTTTGACTCTCCAAGTTCATTTCTATAGTCTAGGAACTTATCAAGCTTTCCACCATTTGAAGCTGGGAATCTAACATAGTCAAATTGTATTTCATTAAATCCAACTTTTGCTGCTTCCTTTGACACTTCAATGTTGTATTCCCATAGCTGTCTATCGTGGGCTGATACCCAAATAAGTCCATCTCTATTTGTATAAGGCTTTCCATTGCTCTTATATACTATAGCCTTATCTGGATGCTTTTTAGCATATTTAGGATCTTTAAAGGAAACTATTCTAGCTATTGCATATATATTGTTATCCTTAAGCTTTTTCATAAAGGCTTCTATATCCTTTATAGGTACCTTGTTATTTGCTTCTGAAGAATACTTCTCCGCTGCGTCAGTCTTAAACAGCATGTTCCCATTATCGTCCTTAACATCGATAACAAAAGCATTTATGTTAGTATTCTTTGCCAATTCGATAAGATTGTCAAGCCTCTTACCTGCGGCAGAATGAATAGTAACATATACACCCTTAACCTCAACTCTTGGATTTTCAGGATATTCTACCTTTTCTTGAGCTGTTAAATCTAAGTCTCTATAGCCCTCGCCTAAAAGGTCCATTCTGTCTTCAACTGTATACTTTGCTGAAATCCATCCTTCATTGTTGGTATCAGCATTGTCAAACTCAATCTTTAGCCACTGAACTTCTCCTGCTTCATTTGACTGCTTATCCAGAATTTTTACAGCCGCACCCTTTATAATATCGCCAATTTTCTTTCCTTCTTTGCTTGCTTCAGACCTAACATTTAACTTGCTGGCGCTTATATAAAGTATATTTTCATTTTCTTTAGTTTCATCTTTTTGCTCATCTTCATTGTTTTGCTCTTCCTGATTTTGATTATCCTCACTATTTTTATCTTCCTTAGCAGTTTCATCTCCTGTATTATTCTCATTACTATCTACAATCTTAGTATCCTCGTCACCCGATGTAGATAGCTCCTTTTTGGCACAACCAGATAAACCAACAGTCACTAAAATAATCCCTACTAAAACCATTATTGATATTCTTCTAAGCATTCTGCCACCCTTTCTTATCACGACTAAGAAAATTGCATGGTTAGATTATGGTAGTTTTTTCAAACAGGGCCATAAAATTCTACCAAAAAGCAAGTCTATACAATTTTCTAAACTGAATATAATTATACCATGATTATTACTTACTTTGCATCAGTAATTCGCATGTAATATTTGTTATGCGAACAAATGAGTCTTCCGACGCATTTAAGTTGTTATTAAACCTAAATTTTTCAACAAAACTGGGGCTACCTCAAAGTATTTTATGAGTTCAACCCCAGGATGTTTCGAGTTATAGAGATTCCAGTAAAGACTTTAGTTTATACACATCCAAAACTCTTAGAAGCATTGAGTATTTGTATATGTATAAACTAAGTTTTACTAGGAACTATATATATATTACTCTATAACTATAACCGCACTTTTACCGATTTCTACCCAATTATATAAAAACTCAGCATGACTAGAATAGTTTCTTACACATTTATGGGAACGAGGAACAGTTCCTATTGTATATAGATATTCCTTGATACCAGGGTCTATCCTCTCTTTCTTTTCCTCTTCCCCTTCTCCTTCCACTTTTATTTCAAAGTTAACGGGTACTCCATGGATATATGCTCCACCGTTAAACCTTATGGCATAAGGGGCATATCCTGATATCTCCCTTGTTTCATCATCAAGGTATAAAAACCTTTCCCTTGTCTGTATTGCCATGAAATATCCAAGTGATGTCTCTTCTTTATGCACTGCCTTTTCACCAGTAGTTGCAAATATATAGGATATGAGATTCCACTTACCATCTCTATATTCAAAAACACCTTCATTTTGATTTTTTCTATCTATTACAACTACCTTAGTAAGCTCCTTGATTGAATGCCAAGACGTTAAAAACTTTCTAGGTACCCAATACTCACCTTCAAAATTAAGAGTTCTAATTTTATAGAATTTATCGTTCTTATCTACGATTGTAACTAGGGTCCCATCGGATATATACCTAAACTCCGAATCCATCTTAGGTTCAATATATGCTGGAGCTCCTTGATATCTCTTTACACCATGTTTATCCTCTACTGCACCATTGTATAAAGGTGCAATTCCATTTCTATTTTTGTAATTAGATACATATGCAGTATTAGTATTATCAACTTCATTTTTAAGGGCTGTTATAGACTCTTTCATTTTATCAAACTGAAAACTTCTAGGTTGACCCAAAGCACTAAATGCATATCCATACTCTACTTCATCTTTATTTTTCCAAAAAACCTTGTACCATGTATCATTATTATATCTATTAAGATGTTGACCTTTTACAGCTTGAACTAGATTTAGTTTTTCATATACTGCAGCCTTTCTTACTACCTTAGAACCTGTCGTGGGTTTTTCTCTAATATTTATGTTTGCTCCTAGCACAAGGAAATAGTCATAACTCGTATGATATTTATCGTATTTTATATCTAGATTGATATCTTCTGGTAATTGCGTATTAAATTCCTTTATAACAGGATATTCATCTTGAGGTTGCACTGGTTCTTGGGGGTGCACCGGTTCTTGAGGTGTCACTGGCACCTCTGTTTCTTCTTGCAGTTCTTCTTCTACCTCTTCTTGAGGTACTAATGTATCTTCCTCTGTCTTATGTTCTTCTTCTGCCATCTCTGTTAACTCTTCATCTTCTTCTAAATCTGAAGCATTTACATCCTCTTCAATATCGCCCTCAGTGCTTCCTTCATTTTCATGGGCTAGATTTTCCTTTTCATTGTCAACGGGTAAGGAGTTATCGACATGAACAGTTTGTGGCTGAGAGCATCCACTTATCAGCAGTGTTACTATAATAAACAATAATAATATTCCTTTTTTCATAACAACGTCTCCCCTTCTAACACTTCTCATACTTATACTATAAATATATTTTAGGCACTTTGCATTGGTAATTTTTCTCTTAGTTCCTAATAATAATTTCACAGATGTAATCCTTTTAGAATTATGTCTGTGAAATCACAATGTAAATTTATAAGTGCGCTCCACTATATAGAGATTCCAGTAAAGCTATTAATTTATACATATCCAAAACTCCTAGAAACATTGAGTATATGTACAAATTGAGTTTTACTAGGAAATCTCTATAGTTGTCTCATATATTTATATTAACTCATATTAAGTATAAAGTGATTACAAACAATTTACAATTACTTTACAAGATTTAACAGAAAATATTAAGAAATATAAAAGCTATGGCTCTACCATAGCTTTTATACTTATAAATAAAGTGAAACTAAACTCTATAATAACCTACAACAAAGAAATCTTCAGGTATATTATACTGTTTTTCGGGCTTTGCCAATTCCCATCCTCCAGGAATCCCCATCTCATGACTCATTAATTCAAAATACAGCATTGCTATTCCTGCTTCAATTCTTGCCACCTTTTCATTAACCTTTTCATCTTTAGAAACGGCTAAAACAACCTTGCCTCCATCGATTATGAACCTCCACGGCTGTCTATTTCCCCAGGATGGAGCTAACCTCATATAATAAAATACATCAGCCATACCTCTATTTTCTAATTCTTCAATAGTTACATGTCTTCCCCATTCCTTTAGATAGACGATGTCTTCTATTGATTTTCTCTCGCTTACAGGCTCATCTGAATACTTAACGTCTATATTAGGATACCCAAATTCCGTTAGTGGAGAAATACTTTTCCCCTTGTTGCTAAATATTCCTGAAACTTTTTTTCCTTTTTAGGATATCCAATGGCAAGCAGTCCTACAATCTCCCCTTCTTTTTTTATGTTTAGAGCTTCCTTTACCTGATCCACATTTTCTGAAGTTTCAATCCAACAGGTTCCCAGTCCTAAATCCGTAGCTCTCAAAACGATACTTTCTCCAAAATACCCTGAGTTTTCTAAGTATCCATCCTTAGTTTCTGAAACAATATAAAAATAATGAGGAGCCTTAATAACTTTCCCGAAATATCCAACAAGACCATCTAGCTTTTTATAGACCTCTTCTCCATCCTCAACCAATTGAAAATCCAGCTCGATATCTTCCTGAAGCCTTCTTTTATTACTCAAGGCCGCTAATAAATCCTCCAGTAAGTGCTTATCTACCTTCTTGTCTTTATACTCCCTTACTGATCTTCTATCCTTAATAATCTTGTTCAATTTCATAATTTAAGCCTCCTAACTCCTATATACTATCTAAATTTAATTATAAATCTACATTTCGGTTTTCTAAACAGTCATGGTTTGAAATATATGTATAGAGTTCATATAGCACAACTTAATTTATACATATCAAAATACTTGATGTTTCTGGAAGTCTTTGATGTGTGTAAATTAACAGTTCTACCTGAATCTCTATAAGAACCACAAATGTAAAAGATTTATTTCATTATATATTTATATATACACTATTATTCCCAAAATAAAACTTTATTTCATGAATTTTTCCTTCATAAAAAAATAACTTCCTTATCTTACTCTAGAAGTTATTTTTTATCTTTAGGCTTTATTCTTCAAACCTATTCGTTAATGTTCCTATTTTTTCTATATAGCATTCAACCACATCTCCTGGTTTTAAGAACCTAAATGGCTTAAACCCTAGGCCAACCCCCGCTGGTGTACCAGTTATAATTACATCTCCTGCTTTAAGCTTCATACCCTTTGATAAGTCACTAAGAATATACGGTATATCAAATATTAACTGTTTAGTATTGGAATTTTGTCTTACTTCATCATTTATCTTACATCTAATATCGAGCTCTACTGGAAATGGAATCATACTTTTATGGACAATGTACGGTCCCATAGGACAATGACTTTCAAGACTCTTACCTCTAAACCATTGACCATGCTTTCTCTGAATATTTCTAGCCGATATATCATTTACAATAGTATACCCAAATATGTAATCCTCTGCTTCTTCTTCCTTAATGTTAATTCCATCCTTACTGATGATGAGGGCCAGCTCTACCTCATAGTCAACCATTTCCGTTACCTCTAAATGCTTTAATATAATGTCTCCATCTCCTATTGCTGGGCTTGCCATCTTTGAAAAATATATTGGAAACTTAGGGATTTTCTCTGTGCCTCCAGGCAGACCTTGGGTTTCTTTAGCGTGATCAAGATAATTCTTACCAAGACAAATAATGTTTCTTCTAGGGTATGGTATAGGGGCACAAAGCTTTACATCACTTTCGGGTATTCCTTTAAGATCGTTATCCTCAAGGATTTTTTCTATTTCTTTAACCCTATTGTCATCGGAGGTTTCGATGAACTGAATCATATTGTTTGGACAATCTCCATCAATAAACTCAAATATATCCTTCATCGGAATAACCTTATTTTCTTCCTTTAAGATAACCCCTATGTCTTGGGCTTTATCATATTCGTAGGTTGCAAAATACATAACTTTCCTCATCTCCTTCGGGCTTATCCCGGATTATCCATGGAAATTTCAAAACACTGCTACGTCCTTTTAAACTTTCCATAAATAATATGGGCTTGGTTTGTTTTAAATTTCTATATAATTTCATTAAATCCTTCTATATTTATTCATTATTTAGGGTAATTATTATAATATACACTATTCTTGATTGGAGTGATTGACTATGAAGATAAGTTTTTTAGGTGCAGCCAATGTAGTAACAGGATCAAACTATTTAGTAACTACTGATAAGTACAAATTTTTAATAGATTGCGGACAGTTCCAAGGTAATAAGGAACTGGAAAAACTCAATTATGACAGCTTTAATTTCAATCCTTCAGAAATAGATTTTATGATACTAAGCCATGCCCATATCGATCATAGCGGCAGGATTCCAAAGCTTGTTAAGGATGGTTTTGCTAGGAAAATCTACTGTACAAGTGCAACCCGCGATTTGTCTGATATACTACTTAGGGACAGCGGTCACATACACGAAATGGAAACGGAATGGGAAAATAGAAAAAGAATGAGGGCTGGACTTGATAAAATCGATCCCCTCTATACGTCAGAAGATGCATTGATATCTATGCAGTATTTTAACCCTATCCCCTATAGTGAAATTATAAATGTTAATGAGTCTATTAAACTACGTTTTAGAGATGCCGGTCATCTCTTAGGTTCTACAATAGTAGAACTGTGGATTAAAGATGGCCTCGATGAAAAGAAGTTGGTTTTTTCAGGTGACTTGGGAGTTAAAGATAGGCCAATATTAAAAGACCCAGAGTATATAGAAGAAGCTGATTATTTAATAATAGAATCCACCTATGGAAATAAGCTTCATGAAAACCCAAAGGAAAGAATAATAAAATTGGTGGATACTATATTAGAAACTACAAGGCGAGGGGGTAATGTTATAATACCTTCCTTTGCAGTTGGTAGAACCCAAGAAATTATATATGAACTAAATAAATATTACGATGACGAGGAAAAGTATAAGGATTTCATCAATATTCCTGTTTATGTGGACAGTCCTTTAGCCACATCTGCCACTGAAATATTTAAAAAGCATATTGACTGCTTTGACGAAGAAGCTAAGGATTATTTTCTAAGGGGCGATGATCCCCTTGATTTTAAAAACCTTGAATTCACTACTTCCTTTCTACAATCCAAAAAAATTAATAACTCTTCCGGCCCTAAGATAATAATTTCTTCCAGCGGTATGTGTGAAGCTGGAAGGATAAAGCATCATCTTAAGCATAATCTTTGGAAGGAAAAAACAAGTGTTATTTTTGTTGGATTCCAAGCCGAAGGTACCATTGGAAGAAGTCTAAAGGAGGGAGCTACGATGGTTACTCTATTTAATGAGAAAATTAAAGTTAATGCACAGATACATTCCATAGATGGTTTTTCAGGCCATGCAGATATGAATGACCTAATTGACTGGATAGCTCATTTTACTAAGAAGCCTAGGAAGGTTTTTATAGTTCACGGTGAACAGGAATCCTCAAGCCATTTAAGGGATCTCGTTATTGAAAAGTTCGGACTTGAAACACTAATTCCTAATATAAATGAAAGTGTTGAAATTTAAAATATATATTTTCTTCCATATTAATAACTTCATAATTCAAGCTTTAGAATTTTAAATTCAGAAACCCTAACCCTGTATAGTTTTCCTCCTTAAACTATACAGGGTTTTTTGTGAGGTCATTTTTTGAAGAGAAGTCTGACAAAAACTCAGAGGACTCGATGCCCCTGAGATTTTGTTCCTCTAAATTATTGACAATCGAAAGTGATGCTATTATAATACATTCACCTTAAGGAAGTATCAAACCTAATTAACTCATGAGTTAATCAAATTGTGAGGAGGAGTGAAATTGAGCTTTAGAATTTTATACGCAACCTTTAAAAGAAATTTCATTATCCAAGTAAGGGCATATCCAATTGAATTTTTCGTTGGCAATCTTTTAGGAGGACTTTACACCATAATGTCAGCCTATTTCATGTATAATCTTCTATTTAAAGGCAGTATAGATACATCCTTTGTAGGATTCACTGGTACATCAGACTATATGTCATATGTCATCCTTGGTGCTTCTATGTATTTGTTTATCGTACGGACCTTGCTTAACGTTAGTAGAAGTCTTATTACAGAGGCCAGAACTGGCACCCTGGAAAGTCTTATGTTAGCTCCCTTTGATAGATTTGGCTATTTTATTGGAAATATGCTTCAACAAACTATAACAACCAGTATAGAATTTTTTATATCTATCTTGATAGGTATTCCCTTTGGGTTGAATATCTCTAGTATCAATATTGCATCAACTTTATTGGCTGCTTTTATTTCCCTAGTAGCTTTTTTCGGTATGTCTATTCTTCTGGCAAGTATAATGCTTTATTTTAGAGATACTTATATCTCTCAGAATACACTATTTTTATCTATTTTTCTTGTATGCGGCATTACTTTTCCCATACAATACCTACCTACTTGGGTACAGTATATATCAAAGTATATTCCCGTGACGACTTCACTAAAACTAATTAGAAATAGTTCCATACTTGGTTTAGATATAGGATCGCAGCTTGATGATTTCATAAGATTGTCAATCCTTGCAGTAATATACTTAATCGCCGGCTTTGTATTTATAAAGAAAGTTGAGAAAACATCTCTTGAAAAAACTTATATTTAGGAGGGCTTTATAATGCTTATAACTGAAAATCTTGGTAAAGTCTATAAAAGTAAGATCAGAAAAGGCTTGTTTCAGAGCAAAAGAGTAAAAATCGATGCTGTAAAATCCTTAAACCTAGAGCTACGTGAAGGGCAAATAGTTGGCCTTCTTGGAATAAATGGCGCAGGAAAGACAACGACTATTAAGATGCTATCTACTTTACTTGAACCAACTGAGGGTAGAGGTGAAATAGACGGTCTAGATCTTGTCAATGATGAGAAAAAAATCAAAAGAATGATTAATATGATAGCTGGGGGAGAGCGAATGATATATTGGAGATTAACTGCTAAGGAGAATCTCTGGTATTACGGTAATCTCTATGACGTTCCAAAGGATATTTTAAGCAAGAGGATTGATGAGCTTTTATCCTTGGTAGGATTGACAGAATCCAAAGACATTCCAGTCGAAAGATATTCCAAGGGAATGAAACAAAGACTGCAAATTGCTAGAGGCCTAATAAATAACCCCAACTATATTTTTATGGATGAACCAACATTAGGTCTTGACGCTCCCATTGCGAAGGAGCTAAGAAATTACGCTAGAAGATTGGCCTACGATGAAGGCAGAGCAATTTTACTTACCTCTCACTATATGCATGAGGTTGAAGAGCTGTGTGAATACATATATGTATTGGATAGAGGGGCTTTAATAGCAGAGGGTACCCCTACCCAGCTTGCAAGTATTGCATGTACTGAAAAGATTCTAAGGGTTGAACTAAATGGGCTGTCAAAGTCCACTCAAAATTCCCTAAATTTACTATGCCAAAAATCAGGAGCAACACTGGAGATATTAGATAATATCACATCAGTAGAATTAGTCATAAAGTCACTAGAGGATATAAGCTCAGAGATTGCAGCAACACTTTCAAATCATCATGCTCCAATTAGAAGCTTCTATATTGATAAGCCTAAGCTTGAAGATGCTATCATTAAGCTTTCAAGGAGGGATTAGTATGTTAAAATATTTTGGAAGAGTTGTTATTTCCGAGGCCTTTAAGCAACATAAAAATTATTTTCACAGTAAGATTATCTATTTCACTATGCTCCTATGGCCTATTTTACTTTTTTTAACGGCATACTATACCTACAAACCCTTTAGACTTGAGGCTGCTACAAAGCATATTTCTTATCTAAGTGAAGAAAATCTTATGACCTTTATACTAATTGGTTATGTAGCTCAAATGTTTTTTAGATCCTTTGTACAATCTGCGTGGTTCTTTTCCTTTGAGAGAATCTATGGTACTCTAGAACTTATTTATCTTTCTCCTGCAAACAGGCTTGCATTAGTCTTTGGAAATGCTTTATCTTCCCTCTTACAAAATGTTTGGCTGTTTGTGGTTTTTTCTGTTGGAATCGTTATTGTTTTAAAGAATATCCTTTTCCCTGGCCTTCTAATGTCCTTGGTCGGTATACTCTCCCTTATTATTCCATCTATAATGTGGGGTGGGCTGCTAAATTCAATGTTCTTGTTTTCAAGGGACACAAGAATATTATTTACTGTATTAGAAGAACCCATGGAGCTTTTTGGTGGAGTAAAAATCCCCGTATCAATTTTTCCTTTATGGGCAAAGGGCATAAGCTATATCTTTCCCCTTACCTATTCCATAAAGATATTAAGACGGATATTTCTTAAGGGAGACTCTTTGATAGAATTAATACCTATTCTTTCCTTTGTGCTTTGTTTGTCTCTATTTATGTTAGGGCTAACTATAATTCTTTTAAAGCTTGGAGAAAAATATGCTAAAAAAACCGGTAACATGGCTTTATTTTAGAGGATACTATACAGTTTTGTAGAATTAGAACAAAGTCTTTTATAAAAACACCGCAACATTTTAGAACTTGGAGGATAACTATGAAGCTTATTCGCAAATCCTATAATGACTGCAGAATCGAATTTGTTTACTCACCTTTTTTTGAAATGCTTTGTAGTCTACATGTTTTAAATAAACCAGAGCATCACATTGGAAGACTTGAGTGGGCTGAAAATCTTAAAGATCGGATGGATAAAAAACTTTTTAAGATCCTCGATTACTTTTTTAGGGAGTTTAATCAGTGGTGTGATGCCATGGACTTTTGTGGGGAATATGATTCTGTAAATGGTTTTAGTATCATTGAGGCCTTGGAGTTTATCGAAGCCTTGGACATTAATAGGTTTTCATACCTTATGTTAGGCGGGAAAGTCCCTTTTGAAACTATAAGCGACCTTATAATTGGTAGAAAAATCGCTATTGACAGCGATAATATTAGTGATAAATATAAGAGATTCTTAAACAACCCATATAAAGTTAGGGAAAAATTCATATCATGCTTAAAGGAATATTACTATTGTCACTTTCAAGATGAGCTAAAGTATATTGAACCTGTTTTAGTAAGAAGTCTTAAAAAACATAAAACCTTAAGTGAAAACCTGGATTTCTTAGGGTACGTAGATACATTGCATAGTAGGATTGAAATAAATGATGACATTATTCATTTCCACAAATATACTAGATTTGATGTGCCTATAGGGGACCTAAATGTCATTACAGTAAATATAAGCAGCTTTATAGATCCCCATCTTCTAATAGGCGTTAGCAAAACCAATAGCTTAAGTCTCACCATAAGGCTTAATTTGAATAATCAGGATGCTTACCATATCCCGGCGGATCTTCATGAGGTTATGAAGTCATTATCGGATAAAACAAGGTTAAAGATTCTTAAATCAATTTACCAGAAATCTGAATGTACTCAAGAACTGGCGAAGTCATTGTGTCTAACGGAAGCGTGTATTTCAAAGCACCTAAAGGTATTGTATAAATCGGGTTTGGTAGAAAAGGAGAGAAGGGGCAACTTTATCTTTTATAAGATAAATTGTATGGAAATAGATAGAATCCCAATGGATATTCATCAGTTCTTTGATAGTTAAACCACAAAAAAACCTATGAAAAATCTCTTTCTCAAGAAATTTTTCATAGGTCCTAATTTTTATCCTTCTATAGTCATTCTGCCTTAAAACTTAAAATCAATTTTACTGAAATAATGAACTCTTCTACATTCTTTCGATGAAATTTATTAATCTTTAAACTAGCATTACTTTATAAGTTAAAATATTCCTCTATTGACTTCTTAGCTACATCTATCATCAAGTCAATTTCTTCCTCATTTACAACATAAGGAGGCATAAAATATATTACATTCCCAAGGGGACGGATTAAAACGCCATGTTCTAATGCTTTTTTATAAATCTTATAGCCCACCCTTTCCTTCCAATCAAAGCCTTCCTTTGTTTCCTGATCCTTAACAAGCTCTACTGCGCCTATCATTCCCAGTTGTCTAAACTCCCCAAAATAAGGAATGTCCGTTAGTCTTTCTTCTATTTTTTCCTTTATAATTTGAGACTTAACCTTATTTTTTTCTATAATGTTTTCATCCTCAAATATGTTTAAGGTTTCACAGGCTACAGCACATCCTATAGGGTTTCCAGTATAGCTGTGGCTATGTAAAAATGCCTTTAATGTAACATAGTCATCATAAAATGCATCATATATCTTGTCGGTCATCAATGTTAGCGAAAGCGGTAAGTATCCAGCTGTAAGACCCTTTGACACACACATAATATCCGGTGAAATCTCTGCATGTTCACAGGCAAACATCTTACCTGTTCGACCAAATCCTACGGCTATTTCATCGGCTATAAAATGAATATCGTATTTATCACATATCGCCCTTAGCTTCTTCAAGTATACTGGAGAATATATCTTCATACCTGAAGCGGCCTGAACCATAGGCTCAATAATAGCCCCAGCTATCTCCTCATGATTTTCCTCTATAGTCCTTTCCATATGCTCAAAACACTCTGCATTACAGGTCTTTCTATCTAAGCCATATTTACATCTAAAGCAATCGGGTCCTTCTACCTTGTAGGTATTTAACATCAAAGGCTTGTAAATTTTGCTATATAGATCTATAGCCCCCACAGAAAGAGCCCCTAGTGTTTCTCCATGATAGGCACCTGTAATGGCTATGAACTTGGTTTTTTTAGGCTTTCCAATTTGCTGAAAATATTGGAAGCTTAGCTTTATAGCTACTTCTACCGCCGATGAGCCATTATCAGCAAAGAACACTTTATTCAGACCTTCTGGAGTAATTTTTACCATTCTCTCTGCCAGCTCAATGGCAGGTTTATGGGAAAAATTGGCGAATATGACGTGCTCTAAGTTATCTACCTGTCTTGCAATAGCTCCATTTATCCTTTTATTACTATGTCCAAATAGATTAACCCACCAAGAGGATACAGCGTCTAAATAACTTTTACCATCTGTATCGTATAAGAACGGACCTTCTCCTCTTTCTATGATTATTGGAGGAAAGTCTTCATAATCCTTCATCTGTGAACATGGATGCCAGATATATTTCAAATCCTTTTCTTGCAGCGATTTCATAGCGTGCTCCACTCCCTTTAATATAAAATATAATCCAAAACCTATTTCTATATTATCTTGTCAATATCTATTTTCTCTTCAAACTCCTCTTTAAGGTTTTTGAAATCTTCACTCTCAAAGTCCTTTAAATCATTTATAACCGCTAAAATTTCCTTATTTGTTATCTTTTTTATGGTCTCTATGTTGTCATTTACATGTATTTCATCGGTATATCTATTTATAATAATTCCCTTTACATCCAATCCAATACTTTCTGCAAACTTAACCGTTAAAGCAGTGTGATTTATTGTCCCTACTGCGGCCCTTGCAACAATAATTACTGGAAGATTCAAATCCTTTATTAGATCGTATATAAAATAGCTTCTATCTATAATTGGTACTATTATACCTCCTGCTCCTTCCGCAACAATAAATTCATATTTTTCTCCTAGTTCTCTATATGTGTCTAATATTCTTTCCCTACTAATCTCAACCTTTTCTAGTCTTGCTGCCAAATGGGGCGACACTGGAGTTTCAAAACAATATGGATTCATAAGCTCGTACTCTTCATCAATGTTACATACATCCTTAACCAATTTTACATCTCCTGGTACGAGCTTTTCAACTTCATAGATTCCACCGCTAAGTACCGGCTTAAAGGCACATGCATTTATTCCACTTTTTCTAAGGACATGAACTAATCCAGCTGTGACTATAGTTTTTCCCACGTCCGTATCGGTTCCAATTATAAATACTCCTTTACTCATATCCATCACTTCCTTAACTTAGAAAAATAACAAGATAGGTATAGATATTCCAGCGAAAAAACCGTTTTTTGGGTTTGAGCTTGGAAAATACGACACGGGGACAGACACCCAGACACACTGTAAAGAGTGTGTGTCAGATGTGTCAGTCCCCATGTCACATTTTCATCCACGTCGTCATATTATACTTTTTCAGTAATCTCAATTCCTAAGTACTACTCTAGTGTCTCTCAAACTATAGACATAGCTTTTATATCAAAACTAAATCACTAACCTAATGTCCTTTTCCTTACCCTATCTCTATTCTATATCTCAAAGCCCTCACACATAATCATTTCTTTATCTTCAGCTATATTATTTCCTACTGTAGTCAAATAGTTCCCAACTAGTGCAGCATTTACACCGGCTCTAAATCCTATATTTTGCATCTCTTTAAGAGCCATTCTTCCACCAGCATATCTTACATAACAATCAGGTATTAAATATCTATATAATGCCATGGTCTTTAATATCTCAGTTGGAGATAACACCTCGGATTCTTCCATTGGAGTTCCTTTGACCGGATTAAGTACATTTAGGGGTACAGATTTTACTCCTAGCCCCTTAATTTCAAATGCCATCTTAACCCTTTCTTCTCCGTTTTCTCCCATACCGATAATACCACCACAACAAAGTTCAAGCCCAGAATCTACTATATTTTTTATAGTCTCTACCCTATCCTCGTAGGTATGGGTTGTACAGATTTCACCGTAATAATCCTTACTGGTTTCTACATTATGATGATACATGGTTACTCCGACTTCTTTTAACTTCAGAGCCTGCTCTAAATCAATGATCCCATGGGAAGCACATAATTTTAGATTCGTATCTTTATCCAGCCTCCTATAGATATCTACTATTCTGTCAAAGTCCTTACCCTTCATTCCTCTACCGCTTGTTACAAGAGAAAATCTATGGGCGCCGCATTCTTCCATTTCTCTAGCTCTTTCTAATATCTTGTCATAGTCTAAAAGTTCATATTCTTCTACACCAGTTTTGTAGTGAGCAGATTGAGCACAGAACTTACAATCCTCTGAACATTTTCCAGACTTAGTATTCATTATTGTACAAAGATCAGCCTTTTTTCCAACGAATTTTTCCCTTATTCTATTTGCACCATCAAATAATCCTTCAAGGGCTTCAGTATCACTTTCACCAATATTTATAAATTGTATCGCTTCCTCGTAGACAATTGCTCCGCCACTTAATATTCTCTCAGTAACCTCAGAAATGAGCTTTTTTATCTCCATAGGTTTATCTCCTTTTCTTAAAAGTTATAGCACTCAAACTAATCGACATATCCTGCTCTTCTCAATGCCGGTAATACTTTAACAGACGTTAAAGCCACTAAAAAACATTTTACTAGATCTTGAACTATGAATGGGTAGAAGCCCCATTTAAGTGCAGTATTAAAAGTAATTGCATTGCCTTTGTATACCTTAAATATCATGTAAAGGTAAGGTACACCCACTAGATAAACTACTGCCAAACCACATACAGTTGCTATTAATATATAGATAAAACCTTTGATGCCTTTTACATCATGTATTCTTTCACTGATTTTTCCAGTTACATATCCACATAATATAAATCCAATTAGAAATCCGAAGGTTGGTTGTAATATATAACCAAACCCAGATGCTCCATTTGCAAATACAGGTAATCCTATAAGTCCCATTAAAACATATATGATTTGTGATGCGAAACCAAGTTTAGCACCTAATAAAATCCCAGCATACATGCAAAATAGAATTTGTAGGGTGATTGGTACAGGTTGAGTTGGTATCTTTAAATACGCTCCTATAGCTGTTAGTGCCGCAAATAGTGCTACTAAAATCATATCCCGAGTCTTTAACTTCATAGATGTTCTCCTTTCAAGCCATTAAATATGTACATAACTATATAAGTTACGAAAAATCTATTACATTCCAAAGATTTAAGATCCTCAAATGCGTTGGCTGTCAAATCTCCACAATGTAAGATGTTTATCGTATTATATATATGGTAACCTAGGCATGTTCAATTGTCAACCTTAATCGTCCACTTCGTTAACATTAAAAGTTGACATTAAATTTTGCAGTCCAAAATCTTTCTTTATCGTGGAATTTTAAACCTAAATTCTTCATATAAAGTTTGAAAATGTAAAGAAGGTTTCTATGAAGAATATGGGTAAAAATAGATGAATATTTCAACCCTTCTTGTGTAATTCTAGTTAAAACTTAAATAATCTTTATAATATGACATAAGGCTGTCGTATTTGATTTGTTACAATATAAATAAAAAAGGAGTTCTAAAGTTATGAAAAGAGAATGGAGAAAGCACGAAAAGAATATCTATATTTCCAAAAAAACACCTGAATTAGTTGAGATCCCGCACTTTAACTATTTTACGATTAAAGGCAGATGTAATCCTAATGACAAAGCCTTCGAGGAATATATTTCTGTACTATATTCTTTAGCTTATGCTGTGAGAATGTCATATAAATGGGATAGCCCACCAAGCGATTATCACGAGTATACGGTATATCCTCTTGAAGGTGTATGGGATATAGCTGATAAGAGTAAGTATGTTCCGGGGACTTTGGATAAAGATAATTTGGCCTTTGAGCTAATGATTAGACAGCCTAGTTTTCTAACGGAAGATTTAGCCAGTCATATAATGGAGCTGACTAAACAAAAAAAGCTCCACAGATTACTGGAAGAAATTGAGTTTAAAACAATATGTGAAGGCAGCTGTGTACAGATGATGCATTTAGGTCCCTATGATGATGAGCCAAAGAGCTTCGAATTGATGACACAATATTGTATGAAAAATAATATTAAAAGAATTTCTATGAAACATAGAGAGATATATCTAAGTGACTTTAGAAAAACAGAGCCCGAAAAACTGAAAACTGTATTGAGATTTAAAGTAGAAAAAGAATAGGATGTGTCAGAATGATAAATTTCTGAGTTCTTTCAAATTCATTCTGAAACACCCGAGGGGCTGAACTTAAGAAATACTCTTAAGATACAGCCCCTTCTTATATACCAATCCCAATATCCCTTTTAAATCTAATCTATATATAATACGATAAACATCTCACATTCTGGAGATTTGATAGCCAACGTTTCTGAGGATGACAAATCTTCGGAATGTATAGAGATTCCAGTCAAAACTTCAATTTATACACATCAAAAATCCTCAGAAACATTGGATATTTTGATATGTATAAATTGAGATTTACTTGGAACTCTCTATAATAGATTTTTTGTAACTTATCTATTCCACTTAATTATACCGCTAATGTCTTTTCACTCTTCTTTTTGTTCTTAAAGAATATTCCTAAACCAATTGCTAAACCAATAATATCAGTGATTATCCCTGGATAAACCAGTGTAAGAGCACCTACAAAAAGTATGAAACTTTCAAATTTATTAATCCTACATTTTAGATAACCTTCATTTGATGCACCAAGAAGATATATACCTATTAATCCTGTGATAATCGTCGTTATCATGCTTATAGGGTTTACATCACCTTGTAATAACAGTATCGGAGAATATACAAACATAAATGGTATTATTATCCCAGCCGATGCAAGCTTAAATCCTGTAAATGCAACCTCTGTAGGATTTGCACCGGAAAGTCCCGCAGCTGTATATGAGGTCAGTGCTACCGGAGGTATTACAGCCGATAATGTACCAAAGTAGAATGCAAAGAAATGAGCTGCTAAAGGATTTACTCCCATGTTTATTAGGGCTGGAGCAGCTATACTAGCTGTAATTATATAGCATGCAGTAGCCGGAAGCCCCATTCCTAAGAATATAGACGCTACCATAACTAGTAATAGCGCTAACCACATTTGACCCATAGAGAGCTTCAGAATATTATGAGCTAGAACCTGTCCTAAGCCTGTCATAGATACCACTCCAACTATAAATCCAACAACTGCACATGCGATTGCAACGGGAACTGCATTTTTAGCTCCCGCCTCTAATGCTTCAAGTACATCCTTTAAGGACATCCTAGTTGATTTTTTTATGAAACTGACAACTATTACTGAAATCAAACCATAAAAGGCAGAATATAGAGGGGTCAATCCTTTTACAAGTAATATTAGTATCACTATTATAGGTATCATTAAGTGACCCTGTTTCTTTATAACAGCCTTTAGATTTGGCAGTTTATCAGCACTAAGACCTCTTAAGTTTAGCTTTTGTGCTTCAAAATCTACCATTATAAAAATTGCAAAATAATAGAATAAGGCTGGTATAATTCCTGCTGTCATTACCTTGAGATAAGGAATACCTAAAAATGATGCCATCATAAATGATGCTGCACCCATTATTGGAGGCATTAATATCCCACCAGTTGATGCTGCTGCCTCTACCGCTGCAGAGAATCTAGGAGTATACCCAACCTCTTTCATCAGAGGGATGGTGAAGGCGCCTGTAGTTGCAACATTTGCCTGGGAGCTGCCACTTATCGTGCCCATTAACCCACTTGCCATTACAGCAACCTTTGCGGGTCCTCCTCTAAACTTTCCTGCGAAGGCCAGAGCAAAGTCATTAAAGAATTTTGCTGTACCTGATTTGTTTAGGAATGATCCAAATAGTATAAACATGAATACATATGAGGCTGAAACCATCAAAGTTACACCGTAAATCCCATTATCAGTCAAATACATTCTTGTTAGTATTCTTTTCCACGTAAAGCCTTGATGAGCCAAAACTCCTGGAAAGAGATATCCAAATTTCGCATAAAATATAAATGACATGGATAGGACAGGTAAAATCCATCCTACTGCTCTTCTGGCTGCTTCTAATATTAATAATACAGTTATTATTGCAAAACAATAATCTATTGTATTTGGAGTAAGTGATCTGTCAATCAGGCTATCATAGGTTAAATAAATATATATTCCTGTAAAAATACCTAATACAGAAAATATCCAGTCAAAACTACTAGGTTTTTCCTTTGAAGATTTTTTTGTAGCAGGATACATTAAAAAAGTAAGTCCCAGCATCAATCCTAGATGTATGGCATTTTTCTTTATTACCATCATTAAACTGAAGCTGTTCATCCAAATATGAACTATCGAAGTAATTATTGCAAATATCATTACAAAAGCTGCGGTCTTACCAAAGAAACTTCGTGTGCTAGTTTCTTCTTCGTGGTGGTCTATTGCTACGACGTTTTCTTTCATCTATTTACCTCCTTTTTAGTTATATTAAATGGGGATGTCTCATAATGGCGAATTTCTGTGTTATTTGAAATGTTCACTGACTTGGCACGTACATTAGTACTAGCCAAACCGTTGAAATTTCAAAACCTTGAACTTCACTCATTCTGAAACACCCCGGGGCTGAACTCATGAGAAGCTTTTATGAGACAGCCCTACTCTCTAACTTAATATTTTTTCTATTTTAATAGATACTCTGGAATTTCAATACCCTTTTCCTTATAGTATTTTACTGCACCTGGATGTAGCGGTACTGGAGGTAAACCTTTAATAGCATCATCAATTCCCATAAATTCTAAGGCTTTATGAGAACCTACAATTGATTCATAGTTTTCATATAACGTTTTAGTTAATTCATATACTAGTTCTTCATCAAGGTTAGCATGACAAATAAGTGCTGATTTTACACCTACGGTTTTAATATCTTCATCTACACCTGTGTAAAGCCCCTTTGGAACTGTGAATTGACCATAGTAGGGCGCCACAGCATGAAGCTTATCATAGTCACTGTCACTGAATCCAAGAATCTTTACCTTTGTCTTACTTGCTGTTATCTCTGATACTGCTGATGTAGGTAGTCCACCTTCTGCATTCATACCATCAACCTGACTGTTTTGCATTGCACTTGAGGCTTCACTATAGCCTAAGTACTCAGCATTAAGGTCTTCATATTTAAGACCTCCAATAGTCTCTAGTATAAGCTTAGTACTATATTCTGTACCCGAACCAGCTGAACCTACACTAAATCTCTTTCCCTTTATGTCGCTTATAGAGTTAATACTTGAATTCTCTGTTACTACAAATTGTGTAACATCAGGCCATAGAGCCGTAACGAATCTAACATCTTCAAATTTGTTGTCCTTAAATCTTTCTTCTCCATTGTATGCAAATAGAGTAAGGTTAGCCATGGCGATACCGAACTGAGCTTCACCATCCTTAAGCATACTTAGGTTTTCAACTGAGCCACCGGATGATTGTACTGAAGCTTGTACTCCGCTTTCCCCTAATTTTTCATTCCATAATGTAGTAAATATTGTTCCTACAGGATAATATGTTCCTCCTGTACCGCCGGTTACAAGGGTTACAAACTGTTTTTTGTTACTAGCTTCCTTCCCCTGACATCCCGTAAATATTGCTAAAGTCATACAGATCATTAAGATAATAGCGATTGTTTTCTTCATTAAATAGTCCCCTCCTATTTTGATATTCAACATTTTAATAGAGCAAATACTATGCCAAGTAGTTCATTCCTCATTTAAGATTGTCCAAATACTGAATCATGGCAATTTTCTACTCATTTGATCAAATGCTTTTATATAAAATACTAATTTGATGTATGCAAATTTTGCACACCATGAATTTTTTGCAGTAAAAAAACCGTTAAGCTATACTTCTCAACGGTTTTATATTCCATATTTTTTTATTTTATTCCATAGAGTTCTTTCACTTATTCCCAATACCTTTGCTGTTTTTCTTTTATTATCACACTTTTCAAGGGCCTTTTTTATTACCTTTTCTTCTATTGATTCGAGGGTTTCATATATACTTACAATAAGTTTATCGTCTGAAATTTTCACATTATCATCACTAATTACCTGACTGGACAGGTCATAAATATCTATTATATCCTTATCTGTTAGGATAACTGCCCTTTCTAATATGTTTTCAAGTTCCCTGATGTTCCCCTTATAGTTGTATGATTTAAGAAGCTGAAGTGCCTCAGGTGAGACAAATTTTATGTTCTTATTTAGCGTTTCATTATATTTTTTTATAAAATGTTCAACTAACAATGGTATATCCTCTATACGCTCTCTAAGGCTTGGCATTTTAATGTTAATTACATTAAGCCTGTAATAAAGATCCTGACGAAAATTGCCTCGTTCTATTTCATCCAGTAATTTTCTATTGGTTGCAGCAATAATTCTAACATCTACCTTTATCGCCTCTTCACTGCCAATAGGGTATACCATCTTATCCTGAATTACTCTTAAGAGTTTAACCTGCGTATCTACATCCATCTCCCCTATTTCATCTAAAAGGAGAGTCCCACCATCGGCAAGTAGAAACTTTCCTTTCTTCGTCTTTACAGCCCCAGTAAAGGCTCCTTTTTCATATCCGAATAGCTCACTTTCTATAAGGTTTTTAGGTATAGCTCCACAGTTAACGGCCTCAAATCTTTCCTTTCTTCTTTCTCCATTATAATGAATTTCTCTAGCTACCAGCTCTTTTCCAGTTCCACTCTCACCGGTAATCAACACATTTACATCTACATTTTTAACCTTGCTAACTAGATTAAATACATCCTGCATAGATTTGGACGTTCCAATAATTTCATCAGTTCTTATAGTTGAAAGTTCATCCTGCATGATCTGAAGTCTAGAGCTTAAATTTTTGTACTCTAGGGCTTTATCAATTATTATTTTTAAGCCATCTAGACTTAAGGGTTTTAAAACATAGTCCCATGCCCCTAATCTCATGGCTCTAATAGATGAGTCTATACTGCTATATGCAGTCATCATAATAACTTGACATTCTGGAAGATTCTTTTTAATATATTTAAGTACTTCCAAGCCATCGATATCGCCAAATTTTAAATCTAATAATATAATATCAAAATAGTACTTAGAGACATATTTTTCTACTGTATGAAAATCATTAGCGACATAGGTCTTGTATTCATCTTCAAATGCAAATTGCAAGGAACTGCAAATGGCCTCTTCATCATCTATTATTAAGAGTTTATACATGCTGTATCTCCTTTATTCACCCGGGTTTAGTGTGTTATTTCTTGAGTGCCCTAGAGTTATTATGAATTTTGTGCCTATACCTAATCTTGAGTCTACTGAAATCTCTCCGTTATTTTTCTTAACCAGCTGCTGAGTTATTGCGAGGCCCAGGCCCACACCATCTAATTTCGTTGTATAATATGGTTCAAAGATCTTATCCTTTAAATCCGTATCAAATCCCTTTCCGTTATCCTCTACTATAAGATTTATATACTGACCATTCATCACAGAATATACTCTTACCCGTGGGTTGTTTACCTCTCTTACAGCATCTATAGCATTTAGAAGCAGATTCATAAGTATTTGCTTTATCTGATCCCTAGATGCTACTATCCTCAGATGTCTATCAATATTACAGCTCATTTCTACTTTATTCTTTTTAGCTTCCCTGTTTAGAAACCTCAAGGTTCCTTTAACAACATCTTGGAGATTTATTTCTTCCTTTTTGCCCTTTCTAGGTCTAGAATAATTTAACAGGTCATTTATAAATTTATCAAGTCTTTCAATTTCTCTTGGTACATCCTCAAGAAGCTTTTCTCTAAACCTTTCGTTATTAAGCTTTGCAGGGATCAACTGGACATATGTCTTTATGGCAGTTAGAGGATTCTTTATTTCGTGGGCCACAGTTGCGGCTAATCTTCCTAAGGTTTTAAGCTTGTCCTTTGCTATTAGGCTCTCTCTTAAAACCTTCTCTTCTGTTATATCCTTTATACTGATTACTGCTCCGAAATTATTGTTATCTATAGAAATTGGGCTTAGATTATACTGATATGTACTAAAATTATCTAAGCTGCTTACAACTTCTTTGTTCTTTATTTCCTTGCCTCTTTGCATTACTTCCCTTAAGTCACCTTTATCTATCATCTTACTAAAAACAGTATTGTCTACACAAATGGTATCTTTTTTACTATCTATTAGAACCTCAGCCTTATCATTCATGAGTAATATTTTTTTATGCTTATCAACCACTATTATATAGCTAAATATAGAATCTAATATCTTCTCCTTCAGTATATTTTCTCTCTTTAACTCAACGGTTCTCTCATCTACTTTTTTCTTTAACTCCCTATTCCATTTTACAGTGAATATTGTAATAAGGATTACTAATAGAAGCACAACAGCTAATGCTAGCAAAATATTTTTAAGTATCTTGCTGTCATCATAGAAATATTGACCAAACCATTTCTTATATATTTTGTCATAGGTACCATTACTAATTATTTTTTCAATACCATCATTAAATATCTTAATTACTTCTTCATTACCCTCTAGGGTTGCTACACAATAATTTTCCAAAAGTAGATTGTCGCCTACTGTCTTTACCTTATCTTCAAAACCCTTCTTTTGTATATGATAGACTCCAGTCAATTCATTTCCAACATAGGCATCTATTTCATTGTTTATTAACTTAATAAGCGCTACTTCTTGATTATCCACCTCAATAAGGTTTCTGATATCTCTGCTTGCTAATAAATATTTACTTATATCATTTTTTTGGATAGCAACTCTTTTATCTTGCAAATCATTTATCTCATGGATATATTTGTTATCATTCTTAACAAATATTGAGTGGGATGTTTGAATATAGGGATCCGAAAAATCATAATTCATATCTCTGGTTTTCGAATATTTCATCCCTTGTATCGCATCTATTTCTCCTTGATTCAGTTTATCCATAGCTTGATACCAAGTCATAGGTATTATCTCTATCTCAATACCCTCTTCAATGGAGATTGCCCTCATTATATCAACATTGAAGCCTTTATAAATACCCTTTTCGTCTATGTATTCAAATGGAGGAAGAGTATCATCTCCTGCAATCGTGATGGTTTTATATGTGCCTTCAACATCTATAGCTCTGGGATACAAATTATTAAACAATAAGATTATAAACACTAATATTAATATGGCATAGGATTTCTTCATAGTATCCTCCATGATACAAATAATGACCTTACTAATATAGGGAATTAAGTCCTACTATAGCCATGTTACCTTAAAACTTAAGATAGATTTTACTGAAATAATGAACGCTTCCATATTATTCCAATGAAATTTATTAATCTTTAAAATAGCATTACTATATAAACCCTATATTTATTATTTTAATAGATCCAAAGGCTCTCTAGTATATGGTCTTATTCCATATTTTTCATCATATTCCTTCAGTATCTTTTCCATGGCTTCCTTAGAATCCTTCATTTCATCTATTAGATCTATAGAAACGCCTTGGCTAAATGGACATGTTGATAAGCATACACCGCAGTCAGTACCTATTCTTCTCCACACAGCATAGCACTGTTCTTGATTTATTTTCCATCTCATGACACCATCTATAAGCTCCATATCGCCGTGGGATATGGCTTTCCCTGGACAAGTCTTTGGACATTTGTTACATACTTTACAAAACTCCTTGATTCCAAAGTCCTTTCTTTCATCGGGAATTAAAGGCATGTCGGTAGTAACTACACCGAGTCTAACTCTTTGTCCATATTCCTTTGTTATCAGTATTCCATTTCTTCCTATTTCTCCAATGCCGGCATCCTGGGCTGCTAAAGGAGCAACCACTAGGTAGTTTCCATCCATATGGTTGCGTGCATCGTATCCTAGTTCTCTAATGTAGTAACTAAGCCACATCCCTATTATTGCGGCATCTACATAGCCCTTTGTAACAGCGATTACTTCCTCACATTGTGGCGCTCTGTTTATCATTTCCTTATCCATTTCTACAGCAAAAACTATCCCATATTTCTGAAATTTATCTATCTTTTCACCATAGGTTTCTGGATTTCTACCCCTATGACTATAGAAATGATAGTCCTCCATTTTAGTTACACCTACAAGCTTTGCCCCTAGATACTTTGAGAGTTTTTTTATCTTCTTTGTTATTTCCTCGGCTTCTACCTCCACCCTATTCTCGTTAATTTCTCCCTCTACATACTTTTTTATATCACCTAAAAATCTAAATCCCGCATCAGCAAAGGATGAATGTAGGGGATGGAAGGTAGCAGTTCCTTCTCCACATATATTTGGAAGCGCCCTCAATTCATCGTCTGTCTCCTTCTTATCTGGATTTCTTTTATAGTAGTCATCATATTGCTTTGAATCCTTTTGATAGCTCATTCTAGCAAACATCGTATCTCTTTCATCTATTCTCTTCATAGTAACCATCCTTTATTAGGGTTATTTAATCTATAGATATATTATACCATTTTCAATTCTGCCATTCATGGAAAAAGTAATGTATATATAATACGATAAACATCTCACATTTCGGAGATTTGGCAGCCATTGCTTCTGAGGATGGTAAATCTGCGGAATGTAATAGATTTTTCGTAATTTATATAGGTGTAATAGAGTTCACTTACAAATGAAATCTTACGACTTTATTACAAGATATTTACATGTATGTTACTTTGCTGTACTTTTTATTATTTTGATTTATAATTATGTTGTTCCAGAATTTGTGATTGGAGGAATTATTGATGTTAAATATCAAGGAAGCCGGTAGATACGCAAATTTTTTGCAAAAAAATATTGATCTATTAAAGATTTTTTTTATTAATGATACTTTGATTTATAATACGAGAGAAGAGCATTTAAAAAGCAAGGTACTAAAGAATGAAAGTGATGAAATAAGATTGACTGAAGAAAAAAGTGATCTTGATATTAGTCTTGAGGATGCACTCTATTTAATTGACTCATTGATTAATAAAAAAATGGAACTTTCAATGGCTATAAATAATGCAAAGGCCAAAACCTTGGTTGATTGGATAGAAAATAATAAAAAGCTTCCATTAGATACAGCAATTGAATATAATAAAAACCTCCGCAGTTTTGCAATGTCTCCCCTGGAGGATCTTACACTAAATCGAAGCGAAGAATATGTAAAGGATGGACTTCGATATCTAATAAATAACGAAGGTAATCAAGGGCAATACCGCTATGAAATCAAGGTTATTAAAAAAATAAATTATGATAGAAATATAGTAAATAATTTGTATAAAAAGACTTTAAACAAAGCTGACCTTCTGTCTGAAGCTATAGATAAGGCAATGCTCACAAAGTCTGTAGATTTTGAAATGGAATATGACCTTCACGATTCCCTTGAAGATTTAGTAGAAAAGTTTAAAAGTAGTAAAACTGACAAAGTCGACTAAAATGGCTTTGTCAGTTCTAAGCTCTGAGTTGCTGGTTTATAATTTCCTATGTGTTATAAAAATTGATACTAAAACTGAAACTGGCTAGAATTTAATTTTTTAGAAGTGTGGATTGGTTCGGTAGCGGAACTATGGAGCTACACAATAAAAGCCTAGACCCGATTAAATTATGTTAATCACTAAAAAATCATGAGAATGATTTTTCATCGATCATTTGTAGCCAATACTCTCAACATTCACAATGCGTTATTCATAAATGTGTTAATCCGCCATCTCACAGCTTCACAACTACAGCAATTCACCAATAAAAATTAATTAAAAGTACTATTCTAAAATAATCCCGTTTTAAATTATTAGCTCTGGTTTTTTTCAGTTTTAGTATGAGTTTTTATCTTTAACCCGGATAATTCATGAAAAGTTTGAAAGGGTGTAAGTAGTTTTGAATTTTTCATGAATTATCTAGGTTTAATCTTTATATTTATATTTTTTATAAATTTTAGGAAGATACGATAGAAAGATAGGATTCATAAGCATAGGATGAGCACCTAAAACCTTTACTATCCTTTCATTTGGATATTCACTATCTACTTTACTATGCTTGTAACTTCTAAATCCCCCACCTTCTGCCATAGCTATACTGTTTTCTATCCACAGGCTGCCAAACCCCCATACCCTATTTGGGAATTCCATATTTCTATTTTTCCTCATAGCGCCTTTAGTAAGGTATGCTTTTACCTTTTCTCCATACATGTCTGGGTCATTTCCATTTATTATGCCCCATTCCATCAAGAGTGCTGCTGCTCCTGTTACATAGGCCGCCGATATACCTGTACCAACTAAACTGCCATTATCAATTTTATCAATGGGTTTAATTACATTTTTATACGGAGCAACCAATTCAGGCTTTATACTATTTTCCAGTTTTAGGTTTCCCTTCCCGGAAAATTCGCAAACACTGTCCGTTAGGGGATCATAGCTACCAACAGTAATTGCCTTAGAAGCTGTTCCCGGAACTTTTACCGTGCCATTTATCTCTGGCTTAAGAAATCTAGTTTCCACACCTACCACATCTGACATAGGCAACCAAATATCTAAGTTTCCATCTACTACGTTTTCACCGTAGATTCTAAGCTTCCATATTCCATCCTTAATAGTATCATTCTTTGGGAGAATTAAAATATAGCCCTGTTGGCTCTTATCATATTGATTCGGTTCATTGAAGCATACATAACATTCCAAATTATCCAAATCAATTTTATATAAGTCTTCATCTGTTCTCATCCTTCCCGTAGTGTATCCATAGGGCGATATGAGTTCAAAGTATAGTATGTCGTGGAAGCTCTTCCATATCTCTAATGTGATTACTCTCTCCTCTTTGCCTACTTCCAATTCTATTTCCTTTTCCTCGTCTTTTTCTATTTTCCCTCCGAAGTGATGTCCTGCATTGCCTTCATTTCCAGCAGCCACTACCATTGTTATTTTCCATTCATTCAAGATTTCATCTATAAAGCTTTCAAATAGAGAATTACCATCATGTGCTCCTTCATTCGTGCCGTAACTTCCATTTATTACAATGGGCTTCTTTAACTTCTTAGCCTTGTCTACTAGATATCTCATGGCTCTCATAAACTCAGTAGTCCTTGAAAAACCTTCTCCACCTCGTGAACCAAGTTTGACGGCTATAAGTTCTGTCTTTGGTGCCACCCCTGAATAATTTTCTCCATTTGATTTGCCATTTCCCGCTGCGATCTCCGCTATACATGTTCCATGTCCTAATGCATCTACATGATGTATTACTGATAGATCTTCTTCTCCATCTATGTTTTTTATAGCCTCATCAATTTCTTTCCTAGTCCATTCAGTACCCTTATTAAATCCCTTTGGAGGTTCCCCTTCCACAACTGATTGATCCCATATACTTATTATCCTCGTTGTTCCTTCTTCATTCATAAAATCTAGGCTGCTATAATCTATTCCAGAATCAATTATTCCAATCAGCACCCCATCTCCATGTAAATCATTTGAATAATTCCTTTGTAAGTTATCCAAACTATATCTTCTTACTGTATTTATTGAGTTAATTAATCTCCTAGGTTTTTCAATATATTCTATTTCTTTATACTGGGATAATAAATATATCTTTTCTTCCTCTATCGTCAATATTGCAAATCTCTCGCTAAGAATTTCTAAGCTTGCATCTAGGTCTTCTGCTATTTTTTTTATGTTTTTACCTGTATACTTTACTATTACCTCCCAAGTATCCGTTAGCGTCTCGAATCCAGTTTTAAGATATCCACTTCTCTGTTTTCTTTCTTCGGGGAGTTGCAAAGCTAAATCTAATGTCGTATCAATTTTTTGATTTATCTTCTTCATAAATCTTTTTTCCCCCTAAATAATAATAACTAATTTATAATATTCCTGTCATTTGAATTAAGTGTATAAAATAACTTAAGATAAAATAATTTTATTTATATGGAACATATTAATTGCTATTTCATATACTCTTAGTAACAAGAAGTTAATACTTCATTTATCCACTGAATAGAAATCCGGTAGCTCCCTGCAACAAAATTTTTACTTTAGAAAAAAAATATAATTAAACCCGGATTATTTATAGAAAGTTTGAAAAAGTGCAAGTAGTTTTGTTTCCAAGGTGTTTATCGATTTTGAAGGCATACTAGGCAGTACGTCAAGAAATTGATGAATGCCTTAGAGGCAAAAGGACACAGCAAGTTTTTAAATTTTCTATGAATAATCCGGGTTAAACGCTTAAGCTAAATGTATATAATAGTAAAATCACCCTTGATGTTGCTATAGCTACTTCCGATTCTATTCATTCTATATATAACTAAAAAATCCGCCTAATCGTATAACCATTTGATTAGGCGGATTTTTTTATATCACATATTAAAACAAGATACTGCTATTAGTCATCCTTATCTTCACTACTCTTGTTTTTCTTGTTATCCTGTTTTTGTTTCTCTTTTTTAATCCTTTTATCTTCTTGTTTGATCTTTGTATTATCCTTCTTACTATCTTTTTTCTTATTCTTATTATTCTCAATAGTCTTGTCATTCTTTTTCTTTTTATCCCTTTTCAAATTATCTTTGTCTTTGATTTTTTTCTTTCTCTTCTTTTCATACTCAGTCTTTTCTTTTAGATTTTTCTTTTTTTCGATTTTTTTATTCTTTATTTTTCTTAATTTACTTTTCTGTTTTTTAATATTCTCCTTACGAGATTTTTTCTTTTGATTTTTTTCTTTATTTTTCTTTCTCTTTTTCTGTTTTTCAGTTTTATCATCTTTTTTCTTAGTCTTAACTTTTTTAGAATTAGTTAGCTCCTTGTTCTCTTTAACTATATCACTAACCTTTTTCTCTTTTATATCATTAATTTTTACATCTGGATTATTCTTCGAAACAATTTCATAGACCTTATATTTTCCAACGGAAACTTGGTTTTCCCTTGCTTTTTCCAAGTCTTCCTTATCCGAAACTACGTATATAACGTCTATATTTTTCAGTTCTTTATCTTCTTCAACCTTCCTAAAAATCTTCTTTTCAATTACATCAGGGTCTTGGGGGTTGCCGTCCATTATCACATCTGAAACTAATACTATATTGTTTTTATTATTTAGATAATTCTTATTTAGGGCTTTTTTTATACTTAAAGTGATCGCATCCTCGATCTTCATTCCTATCATATTATCATCTATAAGTTCCTCGCCATCCTTATTTAATGATTTAATCTTCCTTACAATCTCTTTTTTATCTATTTGAAATTCTAGGCTTGGATTTATATCAAGGCTTACTATGGCATAGGCTGTAGAACTATCGATTAGATTAATACCAAATTGACCTATTATAATAGTCATCAACATGATAACCGCCGCCACAACACCTATAAATGGACGTACATACTTATTCTTTTCCTTAATAATGTCCTCTTCTATAAACATTATCTTTTTCCCAACGTTTATATCTCCCTTATTCTTTAGCTTTATATAGTTAGCATCATCGGTAAGAACTATTATGTAATCCTTTGCGGACTCCATTACCAAGCCATTATGCACCATGCTTCATTCCCCCCTCTACTTGACAGATATAATCTATCAATAAATCAAAATCACTATCAAGTATTAACACTGTAGCAATAATGAATTTTCTGTTTCCCTTTAAGACTTTCTTGCTTACACCTATTCTCTCCATAATTTTTTTGGCTGGTAAAACCTTTTTTCTAAACAAATCCTCTTTTATATCTTCATTTTCCACAATACCCTTTGCTATATTAATAGAATTTAGTCTAGTATCAATGTGTTTTGGTGATTCATTAACGAGTTCATTGAAAGTGATATTGAACTCCTTCAACAGAGTTTGCAGCCTATATATCTGATCCTTCATATCATATTTGTCTGTAAAATCATTCTCTCTTAGTATATCTCCCACATTGGCTTCTACTGTACTATCTCTATCTATTGATACTACATTTCTTAACCTCTTTGTTTTCCTATGAAAATCTATTATTTTATTTCTAATAACTATTTCGGCATATTTGATGAAATTCCCCTTTTCAAATTCATACTTATTAATGGCCTCGTTAAATGCTTCTAGGCCAATACTGAATTCATCATTATTTTCTATCTCAATATATCTATTTGTTACCTTCGTTATACTCTTTATTATAAAAGGTGTATATTCCTTAATAAGATTCTCTCTTTCTTCTTTATCTCCGCTCTTAATGTTTTTAAGTCTATCCTCGATATTTATTTTTTTCCGCTTAAATATTTTTAAAAATGGGCCCAATCTCTCACCACCTTTTACACCATAGATATACGTAACAAATCAATTTTTTAGGGGGCCTAAATCTCTATAAGTAAATTATAGTTTATTTTGCCCATACAAAAAACCACTGGATTTTTCCAGTGGTTGAAAATATTTGAAAATTTAATGACTATTAATTTCTATATCTCTACTTATTTCTATCTACCTCAATCCACTTAACCTCATCATCGTCATCTTCATCAACTACTATCTTGAGTTCATCTCCTACTACTAAATCTTCTATATCCCCTTCTTTATTTTTAAATATAACCTGTACATCTGAATCCACTTCAAACTTTACAACCTCTTTTGATGTAGTAATCGATAGCTTTTCATCATCAAATTCTATAAAAAGACCTTCATATACATCATAATCCAATTCTCTATATACCTTTATATATTCAACTTCTTCATCATCAAGTCTTACTTTAACTTCATCACCTTCTTTTACATCCTCGACTCTACCTTTTCCATCCTTAAACTCTACTTTTACATCATCTTCTATTTCAAAGGTCATCTCTATTTTATTTACCTTAATTGTTATCTCATCATCTTCTATTTCCTCTACTTCTCCTTTATACTCACTTTCCTTTAGATCTCTATCTACCTTTATATACTCTACCTCTTCATCATCACCTAATCTTACTTTAACTTCGTCTCCTTCTTCAATATCTTCTATACTACCTTCTCTATTTTTAAACTCCACTTCAACATCATTTTCTATATCAAAGGTCATTTCTATTTTATTTACTTTAATTGTTATTTCGTCATCCTCTATTTTCTTTACTTCCCCTTTATACTCACTTTCCTTTAGGTCTCTATCTACCTTTATATACTCTACCTCTTCATCATCGCCTAGTCTTACTTTAACTTCGTCTCCTTCTTCAATATCTTCTATACTACCTTCTCTATTCTTAAACTCCACTTCAACATCCTCTTCTATTTCAAAGGTCATCTCTATTCTATTTACTTTGATTGTTATTTCATCATCTTCTATTTCTTCTACTTCACCTTCATATGTCTCAAGGACAATTACCTCTTCATACTCCTTAATCTCAATAAATATTATTCTCTTTTTATCATTAAGCTGTATTTTTACTTTCATTCCTACTGAAAGCTTATCTGTAGAAACGTATTTTCCATCTTCATTATAAACAGGAGTATTCTCTAAAATTTCATAAGTTTTAATCTTCTTATCTATTTTTAAGGATAGTTCATCTCCTTTAATCTTAACTATCTCTGCAAACTCCTCATTCTCGTCGATATCACTATCCACCTTATCATCTAGTCTGGCAATCAGCACTGCCATTTCAGCCCTTGTCACAGCTCTACCAGGTCTAAACGTCTTATCTGGATAACCAGAAATAATACCCTTTTTATCTGCAAGGTATACATAACCTACTGAACCAAGAGGTACAGCCCCTGCATCAATAAATCTTAACTCTTTCTTCATGTACTCCTGTGCTTCATCTTTATATCCGAGGGCCCTTATTATGTACTTAGCTACTTCATGTCTCTGAGCCGGTGCCTTTAAATTCATCTCTATAAGATCAACTTCCTCTAGGATTCCTTTCTCTAGAGCTACTACAATGTATCCATAGGCCCATTCTTCAATTCTATTCTTGCTTTTTAACTTCTTAGTTCCTTTTCTGACCCTTTCTAAATTAACCTTAGCTAAGTCTTCATAGCCCATAACCCTTAATGCCATGATTATTGACTCAAGCTTAGTAACTGCTCTCTTTGGCGCAAAGTTTCCATTGCCATTTCCTTTTATAACACCCTTTATGGCCATTTTTTCTATGGCCTTTTCAGCCCAATCATAGCCATCAATATCATAAAACTGTTTCACAAATACTACTGACATATTACCTTTCTTCTTAGCTGTTTTTTTGTAAAAGTGTTTATAATCCTTACCCATGGCATGGGTATCCGTTATAGATACGGATGCAATTAATAATACTGCTACTATAAAACTTACTATTCTCTTCATTTTTGTCCTCCCTTATATTCTTCCTTGATGTCGGCTTACTAACGCGTTCTACATAGATTACGACTACTATTAGGATTTTTGGGGACCCTTTTGAAAATTTTATTAAGATAATCTAAAAAGCATTTCTAAGTTTTACTCTATGTATATAATAATTAAATTTCTTCACAAAAAATCACTGAATTTTTCCAGTGATTTAAAACCATGTTATTTCTATAGTCAATACATATATATAAGAATCATCTTCATAAATCTCTGTTAGTGCTATAGATTTCTGTCAACTTCAATTATTTCAACCTCATCCTCATCTCTCTCAGTAAAAACTTTAACTACATCTCCAACTATTAAATCCTCCAAATCCCCTTCTTTGTTTTTGAATTTAATCTTTATATCTGAATCAATTTCAAGTTTGATAACTTTTCGAGATACTATGATAGACATCTTTTTACCATCTATTTCTATAAAAAGCCCTTCATATTCATCATACAGTTCTCTGTCTACTTCAATATATATCACTTCATCATCTTCGTTTACTTTTATCTGGACCTCGTCCCATACTTCTATGTCTTCTGTATCACCCTCTACATCATCTTCAAATACTACTTCTGTTTTATTTGTTATATCAAATTTCTTATCTTTACTTCCTACATCTATTTTAATCCAATCATAATCGTTATCTATACCTTCTACTTCACCTTCATATTCCTTATATAATTCTCTATCCACTTCGATGTATACGACTTCATCATCTTCATTTACCTTTATTTGAACTTCGTCTCCTACTTCTATGTCTTCTATATCACCCTCTACATCATCTTCAAATACTATTTCTGTTTTATTTGTTATATCAAACTTCTTATCTTTACTTCCTACATCTATTTTAATCCAATCATAATCGTTATCTATATCTTCTACTTCACCTCCATACTCTTTAAGCTCATCTTCATAAATCTTACCATCTATTCTATCTACCATAACTGCCATTTCTGCTCTAGTTACTGTATTTAAGGGCCCGAATGTTTCATCTTCATATCCTTTTATTATTTCTTCTTTATTCGCAACATATATATATCCTACTGAACCCTGCGGTATAAATGATGCATCTTTAAAATCAAGTTCTGCATTCATATGGTCTTGTGCTTCCTCCTCATACCCCAAAGCTCTTACAATATATTTTGCTACCTCATGACGTTTAGCTGCTTCATTTAGCTTAAAGTATAATATATCAGCCTCATCCAATATTCCTTTTTCCTCTGCTAATGCAACATAACCATATGTCCATTCTTGTAGACGATCTTTAATTTCCACGGTTTTTTTACCTTGTTTAATCTTTACTTGATATTCTCTTGCTTCATCATCTTCGCCCATTACTCGCAGAGCCATAACTACTGCTTCCAATTTAGTTACCGCTCTTTTAGGGGCAAATGATCCTTCTCCAAGACCCTTTATAACCCCTTTTTTCACCATTTTTTCTATAGCTTCTTCAGCCCATACACAATCATCAACATCATTAAACTTCTTTGCAATGCCCGGTGGTAAGGGCCCTTTCTTTTTTAATCCCGGGGGTATTTTTTTCCCACTTCCATGCTTCCAAGAATCAGCAAATGCTGTTGGAAAACTTATCGTAATTACTAATGTCATTACTAACGCAAGGGATACAATCTTTTTCATCTTTTTTCCTCCTTTATTCAATCTCTTTCATAGTATGCAATAGTCTTTAAGTTTTTAGGGATCTCTTTAAGAAAATTTATTTTAATAATTTAAAAAAATTCCCTTTGTAAATAACTTGTAACTTAAAATTAATATCCAGTAGCAAAAATTAAAATTTATAATAATTTTTTAGCTTATGCTCTTTATATAGAAGTTCAAGCAAAACTATTAATTTATACACATCCAAAACTCTTAGAAGCACTGAGTATTTGGATATGTATAAATTAAGTTTTCCTATGTGAACTCTATATAGAGGTTCAAGGAAAACTATTAATTTATACACATCCAAAACTCTTAGAAGCACTGAGTATTTGGATATGTATAAATTAAGTTTTGCTATGTGAACTCTATATGAATGATTTGACAATAAATGAAGATACTAGTTTTATAGGGAGTGACTAAAAGACAATGAATGAAACTTTGACCAATAAACAGGTGGCCTTTATTCTTTTTGGCTTTATTGTAGGATATGGCGTTATGGGATTGCCAAAAAATGTTGCTGAAAATGCTGGTACTGGTGCATGGATCGCACTCATAATTAGTACACTTTTTGCCATTATGATTACATATATAATTCTTTATTTAGGATATGTCCACGAAAATAAAACTTTGTATGAATATAGTGAACTGTTAGTTGGTAAATTCTTAACAACAGTATTTATTATTATATACATAATTGAGTTCTTTATTTTTTTTACAATGATAACCCGAAGCAGCAGTGAAATAATCAGGCTTACCGTGTTAATTAAAACACCATCCTGGGCGCTATGTTCAACCATCTTATTAGTCGTTCTATATGCTGTAATTAAAAGGTTAAAGGTTATCGCAAGACTTTGCGAAGTGTACGGTATTATAATCATACTAATCTATATAATAATATTTTTTCTTATATCTACACAAGGGAGTTTACTAAATATAAGACCACTATTTGAAGTCAGCAGTATTTCAACATATTTAAAGGCATCATTGGTAACTACGCTTCCCTTCATGGGTATGGAGATACTAACGGTTATTCCCTTTAGCAGAAAAGAGAATAATAAGAGAGTCTTCAAATATGCAGCTTTAATGATACTATTCATAGGCTTTTTATACATTTTTGCAGTAGAATCCTGTATTTCTGTAATGGGAGTTGAAAGTATTATACATTTTAAAGATTCCCTATTAGCTACAGTAAGAAGGGTCGATATCCGTTGGCTGCAATTTCTCAGAAGACTCGATGGACTCATGTTAGTAGTATGGATAATGTCTATATACTGTACCATTGCAGTGTTAGGGTACGGTACAGTTTATCTTGTGAATAAACTTTTTAAGAAGGCTAATTTTAGTCTTCTCGCAGCTATAATATTCACTTTATCCTTCATAGTATCCCAATTACCCAATAGCTTTCAAGAGATAGAGCAAATATTAAATTATACAACCTATACAGGAATTCTAACTGCTGTTGTTATTCCAGGACTACTATTAATAGTGACGAAGGTGAAAAAATATGATAAAAAAGTTAAGTAAATTATTAATATTATCTACCTCACTTCTTCTGACGAGCTGTTGGGATTACAAAGACATCAACGAAAGATCTATCTCACTTTCCACTGGTATAGATTTTGTAAATGATAAGGTAGAATTTACAGGAGAAATAGCAAAACTCACATCCCCTGCTGGAGAGGATGACGAGAAGGCTCAAACAAAGAATGTTTACATTAATGTATCCTATGGAAAGGATTTTGAAGAGGCTAGGATATACTATGATGCAAAACTTCCATACCCTGTATTTTTAGGAGCAACGCAGGTTGCAATATTTGGTGAAACATTTGCAAAACAAGGCATAGAACCTTACTTAAACCGAATAAATAAACTTTACGATTATAGAAAAACTCTTCTTCTAGTAGTTAGCAATGTACCTCCTAGAGAGCTTTTTAACTTAAAGCAGCAAAAAGAACCCTCAGTAGGTTTATTAATAGAGGATCTCGTTAATAATTTGAGAGAAAAGAAGATGACTGTGTTCTCAAATTTTGGTCAAATACTCTCTGTCTTAGAGTTGGATGGGGTAGGTTATCTACTTCCCTATATAGGGCTGGAGGACAATAAAATAAGTTACTCAGGGCTTGCCGTCATGAAGGATTCAAAATTAGTGGGCGTCATTGATTATCAAGATACTGATGGACTGATATATGTTCTTGCTGAAAGGCCTGTCTTAACAGAAAGTCTTTTTGCTCCTGGAGATGAGGAAAATAAATTTTCCCTTAGAACAGCCGTAAGTAGAAGAAAGATTAAGACTGAATATAAGGATGGTAAGGTTGTATTCACCATAGATATGCTTGTAGAAGGAGAATTACGGTATCAATATTACTTAAGCAAAATAGATGATAGTGTGAAAAAGGAATTAGAAAAAATGGTGTCAAAAAAGCTGACAGATGATATTACTAGTATTTTTGAAAGATCACAAAAAGTATATAAATGCGATATCTTCCATTTTGCTAAGAATTTCAGGGCTGAACATCCAAAAATTTACAAGGAACTTGACTGGGAAGAAGCCTATACTACAGCCGAGCTAAACATTAATATTGAGACATCATTAATAAATCTAGGTTTAACCGATCCTAATGTTGAGAAAAAGTATTAGAGGGTGTTGTTATGGATAAATTTCAGAAATCAAATAAATTAATCGATAAGATTGATGAAATAAGAAAAAAGGGTTATGGAATAAATATAAGAAAGCTTACTGTATGTGATACCGATATCTATATATTGTTTATCCTGCATATTATAAACAGAGATAGGTTTTCAAGTGATATTGTAAAGCCAATTTTAAGATATAATGATGATGATCCTATAACTATAGATCGAATATCAACCTCTATTATTTATATGGATGATATCTCAATAGATAACGATGAAGATAATATTATTGACTACGTTTTAAATGGTAGATCCATCATCATAGTCTCCACTGAAGAAAAATATTTAGTGACAAATACTAAAAAAGTATCAAAACGGGAACCCGACTCTCCTGAGATTGAAAATACATTAAGGGGTCCCAAGGATGGATTTACTGAAAATTTCTACACTAACCTCTCTTTAATCAGATACAGAGTAAAAGATGTTAACCTAAAGATTGAAAAGCTAACAATCGGTAGAAGAACCAAAACCAATGTCGCAGTAATATATATTAAGGATGTTGCAAATCCTAAATTTGTAAATGATATAAAGAAAAAATTAGAGGATATTGATATCGATGGCATATTTGAATCGGGATACATTCAAAAATTTTTACTAAACAATACCTATGACCTTTTCCCCCAGGCCGGTATTGTTTCAAGATCTGACAAGGCAAGTGCATGTATTTTAGAGGGTAAGATATGCATAATTGTGGAGGGTAGCAACCTTGCATTATCTACTCCAAAAACCTTCGTTGAATTCTTCGATTCTGGCGATGATCATTACGATAGTATGTATTTGGCTATGTTCTCAAAGGTACTAAGAATGTTATCTTTTTCAATTACATTAACCCTATCGGCATTATATGTTGCCGCCGTTGCTTTTCATCCCGACATTTTACCCGAGGGATATATTCTAGCCTTAGCATCTTCAAGGGCTTCAGTTCCCTTTAACGCTCTAATTGAAGCACTTTTAATGGAGTGCATTGCTGAAATACTTAGGGAAGCAAGCATAAGACTTCCTAAGCAGATTGGCCCAGCAATTGGTATTGTTGGTACTATAGTTATTGGTCAGGCTGCCGTTGCTGCAGGGCTTGTCAGCCCCCTTATGGTTATAATTGTATCATTATCTACCATGTGTTCATTTGTAGCCCCAGACTATACTATAATGAATCCTATAAGAATATTAAAATTCTTATTGATTTTTGCTACGGGAGTATATGGTTTATTTGGATTTGTTATGGGTATGACGGTGATAGCAGTAAACGTACTTTCCCATAGCAGCCTCGGTGTACCCTATATGGCTCCCATTGCTCCATTAAATTTAAAAGATTTATTAAACTACTTCATGAGTGATGAAACTTTAAGTAAAGAAAGACCTCAACTTCTTAGAACTCAAGATAAAAAAAGACAGTAAAAAAGCGTCATGTGACGCTTTTTTTAAAATTAATATTCCACATCATATAAGAATAATCCCTTAGCAGGAGCAGTTGGACCTGCTAATTTTCTGTCCTTTTTATTTAGAATATCCAATACCGCTCCTGGCTTTAATCTCCCAAGTCCTACTTCTATCAAAGTACCAACTATAATTCTCATCATATTATGTAAAAAACCATTTCCACTGATCATTATCTCTACTACCTTGCCTTCTTTATTTATATCAATATCATATATTTTTCTTACTCTAGATTTTGTCTTGGATTTGGCCGTTGTAAAACTGGAAAAATCGTATTCTCCAATAATGTAACTAGCAGCCTTCTCCATAGCCTCTATATTCAATATTTCTTGAATATGGGTTACATGTTTTCTAGTAAAAGGGTCATGATATTGATGGTTTAATATCCTATATAAATATCTTTTACTCTTTGCAGAATGTCTTGAATGGAATCTATCCTCGGCCGTCTCCACTTTTTTCACTACAATGTCGTCTGGTAAATATCTATAGCAATAATCTAGAATTTCCTTGGTGCTAAGCTGTGAATTTGTCTTAAAGTTCGCTACCTGCATAAAGGCATGAACCCCTGCATCTGTTCTTCCGGAACCAAAAACCTCGACTTTTTCTCCTATCATTTTGCTAAGAACATCCTCTAGTTTGCCCTGCACGGTCATATCACTATCACCAAGTCTTTGCCATCCCTTGTATCGGCTCCCATCATACTGTACTATAAGTTTAATATTTTTCATAAGTAATCTCCTCCTTAAGCCCATTTTTTATATCAACTAATCTCAATTTTCTAAAAAGACTTTCCTGAAAGGCATAATCTCTTGAAGTTAGTTGCCAATTTTTTATAGGTTCTATTTTATAAGTTAACATTATATAACCCAGATTATTCATAGAAAATTAGAAAAGATACAGATAGCTTTGAATTTTCTATGAATAATCTGGGCTAAATTCTTGTAATACCTATTCAGTCTCTATCTTCACAAACCTAAAGGTATTTAAATATTCTCTATTATCTTCTATAGTCTCTATAAAGGAATCCACTATATCAGGATCAAACTGAGTTCCACTACAGTCCTTTAGTTCCCTTAAGGCATCATCAAAACTCATGCTTTGCTTATAGGGTCTATTGGATGTCATAGCATCAAAACTGTCGACTACGCTTAACATCCTGGCCAGGTAGGGGATTTCTTCTCCCTTTAATTTTTTAGGGTATCCTGTGCCATTATACCTCTCATGATGATGCAAAATCAATGGCATAACCCCTTGTAGTGATTGAACTGGCTCTATTATCTCTGCACCGTTTTCAGGATGCTTTTTCATCATACTCCATTCTTCATCTGATAGCTTCATTTTCTTATTTAGCACTTCTGTAGGAATCTGTATCTTTCCAATGTCATGTAGATAAGCTCCATACTTCAAGATTCTTCTATCTTCCTCACAAAGCTCTAACTTATCTGCAATTAATTGTGTATATATAACAATCCTCTCAGTGTGGGCATATGTATATCTGTCCTTGGCATTTATTACACTGATTAAGGTTTTTATAGAGCTTATCAGATCAATGTGCTCTTCTTCAATATTCTCCTTAAGCTCCTCCAATATGGAGTGATATGATTCCACTCTATTTTTATTAAAGAACTTTGCTCTATACAATGCATCATCAGCACTATTTATCAGTTCAGTTTTGTTCTTCGCCTTATCTGGATAGGTAGATACACCAACGGAAATAGTAAGGTTACTGTTAGGTAGATTTTCCTGACCGTCAAAATGCACATTCTCTATTACACTTCTAATTCCTTCACCAATAAAAATCGCATCTTTTTCAACAGTATCTGGAATGATTATTGCAAACTCTTCGCCACCATACCTTGCCGCTATATCAGTAGGCCTTATTTCTTCATTTATTATTTGTCCGATTTTCTCTAATACTATATCCCCTGACAAGTGGCCATAGAGATCATTATACTTTTTAAAATAATCTATATCTATGAATAAGAGTGAAACAGGCTCGCCTAAGTTTTCAGCCTCGTAAATCCGATTTTCAATTTCTTCCTGAAAATATCTATGATTAAACAACCCTGTTAACTCATCCTTGTTTGCTAAGTCAATTAATTGCTTTCTATAATTTTTTTCAGTGGCTACATAGTAACCTAGAAGCCACGCTGTCAATACAAATATACCTGCTAAAATAATGTCGGTTTGAAAATAGGTGTTTATAATCTCCACTGGTGCCACTAGTAAGTCCAAAACTAATACAATACCAGAACAAATGGATGAAATAACTAAACCATAGGTTCTTCCAAATTGGATAGTAGACGTTATAATAATGAATAAATATAGTATCTTATATTGACTCGTATAACCATCAGTCAAAACAATTAAAGTAGAAAAAAGTACTATAAAAAAAATTGATTCAAAAATATCTTTTATTTTAATACTAAAATTATAGCTTACCTTTTGGGAAGTGACACCCCAAACATGATAGATTAGAAATAAAATTATGCATACAATGCTTAATGTAATAGAACTAAATTGTGTATATAGATCTTCGGTACTTTTAATTCCTTTACTCCCCAAAAAAACAATTGCACAAAAAAATAGTGATATTAATTTAACGACCAAAACTATTTCTCTAACTTTTTTTCTTCTATCATTCTCAAAACTTAGCATTCTCAACACCTATCTTATTATATAGAACGCACTTATAAATCTAAATTGCGATTTCTATAGCAAGTTAATTTTGACGGTGGTGTTTCACAATGGCAAATTTCTATGTATTGGAAATTCACTCATTCTGAAACACCCCGAGGCTAAACTCATGAGATTCTTTTATGAGATAACCCTATTTTACTTTTCTTGAAGTGCTTTTGGTTCCTTCGGTTGATAGTTACCCCACCAACAAGCTGATGCTGAAGTGGCTGTAGCAAAAAAGGTTAACACTGACGCTCCAAAGGCAACTAAAAACATAAGCATTCTCTTTTTCATACTTACTCACCTCCCACTAATTAAAAAACAATTCTTTAACTCAGATTATTCATAGAGAGTTTGAAAATATTCAGGATTCTTTTGATTTCTAAGGTCTTTATTTAGTTCGAGAACATACTAGGACAGTACGTCGAAAATTTGATGAATGCCTTAGAAGCAAAAAAACTCAGTAAAGTTTTAAGTTTTCTATGAATACTCTGGATTCAACATATTATCTAATTTAGATATTATATAGCAACCTAGTGAAATCAGAGTTACATCCTGCCACAGCATACCTGTACATATGGATACTATAAACTTTAAATAAATATAACTCTTTTCTTTTGAGTAGCATATATACAAAATAATAATTATTATAAAGTAAAAATGAATCATTTTAAATGCTACTTTCCTCAGACGTTTCTTAGTTTCGTCCTTTACAATTGGCTTGTTTGGAGTATCTATTGGGCTATATTTATAAATTATATAATAAGTAAAAATCAAGGTTAGACAAGTATATATTATAACATGAATCGGACTTGTATAGATTAATATCTTGTCCAATATTAGTGCGGGCCCTACCGACATAATGACACCAATAACTGCACATCTGTTAGGAGAAGTAGCATGGGCTCCTCCTGAATATTTCCTAAGTAAAGCTCCAGCAAACGAGATTATAATTGCCTCCCAAAACACTCTAAATAATAGTCCAAATGCCATTACTAGGACTATTGACCATATAGTTTGTATCAAACTATAGGCTCCATAGGCAATAACCTCTGTTTTATCTTCATCTAGTTCTAATATCTTAGAAATTTTCAATGCAATATTATTTGATAAACTTTCTATCTTATACATTGTAATTTCCCTCTGTTTTTTTATAGAAGTAAAATATAATTATCAAAAATAGTACAAGGGACGGCAATCCCAATAACATTTTCAAAACAATATTTTCAACAACCTTTTCAACAGAAATATTTAATATATTTGAAACAAAAAATAAATTGGCAAAATCACAAATTGACAATATAATATATGCAATTAATCCAGACTTTATTGCCTTTAATATTTCAAGACCGTTAACATTGGTTGCTACCAAAATATAAAACATAATAAGTAATATAGTATGTACTCCAAAACTAATTGGCAGCATTCTTATAATATAAGGGTTTATTGCAAGTATCATTCCTGATATTATATATCTCTTTGCATTAATTTGAGTATTAGAGAATGCATAAATTGACAAAGCTAATATAAATCCCTCTGGAATTAGTCTTAAAAAAAGTTCTATTAAAGATAATTTCAACATCTATTCTCACACCTTCTAAAAATAGGAACATACATAGTCTTTATTCAAGATAATATTCGACAATTCAATACAAAATCCTTCCTCTTTTAGAAATCTTTGAATTTTGAATTGTAAATCCTAAAAAAACAGGAGCATATACTCCTGCAAAAATGAAATTTTGAATTTTCCTATTTTTCAGTTTTAGCCGTGAGTTTCATATAAAATGCTGCTATTGGAAGTTGAACAATATATCCTATGGCTATCAAGAAAACAGCTAAGCTCTCTCCAAATGAACTAAGGGATAGTCCTAGGGCTATTGTTAGGTTTCTCATGGTAGTTGCATAAACTAGTGCAGTCCTATCTTCATCATTTAGAATTTTATTTCCCACTAAATGCGATATAGTTACTATTAGTATATATAGTATAACTAATGGTATTATTGACATAAACACTAAGTCAAGTCTTCCAATAATTGTTTTACTCTTTAGCGCCATCGCTATAAAAACTATCATCAATACACCCAATGAGCTCACACCGCTGAAGTTCGGTTTAATCTTTTTATATTTCTCTATACCAAATCCTTTGATTATAAATCTTCTAGTTAAATCCCCTAGAATTAGAGGAACTATTACAACCTTTACTAGACTCTTCAATATTACTATTGTCTTTATAGTAACTATCTGACCTAAAAATAGGTTAAGATAAATTGGTATCATAAATATTGATAACAATAGATTTACAGAAATCATAACTAATGATAACTGCAAATTACCCTTTGCCAATCCAGTCCATGACGCTGTCATTCCACTCGTTGGTATTAATCCTATTAAAATCATGCCCACAAGTAGCATAGGCTCATTACTAAAAAACAATTTTCCTAAAATAAACGCTGCTATAGGAGCTATAATAAAGTTTATAATTATACTAAGCACTAATGGCTTTATATTGTTAAAGCTTTTGAAGACATCCGTAACCTTTAGATTTATCATCATAGGATAGATCATTAGAAATAATACTGCGGAAACATAATTTTTTAAATGGGATGGCTTAGAGAAATATCCATAAAGCAAACCTAGAGCTATGAATACCACAATTAAATATGATAGATTTTTCTTAATAAACTTTAGTAATTTTGATATCATATAATCCCTCTTTTCTTTACTATATAGAATGCATTTATAAATCTACATTTTGATTTTCTGAATGGCCAACGTTTCAAGGCAATTCTGGGAATCAAAATGTAAAAGATTTATTGCAATTTCTATACTTTATTATTATTTATTATTTTACTATTATTTATTATACCCCCTCAGGGTATAATAAAACATTTAATTTTATCTTTTACAAGCTTTCCGCTAAATAACCAAAAACTCAGGAGTATCGAACCCCTTGATTTCTCTCCGAGAAATGACCTCAATAAGAAAACTATCCCTTAATTGATATGCTAGGATAGTTTTCAACTCCTTTAATTATTTTCTATTTCTATCTGAAGCCCCTTAACATATTTTTTATTCATAAGCGTCTTTTTCTTTCTATTGTGCTTAATTTCAAAAACAATATCTAAATCGTAGTTCTCTGGATATAGATTTTTAGCCTCCATACTCTGTCCATCCCCTATATCTACTAATATATCGTTAAATAGTGGAACCTATGAATACTAATCAAGCCATAAGTCCTATGTATAATTAGTACTTAAGCTCCTTAAATTTTTTGTAGAAAAATAATATAATCTAATTAAGACATATATAGAAATATGATATATCGATTTTACTTGACTAAGCCCCCTCCTTTAAATTTTTATAGACCCAATTCTCCCATGTTTCATAAATTTCAAAAAGCCTAGCAGTGAATTCACTGCTAGGCTTTTTGGGACTCACAATACCTATATAAAATAATAAAAACTCAAGGGCTAATACCCTTGAGTTTATTATTAAGGTCATTTCTCCCAGAGAAATCTGACCAAAACGAAGGGGTTCGCGATTCCCCTAAGTTTTTATTTTAGTATTCCATTTCAGCCATACGCTTGTAAGTTGCTAATCTATCCTTTGCATCTTCTTGAGCTGTTTCGAATAAAGTAGCTGCAACTTCTGGGAATCCATTTTCAAGAGCAGTGTATCTTACTTCTCCTCTTAAGAACTCTTGGAAGTCACCCTTTGGCTCTTTTGAATCAAGTACAAATGGATTTTGTCCTTCAGCTTTTCTTCTTGGGTCAAATCTCCATAAGTGCCAGTATCCTGCATCAACAGCAAGCTTAGTTCTCTCTTGAGTTTTACCCATACCAGCTTTAATACCATGAGCTATACATGGAGCATAGCAGATGATTAGAGATGGTCCTTTGTAAGCTTCCGCTTCAGCCAAAGCTTTCATAAATTGGTTGTTATCTGCTCCCATACCAGTTTGTGCTATATATACATAACCGTATTGAGCAGTTATCATACCAAGATCTTTCTTCTTAACTCTCATACCAGCAGCAGCGAACTTAGCTGTAGCAGCCGTTGGAGTAGCCTTAGAAGCCTGACCACCTGTGTTTGAGTAAACTTCTGTATCGAATACAAGAACATTTACATCTTCTCCTGATGCAAGAACGTGATCTAATCCACCGTAGCCGATGTCATAAGCCCATCCGTCTCCACCAACAATCCAAACTGATTTCTTAACTAGGAAGTCTTTCTTTTCGATGATTTCATCTACTATTTCCTTAGCTTTTCCATCAAAGCTATTTCCTTCAATAACAGCAACTACCTTAGCTGAAGCCGCCTTAGAAGCTTCACCGTCAGTCATTGTTTCGATCCAACCCTTGAATGCTTCTTTTACATCAGCTGGAACTTCTAATTCTAGCGCTTCTTCCATTAATAATCCAATCTTTTCTCTAACCTTCTTAGAAGCTAATGCCATACCATAACCATATTCTGCATTGTCTTCGAATAATGAGTTAGCCCAAGCTGGACCTTGACCTTCTGCATTTTTACAGTAAGGAGTAGAAGGAGCACTACCACCCCAGATTGAAGAACAACCTGTAGCATTTGCAACGATCATTCTGTCACCATATAATTGTGTAACAGCCTTCATGTAAGGAGTCTCACCACAACCAGCACAAGCTCCAGAGAACTCGAATAAAGGCTGCGCAAATTGGCTTCCCTTTACAGTAGTCTTAGCCATAAGATCATCTTTATAAGTTACGTTATTAACTGCATACTCCCAGTTAGCAACTTCATTGTCTTGAGTTCCAAGAAGTTTCATTTCTAATGCTTTACCCTTTGGAGCTGGACAAATGTCAGCACAGTTTCCACAGCCTGTACAATCTAGCGGAGAAACTTGGATTCTATACTCAAGTCCGTCCATACCTTTACCTATAGCCTTCTTAGAAGTGAAAGTTTCAGGAGCATTTGCTCTTTCTTCTTCGTTAGCTAGGAATGGTCTTATAGCAGCATGAGGACATACATATGCACACTTGTTACATTGGATACAAGTATCTATTTGCCATTCTGGTACAGTTACTGCAATACCTCTCTTTTCGTATGCAGCCGAACCAGCTTCAAAAGTACCATCTTCTGATCCCTTGAATGTAGAAACTGGAAGATCGTCACCTTTTTGAGCATTTATTGGTCTTAGGATATCTTTAATGAAGCCAGGCTCATCGCTTGCAGCAGCAACTTCTGCAGCTACTTCGCCAGCCCAAGATGCAGGAACTTCTACTTTAACTAAAGCTTCTCTTCCTTTATCAACTGCTTCGTGGTTCATCTTAACGATGCTCTCACCCTTCTTACCATATGCCTTAACAATAGCATCTTTTAAGTAGTTCATCGCATTGTCAACAGGAATTACATCAGCTAGAGCAAAGAATGCCGATTGCATTACCATATTAATTCTATTTCCTAGTCCTATTTCAGTAGCTATATCATATGCATTGATGATGTAGAATTTAATCTCGTTATCAGCAATGTACTTTTTAATTTCACCAGGAAGTTTACCTTCTAATTCTTCTGCGCTCCATTGAGTATTAAGAACGAAGGTTCCACCTTTTTTAAGTCCCTTTAACAGTTCATATTTATCAACATAAGATTGGTTATGGCATGCTACATAATCAGCTTCGTCTACAAGATAAGTAGATCTGATTGGCTTGCTACCAAATCTTAAGTGAGATACTGTTACCCCACCTGACTTTTTAGAGTCATATGAGAAATAACCCTGTGCATAAAGATCAGTTTTGTCTCCAATAATCTTGATAGCACTCTTGTTTGCACCAACTGTTCCGTCTGAACCTAGTCCCCAGAACTTACATCTTACAGTTCCTTCTGGCTCAGTTACTATATGATCAGCTAACGCTAATGATGTATTAGTTACATCATCGTTAATACCTAATGTAAATCCGTTTTTAGGCTCGTCACTATTAAGTTCATCAAATAATCTCTTGATTTGAGAAGGAGTAGTGTCTTTTGATCCAAGACCATATCTACCACCAACAACTATAGGAGCGTTTTCCTTACCGTAGAATAATGTACGTACATCTTGGTATAAAGGCTCCCCTAATGAACCTGGCTCTTTAGTTCTATCAAGTACAGCAATCTTCTTAACTGCGCTTGGTAATACATCAAAGAAATAGTTAGGAGCGAAAGGTCTATAAAGACGAACTTTAATTAAACCTACTTTTTCTCCCTTTGCAGCTAGGTAGTCGATAGTTTCTTCAATAGTTTCAACTACAGAACCCATAGCAATAATTACACGCTCAGCATCCTCAGCACCATAGTAATCGAATGGCTTATATTCTCTACCAGTAATTTTACTGATTTCAGTCATGTAGTTTGCTACTACATCTGGTATTTCTTGATAGAATGAATTAGATGCTTCCTTAGCTTGGAAGAATATATCTGGGTTTTGAGCAGTACCTCTAGTTACTGGGTGCTCAGGATTTAAAGCATTGTTTCTAAATGCCTTTATAGCATCCCAATCAACTAATCTAGCATATTCAGCGTAGTCAATAACTTCGATTTTTTGAACCTCATGAGAAGTTCTAAATCCATCAAAGAAGTGTAGGAATGGAACTCTTGTCTTAATTGAAGCAAGATGTGCAACTCCACCTAAATCCATTACCTCTTGAACTGATCCAGATGCCATAAGTGCAAATCCAGTCTGTCTTGCTGCCATTACATCAGAATGATCTCCAAAGATTGAAAGTGCATGTGTAGCTACGGCTCTAGCACTAACATGGAATACGCCTGGTAACAATTCACCAGCGATTTTGTACATGTTAGGTATCATTAAAAGTAAACCTTGTGAAGCAGTATAAGTAGTAGTTAATGCTCCACCTTGAAGTGAACCATGTACAGCACCAGCTGCACCAGCCTCTGATTGCATTTCTGCTACTGCAACAGTTTGACCAAAAATATTCTTTGTTCCATGAGCTGCCCATTCATCAACAAATTCAGCCATATTTGATGATGGGGTGATTGGATAGATAGCCGCAACGTCAGTAAATGCATATGATACATATGCAGCAGCCGTATTACCATCCATAGTTTTCATAACTTTTTTAGCCATCATTTTGACCCCCTTATTATGTAAATCTTAATAGTATGCCACATTACAATTCTAAGTATAGTATACAATATACAATTAGTCAATGGCATGTTTTTAACAATCAATATGCAATTATGCAAAACTTAAAAATTTGTGATATTTCACTTTTAACCCCCCTCAAAAAGTCCATTTTGATATGAGTTTACTTGAATATTCTGAAGGTCAAAATGAAGGTGGAGTAATAGCAAATACTACTTTGCATGCTTCATCATATGGGTTTTCCCATTTATGTCTTACTTGGATAGGGATTTTTATACTGTCCCCAGTATTTAAAATAATACGCTCACTCTCTAAAAATATATCTACTTTTCCTTCAATTACACAGGCAACTTCCTCACCCTTATGTTCCATGAATTCAGATTCTCCATCTTTTTCTAATTGAAATACTGCAAATTCAATGGAGCCACTCAAATCCGGTGACAAAAGCTCGTATGCTATACCTTTACTCTCTGGAAATATGATTTTCTTTCTACTATTTGATCTTACTACAAGCTTTTTACTATCATGACCCGTCATAAAAAAAGCAAATAGTTGTATATCTAAAGCTTTAGATATATTTTTCAAGGTATTAATAGAGGGGTTTGCCAGACCTCTTTCAATCTGACTTAGTAAGGAAGGAGTTACCTTAGAAAGCTGAGCTAATTCACGAATACTCAAGTCCTTTGCTTTACGATATTCCATTATTTTTTTTCCTATATTTACATCTTCCATATATAATCTTCCTTTTAATTAGTTAATTTGTATTATTATATCATAGGTTAATATCTGTTTCGGGTTCATATTGCCCTATCAAATCATTAAATATCATTTAATTTTGTTAAATTTAATTTGACTTTATCCGCCCGAGTAATTAAACTGTATTTAACATAACTAAACTGTATTTAACATAACTAAACTGTATTTAATGTATTATTTCTTAATATCTATATTTTTATAATATAAGGTTAATACATACTATAAAATATCTTTAGAGAAGAGAGGGATATAATATGGAAAGTAAAATTATTGATGGTAATTCAATACAAGAATTAATAGAAACCTACCCCTTATTAGATGAAATAATTGCAACAGAAGAAGTATTTTGGACAAATCCTAAATACGGAAGATTTAAAGACTCTATAGGGAAAATATCTTTATCAGAACCTGATGTAGTAGATGCTGAAGCACGATTAAAACGATTTGCCCCCTATATTGCCAAGGTATTTCCTGAGACCCAAGAAACAAAGGGTATAATAGAATCCCCTGTTATAAAGATCCCTAATATGCAAAGTAAGCTAGCAGAAATATATGAGCAAGAAATGCAAGGTTCTTTGATGCTAAAATGTGATAGCCATCTTGCTATTTCAGGCTCAATCAAGGCACGTGGTGGTATATATGAGGTCCTAAAGCATGCGGAACATCTTGCAACTGAACATAATATGCTTTCTTTAGAAGATGATTATTCAATCTTAGAGCGTGATGAGTTCAAGGAGTTTTTTTCTGGGTACTCTATAGCAGTAGGATCAACGGGAAATCTTGGTCTTAGTATTGGTATAATGAGTGCAAAGCTTGGCTTTAAGGTATACGTTCATATGTCAGCCGATGCTAAGAAGTGGAAAAAGGATCTGCTTAGAAGTAAGGGCGTTGTTGTCGTTGAATATGAATCAGATTACAGCAAAGCAGTTGAAGAGGGAAGAAAACAGGCTGAATCAGATCCAAATATGTATTTTATCGATGACGAAAACTCTACAAATCTCTTCTTAGGATATGCCGTTGCTGCCTATAGATTAGAAAAGCAGTTGAAAGAAAAGGATATTATAGTCGATGGTGATCATCCATTGTTTGTTTACCTCCCATGTGGTGTCGGCGGTGGTCCTGGGGGGGTTGCCTTTGGATTAAAGCTCATATTTAAAGACAATGTACATTGTTTCTTTGCAGAACCCACCCATTCGCCCTGTATGCTTATTGGCATGATGACTGAGCTCCATGATAAGGTTTGTGTTCAGGATTTTGGTATTGACAATATTACAGCTGCCGACGGCTTAGCTGTAGGTCGTGCTTCCGGCTTTGTAGGTAAAACCTTGGAAAATCTTCTTAGCGGTTGTTATACCGTAGAGGATGATAATCTATATATGCTTTTAAGTCAGTTAGTAGATACGGAAAAGATTTATCTAGAGCCATCGGCCCTGGCAGGTGTTCCCGGTGCTGTTAAGTTGTTTAAAGATAGATTAGGACAAAGGTATCTTAAGGATTCTAATCTAGAGGAAAAGATGCAAAATGCAACCCATATTGCTTGGGCAACAGGTGGAAGTATGATTCCGAAGGATATTATGGAGAAATATTATAAGAAAGGTCTACAAATCAAATAAAATAGAAGCTACAGAGTTTTTTGATATACAGCTAAAGAGTTTTTCCCTTTAAGTTTGGAAAACATGACAAAGGGACAGACCCCCAGACACACTAAAAGGCGCGTATGCCAGATGGGGTCAGTCCCCTTGTCACATTTTCATCTATATATAATACGATAAACATCTTACATTACATAGGTTTGACAGCCAACGCTTTTGAGGATGATAAATCTTCGTAATGTAATAGATCTTTCGTAATTTATATATGGCGGCAATATGTACTTTTCAGTGGTTTTGATTCAATCTCTATATCACATTCTTTGGACTTACAATTTAAACCTTAAACTTCCTTCAATCTCTTCTCAAGCTCCTCACCCATAGCCTTTTCAAGATAGGGATCTATATTCCAAAACTTTTTAAATTCCTTGTACTGCTTTATAGGTGCTTCATTATATTTCCCTTTATTAAAGGCCCTTATAAGGATGTTTTTCGGTGTATGCTCCATATCTATAAACTCCAGCATCTGTACTGAATAGCCCATTATTTCAAGAATATTTCCCCTGATGCTGTCTGTAATAAGGCTCGAGAGCTTTTCTTTTATTATTCCATGTTTCTCCATAGGCTTCATTACAGGGTTGTGAATTTGGTTAAACAGCTCATGTTGACAGCAAGGAACTGTAAGGATTACATCGGCTTCCCATCTCACTGCTTTGACTAGGGCGTCATCGGTAGCTGTATCACATGCATGAAGAGAGACTACCATATCAGCCTTCTGAGTTTCTTCAAACCCCTTTATATCTCCATGTATGAATTTTAGTTTGTTATAGTCAAGCTCATTGGCTATTTTATTACAAAAGTCTATTACATCCTCTTTAAGATCAAGTCCTATTATATTAACATCCAAATCCATTTTATCCACAAGATAATAGTATAATGCAAAGGTAAGATAGGATTTTCCACAGCCAAAATCGACTATATTTATAGTACGCTCTTTATTTAGATAGGGCATACAGTCTGAAACCATCTCTAAAAATCTATTTAGCTGCTTGAATTTGTCATACTTCTGAGATAAAATCTTTCCATCCTTGTTCATTACATCAAGCTTAATTAGAAATTGGCAAGGTTCATTTTCTGGAAGTATATAATTTTTCCTTCGGTTATGACTTAGATCTACTTTTTCCTTGGTTGGAGACTTCTTAAGTATATTTGCTTTTCCCTTTTTACTTACTGATACCTGATAGTCTGCATCTATGGTATATATGTTTGCCTGTTTAAAATATGCTTTAATCAGATTATTTAACTCCGATACAGCTTCATAGGCATCAAAATTGTTATGGGTTACTTTCTTATCATAATGGTATGTAAATTGAAACATAAATTGATTTTTAATAACTACAGGTTTTACTGAAACTTTGTTAAAGGTCTTTTCGCTCTTTTTTCTAACATTACTTAATATTCCATGTATCAGCTTTTCTTCATTAACTATACTATCTATCAAACTCAATATATTATCCATGAACTCTCTCCTAAATAAGTATTTCTAAAGATATTTTTTCCTATATAGAATTCATTTAATCCTGATTTATAAATCTGCACAGAAATTTCCGTAAAATATCTTTTCAATTTAAAATTATAATATATATTTGAATAAGTTTAAAGACATAACGCTCTTCGTTGTTAGGTCAAATTTCTCTTGAAAAGATAATACACATAAAAATAGGCATTGTTCTTTAGAACTTTGCCTGATATCTTTGGAAAGCCTTTTTGACTAATCAGTCCAACATAGAATTTCCGCCCTATAGATCTATAATTTGAATGTACTTGACACACCGGCCTTTTAAATCTTTATCTTAAGCACTTACATCTTCCAAATTCGGGGGCAAAGTCTAGAGGTTTTTCTTCTTTTTTTCTATCGAGCTTACTTACGAAATTCAAAATATTTTCCATAACCAATCTATGTTTCTTCTCCTCTTCTGCAAGTCTCTTAAATATCATCCTTTCCTGTTCATCTTCGGCGCTGTGATAGTGCTCTTCATATAGCTTCATACTTTTATCTTCCATATTGAAAGCATGCTTGTAGGCTTCTATCGCGGGAGCTGTTAGGTCAATTCTTTTGTCTGAAGAAAGCATTTCAGCAAATATATTATTTGCATTTTTTAGAGTATCCGACTTGATGCTTTCTCCTTCAGCATCTTTCATCCCATTTATTATCCTATGATGATCATCTTCATCCTTTGCAAGCATCTCAAATATTTTTTTTAGTCCTTCATCCTGCGATCTATTCATCAGTTCTTCATAATACCTTTTTCCATCGAGTTCCATATTTATAGCAAATTCATAAATATCCACTACAAAACCTCCTAATAATCGTCTATTACTTTATTAATACCCATATATCATTAAAACTTAAACTTAAATTTTAATATTCTATGATAGTTGGTAAATTTTACATTGAAAATTATCTGTTGACAAATCCATACATTGCTTTATAATATAAATCATATTATTAAACCTAGATTAAAACAGAATATCTGAAACGCTTATCAAGAGTGGTGGAGGGACTGGCCCTATGAAACCCAGCAACCGGCATTTTTATGCATCGGTGCTAAATCCAGCGATATTTCGGTATCGAGAGATGAGACTAATTGTGGACTTATTACCTCTTTCGTTATCGAAGGAGGTTTTTTTAATTTAAATTGTTAGTGAGGTGAATCGATTGATTAGACTTAATAATCTAACCAAGGTGTATACAAAGAGTAAAAATGAAGTAATTGCTTTAAAAAATATAAACCTAGAAGTTAATAAAGGTTCTATTCATGGAATAATTGGCCTGAGTGGAGCAGGTAAATCATCCCTAATCAGATGCATGAATCGACTTGAAGAACCTACTTCAGGTGAAGTTTGGATTAATGGTGTAAATCTAACGACATTAAATAGCAAGGCGCTTAGAAGTGCAAGAAAGCGAATCGGTATGATTTTTCAAGGATTTAACCTTTTATTAAGTAAAACTGTTTTTGATAATATTGCTTTTCCATTAAGGTTGGCTAAAATATCTGAAGCTGAAATTAAAAAAAGAGTTATTTCTTTGCTTGAGCTAGTAGAACTTTCAGATAAGTCCAATGCTTATCCATCACAATTAAGCGGAGGACAGAAACAACGAGTAGGTATAGCCAGGGCCCTAGCTAGTGAACCAGATGTTTTACTATGTGATGAAGCTACCTCGGCCCTAGACCCTAAGACCACAAAGCAAATCCTGACTTTACTTAGGGATATAAATGCATCCTTAGGGATTACAATGGTTGTTGTTACCCATGAAATGGATGTAATTAAAGAAATATGTAACTATGTAACTATACTAGAAGGTGGAAAAGTTATTGAAGCAGGGAATACTGTGGATATCTTTTCAAAGCCTGGTAATGAGATCACGAAACATTTTGTAGAAAGTAATAATTACTTACCAAAGGAATTCATAAAGGGTATGACACTGAATCTAGCCTTCACAAAGGGAAGTGCAAAGGAACCTGTTATATCAAACCTGATAAGAGAATTTGATATCAATGTAAATATTTTATCAGGCCAAATAGAATATGTTCAAAATCAACCCTTGGGTAAGTTAACCATAGGTATTAATAATATGTCAGATAGTTTAGATGATATCATTTCATACCTTGAGTCCAATAATGTAAAAGTAGAGGTGATTACAAATGAATAGTATACTCGACCTTCTTATACCATCGCTTATTGAAACACTATATATGATAGGAATATCTGCATTTTTTACAATATTACTAGGTTTGCCCCTTGGTATAATCCTTGTAGTCACGGAAAAAAATCATGTTATGCCCTTTCCTGTATTGAATAAGGTGCTTTCTACAATAATCAATGTTATAAGGTCGCTACCTGCAATAATCCTAATAATTTTAATTGTTCCATTTACTCGGTTTATAGTCGGTACTTCTATCGGAACCACAGCAGCCATTGTTCCATTGGTTGTAGCAGCTACACCATTCTTTGCTAGAGTAGTTGAAACTTCTTTAAGAGAAGTTGATTGGGGAATAGTAGAGGCTTCAATTGCAATGGGTGCATCACCTTTTCAGATTATTATAAAGGTTTTATTACCAGAGGCAATGTCATCCCTTGTCCTTGGTGTTACAATAACGCTTATAAATATTTTAGGTTATTCTGCTATAGCAGGAATAGTAGGAGGAGGTGGACTAGGAGATTTAGCAATTAGATATGGCTATCATCGTTTTAAGACAAATGTCTTAATAGCTGCAGTAATTGTACTCATTGCGATAGTTCAAATTACTCAGTTTTCAGGGAATTTTTTAGCGAAAATATTTAAAAAAAGTTAGCAACATCTTTTAGTCAGGTTTCTATTCAAGAAATGACTATAGGTATTTAAGTAAAGACTTTGATTTATAAACCCTATATATAAAAAAGGAGGAAATTTTAATGAAAAAAAATATCTTATTAATTACTATCGGCTTACTAATTCTTTCTCTTACATTAGTAGGTTGTACTACTAATACAAAGGCTAACAACGAATCTAAGGATGACAAAATAGTTATAAAGGTAGGTGCAACACCAGTACCCCATTCCGAAATTCTAAATTTAATCAAGCCAAAGCTTGAAGAAGAGGGTATTACCCTTGAAATAATTGAGTTTACTGATTATGTAAAGCCCAATCTTGCTCTAGATGCAAAGGAGATAAATGCAAACTTCTTTCAACATACTCCTTATATGGAATCATTTGCTAGAGAACACAATATAAATTTAACTAGTGCTGCTAAAATTCATCTTGAGCCCCTTGGGCTATACTCAAAGAAAATAAGCTCAGTAGATGAATTAAAAGATGGAGCAGTAATTTCGATTCCAAACGATCCTACTAATGAAGGTAGAGCTTTAATCCTTCTTGAGGCTAAGGGATTTATTAAGCTTAAAGAAGGTGCGGGCCTAGAGGCTACAGATAATGATATAATAGAAAATCCTAAGAATTTAGTATTTGAACCTATAGACGCAGCTCAACTGCCTAGAACTCTAGACGATGTTGATGCTGCTGTAATCAACACAAATTATGCTCTTGAGGCTAGTCTTAACCCTTCAAAGGACGCACTAATAATCGAAGGAAGTGAGTCTCCATATGCCAATATACTTACTATTCGATCTGATGACAAGGAAAATGAAAATATAAAGAAATTAGTTGAAGCTTTGCAATCCGATGAGGTTAAAAATTTCATTGAAGAACAATATAAAGGAGCCGTAGTTCCTGCTTTTTAATAAATCTTGGCCTAGATAAAAAA
>JMSU01000041.1_pt1 | contig 86730 bp, 85 predicted proteins | sample 179011 | NCBI WGS metagenome assembly JMSU01 (sample SAMN02769580, study PRJNA246767) | bioreactor metagenome | isolation source: Culture-1 Bioreactor ArsB derived from microbial biomass from the upper 2 cm... | place: Germany: Bremen | collected day 87 after inoculation
ATAAAAAAAGCCTACTAGATTTGCTATCCAATAGACTTTTGTCGACAATCTGAGATGGCAAAAGCTTGCCATCTTTTTTAAACCCGGATTATTCATAAAAAGTTTGAAAGAGTGTAAGTACTTTTGAATTTTTTATGAGTAATCTGGGTTAAGTTTATGTAATAAAACAATTATATTCCTCATAGTAAATATTAGACCCAGATTATTCATGGAAAGTTTGAAATTTCAATGAATAATCTGGGTCACAATAGAGTACAAGGAGGAATTAATTGTGAGACAAGTAAAAATATTTAGTAGCAGGTCCTTGAGACTTGAAGACGATATAAATGAATGGCTAAAAGAAAACAAAAGTTATAACATAGTTGATATAAAGATGTTTAGAACAGATGCCTTTTTCTATGCATTAGTTATTTATGAAATCATGCCTAAATCGGATTAATTTTGAAAAGGAGTTTTGTATAAAGATGTTTAATATAGAAAAAAGAGAAGGGGGCGGACCTCATAAAAGCAACTCTTGAGTTCAGCCCCTGGGGTGTATCAGAAATTCGTCATTCTGATACACCTCTTTTCTTAATGAAGAAAGAAATTACTTGTCAATCAGTTGTCTTTCGCCCTTTTCAACTAAGTTTTTAGTGATGCGGCCGGTATGAGAGGATGCTAAGTAGCCACTAGTATTATCATTTATACCTAGCTCTTTAGCCATCTCAGCTTTAAATTGATCTAGTGCCGCTCTTGCTTCAGGAACAACTAAATTTCTTCTTGACAATAAAATCAACTCCTTGTGAGGTTTATGGGTACATATATAGTATGTTCAAAAATATATAAATCATAAGGTATAATAAACATAAGAGGGGGTAATGAATAATGGAGCTAATTTTAATGAATGGTAAAATTGTAACAATGGATTCTGAAGAAAGGATTACCCGGGCTATTGGGATAAAGGAAGGTAAAATTGCTGTGATAGGAAATGATGATGAAGTATTGAGTAAAAAAAATCCCTGTACAATAATCATTGACCTTAACAATAAATTAGTACTCCCGGGATTTATAGATAGTCACATACATATGTTGAACTATGGGTATACTTCTATGCAGCTTACATTGGGAGACTGTGAGTCCATTAATGACTTGGTTGAAGCCAGTAAAAAATACATTTTAAATAATGACATCAATAGCGGAAAGTGGCTTTTAGGAAGGGGATGGAACCAAGATTATTTTATGGAAAAAAGGTTTCCGATTAGAGATGATTTAGATAAAATATCGTTAGAACATCCAATTTGCTTAACAAGGTCTTGTGGACATATGGCGGTAGCAAATAGTATTGCAGTAGGTATCGCAAAGAGTAATTTAGATAAAAACATCAATAAGGAAAATATAGATTGGGATCTAGGCATATTTAAAGAGGATGCTATAAATATATTGTATGAAGCTGTTACGATGCCAACAATAGAAGAAATAAAGAATATGATAGAATCCGCAGCTAATGATTTATTGAAAAGTGGCATAACATCTGTTCAAAGTGATGACCTTACAGCAATGCCAGATAGGGATTTTAAAAAGATTATCAGAGCATACGAAGAATTGATAAAAGAAGAAAGATTGCCTATAAGGGTCTATGAGCAATGCCTGCTTCCTGATAAGAGTGTTCTAAATGAATTTTTAAGCTTAGGATACAGAACAGGCTTAGGTGGTGAAAAGTTTAAGATTGGCCCTTTAAAGCTTTTGGTTGATGGGTCTTTAGGAGCCAGAACAGCGCTGTTATTTGATGGCTACAATGATGATCCATCCACCAATGGAGTGTTTTTATATTCCCAGGATGAATTAAATGAATTAGTGTTAAACGCCCATAAAAACAATATGCAAGTAGCAATCCATGCTATTGGAGATAAAGCAATATATATGGTTTTGGATAGCATTAAAGATGCAAAGAGTCAATTTACAAGGAAAGAGCCAAGGCATGGTATTATACATTGCCAAATTACTGATGAGAGAATACTTGATAGACTTAAAAATGAAGACGTGATGGCTTATATACAACCAATATTTTTAGATTATGATCTACATATTGTCGAGGATAGAGTTGGGAAAGAAAAAGCAAAGAAGACCTATAATTGGAAATCTATGGTTGACAAAGAGATACAAGTATCAGGAGGCTCTGATGCCCCAGTGGTAGGATTTAATGTACCTGAAAATATTTATTCTGCAGTAACAAGGAAGGATTTAAAAGGATATCCACAGGATGGATGGCTGCCTGAACAAAATTTAACTGTAGAAGAAGCAGTTCGAGTATTTACAACTAATGGAGCCTATGCATCCTTTGAAGAAAATATTAAAGGAAGCTTAGAAATAGGAAAATTAGCGGATATGGTGGTGCTATCGGAGGATATCTTTATAATAGATAAAGAGAGTATTAAGAATGTGAATGTAGCTATGACGATTTTTGATGGAAGAATTGTATACGAAGCTTAATATTTGCTATTTCAAGTAAAGCCATGCTATATGCGTATATTAATTGATTATGGGTATATTGATACAAAGGATAAAAATCAATATAATATTATATGGGATTCGAATATGATCCGAAAAATTGAAGATTTATAGACAGGATGGTAAGAAAAGATGTGTAATGGTTTGATTAATCGAATAATTCCTTTTAGCTCTGTAGATGGGCCGGGAAATAGAACAGTAATTTTTTTACAGGGATGTAATTACAATTGTCTATACTGTCATAATCCAGAGACTATAAACCAATGTAATGGATGCGGTAGATGTGTAGAAGCCTGTCCATATGGAGCCCTTTTGATTAGAGATAAAGAGGTCAAATGGGATAGTCTTGCATGCAAACAATGTGATAAATGCCTAGAGGTTTGTGATAATACTAGCTCGCCAAAGACTGTTAAAATGACAGTTGAGGAAGTTATGAAAGAAATTTTACAATTTAAACCATTTATTTCAGGCATAACTGTATCCGGCGGAGAATGTACATTACAAAGCGAATTTGTTACAAATCTATTTAAAAAAGCGAAAAAGGCGGGATTGACAACCTTTCTTGATACAAACGGATCAGTACCATTGTATGAAATGAATGATCTAATAGAATCTATGGATATGGCTATGGTGGATCTTAAGTCATATGATTCGGAAGAACATAAGACACTTACCGGTAGGGATAATAAGAGTGTCCTAAAAAACATAGAATATCTTTCAAGTATAAATAAACTTTATGAGGTAAGAACTGTAATAGTCCCAGAGCTTTTAAATAATTTTTACAATGTTGATATGATAAGTAAACTAATAGGGCCACTAGATCCATCAATAAGGTATAAGCTAATAAAATATAGAGATAAAGGCGTACGCTTAAAACTGATTGATAGTTATACTCCAGACGAAGAAATGATGGATGAGTTAGTACGCATAGCGACTAAAAATGGTTGTAGAAATATAATTAAAGTATAAAAAAAGGAGTCATTTTTATAAGAATTTATCAAGAGATGGTATGTGGTCCTTAACTAAGAGTAGCAATTAAGATTGGAATGAGCACAATTTGTTTATAATAAAGAATATGATCTATAGACAATTTACTATTCTATGGAGGTTAATATGAACGTAAAAATTATTAACAATCCTTCTTCTGGAAGAACAACATTACAAAAGTGTCTCGAAACAATTGTAGGAAGATTAGTTTTACAAGGCACTTTTAAATGTGTAGATAAATTTGATACTAAAGGCAAAAATGATGCCCTAAATGAAGTAATGAAAATTAAAGAGGATCAGTATGATTTAATCATTGCTGTAGGTGGCGATGGAACCCTGAATGAAGTAGTAAATGGGATCGTTAAATCTGGAATAACTACTCCAGTAACTGTCCTACCTGCGGGTACCGTAAATGATTTTGCCAACTATTTAAGCATTCCAAATGATATTGACGGTATTTGTGATATGTTTAGAGATGGAAAGGTAGTGAATATTGACGTTTGTAAGGCCAATGACAGGTATTTGATAAATGTTGCTGCGGCTGGATTATTGGCAGATGTTCCTCTAAAGGCTTCGGTAGCTTCTAAAACTGCTTTAGGTAAGTTTGCTTATTACACTGAAGTTATTAAAGAAATACCTAAACAGCTCTTAAAATCTATCAAATACAGATTTGAATATGATAACGAATCCTTTGAAGAAGATGTATTACTATTTGCAATACTCAATTCGTCATCGGCAGGGGGTTTTAAGAAGTTGGCACCCCATGCAGGATTGAATGATGGAAAATTTGATGTATGTATATTCAAGAAATCAGATATATTTGATACAGCATCAATTTTTTTGAAAATATTAAGAGGTGAACATATAAATAATAGCAGTGTAAGATATTTTCAAACCGATAAGCTTTCGGTTCATTGTCTAGAAGGATGTGATGTCCATATGGACATCGATGGTGAAGATGGTGGTCCTTTACCAGTAGAATTTGAAATGTTACCCTCTAGGCTTAAATTCTTTATACCAAATAATAAATCACATAAAAAATTTATGAGTATATTGTCGTGATTACAATAAAAACTCAGAGGCATCAAACCTCTTCGTTTTGGGCAGATTTGTCTACTAGAAATGACCTCAATAAAAGTGAGGGACTTAATTGTCCTTCATTTTTTTGTGAAATATTAAATAGTAGTTGTAGTTAGCCTGCCATTCATCTTTCTTTTGCTGATGCATAATTTTGCTTTTTAAATATGCTAATAACTCATATTTTATTAAGAATTTAATATAATTAAATTATAGACTAGCTACAGAAAGCTGAAACATTTGATAAGTATAATTTTCATCAAGTTAAAAATTTTACTTAATATTAACATAGCCTTAACAAAATGATTACATATATAAGTTAAATTATTATTAGAGTTTTATATGTTGGAAAAATCTTCTTAGACAGGTAAAAAGAAAAAACTAAAGGTTTTCATGAATGGAACTTAGATATTTATAAAAATAAGTTTAGTTGTAATCAAACTATATATAATACGATAAAGAGCTCGCATTGTGGAGATTTGACAACCAATGTTTCTGAGGATGGCAAATCTTCGGAATGTAATAGATTTTTCGTAACTTATATATCGCTTTTCTTTTAATAAAATAGTTGTAGTGTGCTTTAATGTAATAGGGTATGGGGTGAGTTTTTTCAACAGGTGAATAATTATAGTGTTTCTAGCAGTTGCAGAATTCTGCAACTGACTATAAATAAACTTAAGGGGGTAAAAGAATGTTTAAGAGAAATTCATTTACTAAGATTGTTGCAGTACTTATGTTAATTGGACTAGTTGTATTCAATGGTGTGGTAGGGTTTGCTATTGAAGAGAGTCCTAAAGCTTCTATAGCGGAAAAGGCACCAAAGTATGTATTTTATTTCATCGGAGATGGGATGGGAGCCGCGCAGAGACAAATAGCTGAGTACTACAAGCAAGAAGTAACGGGAGACAAAAGCGCAAAACTATTAATGAATTCTTTTCCAACAGCAGGTATTAATACTACATATTCTTCAGATTCTTTAATTACTGATTCGGCAGCAGCAGGTACAGCTTTAGCTACGGGTAATAAAACAAATAGTGGTGTGATATCCAAGCTTCCAGATGGAACTAATGTAAAAACTTTAGTGGAAGCTGCTGAAGAAAAAGGAATACCTACAGGCATAATAACTACTACTAGACTGACCCATGCTACACCAGCAGTATTTGCATCCCATAATGAAAATAGAAACAATGAAAATGAAATAGCAGTAGACTTTTTAGATAGTGGTGTTGAGTTTTTTGCAGGTGGTGGAAATAGGCATTTTGTACCTCAAAACTGGAAGTGGGGGAAATCAAAAAGAAAGGATGATAGAAATCTTTTAAGGGAATTTGCCTCAATGGGCTACAAGGTATTTGAAAGTGCAGATGAAGCCGATGAATTTAGACAATATAATCCAACAGGTAAAGATAAGGTTATTGCAACACTTGCATACTCTCATCTACCATATGAGATTGATAGAAAACAAACTAATAAAAGTCCAAGTCTGGCTGAAATTACTGAAAAGGGAATAGACGTATTGACAAAGTATGATAATGGATTTTTCTTAATGGTTGAAGGCGGAAGAATTGACCATGCCTGTCATGCTAATGATGCTGCGGGAGCAATCAATGATGCTATAGCATTTGATGAAGCTCTTGGTAAAGCATATGAGTTTTATAAAAAGCATCCAAATGAAACATTGATTGTAGTTGTAGGCGACCATGAAACCGGTGGTATGGGATTAGGATTTGCTAAAAATTATTTCATGAAATTAGACGAGTTAACAGATATTAAGGCATCTGTTGAGGATGTATTAACTAAGAAATATGATGGTGATAGAGATGCCTACTTTAAATATATTGCAGGAGATTTTGGTTTAGATGATTTAACTGAAAAGGAAAAAGCTGAAATTGTTAAAGCAATGGATATAGCCGATAGTAAAGTAGAATATGATGTTGCAGTGTATGGACCATCATCCTATGGACCAGTAGCAGTTGCAACTACACATATTATTTCTGAAAGAGCAAATCTTGAATGGACTACCTTTGCGCACTCTGCTACGTCTATTCCTATGTCAGCGGTAGGTGTTGGAGCAGAAAACTTTGGAGGATATAAGGATAATACAGAGATTGCTAAGGCAATGGCAAATTTATTGGGCTTTGAATTAACGAAGTAAACTATAAATATCTAGAAAAAGCCGAGATATAATCTCGGCTTTTTTGTAACTATGGGGTGAAGTCTATGAAAAAAGCTATGCCGATTTTATATGTAATTAGTATGATTATGCTAATAATTGGCTTACTGGCTTATGAAAATCCAGAAGAAAAAGCTTTAGATAATCAATCGGAGGTTAAGGGGATAGTATTAGAAACGGATGAATCGGAAGTTATTCAATCGGGAATATCTAAAATAGGCTATCAGTCCTTAATAGTGAAAATCACCGAAGGCGAGTTTAAGGGGCAGAAAGTAGAAGCGATAAATCAACTGGTTGGAAAATTAGATTTTGATAACTTTTATGTGCCAAAGGATAAAATTATAATTGCAATTTTACATGAAGAGGGTGAAGTAAAAGCTGCGAAGGCAATAGACATTTACAGGCAAGGGTGGCAGCTGGTACTTTTCGGAGTTTTTGTTATATCTCTTATTATTTACGCAGGATTTATAGGACTTAGAGCACTGTTTTCCTTTATAGCGAGTCTATTTATTATATGGAAGCTTTTGATTCCTGGGCTGTTATCAGGAAAAGAGCCATTAATGTTAACAGCGTTAGTATTGACTCTATTATCTGGAATAATTATTTTTTCGGTCGCGGGATTTACTAAAAAGGGGTTGTCGGCATTTGTGGGGACCATGTGTGGATTGCTAGTAACTATCGGGATAACAGTATTTTTTGGAAGGAGACTGAGCCTCTACGGGATGACATCACCCTTTGCTGAGGCACTGATATTTAGTGGACATCTCGATTTAAATATGAAGCATATATTTTATGCTGCTATAATCATTGGTGCTTCTGGAGCAGCCATGGATATAGCTATGGATGTAGCGGCTTCTATGGAAGAAATAAAGTTGAAAAAACCTGATATAGGATGTAGGGAATTAATAGCATCGGGATTTAATGTTGGTAAGGCCGTAATAGGTACGATGACAACAACCTTATTGTTGGCATACTCAGGTGGATATTTGACACTCCTCATGCTGTTTATGACTAAGAACTCTAGTTTTGGAAGGATCATTAATCTTAAGATTGTAAGTGCTGAAATAATGAGAACAGTTGTTGGGAGTATAGGACTAGTTTTAGTTGCACCTCTGACTGCATTGTTTGCAGGTTGGATATATTCAGCAGAATTTATTGGTGGTTTTAGAAGTGAAAAAATAGATCAAGGTAACAATGAAAAATTAGAGACTGAAATAGTAATTGAAAAATAGAGGTTTGTCATTGTCCTTAGGAATTTAAAGAGTGACTTTTCGCATATTCCATTATATTCATTTACTGTAACATATTAAAAAAAGGGTTTGTAATAAATAAAAAAGAAGAGTATAAAATCACTAAAAAATTTAAGGAGTGGAATCTGTGAAAAAAATTATTAGAAAAACTTTTTTAGCCTTGCTTATATTTAGCCTGCTAACATCGATTTCTATAAATAAAACATCATTAGCTAAGGAAAGAACAGCTTACGGAAAAACCTCTATTTCTAAGAATGTAAGAGTTAAATTTGATGGACACTTTCTAAACTTTGATGTATCTCCAATGATAGTCAATGATAGAACCTTAGTACCATTTAGAGTGATTTTAGAAGCTCTTGGAGCTGAAGTTGATTGGGATGGAGAGACTAGAATGGTTTCGGCAAGGAAAGATAATCTAAACATAAAAATTAAGATTGATAGTACAGAGGCTTTTGTTAATAATAAAAAGATTGATTTGGATGTTCCTGCCATGATTGTTAATGGAAGGACATTGATGCCAGTTAGATTTATATCTGAAGAACTAGGATGTACTGTGGATTGGGATGGAGATATGAGGATAGTTACAATTTTCACTTCGAATGCTTCTGATAATAAAGATTCACACAAAGAATTTGCATTCCAAGGTATTGCTATAGGGGATTTAGAAAAGAAGGTAATAAATATTTTAGGACAGCCTGTACGTAAGGATTTGAGCAAGTATGGATTTAGATGGTATATTTATAATGGCGACTACAGCAATTATATTCAAGTTGGTATAAGTAATAATAGGGTGGTAGGGATATATACTAATGCCTCCAAGTGGGCATCTAAAAAAGGAATAAAAACTAGTACTTCGCAAGGAATTGTTCACAATATTTATGGGGAGCCTTTGACAGGAATTACAAAGGGGAATACCATATACAAACTAGACAGTTCGGAATCGGATACATATTTAATTGAGGATTGCTATACAACTATATTCTATGACATGCATAAGGAAAAAACGATAACAGCCGTGCTTCTTATTGATAAAGAAGTAGAAGAAAGCCTTAACGGCTATTTTGGAGAGGGTAACGATGAACTAAAAAAGAGCTATGAGAGACAGGTTTTCGATCTTGCTAATGCCATCAGAGCCAGATTTAATAAAGATTACTTTGAATGGGATGACAAGATATCAGACGTTGCTAGAAATCATAGTGAGGATATGGGAAGACAGAGTTATTTTTCCCATATGAATCTCGAAGGGAAGTCACCTTTTGAAAGAATGGGAAAAAATAATATTCGGTTTGTTAAGGCGGCAGAGAATATTGCGGCTGGACAGCCTAGCGCAATATTTGCCCATGAGGGTTGGATGAATTCAGCTGGACATAGAAAGAACATATTAGGAGATTGTGAAAAATTAGGTGTAGGGGTTTATCTAGGAGGAGGCTATAATGTATATTATACTCAAAACTTCTATACACCTATGAAATAAATAATTCGAGATGAGAGAATAATGACAGAGTACAATTGATTTGTATTCTGTTTATTTTTTTTGTCTATCGTTATTTCATGAAATTGCATAAATAAGTATGACATTACTTTGGAAATTATAAATGAATATAGGTCATTATGTTTTTATAACGATGGAGAATAGAATTGGCTGGGAAAATTGAAATAGTGAGTAGTAAATACATTAAAAAAATATTAAAAGTATTTTAAGAAAAATCATTGAAAATAATTATCATTTATATTATAATGGATACAAATAGTATAATGTATTCTGTATACAATACACCAACTGTATATTTTTAGAATGTTAAAGAAAAATAAGGGTTAATTCAAAAAAGTAATTTCACCAGACAAAAATACTTAAACACTCGAACTTTTACTTATATAAGAAAGGATGTGTTAGTTATGAAGGAATGGAAAGAGTTTAAAAGTGGCAAATGGATGAAAGAAATAGATGTTCGTGACTTTATTCAACACAATTATACACCATATGAAGGAAATGATGAGTTTTTAGCTTTAGCAACGGAAAGAACTAAAACATTATGGAGTGAAGTTCTTGAGCTTATGAAGGAAGAAAGGGACAATGGAATCTTAGGAGTAGAGACAAAGAAGGTTTCTAAGATAACTTCCCATGGTCCAGGATATATTGATAAAGAATTAGAGCAGATTGTAGGCTTACAGACAGACAAACCACTTAAAAGAGGTATTATACCCTTTGGAGGACTTAGAGTTGTTAAAAAGGCTCTTGATGCCTATGATTATGAATTAGATAAGCAGACGGAAGAGATATTTTCAGATTATAGGAAAACTCATAACGAAGGTGTTTTTGATACGTATACCGATGATATGAAGAAAGCAAGAAAATCAGGAGTAATAACAGGACTTCCGGATGCATATGGACGTGGACGAATTATAGGAGACTATAGAAGGGTCGCACTATATGGAATCGATAGATTGATTGAAGAAAAGAAAAATGAAAAGAAACAACTAGAAATGGAATATATGGAGTCTAGAGTCGTAAGACTTAGAGAAGAGATTGCTGAACAAATCAAGGCATTACATGAATTAAAGGAAATGGCTGAGGGTTATGGATTAGATATTTCTCGTCCAGCTGCAAATGGAAAAGAAGCAGTACAATGGACATATTTTGGATACCTTGGCGCAATAAAAGAGCAGGACGGAGCAGCGATGTCCCTAGGTCGTGTTTCAAGCTTTTTAGATATATACTTTGAAAGAGACATTAAAAATGGTGTATTGACAGAAGTAGAAGCTCAGGAGATAGTTGATCATTTTGTAATGAAGCTTCGTATGGTTCGTTTTCTAAGAACACCAGACTATAATCAATTATTCTCAGGAGATCCAACATGGGTGACAGAGGTAATTGGAGGTGTGGGAGTAGATGGTAGAACGCTTGTTACTAGAACGAGCTATAGGATACTACATACCCTATATAATCTTGGACCAGCTCCTGAACCTAACTTAACTGTGTTGTGGTCGATAAAGCTTCCTGAAAATTTTAAAAGATATTGCTCCAAAGTATCGATAGATACTAGCTCAATACAGTATGAAAATGACGATTTAATGAGAGAAAGCTTCGGAGATGACTATGGGATTGCCTGCTGTGTATCTGCCATGAAGATTGGGAAACAGATGCAATTTTTCGGTGCAAGGGCAAACTTAGCTAAAGCCATGTTATATGCGATAAATGGAGGCAAGGACGAAAAGTCAGGTCAACAGATTGGTCCTGAATACGCTCCAATCACTTCAGATTACTTAGACTACGACGAAGTAATGAGAAAGTTCGATCAAGTAATGGATTGGCTGACACAGCTTTATATTAATACCCTCAATATCATTCACTTTATGCATGATAAATACAACTATGAGAGATTACAAATGGCATTGCATGACAAAGATGTCTTAAGAACTTCAGCATGCGGCATAGCAGGGCTTTCTGTGGTTGCAGATTCACTATCGGCAATAAAGCATGCTAAGGTAAGAGTAGTAAGAAATGAAGAAGGTTTAGCAGTAGATTATGAAGTGGAAGGTAACTATCCTGCCTTTGGAAATAATGATGACAGAGTGGATGATATAGCTACGGATATTGTAAAAATCTTTATGAATAAGCTGCGTAAACATAAAACCTATAGAAGCTCAGTACCTACTTTATCTATCCTAACAATAACATCAAATGTTGTGTATGGTAAAAAAACTGGAAGTACACCTGATGGAAGAAAAGGTGGAGAACCCTTTGCTCCAGGAGCAAATCCTATGCATGGAAGAGATGAAAAGGGAGCAGTAGCATCTATGGCTTCCGTTGCAAAACTACCATATGAGCATTGTGAAGATGGTATTTCATATACCTTTTCAATTGTACCAAATGCTTTGGGTAAAAACGAGGAAGATAGGGTTGGAAATTTAGCAGGTATACTGGATGGATATTTCCATGGCTCTGGACACCACATAAATGTTAATGTTCTAAACAAAGAAACATTGATGGATGCAATGGAACATCCTGAGGAATACCCACAGCTTACGATTCGTGTATCAGGATATGCGGTAAACTTTACTAAATTAACAAGGGAACAGCAGCTAGACGTTATTAAGAGAACCTTCCATGAACGTTTTTAGAAGTGAAATTTTATAAACTATTCCAAATAAAAGTTGGTGTTTGATATGGATATCTTAGGAAAGATTCATTCCGTTGAAACCTGCGGCACCCTAGATGGACCTGGAATTCGATATGTGATTTTTTTTCAAGGATGCCCTCTAAGATGCCAATACTGCCATAATCCAGACACATGGAAAATTGACGAAGGAAAAAAAGTAACTGTTGATGATTTACTGGAGGATATATTTAAGTATAAATCCTTTATGCAATTTTCAGGTGGAGGGATTACAGCCAGTGGTGGTGAGGCCTTAATACAGCATAGGTTTCTTGAGGAACTATTTAGAAAATGTAAGGAAGATGGTATTCATACAGCACTGGATACCTCAGGTTGTATTAATCTATCAGCTGTCAAAAAAGTCATTGAATATACTGATTTAGTACTCCTTGATATAAAATCCTTCAGAGCTCAAAGTTATAAAGAACTAACGGGAGCATCGATTACACCAACGCTGGAATTTGCGAAATATCTTTCAGAGATTGATAAGCCAATGTGGGTAAGATATGTATTGGCTCCAGGCTTAACCGATGATCTTAATGAGATAGCAGAATTGGCGGACTTTCTAGCGGAACTTAAAATATTGAAAAAGTAGAAATACTTCCATTTCACAAGATGGGAGAGTACAAATGGGAAGAGCTAGGCTATGAATATAAATTAAAGGAAACAGAGTCACCTGATGAGAATCTGATAAAAGTAGTGAAGGAAGTATTTGAAAAGCACCAATTAAAAGTTGTTTAGGGTGTGCGTCATGATAATAAGTTTATGAAACTCCTAGGGTCTGGACTCATGACATTGCCTTATGAGACAGTCCCTGATAAATTTAACCCGAATTATTCATGAGAAGTTTGAAAGAGTGCAAGTAATTTCGAAATTTTCATGAATAATCTGGGTTTAATAGTAACTTTTATATTAATTTAGTATATAATATATATGCTTACATAAATATCACATAGAAGAAAGGACGATAATATGAAAAAGAATCCAGTGGTTACAATAACAATGGAGAGTGGGAGTCAAATAAAGATAGAATTATATCCAGATGTTGCTCCAAACACTGTAAAGAATTTCATTTCACTTGTAAAGAAGGGATATTACAATGGACTAATATTCCACAGAGTAATTAAGGGCTTTATGCTTCAAGGTGGATGCCCCGAAGGAACAGGAACAGGTGGACCAGGATATTCAATAAAGGGTGAATTTTCAGGAAATGGATTTGAAAATGACTTAGTACATACAGCAGGTGTAATTTCTATGGCAAGGGCAATGAATCCAAATTCTGCTGGATCTCAATTCTTTATCATGCATAAGAACTCACCTCATTTAGATGGACAGTATGCGGCTTTTGGTAAAGTAATTGAAGGAATTGAAGAGGTAAACAAGATTGCAGAGGTTGATACAAATCATATGGATAGACCATTAGACGAGCAAAGACTGAAGGAAGTAGCTGTAGAATTATTTGGAGAAGAGTACAAAGAACCAGAAAAAATATAAGTGAAAATAAAGTAAATGCATAAGAATAACCCATTTTTAATAAATGGGTTATTCTTATGCATTTATTAAGTAGGATGTCTTAGATAACGCAGGAAAACAGAAAAAATTTTAATAAACTATTGCATAAAAATAAATACTAATGTATAATATTGCATTATGAAAGATAATAAACACTAAAGGGAGGACAACAATATGTTTGGAAATGGAATTAGAAAAATCTTAACTGTTTTAATAGTATTATCATTAATACTTGGATTAGCAGGATGTTCAAAAGAAGTAAAGACAGAAACAACAAATACAGAGGCAAAAGCGACTGACACTGAATCAGAAAAGACAGAAATAACGAAACTAGATAAAATTAAAAAGACTGGAAAAATTGTATTAGGTACTGCGGCAGATTATCCACCCTATGAATTCCATAAAGAAATCGATGGAAAAGATACGATTGTAGGATTTGATATTGCAATTGCGAAGGCAGTTGCTGATGACCTCGGTGTTGAACTGGAAATAAAGGATATGAAATTTGATGGATTGTTAGCTGCTTTAGTTGCCGATAAAATTGACTTCATTGTTGCAGGAATGGTACCAACTGAAGAACGAGCACAGAGTGTTGATTTTACAAATAAGTATTATCAAGCAGAACAAAGTGTTTTAATAAGGGCTGAAGATGCAGAGAAGTTTAAAGTTAAAGAAGACTTTAAAGGAGTCGTAGTAGGTGCACAGAAGGCAACTATCCAAGAAAAGATTGCAAATAGTATTGATGGTGTAAAGGTAAAGGGAATAAGCAAAATCACTGACCTTGTACTAGAGCTAGACAATAATAAGATTGATGCTATTATACTTGTTAATCCAGTTGCAACAGCCTATGCTAAAAGTAATCCTAAGCTTTATGTACCTGAGATATCATTTGGAAAAGAAGAAGGAGTTGCAGCAGCAATAAATAAAGGTAATGAAGATCTAGTTAATGCAATTAATGAAACATTAGATAAATTAATGGCAGAAGGTAAAATTGATCAATTCATTTCAGTGGCAACTAAGTTAGCGGAGGAAGAATAAACATTTTGTTTTAAAAAGGGAGTGTCTCAGAATGACGAATTTCGGCATTATTTGAAATGTTCACCGACTTGGAACGTACGTTAGTATTAGCCAAACCGCCTGAATTTCAAAGCCTTGAACTTCATTCATTCTGAAACACCCCGGGGCTGAACTCATGAGATGCCTTTATGAGTCAGCCCCTTTTAAAACTTTCCGAATAAACATAAGACATCGATGCATAAACATACAAAACGGCAAATAACATTCATTTGTAGAAATAGAAAAGATGAAGATCTTGAAAGAGACATGAATTGCTAGGAGGTAGTAGCATTGGACTTAGTTTTTTTATCTAAATACTATAAGTTTTTTATTAGTGGAACAGGAATAACTCTATTTATCTCATTCTTTGGTGTGATTTTTGGTGTAATGTTAGGAGTTTTATTATCTTTAATGAAAATGTCAAAGAAATCTATTTTGAAGATACCTGCGGTAGCATATATTGAGATTGTTAGAGGAACACCACTATTGGTACAGTTATTTATAATTTACATTGGATTACCTAAAGTTACTGGCATACCATTTCCCGATCTGTCTCTGGCTATAATTGCAGTAGCATTTAACAGTGCAGCCTATGTAGCAGAAATAATACGTGCGGGGATTCAATCTATTGATAAAGGGCAGATGGAAGCAGCAAGATCTTTGGGTATGACCCACGGCATGGCCATGAGATTTATCATTATTCCTCAGGCATTTAAAAACATTTTGCCTGCCTTAGGAAATGAATTTATAGTTCTTGTAAAGGAATCAGCTATTGTTTCTGTTATTGGTATACATGATTTGATGTACAATGCTGATACCGTAAGAGGGATATCCTTTAAACCCTTCGCGCCACTTATTATTGTAGCAATTATATATTTTGTTATTACATTTACTCTATCTAAACTAGTTAGTATGCTCGAAGGGAGGTTGCGTGCTGGTGATTCAAGTATTTAATTTGGATAAAAAGTTTGGTGAATTACATGTTTTAAAAAACATTAATGAACATATAAAAATGGGAGAAGTTGTGGTGATTATCGGTCCAAGTGGATCAGGTAAAAGCACATTTCTGAGATGTTTAAATCTACTTGAGCATCCTTCAAATGGAGAAATTATTTTTGAAGACATCTCAATAACCGATAAGAGAAACGATATTAACAAGCTGCGTGAAAAGATGGGGATGGTATTTCAGCAATTTAATCTATTCCCACATAAAACCGTATTAGAAAATATCACTCTAGCGCCTGTATATGTGAAAAACATGAAAAAGCAAGCGGCAAACAAGATAGCTTTTAGCTTGTTAAAGAGAATTGGACTAGAAGATAAAGCCGAAAGCTACCCAGCTCAGCTTTCAGGCGGACAAAAGCAAAGAATAGCCATTGCTAGAGCATTAGCTATGTCTCCAGATGTGATGCTTTTTGATGAGCCAACCTCAGCCCTTGACCCTGAAATGGTTGGAGAAGTACTGGAGGTTATGAAAGAACTGGCAGAAGAAGGTATGACGATGGTGGTCGTCACCCATGAGATGGGATTTGCTAAGGAGGTAGCTACAAGAGTACTATTTGTGGACGATGGAAAAATCGTAGAACAAGGTACTCCAAAAGAGATCTTCGATAATCCTAAGAACACAAGAACTAAGGATTTTTTAGCCAAAGTGTTATAACAAGACTGTTATTTTTATTAGTAAATCCAGGTTTAACCTGGATTTTTTAATAAAAATACGTCGAAGATGCTTTTTCTAAAGTGTATTACTACATCCTAAAACACTTTTGATTTTATGCTTTACCATTTCGGCTATTGCACTTCTTCCCTTGCCTAAGTATTTTCTAGGATCAAATACATCTGGATTCTCAACTAAGTATTTTCTTATAGCAGCTGTCATGGCAAGTCTACGGTCAGTATCAATTCTAAATATTTCTTTAGAAGTAATTAAAGACATAGATTCCCCTCCTAAATTAAATGATATAATACTATTCAGGTGTATTATATAATATGTATAGAAATAATACTACATATACATGAATATAAGATATTCGGGAGGTAAATACATTGCAAAAGATGAGGTTAGATAGAATACTTGGCAATATGGGTTATGGAAGTAGAAAAGATTTAAAGAAATATGTCAAATATGGACTTGTGAAAGTAAATGATGAAGTTGTGAAAAAAAGTTCTATACATGTCGATCCATATGAAAGCATAATCGAAGTTAATGGGGAGAGAGTAGAATATAAAGAAAATGTATATATAATGATGAATAAACCTGTAGATGTAATATCTGCTACATACGATAGGAATCATAGTACGGTAATCGATTTATTGGAAGAAAAATATTTGCCGTTTGAGCCATTTCCTATGGGAAGGCTCGATATAGATACTGAGGGTCTACTTATTTTAACTAACGATGGTAAGCTATCACATGAAATACTATCACCGAAGAAACATATACCAAAGACATATTATGCTCATATCGAAGCGGAGGTAAATGATGCAGATATAGAAGCTTTTAAAAAAGGAATTGTCCTTGACGATGGTTATAAAACATTAGCATCTGACTTGGTAATTATAGAAAGTGGAGATGTGTCAGAAATTCAACTTACAATTTATGAAGGTAAATTTCACCAGGTTAAAAGAATGTTTCAGTCACGGGATAAAAAAGTGATATATTTAAAAAGAATGTCAATGGGAGACTTAAAACTAGATGAAAAGCTAGAACTAGGAGAATATAGAGAGCTGACTGACGAAGAATTAGACATTTTGAAAGGGAGTAAGTCTAACCATAAAAATGATTAAGAGATATGAATTAAAAGTCCAATTTCGGAATTGTGTGAAATTGGACTTTTAGAATCAATATAATTTGTTTTTTGAAAATTATATACTTGAGGAAATTGCATAATTTTAACTTGGCACAATTGCATATGCGAATATCATCCTTAATTTAAGCATTTAAAATAGAGCATATTTTGGTGGTATAGCTCTAGGGCTTTTAAGACTATATATAGTAGCAAGCTTTTTAGGATGGTAATTATGCAATTTGCTCACTTAACTAACACCAGTTATAATAGATATTATTTGATCTACAGAACTATCTGTTTTTATAGTAAAGTTTCCAAAACGAAGCTTTGGAACAAGACCCTTTTCTTCTACTCTATCAAGGAACTCATCCTTACTTGCTATCAATCCTTTTTCCAATAATATTGTCGCAATGCCGCTACCTGTACTACCCTTTGGTATTTCAACCTTTATACTTTTTGATTCTACCTCAGTTACTTCGACATTATTATCGGGTTTCGCAGGGGGTTCAGTAACATTCTCTTGATTCTCATTTTCTTGTGAAATATTATTATCAACATTCACTGCATTTTTTTCAGTAACCTCTGGTTTTTCAGTCTGAACTACTGCTTGTACATCTTTTTTGTCATCGAAGATAGCTATACTCATTGCTCCTGAGAGCTTCCATGTTATGACTAAAGCCATAAGTAAAATAATAGTTAGACTAAGCAAGGTATCACTGAAATCATAAAAAAATCCTTTAGCTTTTCTAGCACCAAAAATCCTCCCCCTAAACTACAATCTACAATTTTTACTAAGGAATGTGAAAAAATTACAATATACTTTCAATTCCACTAAGTTAAGGATATCATAAAAACTAGTGAATTTTCAATAGAGCAATTAATACATTTTTTTCAAAGAATTTGTAGAAGGTATAAAGAAAAATTCATAGAATAATTTTATATATATATAAATTAATAGTTTTACTTGAATCTCTATAATGGTAAAATTTATTGTAAGTCATTTTTTTGAGAGAAAAACCTGCGATGTAAACGGGAAAATGGAAAGGACTAATCTTTGTAAAAGGCTTTGTTATTGACTGTGAAGGTATTTATTCTCAGTATGTAGTAATTTTGGGAGGAAAAATTATGGAGGATTTCAAGCTGCTAAAAAACCATGATATAAATATAGTAATGAATTATCTAGAGAGAAATCATATTGAGAGTACTTTTATTATAGGAAATATAGAAAAATATGGTTTGGAAAATAATAAGCTTCAAAAGAGAAATGGAGATTATTATGGATATTTTAATGATGGTGATTTAAGAGGTGTATTTTCTTTTACAAATATGGGGAGTTTCATTTGTCACTATGAAGATGATAGAATACTGAATAAGATTATATTGCTTAAAGCTGTAAAAAAATATAAGCCCAAACATATATTTGGGGTGAAGAAAATGATTGAACCCCTATGGAAAAAGCTTGAAAGAACATTCGAATGGTATTCCTACGATGATTGTAATTATATGATACTGGATAATGAAAAATTTCAAGATTTTACTGTTGATAAAGAAATTGTTAAGGCAAATGATGTTGATTTTTTTAAGACCGTTGATTTTCTTATAGAGGTTGAAAAGGCATTCAATAGAAAACCTAAAACTGTAAATGAACTCAAAAACTCCGTATATGAAAGAATAGGAGAGGAAGAATATTTATATCTACTAGACAAAGATATGGTCGTGGCTCAAGCTGTGATTAAAACTACAACCTCTAGAATTAATCAGATAGAAGGAGTGTATACATTACCAGAATACAGAGGAAATGGATATGCAAAAGCTATTGTTTCAAAACTGAGTAAAAATATCATAGACAAAAGTAAAGTTCCTGCACTGATTGTTTCTAAAACAAACGGGCCTGCCAAGAATGCTTATGAAAAAATAGGATTTAAATATTATGCTGATTATATAATGGCTGAAATTAAGGTTACTTAAAATCCCTATATAGAATATAAAGAAAAGAAAGTGGTGAACTATTTGCGAGAAATAATAGTAGGAGAAAATGAAGAAAAACAAAGACTTGATAGATTTCTATTGAAATACCTCAATAATTCATCAAGGACAAACATTTACAAATTATTAAGAAAGAAAGCCATTAAGATAAATGGTAGGAAGATGAAGGAAAACTATTTTTTACAAAAAGATGATATAATTCAAATATTTTTATCAGATGAGTCATTTGATAAGTTAATTAAAGATGATAAACAAGAATTTATTAAGAATGTCAATTTAGATATAGTATATGAAGATGATGAAATACTTATTGTTAATAAACCTAAGGGGCTTTTAACTCATCCAGATAAGAATGAATATAAAAAGACATTATCAACAAGGGTTCAATCCTATTTGAAAGATTTTCAGAGTCGTACATTCAAGCCAGCATCAGTTAATAGATTGGATCAGAATACTAGCGGTTTAGTAATATTTTGTAAGACATATGAAGCACTGAAGAACTACAATGAAATGATGAGAAAAAGAGAAATAAAGAAATATTATATGTGTATAGTTCATGGAAAAGTTAGTAAAGAAGGAGAAATAAAGGGTTACCTTACAAAGGATTCCCAAAAAAATATTGTGGAAATCAGTGAAAAGAATTATAATAAAAAAGGTCGGTTTATACACACCAAATATAAACCATTAGAATATTATGATGATGTTACTCTCCTAGAAGTAGAAATACTTACAGGAAGAACGCATCAAATAAGGGCGTCTCTTAGTAATATTAATCATCCTATCATTGGTGATACAAAATATGGAGGAAAAAGAATAAAGAATGTTACAACTCAAGTGCTACATGCATATAAACTAGTTATTGAAGATAAGAGCTTTGTTAAGGAGAGTAATGAAATAGAAAGCATTATTATGCAATTGTCTAAATAGTACGAAATAAAATGTTCTGAAGGGAATGACTTTTTAGTTGATTAAATCATATGATGTAATAGTAAAGTTAATTGATAGATATGATTACGGTGGGGCTCTAGATATACTTAAGGAAAAAGGGCTTGAAAATACCGATGCTGCGACAATCATTAAATCTTGTAAATATGCAGTGAACTTTGATTTTGAAACTGCTTATAATATACTTATGCATTTATCTAATGAAAAAAAAGATGAAATAAAGATAGCTGATCTCAGGAATAACCTTAAGGATTTAATAAATGGAGATCCGAGTGCAATATTTGCTGAACTTATTGAGAATATAAAATTTCAAATAGTTAATGAAGAATACATTGATTTTTTAGGAAGAGTGTATAGATTTAAGGAAGCGATTTTGAAATACATTTTTGTTAAAGAGCATATAAATAGAACTAGGTTTTCTTTTTTAATTGACGCCATGTCTAAAAAAAGAATATTAAAGATACTTAGAAAAAAATACAAGATATTTAATTCAAATCTTATCTATGCAATAAGTACTTATGTTAATAAATACCTAAATGACAAAACAAAAAATGTAGAGATAGTTAGACTACTAAATTCTGAAAAGATGACAAGTCTAATAGAACTCAGAAACAGTTCCATTGTAGGTCACGGATTTAGAGGTGTAAGCAGAGAAGATATAACCAGAGCATATGGAAATCCATACAATATAATAGATGATTTTAAAACTTGTTTGAAACTGTTAGACATAAAGGTAGAAAACTATAAATATAGTACAATAAATGACTTTATAAAGAAGGAATTACATTGTATAAGCTTCGATAAAAATCAATCAATAAATGTAAAGTATTGTACATAGAAAGCATTAGTGTTAGAATATATTTGTATAAGTTGAAAGGAAGATGCTATTATGGCTAGGGAAATTTTTGAGTGGATAAAAACAATTGTAATAGCAGTTGTTATTGCCCTCGTGATCACAACATTTATAAGGCCTACCTTGGTCAAAGGACAGTCTATGTATCCAACATTAGAACCAAATAATTATCTAATTATTAATAAAATTCCATATATGATGCATAAGCCTGAAAGAGGAGACATAGTAGTTTTTAAATCCCATTTAAAGACTGATGATGGGAAGGAAAAAGATCTTATAAAACGTGTTGTTGCCGTTGAAGGTGATAATGTAGTAATAAAAGATGGTGTAACATATATAAATGGTGAAGAGCAGAAAGAAGATTATATAAATGGGGATTTTACATCGGGAGATGTAGAAGTTGAGGTTCCAGAAGGAAAAGTTTTTGTAATGGGAGATAACAGACAAAACAGCTTAGACAGCAGAGATTCAAGAGTTGGAAATGTAGATGTTGATACAATAATAGGTAAGGTACTAGTAAGATTATTTCCTTTTACTGAGATTGGAGAAGTTAAGTAGTCGATTAAAAACCATGATTACTATCTTTAAAGACATATATTTTATAATTATGCCATCGAAAAAAACCAGAGATTTTCTCTGGTTTTTTTGTTTATTTTTTTGCATAAATGTAAATCCTATAATTGATATATGTAATTGAAAATATGTGTACAAATCGATTATTATTAGGAGGAGTTAAAGTGAAAGTAAAAGAGTTGATGACTACAAATGTTACTACTGCTGATATAAATTCATCAATTGCAGAAGTAGCTCAAGACATGAAAAACTTAAATGTTGGATCCATACCAGTGTGTGATAATAATCAAAATGTAGTCGGAATAGTTACGGACAGAGACATAGTTTTAAGATCTGTAGCAGAGGGTAGCAATGTAAATAATACTAAAGCGCAGGAAGTTATGTCTACTCAAATAGTTTCAGTCTCTCCAGAGACAGATGTACATGAAGCAGCGGATATGATGGCTAGACAGCAGATAAGAAGACTTCCAGTTGTTGAAAATGGGAAATTAGTAGGGATCGTTGCTATTGGGGATTTTGCAACTCAGAACATTTATGTGAATGAGGCAGGAGATGCTTTGAGTGATATTTCAAAACCTAGTTCACAAATGAAGTAATTCTGGTTTGTTAAGAACCTAAAAAGTTCCTGTTAATCAGGGACTTTTAGTTTTTTATTGAATAAAAAGTGGTATATACTTAATATAATTAGATGTATCCAGATTATTCATAGAAGGTTTAAAAATATGCAAGTATATAGAACACACTTATAAATCTGCATTTTGATTTTTTAAATAGCCAACGTTTTAGGGCTATCTAGGGAATCAAAATGTAAAAGATTTATTGCGATTTCTATAGCTTTGAAATTTCTATAAATAATATGGGTTTAAGCTTTAGACTATAAAATATAGGGGGAAATAGTAGATGACAATTCAAAACAGGATTAAAGCTTCTTTAAAGGATGGAACTACGCTGGAGTTTAATAAAGGGGTTACCTTAGAAGAAGTTAAAAATAAGGTGCAAAATGAATATGATGCCTTGGTGGTAGCAGCTAAGGTCAATAATAATTTAAAGGAATTAGGTTTCGCTTTAACCAAGGATTCTGAAATTGAGTTTGTTGACTTAACAAGCTCTATTGGACGGCGGATATATCAAAGAAGTTTATCATTTGTATTCATTAGAGCTGCAATGGAGCTGCTTCCAGAATGCAGAGTTAGTGTGGAACACTCATTAAGTAAAGGTCTTTATTGTGAAATAAATCATGAAAATCCGATAAACGAAGATACTGTAGAAGCAATTGAAGCTAGAATGAAAAAGATAATCGAAGAGGATGTGCCCTTTGAAAAGAAAAGTATATCAAAAGAAGATGCTGAAAAGATTTTTGATGAATTTGATATGGACGCTAAGAAGAAGCTGCTTAAATATAGAGATAAGGATACTATTAATATCTATAGCTGTGGATGGCTTAAGAATTACTTTTATGGGTATATGGTGCCCAGTACAGGATACCTAAAAAATTTCAAATTGAAATTTTATTTGCCTGGTATAATTATTCAGTTTCCTACGAAGGAAAAGCCAAATGAAATACCAAAGTTCAAGGAGCAACCCAAAATAGCTTCGATCTTTAGGGAAGCAGAGATATGGGGAAGTATTCTTAATGTTGGATATGTGGCAAACCTTAATGAAGTAATAGAGGAGAACGAGTATCCAGAACTCATAAGAGTTGCTGAAGCCCTACACGAAAAGAAGATTGCTCAAATTGCTGATATGATTACAAAAAACAACAAAAGAGTGGTGCTAATTGCTGGACCATCTTCCTCGGGTAAGACGACATTTGCTCAAAGGCTCCTAATTCAACTTAAAGTAAATGGTCTTAATCCAGTTACATTATCAATAGATAATTACTTTGTGAATAGGGAGTTAACACCAAGGGATGAAGAAGGAAAGTATGATTTTGAAGCCCTTGAAGCTGTTGATGTAGATTTGTTCAATGAGCACCTTACAAAGCTTGTACAGGGAGAGGAAATCGATATTCCGACCTTCAATTTTATAACTGGCACAAGGGAGTATAGAGGTAATAAGCTTAAAATACATAAAGATCAACCAATCATCATAGAAGGTATCCACGGGTTGAATGAAAAGCTAACTAGTGATGTTCCACATGACAAGAAATTTAAAATATACATAAGTGCTTTGACTCAGCTAAATATAGATAATCATAATAGAATACCTACTACCGATACAAGACTTGTTAGGAGAATAGTAAGGGATAGCAAGTATAGAGGACATTCAGCATTAACAACACTTAGATTATGGAAATCAGTTAGAAGAGGAGAAGAGAGAAATATATTCCCATATCAAGAGGAAGCAGATGTTATGTTTAATTCTGCATTAGTCTATGAATTAGCGGCCCTAAAGAAATATGCTAACCCTCTGCTTAAAGAAATCAGTGATAAAGAGCCGGAGTATGCAGAGGCAAAGAGGTTATTGAAATTCTTAAGCTATTTTAAATCAATTGACGATGAGAAAAATATACTTCAAACATCTATTCTAAAAGAGTTTATCGGAGGAAGTTGTTTTGTAGAATAGATATTATAGAAATTGCAATAAATCTTTTCCATTTTGATTCCCTAAATTGCCTTGAAACATTGGCTATTCAGAAAATCAAAATGAAGATTTATGAATGCATTCTAGATGTTAAGAAAACTTAAATTGACTGTCATATTACAATAATTTAAAGTAAAAGTTGCAGAGCTAATATAGATCGAATAGGAGTGGAAGAATATGCAGCTTTTATTAAATAAGTTAGTTGAAAAAAATAGAGTATGGGTGAATGATGGTAAAGTAGCAGATTATATTCCAGAACTTAGCAAGATGGATTTGAGGAAATTGGGTGTTGTACTAGTTGACACCGGAGGGAAAGTATACAGAGCCGGTGACTATCAAGTGAGATTTACAGTGCAAAGCATGTCAAAACCAATTGTTTTGTTGTTAGCGTTGCTTGATAATGGAGAAGAGACAGTTTTTAAAAAAGTAGGCAAGGAGCCTACGGGTGATCCATTTAATTCAATGGTAAAATTGGAAACTTTGAATCCTTCAAAACCACTAAATCCAATGATCAATGCAGGTGCAATTGCAGTAACCTCTTTAATAAAGGGAAAAACCAAAGAAGAAAAATTTTCTAGAATTCTAGAGCTATTTAGAAAAATATCAAAAAACCCAAAACTTGATATCAATATGGATGTCTATTTAAGTGAAAAGAAAACAGGAGACAGAAACCGTTCAATAGCCTACTTTTTAAGGGATATTGGGATATTAGAAGGTGATGTTGAGGAAATTCTTGATTTATACTTTAGACAATGCTCCATTGAAGTTAATTGTGAAGATGTTGCGAACATGGGAATGTTTCTTGCTAATCAAGGTTTTGATAGAGAAAGTGGAAAAAATATTGCGCCTAAACATTTAACTCAAATAGTAAAGACTTTCATGGTAACCTGTGGTATGTATGACGCATCGGGAGAATATGCAACCGATGTTGGAATTCCTTCAAAAAGTGGAGTGAGTGGAGGAATAATGTGCGCAGTTCCGAATAAAATGGGTATAGGAGTTGTTGGACCAGCTTTAGACCTTAAGGGAAATAGTATTGCAGGTATTAAGATTTTAGAAGACTTATCGAAGGAATTAAAGTTGAGCATATTTTAAAATAAAGGATGATACAAGATGAATATCATTTCCATCTTAAACGACAGAAAATCTGTAAGAAATTATCTTCAGAATGAAGTTAACGTCGAAATCCTTAATAAAATTATTATCCATGGAGCAAACTCAGAAGCTTTATACAATAACATAGATGTTCAATTTAAATTGATTGTTGATGGTCACCAATTCTCAAAGAAAATTCGAGGTCATGCAGGATACTTTGGAAAGGTCTTTGATGCTCCACATTACATTGTAGCCGTTAGTGAGGATAAAAATGGATTTTTAGAAAACATAGGTTACAGGATGGAAAGACTCATGATAAAGGCTCATGAACTGGGCATTTGCACATGCTGGATGGAACTTTTATTTGATACTGATAAAATGAATAAAATACTAAATATTAAGGAAGGTTATAAGGCCTTATTATTTACACCTTTAGGATATGAGAAATCATCACTAATAGACAAATTCATAAAAGTTGAAAACTATAAAGAAAAGCAAAGAAGAGATCTAAATGAAATTATCACCTTTGATAAATGGCATAATTACAGGAAAAGTAAAACAGAGCTAGAGAGCGACTATCTTAAGATTCTCGATTATGCTAGACTATCACCTTCATGGGGAAATAAGCAGCCATGGAGATTTCTAATAGATGGAGAAAGCCTTTTGATTTTCTGTAAACAAGAAAAATTTGTAATGAGAAAAGAAAAATTGAATTACTATAAAATAGACTGCGGTATAATAATGCTCTATGTAAGGCTTTTATCGGATGCAATTGGAATAAACGGAAAATGGGGAGTAGATTATCCTAAAGATTCATTAAATAAATACAATGTACCCGACGATTATGAATATATAGGTTCTTTTACAACAATTTAGAGTAGTGTCTGATATTAAGGCAGAAATTTACTTGTTCTGAAACAACCTGGAGCTGAACTCAAGGGGCTTTTATGAGGACAGCTCTTTTTTCATATCCTATAAAAAAGCAGGATAATCATAGATTTTTGTAGAATATAGTATTATTAAAACAAAATTATGTATTTGTTACCTTAAATGAGAAAAACTATTTTGATTCTAGCCATATAGAAACCGCAATAATTATTTTGTGTTTTGACTCCTTGAATGTCCTCAAAGCCTTGTCCAGTCAAGAAATAAAATTATAAGTCTATAAGTGTGTTCTATATATTTGAAAAATTTATTTATATTTGGAGTGGTGCTATGATTTTGGAAAAGAGGAATAGGTCTTTTGAAATTAGTAATGATTATCTATATATTGCAATAACCCTTCTTGTAACTTCTATAGTATTTTTTACCTCCGTTGTTTTTGAGCATGAAATCTATACTATCTTTAATGTCTCTAATTTTCTAACCTGGCATACCATATTAGAATTTTTCAGTGTAATATTTGCATATATTATTTTTAATAATTCCTACCATTCCTATAAGCATCAAAAAAGGCTGAGATTGTTAGTATTAGCAATAACTTTTTTTATTGTAGGATGCTTAGATTTTTTCCATGCCCTATCCTTCGATGGAATGCCAAATACCTTTTCACCAAGCTCAAGAAAGATGGCAGTTACATATTGGATTATAGCTAGACTAGTTATGGCAGTAGGTATATTTACAGCATCTATTATCCCTAAAATGAAAAAAGTTAGACTAAATGAAAAGTGCATTTTACTTTCCAGTGCCTTTTTAACTTTTATTTTGTTTTATATTGTAACTTGTAAAACCGAAGCTATACCTGCATTATTTATTGATGGAATAGGTCTGACAGCATTAAAAATAAATCTTGAGTATATAGTTATGGCTTTGCAAATAGTAGCTATATCATATTTCATGAAAGAATATAGAGAAACATCAAATAAATATCTTATGATTTTATGTTCAGGCCTTATATTTATGACATTTAGTGAAGCACTTTTTACACTTTACAGAAATACGTTTGATACATTCAATCTCTTAGGACATATTTATAAGACGGTAGGATTTTATTTGACATATTATTCAATATTTAAATACAATATTGATTTACCATATTTAAAGCTTAAGGATGCCCAGAGTAAAGTAGAACTCTATGCTAATAATTTGGAAAAAATAGTAGATATAAAAACAAAGGATTTTAGGGAAGCTAATGAAAAACTTAATATGGAATTAGACTATGCTAAAGTCATTCAACAATCATTACTTCCTCCTAATAAAATGTGGTTTGAGAACATAGTTTTTAGATCAGAATACATACCCTGTGAAAAACTCAGCGGTGATTTTTATGACATATTTGAAATAGATAAGGATAATATTGGGATGTACATACTTGACGTTACGGGGCATGGTGTTCCAGCAGCATTATTGACTATGTTTAGTATAAATAATATAAAATCTAACGAAAGGCTAATAAAAAGATATAGAGGGTTAAAGCCCCATAGAAATCTTAAACATTTTTATGAAGAATTTAATAAACTTAATTTTCCAGAAGAAATGCATATAGTGACTTTTTTTGCAACTTATAATATACAAAGTAAAGTGTTAACATATTGTTCCGCGGGGATGAATTGTTATCCTATTCTAATTAAAAGAACGGGAGAACATGGGTTCTTAGATCAAAGCCAAGGATTTCCGATTTGCCAGTTTAGTGATTTCTTCACTCCTGTATATGAAAGCGCTAAAATACAGTTAAATGAAGGCGATAAAATAATATTCTATACCGATGGATTAACTGATATGCAAAAGAATTCCACATTAAATGAAGAGGAATTAATAAATATTTTACATCGAAATAAGAAGAATAATATTGAAGTACTTAATAAAGATATTTCAAAAGAATTGAAAAATGTTAAGCAAGAGTTTGATGATGATATTACATATTTTATTTTGGAAGTATTATAATTTGTAACCAAATATTGACTAGTCGTCGTAAAAATATTATAATATATATAAAAATTCGTAATTGTTAGACAGTTAGACATACTATTTACAATAAGTTTAGTCGTTAAAAAAAGGAGTTTTTTCTATGAAGGATATTTTGGTACTAAGAGAATTGGAGCAAATAAAGGCTATTGCTCATCCCTATAGGTTGGAGATAATTGAATCTTTTGAGGAGGCCTCCGCAACAGCTAAGCAAATTGCTGACAAAATGGGTGAGCCCCATGCAAAGGTGAATTATCACATTAAGACATTACTAAAGGTTGGGATACTTGAGCTTATTGAGGAAAGGATTAAGCTTGGAATAGTAGAAAAATATTATATGCCGGCGGCAAGAAACTTAGTAATCGACAGGAATATATTGAACACAGGTGAAAATAATGTGTTAGAATCTTTGGAGCAAGCATCGATATCCATATTTGAAAGTATATCGAAGGATTTCTATAAGGCTGTCGAGCATACGAATGAAAAGGAACATCCTAAAAAATTCCTTTATTACTATGATTATTACTTGACGCTTGAAGAGATAACTGAGCTTCAGAACAGACTCGAATCCGTATATGGAGAATTCTTACAAGACAAGAAGGATAAAAGTAGACCGGATACAAAGAGATACGCCATATCATCCCTTATGATACCAAGGGTGAGAGATAAAAAGTAATGTTAAGGCAAATTGCATAATCAAATTTATGCAATTTGCATAGGTATTTATTATAAATCATTTTCTATAGAAAAAGTATATATAATAAACATTAAATTCATATCCCAAATATCTATTAAACAAACCCACTGATTAAAGTGAAATCCGCTATATTTTTTTATGCATAAACTTAGCGGGGTTTGTATAATTAGCTATATAAATAAAATTATATATATAAATTAATTTGTCGAGTCTTGTCGGTGGATTTTTAACTTTTGACAAATTATTTTGAAAGGGGGGATTTTGGAGAAATTAAGTAAGGTAGATTGTTTCTTAATTAATATACTTACTAAGAGGGGGATTTAAAATGTTTAAAAAATCATTAGTTTTAGTTTTAGTATTCTGTTTAACAATAACACTGGCTTTATCAGGGTGTTCTAAGCAAACGGATACTGCTTCTCAGGGAACTGAGGAAAAACAAGTTGATGAGCAGATTAGTAAATCAGGTCAGCAAGATGGCCAAGATGTACAAAAGCAAGAAAGTGATAGTTCAGTTGCTAATCATGCAAAGACTAGAAAATCAAGTGATGCATTTGTGGTAGGTGATTCTGGTGGATTTAAAGGACAATTTATAAGTACATATAATGCCACTGTTACAGATGCATATGTTATGAGGCTATGCTTCAGTCCTTTACTAAGATACAATAATAAGGGTGAAATAGAAAATGTTCTTATAAAGAGCTACGATGTTTCTGAGGACAAGAAGACATTTACATTCCACTTAAGAGATGACGTAAAGTTCTCTGATGGTGCTCCATTTACTGCCAAGGACGTTGCCTTTACCTATAACACAATAGCAGACCCAAGCTATGATGGTCGTCATTCTGCTACTGTTCAAAACATCGTTGGATTTAAAGAGTACAATGATGATGAAGCTGGCAAAATTAAGACGATGTCAGGTATAAAAATAACTAATGACTATACAATTTCATTTACATTTGAAGAGGCGTTGAGAACAAATATTGAGAATTTTGTAGGTCAATTGTATATTATTCCTGAACACTTTTATACTTTTGAAAAGGGACACACAGAAGTTATAAAGGAAAAGCAGCATGAAGTAGTAGGCTCTGGTCCATATAAATTAGTGAAGTTTGAGCCTGGTCAATTTGTTGAGTTGGCTATAAATGAAAACTATTTTGGTGAGAAGAAGCCTCAAATTGCAAAGGTTATAATCAAAAAGACTCAAGATGCTACTCAAACAGAGGAATTAATCGCTGGAGAAATCGATATGATAGCTGGGGAAATTGATCCCGATAAGCTTGCAGCAGCTAAAGAATCTGGATTTGTTGATTTTTATCAATATCCAAGATCGGGTTATGGTTATCTTAGATTTAATACTCAAGAAGCACCTACGAATGATAAGAACGTTCGTAAGGCTTTAGTATATGGATTCAATCGTAAGGCATTTGTTGATGCATTCTTCAAGGGTCTAGCTAAGACTCAAGATGTGCCAATCAACCAAGTTGCTTGGGGATACACTAAAGAACTTCAAGAAAAGCTTACGAGCTATGACTACAACCCTGAAGAAGCAGGCAAATTACTTGATGCATCTGGTTGGAAAATGGGCGATGATGGCTTCCGTTATAAGGATGGCAAGAAGCTTTCTGTTCAAATCGCATCAATATCTGACATGGAAATGTGGGAAATGGTTGCAGGTTTAATGGCAGACAATTATCAGAAGATAGGTGTAGAATTAAAGATTGGTATGATGGACTTTAACTCATTAATGACAAAGGTGTATGATGAAAGAGAAGGATTCAATATGTATAGTATGGCAGTTACATACTACACTCCGGATCCTGCTAATGACCTATATAGTTCATGGCATTCTAAGTACGATGTACCTGGTGGAGACAATACAGCTCAATTTAGAAATGAAAAGAATGATAAGTTGTTAGAAGAAATTAGAAAAGAGTTTGACATAGAAAAGGCTAAGAAAGTGTATGAAGAGTGGGCACTTAATATAAATGATGAAATACCTATATTAATCCTTTATGCTAATCTTTATACTGATATGGTAAATAATAGAGTTAAGGGTTATAGCCCAACTGCAATTTATAACTGGTCAAATGATATAGTTAATATGTCTATAGAACAATAAGAATTTTGAATTTTAAAACTAAATATAATGCCCGGTTTTTACCGGGCATTATTCAATTAACTTGAAAATGTTAAAAAAACGTAATAAAAGGAGGAGCTGTATTGCTTAAGTATATTTTGAGAAGATTACTTCAGATGATTCCGGTAATTATTATTATTTCAATATTACTTTTTTCTTTAGTACAGGCTATGCCCGGTGATCCGATTCAATCCTATTTAGGGATAAATAGTAAGGTGGCACCGGAGATAAAAGAAAAGCTTAGAGTAAAGCTAGGGCTTGATAAACCAATATATGTTCAATATGGTATATGGTTTAAACGAATGCTCTCAGGCGATTTTGGAGAATCCATACAATATAAAAGGCCTGTAAGTAAAGTAGCAGGAGACTTTCTTTGGAACTCATTTTTGCTTAATATAGTTGTATTTATTTTGGCCTTTGGTATTTCGATTCCTATAGGTATAATATGTGCAGTACGGCAGTATTCAAAGACCGATAATTTTTGGACAATATTTTCGCTTATAGGGATATCTATGCCCTCCTTCTTTTTTGGACTTCTATTAATTTTTGGTCTTGCAGTTAAACTAAGAATACTCCCTATAAGCGGTATGATTACAGCCGGTGCTAATTATACGGGTTTAGAGCATGTTTTGGATGTGGCAGAGCATATGGTTTTACCAGCTATTGTCCTGACTATTTCTAGTTTAGCAAGTCTAGTAAGATATATACGTAATAGTATGCTTGAAGTTGTTAAGCAGGATTACATAAGAACCGCACGTTCAAAAGGTTTAAGTGAAAAAATAGTAATATATAGGCATGCATTTCGTAACGCGTTGATACCTATAGTAACTTTAATAGGTATTTGGATACCATTTCTATTTACGGGGTCGGTTATTACAGAGACAGTATTTGTTTGGCCGGGAATAGGTAGAGTATTATATGAAGGAGTTATAATGAGAGACTATAACGTTGTAATGACTCTTAATATGTTTTTTGCTCTACTTATGCTTATGGGTAACCTCCTACAGGACATTGGTTACGCTTTAGTAGACCCAAGAGTAAAGGTAGAATAGGAGGGATGAGGCTATGAAGGCAGATACAGCTAAGAAGATTGATGTCAACGAGAAAAATAAAGAACAAGAGGTTGTTGGACTATGGCAAATGGTATGGGATAACTTTAAAAAGAATAAATTAGCTATTTTTGGTTTAGTTGCGATTTCAGTAATGATTCTACTAGTTTTTCTGGCACCCTTTATAACGCCATATGAAAGGGATGCTGTAGACTTGTTAAGTGCTGAGCAAGCACCAAGTGCGAAACATCTACTTGGGACCGACGAATTAGGTAGGGATTACTTTACTCGTATACTACATGGTGGTAGAATTTCCCTTAAGGTTGGTTTGTTTGCTGTTGTGGTGTCATTGATTTTAGGAATATTTTTTGGCGGAGTTTCTGGGTACTATGGTGGATGGGTAGATAATCTACTTATGCGTTTTGCGGAAATAATTTACTCCTTCCCGTTTTTACCATTGGCCATAACCCTTTCGGCAATTGTAGGAATGAGGGTTTCGCCTCAAAATAAAATGTATATGGTTATGATAATTATAGGTGTTTTGAGATTTCCAGGTCTTGCTAGAATGATAAGGGGACAAATACTTACCCTTAGAGAGCAGGAGTTTATGCAGGCTGCTACAGCCCTCGGGTTATCAGATGCTCGTAAAATATTTAGGCACCTTATACCAAACACCTTTGCATATATAATTGTAAACGCCACCCTAGGTGTTGCAGGAGCAATATTGTCTGAATCTGCACTATCCTTCCTAGGTCTTGGAGTTGTGCCTCCGATACCGACATGGGGGAATATGGTTACATATGCAACAAGATCCCACGTTTTGAAGAATATGCCGTGGCTTTGGGTACCACCAGGACTTTGTATATTCATTTCCGTAATGAGTATCAACTTAATTGGTGACGGCTTAAGGGATGCAGTTGATCCAAAATCAAATCGTTAGGAGGGATAAAAGTGTCAGAATATTTATTAGACGTAAAAAATGTAAAAACCCATTTTTTTACAGATAAAGGTGTTGTTAAGGCCGTTGATGGGGTTGACTTTAAAATTAAAAAGGGTGAGACCCTAGGTATAGTTGGAGAATCCGGTAGCGGGAAAAGTGTTACATCTATGTCTGTAATGCGGTTAGTAGAAGAACCTGGGGAAACGGTGGAAGGAAGCATAACTTTTAGAGGAGACAATCTATTAGAAAAGTCATTAAAGGAAATGCAAATGATTCGTGGAAACGAAATTTCTATGATATTCCAAGAACCTATGACCTCATTAAATCCTGTGTTTAAGATTGGCGAACAAATAATGGAGGTTTTGATACTACATCAAGATATGACCAAGGAAGAAGCAAGAAATAAGACAATTGAGATGCTTAAATAGTTGGTTTGCCTCGAGCTGAAAGAGTCGTTGATGATTACCCTCACCAACTGAGTGGAGGAATGCGTCAAAGAGTCATGATAGCTATGGCATTAGCATGTCAGCCTAGCTTATTAATAGCTGATGAACCTACAACGGCTCTTGATGTTACAATTCAGGCACAAATTTTAAAACTGATGAATGACCTAAAGAAAACTAGGAACGGCTATTATGCTTATAACCCACGATTTAGGAGTTGTGGCACAGATGGCTGATCATGTTATAGTAATGTACTGCGGAAAGGTAGTAGAGGATGCTCCCGTTGAAGAGCTCTTTGAAAATCCCAAACATCCTTATACAATGGGACTAATGAAATCAATCCCAAGCCTTGACGATGACGGTGATAAAGAAAGACTAGATAGTATTGAGGGGATGGTACCCCATCCATTGCATTTACCTGAAGGATGTTACTTTGAACCAAGATGTCCATATGCCGTGGAAAAATGTAAAACTCAAAAGCCTGCATTGAAAGAAATAACAGAAGATCATAAGGTAAGCTGTTTTGTTGTAGCTGCGGAGGTGAAATAATGGGCCAGGCATTATTGGAAGTAAAAAATCTCAAGAAATATTTTCCTGTAACCGGTGGATTTTTCAAGAAAACCGTTGGTTATGTAAAGGCTACAGACGATGTTTCCTTTGTAATCGATGAAGGTGAAACATTGAGTTTAGTTGGTGAATCCGGTTGCGGTAAATCCACAACAGGCAGAGCTATACTTAGGCTTCACGAACCAACTGCTGGAGAAGTTTATTATAAAGGAAAAGATGTTACAAATGCATCGAAAAATGAAATGACGGAACTCAGAAAGGATATGCAAATAGTATTTCAAGATCCCTATAGTTCACTTAATCCAAGGATGACTGTTGGACAGATAATAAGTGAGCCAATTGTTCAGCATGGATTGATGGGAAAAGGAAAAGAATTAGAGGAAAAAGTAAGTGAACTTTTAGAAAAGTGTGGATTAGCAAGCTACCACGTAAATCGTTATCCACATCAATTTTCTGGTGGACAAAGACAAAGGATTGGTATTGCTAGAGCACTTGCTCTAAATCCAGCGTTTATTGTGGCCGATGAACCAGTGTCTGCCTTAGATGTATCCATTCAATCTCAGGTATTAAATCTGATGATGGATTTACAAGAAGAGCTTGGATTATCTTATCTTTTTATTTCCCATGATCTTAGTGTTGTAAAACATATCAGTGATAGGGTTGGAGTTATGTATTTAGGTTCATTAGTTGAGCTTGCTAGTAAAAAGGATTTATTTGCTGGTCCAAAGCATCCATATACTCAGGCTTTACTATCGGCTATTCCAGTACCTAATCCAAAGGCTAGAAAGAAGCAAATTATTCTAACGGGTGATATACCGAGTAACGTAAATCCTCCATCTGGTTGTAAATTCCATACTCGTTGTCCTTATGCTCAATCTATATGCAAAGATAAAGTTCCTGAATTTAGAGATTTAGGAGACAAACACTTTGTGGCCTGTCATCTCGCGCAATAAAAAGCATAAGGAATGGGTAGAGAAGCGAGAGAAGCAATTGGAGGAGGAATATAAGGATAAACCCCTAAACGTAGGATGGAAGGACATTCTAGCAATGACTATTGCGGCTTTTCAAGTTTTGATGCCAGTATTTTTTCTTGTAGCAATATTAATAGGATTGGTATTTGTCGGATTTCATTTCATTTTAAAATAGCATATTACTAACATAATATATAAAAAATGCTGATAATTAATTTAATCAGCATTTTGTTGTTTTTGGATATTAAGTGAAGTGGAAATAATTCGGGTTTAAATAAATAATCTAGCTTTAGCTGTTTATTCTTAAAATAATCGGGTATTTTATAACACATAGGAAATTATAGACTGATTATAGAGAGTGCTTAGTAAAACTTAATTTATACATATTCAAATACTCAGTGTTTCTGGGAGTTTTGAATATTTATAAATCAATAGTTTTACTGAAATCTCTATGTAATTATGGACAAATATAATTTCCGTTATGTGTATAGGCAAAGTCAACCTTGAAAATCTTCACAAAAGGCTTTGTTTTAATGTGGAATAAGATTAAGGAGATGAAATAATGTATATAGGTTCACATTTGTCGATATCGAAGGGCTATGAGGTTACAGTAAAGCAGGCAATCAGTATTGGAGCAAATACATTTCAGTTTTTTACGAGAAACCCTAGGGGAGCCAAGGCTCGGAAATTAGATTTAGAGGATATAAAAATCGCTGATGAGCTATGCTTAGAACATAATTTCGGATCTTTAATGGCCCACGCACCCTATACATATAATTTTGCTTCAAATAAGGATAAGACATGGGAGCTAGCTAAAACTCTATTAAAGGACGATTTTGCAAGACTTTCATATGTAAATAGTTGTAAATATATAGTTATGCATCCAGGTAACCACCTTAAAGAAGGAATGGAATATGGTATCCAAAGAATAGCAGAAGGTATAAATGAGGTTCTACAAGGAGATGAGAATACCATGCTCCTATTAGAAACTATGTCGGGTAAGGGTACAGAGGTTGGCTACAGATTTGAACAACTAAAGGGAATTATTGATGGAGTTAATTATAGTGAGCAGGTAGGAGTATGCCTTGATACTTGTCATGTCGTATATCCAAAAAGGATACGGTCTTAGAATTTGAATTTACCTATAACTTTGGTTATAGTATATATAAAAAACACCATGAAAATAGAAACGGAAAAGTAAATATTAAAGTTATTGTAATGATATAAAAAAGGAGTGTAGGGTATGTATATCGGGTCACATATATCTATTTCAAAAGGATATGAAGCAGCAGGTAAGCAAGCATTAGAAATTGGAGCAAATACATTTCAGTTTTTCACTAGAAATCCACGCGGAGGAAAAGCTAGAAAATTAGATATTGATGACATAAAAAAATTGGACAAATTATGCATGGAAAACAACTTCGGACCACTGGTTGCCCACGCACCCTATACATATAATTTTGCTTCAAATAAGGATAAGACATGGGAGCTGGCTAAAACTCTATTAAAGGATGATTTTGCAAGACTTTCATATGTAAATAGTTGTAAATATATAGTTATGCATCCAGGTAACCACCTTAAAGAAGGAATGGAATATGGTATCCAAAGAATAGCAGAAGGTATAAATGAGGTTCTACAAGGAGATGAGAATACCATGCTCCTATTAGAAACTATGTCAGGTAAGGGTACAGAGGTTGGCTACAGATTTGAACAACTAAAGGGAATTATTGATGGAGTTAATTTTAGTGAACAGGTAGGAGTGTGTCTTGACAGTTGTCACTTATATTCTGGTGATTATAACATTGTTGATAATCTAGATGAGGTAATTAAAGAATTCGATAATATAATCGGAATAGATAAATTAAAAGCAGTTCATTTGAATGATAGTAAGCACGAATTAGGAAGCAACAAAGATAGGCATGAACTTATTGGAAATGGAACTCTTGGATTAGAGGCTGTAATAAATATTATTAATCATCCCAAACTAGCTCATCTGCCATTCATACTAGAGACCCCTAATGATACTGATGGATATGTACGTGAAATAAAACTTCTTAAACAGGCGCGATCAATAAAATAATTAATTGAATAGAGAAGCATTATTTTTTATAATAAGAGATAGGGGAACCTATCTTTTTTATTTTGGAGGAAACGAAATGCCTAAATCAAAATATTTATTCGCTAAACTTATCAAATGCGAAAATTGTGGTAATAATTACAGGGGAGTGAGGGGACGCACAAAAAATAGATATATATGCAATGGTTATTCTATGAAAAAGCCTGATGGATGTAAAGAGAGATATGGAGTAGATGAAAATGATCTAATTCAGATAATTCAGACGTTCTGCAATAGAAATGGAATAGAATATGAGGGAACTAACGATTTTATGAAGTCGGTAATTGCAACGGTTACATCCGACGGAGAAGACGATAAAATAAGAATTTTATACAGAAATGGCGAAGAAGCTGTATACTCAAACAATCAAATTAATATTTAAAATGTATAAAATTTACAAAAATACAAAAAATAAAAAAGCCCTATCCCGAAATCTAATTTTACGACGACATGACATAATCAGACATAAATAGACAGGGGATAGGGCATATTGTTGAAATTTAAACTATTGTAACTATTTCCTAGAAAATATTTTTAGGACGACATAAAGTCAAAAAATCTTAATTCTTAAATTCTATTGAGGGAGGTTAAACCCTTGAAATTACAGCATTGTTAATTTTGTAATAAACTGCTAATTTTTATTAAAATCACTTAATCCATTAGCTCCTAATGATATCGATATAGCACTTAAAATATATAAAACAATATCCCAATAATTAAAGGTACCGGCATGCAACTGAGTTAAAAGAATAAGCGTAAATGCTATTACAGCAGAGTAATACTTAGTTTTAATTCCTTCTATAATAGGAATACTCTTTGTAAATTCAACGACCATAAAAGTTAGCATTGATAAAGTTCCATATACTGCAACCATGTTCCATGTAATAAAATTATCAACCATTAATAAATCCTCCTTATAATAACTATGTTTTGTCTATGCTTTTATTTTAAAATCTACATTGATTTTCTGCTCTTCTTGATCCCAACCCACTGTTAGTCCTAATTTTTCAAAGATTTCTCTAAGGTTTCCATAGTTCTCATCATCTATAAGAACGCCCTTAACTTCAGTTTTGTTTCCAAGTAAATTTAATTTAATTTGCTTCATTTCACAAGCAATATCATGTGTAACTTCTTTAAATTCCATTTCAAAATAATCACATAATGTTTTTACAATAACCTTTGCACACAACTTTCTAAAATCATCTGACTTTAATAATTTCAATTCATCATGATTTGTATAAAAAGCGTGTTCGATAAGAATTGAAGGCATATCAGTCTCTCGTAATATATGAAAATTAGCCCACGTATTTGGCTGTGAAGCAGTTAAGCCCCTATCACTATTAGGAAGTATAGCATTAGCATTCTTTCTCCATAAATCAGCTAATTTTTTGCCATTTTTAGATGAATGCCAATAAAAAGCATGATACCCATTTACACTAGAATTAGAATGAGCATCTGCATGAATACTAATTAGCAAATCACAAATTTCATTGTTTGCTAAGATGCTCCTATATTTTAATCCTACATCATTGGAATCAAATGGTTGGAGCATGATAATTTCAAACCCGTTGTATTCTGCTAAATCTTTGGCATATTTACCAACTTGATTGTTAAAATCATATTCAGCAAAATCGAAGATACCTTTACTTGGTGGATAGGTATCTTTTCCATGACCACAGCTAATAGCAATTTTACGCATACAATTATCCCCCCTTAATAATAACTTCTCTAGTTTCGTTTATCCATTCAACATCACAACCAAATTCTTCTGCAACAAATCTAACTGGAACAAATGTCCTTTCATCAATAATAAAAGGAGCTACATCCATTTCCTTTGTAACTCCATTTACATACATGATCTTGGAATCTCTTTCAAATTTATGATTTTCTACAAATAATTCAACTACTTTATTATTATTTGAGATAGTGACTTTATAATTAATACCATCCCAATCAACCTTGTAGCCAAGTGTCTCAGCTACAAATCTTACAGGCACAAAAGTTCTGTTGCTTGTTATTAGTGGCGCAACATCCATTAATTGATCCTCTCCATCAACTCTTATGATTGGAGAGTCAATTTTTAGTATGATTTCTTTCCTAGAAACATATTTCTCAACATCAATATCATCAGGATCATTCAATATAATAATTCCATTCCCGAATTCATCAACATTTCCAAGATATTTGCAGTTATCCAGCAAAAATTGATACATCTCGTGTTGATTAAGTCTTCGACCTGCTTTTTTTATAAAAAATTCCTGAATTCTTGGAATCAAAACAAAAGCCACGAAAGGACTTGAAAAGCTTGTTCCATTAACTTGTGTCCATTTGTCTTTATATTTAACAAACCAGTTCCCAAACATAATAAAATCGATGCCGTCACCAATTGCTGATGTCCGATATCGACGAACTTCTTTCCCTTTATATAGATAGCCATTTGCAATAGTTATTGTATGTTTAGATTTTGCGTAACCATCTACACCAACATCATCATCTGAATTTCCTGCCGATGTTACTACAATGACTCCTGCATCCACTAGTTCTTTAAATAAAGCATCTACTTTTTCATTGAAAAATCCACCAACTGATAAATTCAGTACGTGGACATTGTTTTTTATATATTCAAGATTGTCTATTAAATTACCAACTAACTCGCCATCTTCCATCCCAAGACCGCACCCAATTAGATCAGCATCCAAACCCTCATTGAATGTAGTTCCTGTAGCCACAACCTTTCCTGCGTGATTACTATCACTTTCACCTTCCCGACACACTATGCCTTTTCCAGCATATTTACTCCATGCACCTAGATTAATATACTTGATTTCAGCTTTATTTTGCTCATGAATCAACATAAGATCATCACCTACTTTCCTTTCTCATCATTTATTGTTGCATTTGCTACCTTAAACCATTTCTTTACTAGTTCTGGAACATCGACTCCCATTTCGATACAATTTTCTATAATACTACCGAATTCTTTAAATGAAAAAGCTGCTATAAATATTGGTGCAACTGGAACTTTTATTCCTACTTGCATTGCAACAATTTGCACTAATATCAAAGCAAACATAAGAAAAAATTCCGCAGCCTTTCTATATAATTTGTTCATTCCAGCACTGAAAAAGCTACCTTTTTTAAGTGACTTAAGTACTCCTGTTATAATGTCAATTCCAGCTAATGCAAGCCATATTAAAATAATCTCCCAATTTAATCCCGCAAAATGTGCTATTAACCCTGTTAGAGCTGCTGCTATTACTTCATTGAAACTTCTGTCAATCATATAATCCCTGCTTTCCTTTGTTCTTTGTAAAAATAGACAAATAAAAAAGAGCTGCTTTTCTGCAACTCTTGAGTAAAAGATAATATATCTAATTATTCTTAATCTTTTAAATTCATTTTCTTTAGTTCAATATGGATGTCTATTAATGAATCCATCATTTTTTCATAGTTATTTTTCTGAATATCATCAGCTTTTCTTGAATTTTTAACATTATAATCGTACATAACTAATATCATTCCTAAAAAACGGATTAAACTTATGAACGCCCATATCATCAAATATAGTAATACAAATTCATCACTATTATTTACAAATATTATATAAAAAGCCAATATAAGGACAGAAGATATTGCTAATATAACTCCTCTAATAAAATATCCACTTAAGTCCTTTTCAGCCAATCTTGATGTTGCCATAGAATTACTTGATCCAAATACTGAAGTGATTGTAGCATAAACTCCTATAAGTATAAAAGCTGAATTTGCAATCATACTCAATCTACCATCAGTAAAATAAATTCCTAACTCTAATTTGATTTTTAATAACCATTCCATGTATGGAGGTGATATTCTTCCAATAAGTATGCTTATAAATACTGATACTAGTATAATTGATTCCATTTTAGGTATCAATTCACTTTTTTTCATATTTAACCTCCGCTCATTATTCTAAAGATTATCCTAACTTACCCTTAACAATATGTAGGGTATTTAGATTATTTATAGAAATATCATTATCAGGTTTTGGATTAATAACTATATCTGGTATAACTGCATTTATTGAATCTGTAATATAATTCCTATATGCTCTAGTTAGTATTTTTTGATATTTTTCAATTTTATTTTTCATATCTAGACCTATTACTTCAGGCATAGGATTTTCAGCTTTTGCTCCAACTAAAACTTTATCTTTAAGCTCTATCTTACTATTTTTTAAGTTAATTATATCAATTTTATCAACTGAATTATCTTTAAAAGTAACCTCTACGTTCTTAATATAATCTGTATCAAGATTTAGTAAATTTAATAAATATAATACGGCTTCTAAATCCATAGATGCATTACGTTTATTACCAATACCAAATTCTAATTTTAGTACATTTGCATCAAAATCTTTTTCGGCAGAACTAGCAAAAGCACTTAAAAAATTAACATTAATATTTGTACTTTGTTTTATAAAGTTCTTCCTAGTATCGTTTAAATTTAATGAAATGCTAATTTTAGTAATCTGATTAGTCTTTTCTATTTTTTCAACATCTTTATAAATAATTATTGGTTCAAATTTCACTTCCCATTTTTCGTTATTTTTATTAGGGAAAAAAGTGTTAAGGTATTTTTCTATATCTTTAATTTTAAGACCATATTGATTGTAATTCATACAAGCTACTTTATAAAATTCATCGTATGTTAATGTCACTAATTCAACAACATTTTTATTAATTTGATCTAGCTTTGTATTTATAATTTCTCCAATAAATGGCTTAAATGTTGTTCTAAATTTACCAAAAGGTATAATTCTGATATTCTTTTCTGGTTGGGGAATAAACTCAAATACACCTGTAATCTTATCATCAATTTGTCTAACCAGTTTCAATCTCTCACTTTGATGAAGATTGATATTATCCATTAAATCTGAAAAAGAAATATCCGTAAGTTGATCATTCAAATAGACCCCTACATTGTAAAAGTATACAGTTTTAGACATATAAATCCTCCATAATATGGTTTTTATTTCATTTTAACATATTATGGAGGACAAGTCTAAATAATGAATTAAATATGAAATTTAACAATGATTCTTTAAAAACCCAAATCTTAAATCCCTTGCAATTACTACGTTTGAAAATCGAAAATTCCTGTAAAATCCAGATTTTATTCAGATTATAATAATTTATATCTTGGTTTCTCTTCTCTGAATAGTCCCCATCTTAAAAAATCATCTAATAAAATACATAACAAACTAAGGAAATACCATAATATAGCATAAGTTAAACATATTTGCCCATATAAATCAAAAGGCATTTGAGAATAATCCCAAACACCTAGTCTTAACCATATATTTAATATATATCCACTAATAAATTCAACAACTAAAACAATAACAGTTGCAATAAATTGCTGTTTAAATAATAGCATATCCCATGAAAAATGTTCATTTATATAACCAATTAATAATCCGCATATTCCAGCTACAAAAAACATAGAAAGATGAGAATATCCACGCCATAATACTTCAATATGGCAATATGTAATTCCCATAATTAGAAACAAAGCTGAATGTTTAATTAAATGTTTCATTTCCAATCAACTTCTTTCCATGTAATCGATCTGATAGAACCTAAATCGTTTATTCCTTCAACCTGTTTTATTAATGATTTGCAAGTAGTAATTCTTTCAGTCTTAAATGTCATAGCTTCATTATACAATTGTAGAAATTGCTCTTTTGAATATATCTTACATTCTTCTCCACTAGCATAATAACTAGCTTCTGCAATTATACTCATTGCCAAATTGTTCTTTATACCTTCTAAATTTATCTGATCTTCATAGGTTAGTCCATAATGCTTATATTCTCCATTGGCGTTTGAGTAGAATCCATTTAAGATTTCAGTATTGCAAGCTGTCTTTAGCTCTTGAGTTTTATATTTTTTATAATCAGTTAATTCAATAGATGGGCACTTTTCACCAACAATTTTCTCATAATCACTCTCAGAGAGATCTAATTTTTTAACTGATTCGAGCAATTTATCCTTATTAATTACTTTCCCCATTAGTACCTCCTAACTAATAGCATAAACAATGCTATTTAAGCTATTTTCTTTTCCACTTACTTTTATATCAGATGTTGTAGTACTTAAACCACTAATATCAAATTCATATTTTTCTGGATCAATATTTTTAAGGATCATAGCTGAACTAGCTTGCTCTACTAAAAAATCAACTATCGGTATTTGTTGTCCGTCTGTAAGAGTTGCTGGGTCAGTGAGAGTTAAGTCATACCCTTCTCCTATAGTCCACTTCCCTGTGAAAATTACTTTATTATTTACTGTATCCTTATAAATAACAAGGGGTTTTTCAAAATCTAATGTTGAAGCGAGTAAAGTTGAAGGAGATTGGTCATTCGTTGTAGTTAGCCTATTCAACATTACCCAAGTACCATTGTTATTTTTAATCTGATACAACCCATAAGCTCCAGAGTTACCACTATTAAACATAATAAAAATTTCATTATTTTTATTTACAGTGATTGATGGTTGCCAATATGTATTATTACTTGTTAGCTTTTCCATGGCACTCCAAGTTGTCCCGCCATCATCTGAATAGGAAACTCTTATACTGTAAGTGGAGTCGCCGCTATCTGTACCTCTCCATGCAACCCATATTCTACCTTGTGGTAATCCATTTACACTTTGAGGTACTAATATTGCACTCGGGGAGGATTGGATATAGGCTCCTCCATTAAAAATCATTTTAAAAGTCCAATTCCAATCACCATCTAGACTTAGACCAGATTTTTTAACAATTACAGGATAATAATTACCGCCATCTAGCCATATACACGATATTAGAGGATTATTATCTGTATTTATTAATATTGACGGACTCTGTGCATTATTCCCCGATGTATTAATTTTACTAATCTGTTCCACACTACCCCAAGTAACACTACCATCGCCATTAATAGTTCCTTTGCAATAACGGATATTAAAACTGTTTGGATAAGTTGAATTCTTACTTGACCAACATGCATGAAGTTCTGTCTCTTCGGGATTTACAGTTAGAGAACAATTACTAACTTCATTTTGTGTATCAAGAGTTGCTGCACTAACACCTATATTGGTATATACTTGTGTACTAGGATTAATTACATTGAAAAAAGCTATATTACTTCTAGTATATAATACATAAACATATACACCATCTGTTACCAGAGCAACATCATTTAGGTCAGTTGATCCTGCATCTCTATAACACAACTCAGTAGGGGTGGTTTGCATATTGTCTTTATTTATATAAAACCTTATTTTTCTATCACTAGTGTTAATCTCATCTATTACAGCAAAAACTAACCAACCATTATCCAACCTAACCAACTTCCTACCGCCATTGTCACTTGTAGAATATGCACTATTTGCTACCATTGTATCTTGCACATCATGAATAGTAAAATTACCTGTAGCGGTTACAATTTCATTTTCTGCATTATCTAGCCACAATTTATCTCCAACTACTAATTCCTTATCAGTTTTACCAACTGTAATATTTGTGGAATTATTAACATCCCCATCTATAGTAGCTTTATTGATTTTTTCGGGGTATAATCTTAATTCTATATCTGAAATATTATCGAAAATTTCTTGTTTAAATTGTAATGTGCTAAATGGATTTGGTATTACAGATAATTCTTCTCCATCAATAGTAGTAATTGGTGAATCAAGAACAGGATAAAATTGCTCTTTTATAGTATCCCATGTGCCGTAAAACCCTACCTTACTATTTTGATTGTCTTGGTATATAAATAATGGCTCTGAAAAATTTAATGTATATGTTTGATCGAATAATGTAGACGAATATAAACTATTTGCTGTTGTATTTGATGTTACAATGCTAGGGCTACCCCAATTACCAGGAATACCATTCTCATTAGATATTTTTTGTACTACATAATATGTCGTTTGGGTATTGATATTTGCATCAAATGTAATAAATATCTTATTGTTTTTATTGGCAGTAATACTTGTTCGCATGTTATGATTCGTTGTTGAATTTGTTATGTTTTCCATAGAACTCCAAGTAACGCCACCATCATCAGAATAACTAACTCTTATATTATTGTATGATGTTGTACTATCACTTCCATGCCAAGTAACCCATATTCTACCTTGTGTCAAGCTATTAACACTTTGTGGTACGAATATTACACATGGGGAGGATTGAGTGTATGATAAACTAGTAGAATCATATATCACCACATCATTATTAGTCCACGTTGTTCCATCAAAATAATGAATCATCACCCTATATGTTGCTGTTAATTTAAGAATATATACTATTTTAGGTTTATTATCACTTGTAATTATACTAGGTTCTGTAACATCAATTCCTGAACTATTATTTATTGTTACCTGTTCCACACTACCCCAAGTAACACTACTATCACTATTTATTGCTCCTTTAGCATATCTGATATTGAAACTGTTTGGATATATAGAGTTCTTACTACTCCAACAAGCGTGTAATTCTGTACCTTCGGGGTTTATTGTTAAGGAACATAAATTGAACCCTGTTTGACCTGTGTCAATTTCATATCTTATCGCACCATTTGAAGTATTTATTTCCTGCCCCTCTGTAAACATACTTGCATCAAATGCCCACACTTCTATACCACTAGCACTATTTGAGTAATGTCGTAGTATATATATCCATGTTCCCTTTGATTGAATTGAGTAAGTCCCTGTACTTAACATTGAGTGATATCCTAAAAGTATTGGTGTTGTTGAAAAATTATCTTTAGAAACATAGAGATTAATTTTCGTATTAGTACTATCGTAAGTACTAGTTATAATCCACCCATTACTTAAATATTGTGGTCTAGCATTTCTACTCGTACCATAAGCACTATCTACTACGATAGCATCTGTAATTACATGATTGGTCGCTTCATTTTGGATCGTCACCTTCTTTACTAAAATACTATTTAACCTATCACCTTCAACTACTTTTCCATCAACCTTTATATCTGTAGAGCTAGTAAAATCACCAATACTTTTTACGATAAAATTTTGTTTAGAAGGAAATTCTACTTTCTTATCCACTATATTTACAATAGCTGTAGTATTTGATGAATCTACGTTTTCGGTAGTATCAAATAAGTCATAAAACCCCACACCGGTTTTATTTATAAAACCGATCAGGTTTTGCTCTTCTAATTTCATTTTTAAGTCTAGAATTTCTAAGGATTGCTGTAAGTTTGTTTGTGTTAAACTATTTACTTCTGATAAAAGTTCGTTTACTGCTCCAGTTAAATTTTGCGATGTAGTGTTTAGAACGGTTTCAGGTCTCACCTTTTCCTGTAAAATGTCAATTTTACTTTGATTCGTTGCAACTTGATCTAAAGTAGATTGAACATCTGTTGTAAGCTTTGACTTTGTTATAGTTCCCTCGGAAATTGCGCTACCGTCAGAAAATACTAAATTATTTACAATGTTTTTCAATACTTTAAACTCAAATAAAATAGGCTCTGCCGAGCCATCCCATGTACCTTCTACTTTATCAATACTTTGATTATTAGTATTTATAGTATAGTGAATATCTTCTACTAAAGTTGTAACTCCTTGGATTACTGTTAATTCATCTACTAAAGGATTGAATGAAGTGATTTCGCCAGTCATAAAATTAATGTTCGATGCTTCACTTGCTAAATTTCTAATACCTTTCAATGTTGAAACCGTGACAGCAACATCAAGAGCTTTTGCCCAATAAGGGGTATCTTGTGCTAAATCAGGCTCATTACCAACATTATTGTCAATTAGTGAAGCAAACATTGCTCCACCATATTGAACACCATCATCTTTACTATATATAGTATTTATATCCCAGGCGTTTTTAAAAGCAAGACCTATACCGATTCCATCTTCACCTTTTTGTCCCGTAATAGTCATAACTCTCCAGTTAGTACTAATAGTAGGGTCAATTCCTGTAATTCCAAGCCCATTGTTATCGTTTATACATAAATATGTTTTTATACCTGAACCATCATTGAAAGCTACGAAGTTATTCTTGTAGTATAATGTCGTAGGATTAAAATTGTCCTTATCATCGAACCTATCAATTTCTGCTTGCATTTCTTGCTTTTTAGTGTCAACATAATCATTTATTTCTGTTTGCTTCGTATCAATATATCCATTGACATTTTCCTTGAAGAACTTTTGTACACCCTTTACTCCGTCTAAGGCGTTATTTAAAACAGTAGCGTTTATAATCTTTGTTTTCAAATGTGGGTTATCTTCAAGTAGCTGGTTTGCTGCGGTTATATCACCGCTGTTTATATATCCTTGATATTGCTCTTTTAAAGGAATATCATCAGGAGTTAGGTCTTGTAAACGATCCCAGCTATCAACTTGCTCAGGAAAGTTAGTATTTGGATATTCAGGGTAGCTTAAACTCATATTCCAATCTTCCTCCTTGTCGTAGATTTAATATACTTTAATCGCTTCTATATTCATTTTGCTATTAAAAGTTAAAGGAATAGACATGGATTGTATTAATAAATCACCATCTATTCCTAAATCATCATTTTTATATCTAATTTTGCTATTCGCTTTTAAGAAATATATTGGCACACATTGAATATTTATAGTTTCATTTAAATTGCAATGTTTCCATAATTCATACTTAGCTCTAGCTTCAGCCTGATCTACAGTGAATATTTTATCATCCTCAACAATTAAGGGGATTTCTCCAATTTTATCTATGTTAAAAGGACTGTTTGGATCTTCATTTTTTAGAACATAAACTATCTGAGTTCCATCATCTAAAGTTCTACCATAAACATAAATTGAGTTTTTTACATTTTCAAAATCATAATTAATACTTATATCTGTTTCTAAGGGTCTATATAAATCATTAAAATCTAAAACTATAGAGTCATTTAGTTTATTTTTTATCTTTTGATAAATAAAAGTTCCTTTTATATCAAAGAACATTTCCCAATCCATATATAAATCCTTAAGTTCCTTCAATATAGAATAAACTGTGTCACCAGCTTTTTTTTCAATTTCATAAGGAGTAAGTTTATTTATATCTTCTATCAATACGTTTTGAAACCCACCCAAAGACTGTACAGTACTTTTAATTGCTGTTGAAATATTTGTGTTTTCTAATATTTGAACTGTATTCTTTAATTGACCATTTCTCGTATCGTCCATTTTAGCCATTAAATCAATACATTCTAAACTTAATGTTCTAGTAATAGAATTATAGCTAATTGAAGGTTGATTTAACATAAAAGTACCTTGATCAAACCACAATACTTCTTTGGTTGTATAATTCATAATACCAATTTGAACCTCGATGTTTTTATCCATCCAAATACGCCTATCGTGACCAACTAAATAAGAAGAGTCTTTTACAATCATAGAAATTGAGCAAGTACGTCTTATATCTGAATTAACATCAATATTTATACCGCCATCCAAAACGACGCCTTGAATTTCATCAATCCTTTTTAATTGGCTATTCAATAAGAAAATTCTTATATAAACTTCTCTAACGGATTGCTGAATGACTTTGTAATAATCATTTAAAAGAATTTTAATCACTTCCTTCAATCAAACCCAAGTTATACATATCTTCCTTGCTTTCAGAATCGCCTATTTCTGTCCAATTAAACTGAATTCTTCCCAAGGCTTGATTTAATTCATTCAAATAATCTACAGAAGGGTTATCCATAATAGAAATGCACCACATATTACCATTACTATCTTTGAGTATTTTTGGACTTGCATTTGCTAGAAAACTCATTAACGTCTTTCTGTGCTTAACTTCACTTTTCTTATCAATTTTTCCATGACTATTTTCTGTTTCTGAAGATAAGATTAGAGTATTTACAGACCCTTCATCGTAGTCTAATAAGGAATTTTTTACGATTATAGGATATTTACTCCCTAATGGTTCGAATTTAGCGGAAGGAGAAACTCTTGTTGTCGAACCATACTTTAGGTCATAAAAGAATTTGTATGATTTTTCTTTGTCTAATAAGAATGCAGATTCAAATTCAGAAATTACTTGATTTGTTACATAGTTTCCTTCTGTTCCATCTTCAAGAACAGGAGTTAAAGCATACTCATATTCTTGATCGCTTTCATTCGTATAGTCAAATAGTTCGAAATTTAAATTGGATTCATCATTATATGGAACTTCAGCAATAATCCACCAGTCATTTAAATCTTCAATTTTTCTTCTTCTCAACCTTAATTTAGTTACTGTTAACCCTGTAAAGTTAACATTTCCTCCTGATAAATCGTCTGTAAATCTACAAAGAAGTACAGTAGGATATTGCCATTCCTCATTATTCGAGTTATATGAGTTTGCATTATCATTATCGATTTTTATTTCATCAAATTTTCCATTTTGCAGTTTAACTTTTGATATCTTTCCCATATCATTCATAGTTGGATTTAAAGAGTCCTGGTCAGAAAAGAAATTGTATCCTATGAACATAATAAATCACTCCTAAACCACTATTTCTGTTTTTACACTTAATAAATTATCTTTTCCTTGTAACCATATAAAAACGATATCACTTTCTGAAGGGGTGATTTCATCCGAATATATATGATAGTTTTGCGAACCAACAAGCTTATCCACAAATACTCGATTATTTAAAAACTTTAAAGCTATTTTATGAGGTAATTGTTCTGTATGATCATCAGAGAATAATTCTAAAAAGATAGTATTATTTTTTAATCCTTTACACCATAGCTTTAATGTAAAATTACCACTACAACTAAAACCGTTGTCGAATTCTACCCAAGTATTATCGTCTGATAAATCAATCCATTCATTGTCAATATAAGCTAATGGATCAACATTTGATGTACCAACAATATTTATAATATTAACAGTGGCTTTGATTTTGCCTTGATTTGGAAGATTTTCTAAAACAACTACTGCTGGAATTTCAGGTGTTAAATAATTTACCGAAAATGTTTGCAATCCACTTGTAGCTTCCATACCATGTAAAGTAGTTGTTTTTAATTCAACTTTATACATAACATTGTCTTTCAAGCCTGAAAAAGTATGAGATATAGTATCTCCATCTTGATAATATATTGTAGAAGATGCAGCTATCAAACTTTCATTAATATCATATAAGTAAAATTTATAGCTTTCTAATTCTTCACTTTCGGCTTGTAGATATTGTCCTAAGAATTCCCAAGAAGAGTTATTTAAAACTCCTCCAAAAAGATTTGTAATTGAAATTGATGGTATCGAAAAACACCAAAATAAACTCCATTCAGACCATTCACTAAAATCATTATTAATATTGTAAGTTCTTATTCTATATTTATATTGAGTTCCATTTATAAGAGTATTAATTGGAACTGAATGCTCAAACTTAAAGGTTTCTTGTGTTTCTAAATATACCTGAGTGTTATCACTATTATTTTGAATTTCTAACTCATTTTTAATAACTTGATCTCCTAAGACTACCTCGAATGTAAAAATATTTTCTTCGCTTTTATCAAAAGGAATTACTCTTACAGGTAATATTGGTGTAGTCAATGCCATATTTATCACCTCAGTTCTATATAAAAATAAGAGTTGATTAAAAAACCAACTCCCTGTAAAAGCAACATTTTATAGACATAAGATTAACACCTTAATCAAGGAGTTAATCTGTTCAATATATCTATTAAATTAAATAACTTGTTGTCTTTTTAAAATCTCATCTTCAACTGCTGTTTTATACTCTGGAATCTTTATATCTTCCAGCTTGTAAGGTTCTTTTGTTTTGGGGTTAATGCCACCTTCTATTATCTTCTTTATTAATAAATCAACTAAAAATTGCTTCATATTACACCCCCTCTTTTAAATCAATCCACTCAATTCTAAAATTTGATTTTCTAATTCATTAATATAATCATGTTGGGGTAACGGTAATAATGATTGAATGGTTATTACCCCGTCCTTAATAGTATACTTTTCAACTCTTTTAAATTCATTATCATTATATCCGTATGGTAAATCTAAAACCCTTAAATCTAATGTATCTCTTTGTTGAATAGTATCGTGTTCAAATTCATTATACCTCAATAAAGGTTTACCACTATTATTGTCGTATACTATTCTTGCACCTATTTGGTTCATATAATCACCCCTTAATGGTATATTACTACAACAACCCAACCAACACTTATATTAAGACCATTTTGCATACTACACAAAATTCTATTATTAGTTGGTTCATATTGTAAAAATAATCCTCGGTTTTGGCTTCCATAATTATGATATCTGATATGTTGAACAACTTGAGTATTGTCTATATCTAATTCTTTATAGAATGACCCAAATGAAGCGTATTCATTAGAAAATGTTGCAACTGAATCACTCTGTATTCCACCACCGTTTGGGACTGCCATACCTATTAGAAATTTTGGTTGCTTGGTGATGTTGTCTATATAAGCTGTATAATTACCACTAGAATAACTTCCACCGTTTTCACGTCTATAAATTTCTGTTTTATCACCAACTAAACACTTAACCAACGAATAATTACCACCACTAAAATTTTGTTCAACATCAGAAGGTGTTATAATCAATTCCCCTTGATCTATTACTGTTCCTGTTATTTTGCTTCCTTTTGCATAAGCAGTTTTTCCTTGAAGAATTTCACTTGCTACAGCAGTAGCATCATCAGTATTTATACCACTTACATTTACTTTTCCTATAGCCAACTATACCACCGCCTTAATTAACTTTAAATCAACAGTGATATCATTTAAAAGCTGAGTTTCAGAATAAAGTCTAACGTATCCTGCGAAAGATTCGTTGGCACTTTTTATATCACTAGCATTTGCTAAATCAGAAAGATGGATATTTATATCAACTACTGTATCAGCTGTAATATCTGCATCTAAAATATCATGATACCAATATCCGCTTGTGCTAGTATCATCAACCCAATTAACGGAAAGTACTGATAAATTCTTTTTAACTTTAACTAAATCTGCTGTTTGGGTGTCAACATATGTTTTTTCAGCCTTATTATTAATTTCATCAGTAATGATTTTATTCAATTCTGTTTCTTTTATAAACCCTTGACCATCTTTAAGCAATATTCATCACTCCCCTTCTAATCTAAGTTATTCTTATATCATCAATGAATTTTTTGCTGTAATCATTATTTGCAACAATTATTTGGCACACATTAGTAACTTCTAAATTCAAACCTGATCTAGCTTTTAAAGTTGATATTTCTCCATTTATTTCAACATCATAAGTTCCATCTCCATTGACCTGAATAACTTTGCCATATATATAGTAATTAAATTTTGCTTTCTCATTAAATAGCTGTTCAAACACTTTTTTTATCCCTACATAGAATTTTTTTGATATATCTCTTTTATTCAAATAATCACCTCAAAATTAAAGGATAGAGAATTCTCTATCCTTTTTTAGAGTATGCTAATTGCATCATGTCCGATGGAAAACTATCAATATAATCAATAAAATCTTTTCCATCCTTAACATTCGGTAAAGTTACATTCATTTCAATCTTTTGATCTACTGTTTGAGACTGAGAAGACTTTAAGAGACTGAAATCAGGTAAAGATATTTTTGATATAAGATTTTTTGTAATATCAATTGGATTTAGACTTGATAAATCAATCTCTTTCAGTATCCTACTAGCTTCAAGTAGCTGTGCAGATTCAACAGGATTATTAATTACCTCATTAGGGTGTGCAACAATCAATTTACCACCCTTACCATCGATCCCAGATCCACTAAAGTTTAAATACCCTCCACTATCAGCAGAAGCAACATTTGAGCGTCTACTATAAGCAGAAGATGTTTTTGTTGTGGTAGTTGTTGTAGTGGTCGCTGGCGGATTCATCGAACTCAAACTTGTAGTCAAATTAGCCACGATTGCCTTAGCGCTTGCAGCAGCACTATTAAAAGCAGATAAAATGGCACTTTTATAAGCTTCTCCTTGCGCTTGACCAGCCGCAGCAAAACTCGCTACATCTTCCTGGAGTCCTTGGACTATAGCAGAAGTACTATTTTGAGCTTCCCCTTGAGCATTATCTAACTCTAATCCCAGTGAATCACCATATGCTTCACCTGATAATAAACCTGCTAAATCAAAATCACTATACTCATTTAATAGTGCTATAATATCTGCCTGTGTTAATTCTGCATTAGTTAAAGCTTCTGTTAGTTTATCTCTTAGGGCTTCGGCATAAGCTACACCTTGTAAATCTCCTTTTTCAGCAAATTCTACAATCTTAGCATCTAATTGCTCAACTATAGTGTTAATGGCTTGGCTTATTGCTCCATCGCCTTCACCCTCTATTTCACCAGCAGTATTCTCAAATACAGAAATCATACTATCCATGAATTCACTACCTAATGCGCTACCAAGCGTACCATATTCATCTGCTTTATTTAATAAGTCTAATATTGCTTGAGTTTTGTTCTCTATTTCTCCATTACTTAATATTTCGTCTATTCCAACTACTAGTCCATTTACAAATGCTGAAGCAACATCTTGACCTCCAGATTCTAGCTCAGAAGCTCTGCTAGTTAATTGATCTTTAATTTTCAATGCTATTTCGTCGAAATCCATAGCATAGTCATCTGTAGCCATTCCATCAATTAAACCCTGGATAAGAGCCATTCCAGACTCATTTCCTACCAGCGCAAACTCTGTATATTCATTAGCTAACATATCTAGAATTTGTCTTTGCTTTTCTGAAAGAGTGCCTTCACCTTCCATGATTGTATCAATTGATCCTAATAAGCCATCAACATATGCTTTACCCATATCGTTTCCAGCATTTTCAAACTCTTCAGATTTAGTTTCTAGTATTTCTGTCACACTATCAACGGCGTCTTGTATTAGAATATTACCTGTTTCTTCGAAGTATTTAGCATACTGTTGAACCATTTCATCAATAGGTAAATCAAGTCCTAAGCTCTCAAGTGCATCTCTAAACTCCTCAATACTCTTGTATGATCTAGATTCAGCCTTATCTAAAATCTCTTGCAATTCGTTCATTTTTCGCTCATATGAATCGACTTCACTTTGGTAAGAGTCTTCTTGGGCTTGTTTTTCAGATTCTTTTCTAGCCTTCTCTATTTCTATTTGCTTATCTAAGATTGCTTCTTGAGTTTCATCTATTGCATCTTGGTCTGCAACATATGTAAAATCCCAAGTTCCATCATCCTGTTGTTGTAATTGTTGAATAGTTTTCTGTTCTCGTAAATTATCAAGCTTTAGCTGAAGTTGCTGCAGATCTAATTCCTTTTGAAGCATTTCTAAAGAATCTCTTTTGATTTTACCCGTAGAATTTAAAATAGCAAGTTGACTCTCAGAAAGAGTTAAACTATTTTTAGTAATAAAATTTCTTAACTTTTCAATTTCTAGCTCTTTTTCCAAACCACTGATATATTCATTTTCATCTTCAGTAGAACTACTTGGGTCGGTTGGTCTAGGATTACCTGTTTCAATATTATCTACAATATCACCCATAAAACCAGAAAAGATAGTTTTAGAACGTTCCATTAACTCTAGATTGCCCTCTCGGATTTTGGAATTTACTTCATCAATTTGATTAGCAATAACATCCCACTCGGCAGAATTTTCATCTAGATGAGACTGTTTTTCTTTAAGTTGATCTAGCGTAGTATAAAGATACTCGATTTCCTTCTCAGTATTTTCGTTCATCTTTTGATAAATTGAGTTAACTTTATCAATATTAGAGCTGTCAATTGTAGTCTGTATATCCAATTCATATTGCAAGTCATTCATTTCGTTATTTAAATCACTTAAACCACTAATCATCTTGTCAAAATCTATTTCAGCGATTTTCTCAGCCATATCATTAATACTGATATTACTGTCTTCTAATAATTCTTCATATTCTTCTACTTGAGTATTTAGAATGTTCCATTCATAACTACCTACTTCAAGCTCACCCATTTGATCTTTTAATAAGCTGATATTATCCTGTAGGGATTCATTGTATTCCTTTTCGCTTTTAAGTAAATCATCTGTAAATTCCAGACGTTTACTATAATCTTCATCATCTAATAAACTAGCCTGATCTTGAATATCATCTTGTAAGTCTTTGCTTTTACCTAATTCTTTGTCCATCATTTTGAATTGATATTCATACTTATCTTTGATTGCTTGGTGAAGATTTAATTCTGCTTGTTGTAAATCTTGATTTGCTTTCAATATCTCTTCTTGAAGTTGTAATTGTAATTCAGAACCGTCTTCTGCTTCATCATATGCATCCTCAAGAGCATCAATATAATCTTCAAGATTTTCTGTAAATTGCTCATTTAGGTCAATCTTTCTATCAGAATAAATATCAATATTTAACATAGTTTGTTCGTCTATTTTATCTAATAATTCTTGAACTTCTTCGGGATTATTGCGATTAATATTATCTCTCATTTCATTAATTAGATCGTCATAATCTTCATTTTCTCTTTCATAGCTTTTATATTTATCTCTAAAAGATTTACTAGGTGTTACATTATAAGCCTCTTCTTTTAGACCACTAAATGATTTTTCAAAATCACTTCTAGATGCAGATGAACTAGAATTATTAGAATTTGGAGATGATGAATCGTAGTTGTCATCAGTAAACTTTGGAGAGGTATTGCTACTTTGAATGTATCCAAACACTTCCTCCCAATAAGCTATGTAATCACGTCTGGCTTCACCCTTTGTATCACCACTACCATCACGCTTATGATTTTTAAATTCATCACTTGTAATATTTGATATTTCGTCTTCCGAGGGTCTGACACCAGCTTTTAAATACTCTTCTAATGAATCATAAGTACCATTTTTATATCCTTGAATTAACCCTTTGTTAAGTAATTGCTCAGTCATGTGATTCGGAATAATTTGAGTCCCCTGTGGTAAGTATGCCAATGAAGTTTTGTCTGGAGATAAAAACTTATCCCCATTAGGAAGAATTACAAGTTCACGACCTTCTTCCCCGTATGCAAGAAGTTGATCTTTATCAAGCTCTCCACCTTTTTTATAGCCTGGAACTTTATAAGATACTTCTGAAGAACCACTATCAATCTTGACTTCACTTGTTTTAGCAATTTTTCTTGCACTTTCTTCAACAATATTAACAATCTCTTCCCATTTGTTTCTATAAATATCTACAAGACTTGTTAAACCTAATTCAGTATTCACGCCTATAGAATTTAATTGCTCTGAACTTACATTATTTTGTTCAAGATATGACTTAACTAATTCATCAGTCATAGCATATAAGTGTTTACGTTGTTTCTCTTCTTCTTCTGCGAGGAAATTCTCAAGCTCACCTACTTTTTCTTCATTTGCCTTTTCTCTAAGCTTAGCTATCTTTTTTTCATGGGATTCATATTCATCAAATATTTTTTCGTTTTCTCGAATGAGTTTGTCTTGCTCAGATTCCGGTATAAAATTGAATGCTAATGCATCGTCTAAATCGACGCTGGAAGTAATTCCTCGCTCAAGCATTTGCAATGAGCTATCAATCATAGATATTTCCTTTTCAATAACTTTTCGGGAGTTTTCAAAGGGTGCTGTAAGGTATGACTCAACTTTCAGATTTTCTAAAGAGCGTTCATATTCCTTTGTTTCTAATCTACTGTCTTTTATTTGGCTTGATAAATCAGACATTTTACTAGCTAAATACTCAGCTTCTTGAGCATTTTTAGGAGTTATTTTAGCCAATCTATCAAACTCATCTTTAAGTTCTCTAACATTTTTACGACTTGTAGACACTATATCAACAGAGGTTGCTAATTTATCATCAAAGTTAGAATCCGATACCAAATCTAACTTAGTCTTGAGGTTTGATACTTCCATTGACAAGGGTTTTAGTGAAGCCACAAGTGTATCAGTGTTCTCTTTAAAAATGTCAAAATTAAGATCGTCAATTTTATCTTGAGATTCTGCAAGTGTTTCAAAATATTCTTTAGAAAAACTTGCTATTTCCTTTTGAGTAGCAATGATTTGAGTTTCATAATCCAGCATTTGTATCTCAGAATCTTTTATTTGTCCATCTAAGTCTGTAAGAGTACCATATAATCCCTCGAACTCTTTTCTTAATTTATTGGTTTCTTTAACTGTTGAGCCCTCTATTTTATTGATATTCTCTAAACCTTCAACCGTTGATTTATCATCGACTATATCAATAGAAATACCAAAACCATTTCCTAGAGCATTCATGTTAGCTACTATTTCTTCTCTCTCTTTTCTTCTCTCATCTGCTAACTTAGGAATGGTGTCTCTTAGCTTCTCATATATATCAATTTCTTCCTGTAAAAGTGCTATTTTATTGCTATTCTCAGTTTGATTTTGCAATTGGTTATTTATTTCTAATTTATCATTAAGAGAATCAATTGTATCTTCTAGGTGTTTGTAGCGATCTGATAGGTCGGAAATGTGTTCTTCTAGTTTTTTTGTTTTATCTTTTTTGTCATCACTATCGAGTACAGTCTTAATATTAACCTTAAAGTCCTTAAAATTAAAATAATCCTCAATCTGAGGAATATCAGTAATTTCTGCATTTTTAATTGCGTTCATGGCAAACTTTTCAGCTTGTAATTCGTAAATTTCACCTTTATCAGCAAGTTTAGAGTATTCGTCCATTATCTTTTGAGTGATAACTTTTGTATATTCCAGCTTTGCTGATTCTGCGTCAGCATACCGCTTTAGGTCGAATTCATACCCGTCAACTTTTTGGTTTAGATAATTCTCAATGAGTTCTAGTTCTTTATTTATTGAATCTTGTGCTGTATCTAATTTTTTATCTTTAATTTTTATTAGTTCTTCTTCGATTTTCTTCTCATCGTTTAAAGTTGCAATAAGGAAAGGATGTGCTTTTGCTAATTTAAGAACTTTTTCTTGTGAAAACTCATTAGACTTAGCGTATTCTTTTAACATATCATCTATATCGTTAAGATCATCGTAAGTTTCTGAGTAGACTTTTTGGATTGATTTTTGAATTGATAACATGTCTAAAGTTGAAGATGTAAGTTTGGATTCAGCTTCATTGGTAGAATTTAAGGTGTTTTTGTATCTTACTAAAAGAAAATTAATATCTTCTTGATTTAATCCTAGTTCCTTCAATTTTTTGATTCGATAATCCATCTCTTTAATGCTAGTAGCCTCGGCAATTGCTACAATATCTTCTTGTTTTACTACTTTTTTTAATATACTCAAATACTTACTTTCTTCTTCTGTAAGAGCTTTAAGTGTATTAACAATTTCTAATCTTCTAACATTTAATTCATTAGAAATATCAATTTCGCTAGTAGTTCCTCTAATAGTAATTACTTTTTCAGTATCACCACTTTTTAATTTATTGTGTATTTCTTTTAATTCATCCTCTAATTCCTGTTGTTGTTTTCTAATACTAGGTAACTCCTGAGAAGCTTTAAATTTTACTGCTTCTATTTCTTGGTTATATAATTCTTTCTTCTTAGCAATTAATTTATCTGTAAGACCAATATTGTCTGAAATACTTTTACCTTCTTTGTCTATTCCTGTAATTAGTTCATTAGAAATTGAAGCCAATTCCTGTTGAACAGACAATAACTCATCATCTACATCAAGTCCTTGTTTCTTTTGTTCTGATAAATCTTTATATTTTTTATTTAATGTTTCTAGTTTGTTTATTTCATCTTCTAAACCTTGAGCATGTGCCATTGTAGATTGAATTAGCTCTTCTTGTTTTCTTTTTGCTTCAGCCATATTTGTTGCCCATTTGGAAATCCCAGAAACAATAGCCGTAATAGCAACTGCTAATCCAAGCGTTAAAGCTGCTTGCATAGCTAATGCACTAATTTTAGCTAAATCCATAGATACTTTGAGACTAGTAATTGCTCCTGATAAGATACCCGTATTTAATGTTGTGGTTTTTGTAACTGAATCATAAGCAATTAATGAAGTAATAAAAGAACGATAACTCTTATTTGCAATTAATATAATATTACTCAATGCAAAAACTGTTGTATTTAGCAATCCAATTTTATCAATAGATTGTGTTATTGAAGCAGACAAATCATAAAACATTTTAATTGTATCTGAATTTAGTGCATTGATAAACATTTTTTCAAAACTTGCTTTAGCACGATTATTAGCTGCTGCAACTGAGTCAAGATATACTACATACTGTTTATTTGTTTCTCCGCTTGCATTTAAAGCTTCATCATAAATTTCAATATACCTGGATGTTTCACCAATACTACTGGAAAATCCTTCCATTAGCGAACTAAATCTGTTGAATTGTCTGATCCCTAATGTTGTTGCTATTGCACGTTGCGTATTTTCGCTATATTTATTCCAATCTTCTCCTGTGGTTTTTAGTATTTCACTTACAGGAAGTAACTGACCTGTAGTTACATTTTCAACAGCTATGCCTAAATTCTTTAATGTTTTAATAACTTTTCCGTATTCATCATTAACTTCTCCTATTTCATTTACCTGTTGAAATTTTGAGAAAATTGTTTTTAATGAATTACCAATCGTATCCGCACTTTCTCTTGTGGATTCACTGACAACTGCCGCCATACTTGCTAGTTCTTGCATAGAAATATTTCCTAATCTAGCAGCACTTCCAGACTTTTGAATTACTGTTAATATCTCATCTCCACTTGTAGCTGCTATACTTCCTACTTTTGTTACAACATCAGCTAACTCATCGGCATTAACCTTCATACTATTAATGCCTGCAGTCATCTTTTCAGTCATTTCAGAAACATCTTTATTAAGAACAGAACTAAGCTTAGTAAATGTTTGCATACGATCAAGACTGGTTTGTAAGTCGAGTCCCTGTCTTGCTAAAGAAACGCTCATTGAAGCTAATTCTTTTGTTGTTTTCCCTAAAGCAATACCCATATTAGCATAACCAATAGTAAGGCTATCTGTTTTTTCTTTAGTGACACCTTGAACCATTTGAACTTGTCGCATGGACTTATCAAGTTCAACAATTGTGCCGATGCCTTCCTTTAGCTTTCTAATATGACCATATAGGAGGGACATGCTAAGACCCCATTGAATACTTTTGGCTATAGCTGTACTTATTCCTTGTACCCAACCCAACATTCGATTTGCATTAACTCTTAAAACTTCTCCTTGCTGGTATAAACTACTTGTATTTCTATCTATAACTCCAGACTGAACTTTAACTTGATTATTAGATTGTTCAGTAGCTACCTTAAACTTTATTTGAGAATTTCCAGCCCCATCCAAACCCTTACTATAACTAATTATTGAAGAATTTAAACCATAAAAATCTTTTATTTGTTGTTTTATTGCAGCCTCATTACCAAATGAAGTAATATTTGTTCCATATGCACCTAGTTTACTAACTCTCGATTGCTCTGCTTGTAAATTTTTAGAGATTGCTCTTTGTTGAGCCTCATCCCATTTCCGTTGTTCTTCTATTCTTCTTTTTATTGTTAGACCAATAGCATCTTGAATACTTTTCTGGGATTGCTGTTCCCTTAATTCTCTTTGCTTTAAATTTTTTAGCCACCATTGCTCATACTTATTTTCCTCGTTGATCCTCTGTTGATTGATTTTCTTCGCATTCTTTTGTTCTTGGATTTCTCTCATCTTAAGATTCTTTAACCATCTTTGTTCTCTTTGAGAGAGATTTTTTTCTTCCAGTTGCCTTATTTTCTCAAACATCAAAGTATACATTTTTAAGTTTTTACCAATAGGATTTTTCGTTGAAGATTGATTGTTAATTTGATCCATTAAATTATTATAATTTTGTTTTATTTTCTCAAACTCTTTGGTTATAGTCTCTTGACTAACACCTATTTTGATTTTTCTGCTCTGCATTTGTTTAATTAAAACTTGTAACTTCTTATCCAAAGACTGTGCAGTGTCCACAAATCCTATGTCTAACTTAATTCCTAACTTATTATCACTCAAATTCACCATCACCTCTTTAATTTAGGCAAAATAAAAAAGACTCGATAAAAATCAAGTCTTTAAAATATAATTATTTTCTATTTAACTATAAAAATAAAAAGACCACAATTAGGGTCTAATAATATTGACAAAATAATAGATTTGTTTAAATGCTAAGAACTCATTGCTTCATTTCTAATTTTATTTATTTCAAAAGCCGTTTCACCTAAATTGTCTTTTTCAAAAACCGCTTTAAAAACACAGTTGATTTCTACGCCTTCCAATAATAATGAAAGTGCTATATAGTTAGTAGTATTTCTATTTTCTTTTTTAAAAGCGAAAGCTAATATGCCTAATGCCACCAATCTACCAAAGGTTACATCATTTGATATTTGTTCTTGGGTTTGAATCTCACATCGTTTAATATTTTCTATTGGTATATATTCTTCTCCCAAGTAAACCTTATTATCTTTTCGAATTTGGATACTTAAATTTTGACTAACTTCAATTTTAGGATGTCCGCCAATATGAATAAGATTTTTTTCGTATATTATTCCTAGTACTTGATTTCTGGTCTTATTATATTTGTTAAAAAGAATAAACGAAGAAGCAAATGATATCAGAATCATAATAAAACCTAAAAACATATTAGCATTAAAAAAGAATATCAAAGACAAGACTACTCCAGTTACTAAAATCAAAGAGCCTAAAGTATTATATTTTTCCTCTTTTTTTATTATTTTGATATCTTCATATTTATCCATACCGCACCTCAATTCAATTTATTAAATTACATATACTTTAATTGTATTATAAACCAAATTGAGGCAAAATAAAAGTGTGCAATGATTTTAGCTTGCACACTTATTATCTATATATTTTAACTCATTTTCTAATATTTCTTCTATGTTGTCAAAATCCCAATACCAAATCTCCAATAATTTTATATTATTATTTTCAGCATATTCACGTTTTCTTTCGTCATGCTTTTTTTGAATTTTAAATTTTTCTTTAGCTTTTTTTAACCCTTCACCGTTAAAATCAACTGGGTTTTCATGATGTTCTCCTTGATATTCAATTAAAAGTTTATAATCAGACAAATAAAAGTCATATGATAGATTACCACCACCAACACCCAATAAATTATAAAACTTCTTTTGTGGAATATAGTATATATCATTGGAATCTAAAAACTTTCTAATACCTTGCTCACCTTTAGACTTAGTACAATAAGGACATTGTTGCCCAGATTGTACATTATTCCAAATCATCTTATATTTTTTATTACACTCTAGACATAACCACCACAACTTTTCTTTACTATTTTTAACTGTGTTAGAAAGTAATTTAATTTCATTGTTAATTCTAGGTAATTTTTCTAATATATAATTGATTGTCAATGATTGGCGTATCGATGTTTGCATATTGCTACATTTAGGACAACCGTGACCATGAAGTATATGACCCCAACGTGCTCCCCATTCATGGTTATCAATCTTACATTTGAATTTTCCATATTGAGACGAATTCAAATATTCTTTTGATAATACAATAATATTGTTGCAATGACGTTCACTAACCTTATTTATAGCTTCTTCAAAACTAAATGAATATAAGGCGATCATTCTTTTTTCCGTACAATTATCACATGTTCTTTTATTCTTATTTTTATAATTTTCGAAAGATGTATGAAAAATATTTCCACATTTACACTTGAAAGGCAATAAACTTCTCGAGTTTTCGTAATTACTTAAATCAATAATTTTCCATCCTTTAATATTACACTCTTTTTTTATTTCATTTTTTTTGAATTTTAAATAATTATCTCTAGAAGAAACTTCCATTTTACTGGCTTGAGAGATAATTGATTTAGGAGTTCTATTTATTCCTAGTTCTTCATTTATAATATCTGCAATCTCTTCTGGTGTCTTATAAAACCAATTTTCTTTTAAAATTTTATGTTCAGATTCACTCCAATTCATATCCTTTAGCTTAAAACCTAAATTATATGCCTTGCACATTAATGCTTCCTTACTAATTTTGCCAAAATGATTCATGTAGGATTTCAAAAATTGATCGGTAGATTCAAATTTATTACAACATTTTTTTATATATTCAATCTCTTCAGTAGACCATATTTTGTTATTAGCTTTGAATAACCCTAATTTTTCCCTTCTATTTTGTACTTCATTTTTTTGTCTATTAAGTATTTTTGCGATTTCCTCATCTGTCATAGTTAAATATAACGATTTTACTTTATCATCATCTCCATTTCTCCAACTTGATTCATATTCATTTCTCTTGATTTTCATTTCAATCGCTTTACTTTTTATGCCTGACCATGTTCTATTAAATCTACTAAGAATGTGGGCTTTTGATGCAAAAGGATAAATCTCCTTTAATAAAAGAAGTTGCTCATCTGTCCACTTTTTTGGTTTTTCGGTTTTTTTAAAATTTAGTAGATTTCTTTTGTTTAAAACTTCTTTCTTACTGCACCCTATTATTTGTGCAATCTCTAAATCAGTCATTGTTTGATAATTCTCTCTTAAAAATAATAAAGAACCATCAGTCCAGTTGAAACTATTTTGATTTAGTAATCCCAATTTACACCTTTTTGCCTTAATAGAAGATTTTGATCGGTTTAACTTCAAGCCAATTTCTTCATCACTCATGGTTCTATAGTTTTCTTGTATGAATTTTATTTCGCTACTACTAAATGAATTTGGACAATCTCTTTTTAGCTTATTTGATGAAGCTATTCGCTGTATAGCACCCCACGATCTGTTATGTAATGTCTTCAGAATATTCTCTTTAGGCATAGTTTCATAATTTTTCTTTAAAAATTCTATTTCTTCAACTGACCATTTTATTGATGTTTTTTCTATAATCTCCACAACCTTTCATGTTTAGTTACAATCTTTATGAAATAAAAGCAAGGAAGAAGTGACAAAGGTTATAATCCACTCTTTTCATAGCAATTGATCAGACTGCTACTATCCCTGCTTAACAATTAAATAAAATATAATCAAACTATATGTATAATGAATAACTAAATAATCAAACAATTATGTATATAAATATTTTCTATCTTCACAACTATCTTTTAACTCACAGCAACTACAAACAATTGCATCCAATTCATCCACTGTTGCTTTTCTATAACCCACATCCACTAAGACATATTCATCAAATTCATCTTTCTCCCACTTTTCAAAGCATGTAATCATCATAGGCAAATCCAATTCCTCACTCCAAATTTTAAAAAGTCCCTTTCTGATTAGTTCACCACAAGCTAAATCAAATGACAAATCATTCATATTAGCAATTCTAAATCCTTGTTTTGATTTTGCTTCATCTCGATCAAAAGTTGTTGTAAGATAAACTTTATTTCTCGCATAAGGCGTTTCATAATAATATAAAGTTTTAATTTTCTCAGACATTCTCTACCATCTCCCTTTAAGATTAATTTTAACCTTGTAGAGTTAAAAAGTTACCTTGTAAAACCAATTATATCAAATCGAATAACCTTGTCAAGTATAAAATCAACTTTATAAGGTTAAAATATTTAAATGTTGAAGAATATTTATCTTTATAGTAAAATATATTTATAGTAGGAGGTGAATTGATGGTCGAATCAAAACTTAAATCAAATCTCAGATTATTAATGGCACACCATAAAATTGATTCAGTAACAGAGCTGATGAAAAAATCAAAACTAAGTAGAAATGCAATAAAGAAAATTCTCAAAGAAGAAAATCTAGAAAATGCAAAATTAGAAACATTTTTAAGATTATGTGATACCTTCAGCTGTCCATTATCTGATCTGATAGAATACACTCCAAAGGATTTTGACAAAGAAAAATGGATTAAATCAAAATACTAGCACAAATAGCCCATCTAGGGCTTCATACATAAATCTATATAAATATCATTGTTTTCAAATCCATAAAACAAATAGCCCTCAAAAGGGCTATTAATACATAAAATATTATATTTTTATTATTAAGTAAAAGATTAACTAGCCAAATCCTCGACTTCTACGTAACCTTTTCTAACTAACATTTTCCAAATCCATTCTACTCCCTTTTTAGTAACATAAGTTACTACAGTAGATTTATCTTCTCCATTTACTATATATTCATCTACCTTAACTCTAAAATAATCTTGATCTATAAAACGTTGATAAGGTACATTCCATTCTTTAGAACTGGATATTAGTATTTCTTCTATGCGAAGTATCTCATATAAACGATTTTTGCCAATTGCTTTGTGTTTATTTAGTCTTTCATTGAGTAATTTTGCTACATTACCCATAGGCAATGATCCATCGCTTTCTATAAATCTGTTAGCCAGTTCAACTTTTGGTTTTTGGAGTTTAATAATCTCGTCTTTTTTAGACAACTCCTTATTAACCATCTCATTATATCTAGATAATGCCATCATTCTTCCTTCTTCAGTATCACTATTCACTACTTTTATTATCAATTCATTCTTTTCTAATAAATCCTGTTGAAGTTGATAGTACTTCTTTTCTATATCTATAAAGTACTTTCTACATTCTTTACTTTTCTTTTTTAATTCCTTATTAGCTCTTGGATTAGCACCTGCAATCATACATATTTCTTTTGCTATCTCTAATTTTAGTATGTATTCTCTTGAAGTCTTCCATGTGTTCTCTGCTTTTTCTTTAAAGACAAAGCTAGTAAAATCAACACCTTCACACCCGTCAACGAGTTCTAAATTATTTTTTATCCAAGGTGAAAATTCTTTTTTTACATCTAACTGTTCCCATAGTTCTCTGCCATTAACCACCTTGTTTCCATTTTCATCTTTATAAACTGATAGCAAACCATTTTCTATCTTAATTAAATTACTCTCCACTATAAAAATTCCTCCCTTTTAAATCAAATTATTTCAATCATTAACATTAACCGGTCATAATTATATTTTTATTATTAACTATGTCAAATAAAGTTTCCATAAATCCAAGCTATATCAACAATCTTTATCATGTCCATCCTCCTTCTACCAATATTATACATCGGCAGAAAGTGAATGTCAATAATTATTATATTTTTATTATATGATTATTAAGATGATTTGCTTAAAAGGAGTTTGAAGTGTAATAAACCTAAGTTTTACTTCCCGTAAAACAGGGCTTTTACATAATATATCAAAGCGATTAAATAAAATAAAAAAGCTTCCAATGCAATATATCATCAACATTAGAAACTTTTTTAAATCATCTAATACTTATTTCAAATATTTCTTGAACGGATTCTTGTCAGAAACCTCATCTTCCTTGCTCACCATAGCAGCAGCAAATTGTAATACAAACTTTCTATGGTTATTATCCATCTTATCTAGTTTAAACTCAATTGTTTCGGGAACATAATCTGCTTTCTTGATAGAATCACAAAGTGTCAGAAAGTCTTGTAAAGTTATCATCCATGATCTCCTTAATTTATTCTATTAATTCATATCCAAAGTCTATTAGTATTTTCTCTTGAAAGATGTGATCATATTCCCATTTCTCATAATACTTAACTATACCTTCTTGGATTTCAATTAGTCCATCTTTGTACCAGTAACCACATGCTCCATCATAACTTAAATCTTCTAAATCACATAATCTAAAATTTTGTTTGTTTTTCGCTTCTTCATAATGAAAAGTGGAAACTGGATCAACTACTTCTATTTTATTACTGTTTGCTTCTTTTGGTATTTCATAATAATATAGTTTTCTTTTGTTTTTTATCATATATCTACCTCCTGAATATTATAAGAGAAGGAGATAACTACAGAATTAACGAACAAACGTTCTATATTTACTTTAAAAAAAATAACCTTTATAATAAATATAACTAAATATATAGTTATCTCATGTGAACAATAGTAAATGAAATTTTTGGCGAAGGACATTTACTATTGTTTTCTTCTTATATAAAATAGTACCACATTCCTATTTATTCTTCAATAAGAAAAAAGACCCATAATCTACAGTATTTTTACTCTATATACAAATGTTCTTTAATATACTGAATGATTCAATCTTTTTTAAAGAGATTACTAAAACTACCAAAATGATGATTAATTCATTCTTTTGAGGACGTGGTACTAAAGTCCTATTTCCATAAAATGATAGTTTTACTGATATTGTTCTTCTTCCATTTTCTTTATTTTTTCATCTTCTAATTTCTTCTTCAATCTCTTTTCCATGATATTCTTTCGTAAATCTGTTTTAGATTTTGGCTTTATATAATGTTCTTGAGTAACTCCAGGAGATTTATGATTGAGATAGGCTTGAGCTAATGATAAATCACCGGTTTCTTCATATATTAAATTACCTTTAGTCTTCCTGCCATCATGCATTCCAAATCTCTCTAATCCTAAAATTTCCTTTCCTATCCTGCTAAATCTCTCTTGTAAGGTTTGGTATGTCATAGGCTTATAAATGCCACCATATTTTGTAAGAAATAGAGCATCTACTTCTAAATTATCCATAGATTCTTTTCTATAATCGAGCCATTCTTCAATTAGGTCTTTTGTTTCTTCTCCTTCAAAAATTACTTCAACAAGCTTATTGCCTTTTTCAATTACATCTGCAAATAGCATATTTTCTAAATCCATATTAGATAATTTTAATTGCTCTATCGCACCAACTCTGTTTCCAGTATCAATGACAAGAGAAAACAATAGCTGATCTTGCAAATCGTATTTTTCACTAATTGCCAATTCTCTTTTAACTGTATCAATTTGTTCTTGTGTTAAAAATTGCGATTTTCTAATTTTTTCATCCTTGGCGCCTTTGATTCTATCAAGTTTATCATTAAAAGGATGTGATTTTATAATCCTTCTTTTAACTGACCACAAGAAAAAACTAGATATGGCACTAATCTTAGTGTTAGTAACCTTCTTATGATTATCAAAATCTTCCTGAACATACATCATAAAGTCTTCCATTATATCTACTGCATCTTCAAAAAATTTGCCACTATATAAATCAATATCATCATACTTTTCATGTAGAAATCTTAAGAAATGCATAAAATATGATTTATATGTTTTAAGAGAATGCTCACTAAAGCCTTTTACTCTTTTAGACCTCCTATACTTTTCATAGTACTTATAATTATTTGTCTGTTTAAGTTTTTCTAACAATTCTTTTGATATGTAACCTGCCATTATATCACCTTCCGTCAAATTATAAAAAATTCGACTTCTACAACCGTTGAAATAACTAGGTTATAAAAATCGAATTTTCAATAAAAGAACAGTTTTATGTTGTTTATAAAATAATATGGAGTAGAATAATCTACTCCATATCACTTAACATTTAATCCTCTTTTTTTAAGCCCTACTTCTAAGACTTTAATTGCTGACCTGTCAACTTTTTCCTGACCTTCTTGGATAAAATTTTGTGCAGGATAATCCCAGATTCCTCCATGTCCATTATTCAGCCAATTAGTGATCCATTTTCGATTATCTTGAGGGTACTTTTCTGACATTGAAGGATACTCATAATCCATCTTTTCAGGATTAGTAGATGTTGTAATATGAATACCATTTGCACTTCTTAATACATCAGAGCCTACAGAATTCTTCATAGATTCGGTTCTTTTATAATTTCTTTCTGGAGTGCGATAGACAGTTTCATCTATGGCGTCTTTAAGTTTTTCACTATTATTCTCTGATAGTTCTTTTTGAGCAACATCATAAACTTTATTTTTAATCTGTTTCATTAATGCTTCTAGCTGTTTTGACACTTGATCACACCCTATAAAATTCAAATTCTACTTACTTTTATTTAACAAGTTTAAGTGAATTTATTTCTTTCATATATTTTCCGATAACACTTTTCTTATCTTCTTCTTTAATAGCTACAAACCAAATTTTATAATCAAAAGGTATATCTGCCTTTTCAAAAGCTTGTTCAACTGAATCTATATCATCTAAATCAATCATATCTCTAAGACACTCTTTGCAAACTTTGGCGTTTAAATATGCATTATTCTTAGACAAAGTTTTTTGACAATTTCCACATTTAGGTTCATCATCCTGTTCTTCTAAATTATCTACATCAATATTTTTAACATCTTCCTCCAAAGATTCAGTAAAGCTTTTTAAATATATATCTGAAACTTTCTTATATATTTTAGATAAAATCTCATCATCGATTATTCTCATTACTTCCATTAAATCATCTGATGGATCGTATATAGTATCTTTATCATCAATAAGCTCATCGGGGATATTAGTTAACATTTTTAAAGATAACGTTACTATCTTGTTTTCCTGGTCTTCTGTAGGAATAAATACTTTCCCAACTATTTCTTGTAGTTTTTGAAGGTGTTCTTCAGTCATTTTTTCGTCTTCCTGCCCTTTGAATTCCTCCTGTAGACTTATTTGCATATCATCAATGTTTTCTAAAAGAATTCCGGAAATCACCTTTTCTAGTTCATCTCTTTGATTAAATGTTGGGTTTTTAATTTCAATCATACCTACAGTAGTTCGTATTGCTTTTCTTTTTAAATACTCCTTAGTCATTTTACTCATTTAAATTCCTCCCTTAAGTTATTATATTTTTAATTTATAAGCCGATTTTAATTTTTTTAGGTTTAGTTACATTAACAGATATAGGTGCTTTATACTCTATTGTTGGTAAAAGACTATCTGTTTCAATAACTACTGTGCCAGCGTAATATGATTTTAAATAATCTGATGTTTTGTTAATAATAAAACCATTTTCTCCGTTATTAATTATGATTGGACTTTGTAATACCTCATCTCCAGAAATCCTTTGTATTAAAACTTCATTATCCAAATCAATCTCATCAGAAGTATTTCCAACACTTTTTAATGGTTGGGGTGAAGTAATTGTGAGTTCATTTGACTCAGACGCATCATAATTTACTATTCTTATTGTTATGTTTTCACTTACATATTTAATTCCATTTCCATCAGTATATGGATACTTTTGAGCTAACTCATCAGCACTCATAGTGTCAAAGTCAGATTCTATTTCACTCTCTATAGGAAGTTCAAACATTCGTAAACCTAATATCTTCACTTTGTTTCCTGCTGACTCTAAAATATCTACGTAAATCTGAAATTGGTTGATCACGATATTTGGTATTGTAGTTACTATGTTCTTGTTGTTACCCAACCCCACATTCAAACTACCACTAAAGGGGCGACCCCCTCCACCTGACATATACAGACCTGTAACTGTTGTATTTATAGGAATACTGTATAAGATTCCGTACTTTGTTGATGATTTAACATTAGTATCTAATCTTGCATCGATGTAATTTATATTATCTGCTGTAAACTCTAATCCTGTACTATCACCTACGATTCCTGCATCTAATGTCCATTCTGTCCATGAATCTTTATTATAATTTAATTCATTTTTCAAACTACGACCTTTGGCGATACATTCACTTAATTGTCCTTCGACTACATTGTCATCAAAACTCCATGTAGAAGCAGTCTTGCTCTTTGTAATAGGATATAATTCAATATTTCTGTGATGTAATTTAATCATTTATATCACCACCTAAATATCATCGATGGGCAGTCTTAAATTCGTAATAGCCTTTGGTAATTTTAGAGTTTTTAGAGATTTATTATTATTTCTTAGATCAGGCAATAAAATTGATTCAACATAATTATTTATAAAGTCATTAATGGTATTAAATACTTGTGTTCCTTCTATATCAAACAAATTCTCTTCTGTCACAGAAACAGAAGTTTTACCATTAATAATTAATTCATCAAAGTCATCATAAATCGGAACTTCAACAATGTAGATGTTATTATATTCCTTGGCAATATTAATTTCAAATCTCATTACACTTCCTCCACCCTCACAGATTTATTTAAAGAAGAAATAAAATATATATCTACTAGAATTTCTGGATGAAAATTAAAAGTAACACTATCTCCAGAAAGCAAAGTCATTCCCGTGGCAACTGTAACGCTATTATCTCCCCAATAAACATTACTGTCAGACTCGTTATAGACAGTCATAGATGTTCTATTAGCTTTTGTTTCGGTATTTGCAAATATTGAAGCTGCTACATTTGTAACTGTTTTTGCGCCAGTTGTAGGAGGTACAGTGATTAGAGAAATGAAATTTGGTTGAAATTGATTTGTATAGTAATTGAAAGCTTGAGGAATAAGATAACCCGAACTATCCTTTTTTTGCGATTTTACATTATAGGGCATATATAAACTCCTTTCATAAAATTTTCTAAATTATAAAAAATCCGATTCCTGCAACTATTGAAATTACTTGGTTGTAAAAATCGGATTCACTATAAAATAATGCTTTTATGTTATTGTTGTAAAAAATAAAGATAGGGCAATGAACCCTATCTTATTATAATTTTATTTTTTATAAAGTTTTTAATCGTTTAAATATTGGAGTTTCGACCTGTGGATTTTTAATATCCCCATAGTATTCAACTTCAATTAATTTACCAACAAAAGAGTTTTTACTTTGAGGTTTGAATCCATCTTCAAATCTTACTCTCATACTCCATCCATTAACATCTATCATAACTGCCTTGTCTTCTACTTTTTTTATTTTGAATTTAGTCTTTTTATAAGTTATCTTTTTTTCACTCATAATATTTCCTCCCTTTAATTAAATTACGCAGCAATTATATCAGCTTGATCATAAACAACCATTTCAAACATTGTTGTTGAACCTGAAGGCTTCAAAATCTCCATGTTTAAGTCAAGTACGGCTGGATCACCTTCAGCAGCAAGATTGAAGCTAAAATTATCTTCAAACTTTGCAGTAGGAATTCTTAATTGTGCTTGATATGTATTCTTGGTAAATTCATCAACAACTTCACAATCAAGAACAACTCTAAATGATTTACCAAATTTATCAGATGTAACCTTTATTGTAGTGGCATCGTTACCAGTTGTTACTTTATAGTATATGCGCACTTCCGCATCGTTTATTATACTATTGTGAACAGTAATATCTTTTCCAGAAATACTATATTCGTCAGCATTTGAAACAGGAGTACCTAATGTTAATTCTGTACCATTTGTTCCATCTGCGTTCAAAATAAATACATTAGTGATAGCACCAACTGGCAATTTACCTAAATTAATTGTTGAACTTGTAACATTATTAAATTCATCAAAATCAATAACTTTTGCTCCTATTTCTGCATCATTACCTGTTAGCATAGCGAATGCTATGTTATCAAATATAGCATCTTGTAAAGTTACTTTTCCTTCACGATTACTAGAAAAACCGATAATTTTTGGATTTCCTTTACCACCTCTTGAATATACAGTCTCTCCTGTAAACTCTACTCCGTTAGTTTTTAAAGTAGGTAATGAAACCACTAAACTATCAGTTGATAAATCAAAGAAATGTGCTATACCTGCATCTCTAATACTCCAACGTCTTGGCGTAGCCATTAATATCATCTCCTATTGTCATATTTTTGTTATTAAAAAAGGAATAGCTTTAAAGTCTATTCCTTTGATTTGATCCAAGTTATTTTTTCCCATTGAGTTTTTGTCATTTTTTTAGTATCAATATTTCCAGTATGAATGCTTAACATTTGATAACTATAATTATCATCTATTCTTAATTGATCGATAGCATCATACAACTCAAATACAGTTAAATCCCAAACACCTTTTCCTATTTTAGATTTCCATGCTACAGCACTTGTTAAATCGTATAATGTGACTTGTTTTTTTTCTATTACTTTTTTATATTTTTGTTTTATAGCATCAATACGACTTCGAAAGTTTCTAGCACGTTCATTGCCAGGCTCATAATGTACTTTCTTTTGAACTTTGTTTTGAAGAATTAAAATTTCTTTTATATACTCATAATTCTCATGGTGAATAACTCTACAATTATTGATGTCATTATCTAACCTGCCAAGATAAAAGAAAGCGATTTTATTGTCTTTGTAAAACCTTACTTCCTCATCAAAAAAAAGACTTAATCCTTTACAAATCAAATCTTTAAAATCTTCACGCTGAGTTGAATTGACAATTAAAATATCGTATGTGCGTACATCACTCATGTTCTTTAAATTTTCAATATCACTTGATTCTAGAGACAAATAACTTAGATAGGATTGATACTTACTTAATCCAACTCTGGCAATTTCTCTAAGCGTTAGCTGCTTTAAAAATCCTACATTTTCAATTTCTATTGATTCACCAGCTAAAAGTTTGTATTTCAAATCAAGATCATTTAATTTGTTCATGAATAATCACCAACTATATAAAATCACTTGTACTAAATATTAGTCTCGAAACAATGTATTTTTCATTGATTGGTTGCATATCTTCTTCTAATTTCACTCTCAATCTACCAATACCAAAATTTTTTGCCTCATGAAAAATTTCTTTGATTCTATTTGTGATAAAATCATTTCGTAAAATTCCTTCATCAGTTTTCTGCAAATCAATATGAGTAAATACTTTAAAAGTTATTGAAACATCTTTTATTGCAACACCATGATAATTAAATCTATATTGGGTTGTAATATAACTTTTAACTGATTTTTGAATTTCAGGTATTAAATTATAAGAGAAAATGTTTTTATTCTTCATTTTTACTCTCTCAACAGGATCAGGGATAGTTGCTAAAAAATCATCATCTGTATTCATTATTACCTGAGAAATCTGCACATCTTCAAGTAAATTCTCTATTATTACATCTTTATACTCATTTGTTTTGATAACTATCCCTCCTTTAATTGATATTTCTTATCTTAATTTCTTTATTGCAACTATAACTTCCATCATCAGTAGAAGCAGATAAAATTATCGTTTTACTAGATTTATCTTCTGTGATAACTGGCTTGATGGTAATTATATTTTGATTATAATTAGTAGTCATTAACTCTGGTTTATCAATAGAATAATTAATATTAGGTTGTGGATTTACCAGTTTACTATTTTCATCATATAGTTTACATTCATAAGGCCATTCAATATCCATATAATAAATAATATTTTCTCCTTCTATAGTAAGCTCACTTAGTGGCGTAGGGTTAATAATTTCATAAAAATCATTCTTAGCTATTCTATTTTCAATATCATCATTAGGTCTTTCTTCATCAAATTCTAATGTTAAAGCCATTAATCCAGGTCTAGTAGTTCTATCTATATGGGTAATTTTATAGACTTTTCTATCTACTACAAATCTTATTTCTTCCTTAATAAAAGAATATAGTTGATTATTGGAAACTGTGATTTTCATCCTATCATCAGGAGTTACAATTGTATTTCCTTCATCAATTCCTAATGAATAGTCAAGTTTATTGCTTTCTATAGAAGGTATATCTATTATATTATTATTTTGATCTTTAAATTTCAGAATATAGTTTATCTTTTGCATCTTAGCAGTTTTATAAATCCCATTATCATCAATATCTGTTATAATAATATATACTTCATTTACTAGCTCAACAATACTACCTCGTTTTAAATTAATGTCATTAAGACACATAATTTTTCGATCTTCTCTATATTCATTTAAAGGATTAGTATGGTTGTGAATAAGAGCTTTATAAGCTAATCCATCAATTAATACATCGGAGCCATCAGTATCATTCATCTGTCTTTGGAAAGTTTTCTTTGTGCCATAAATAAGTTTATCTTTATGTGAAGGATAGTAATTAGAATAATCTTTCATCAAATCACCACTCTACATTATTTCTTCATCATCTGAGTTGAAGACAATATCTTTTATTTCGATTTTTTGATCTTCTATAGCCTTTTCTTTTCCTTTTAAAGTGGCATTATAATTCTTAATACCTACTTCTTTAGTAAATCCAGAAAATATAGTAATGTATTCCACTCTATCATTTTCTAAGAAACATAGCTTGATACAATTAGCCAATAAAATAAAATCGTCATCAGATAATTCCCTATCGAACTGTTCCAAAGTATCATCCCATCCTAAATTATCTCTCATCCGATTGTTGTTTTTTCTAACTGCTGCATGTATTAAATCATAAATCTTTTCATCTGTATCTGGTAAATTTATTCCATCAGTTTTAGTAATGCTAATAAATAACTTATAGACTTCATCATAAGTGGTATTCATATAACCACTCCTTAATCTTCAAACAATAATTCTGGGTCTATACCAATCCACTCAGCTAAAAATTTTCGTTTGACATTGCTATCTAACTTTATTTCCTTTGCAATATCAATTACAAAATCTTTTTCTTCTTTTTTAGTTACTTTATTTAACTTTGATTTCATTGAATTTGCATTACTATTTAAGATTTCTATAATCTCATCTCTAGTATGCGTATTGGCATTATAGGATCTTACATCATCAATATTTTTGATCAACTCAGTAGTCTCTTCATTTTTCTGTATAACTAAATCACCATCAGGGAAGACAGTTGTATTCATCATTAGCCAATCCACTACATGCTGTGGGATTGATTTAGTATCAATTTTCTTTCCTCTACATCCAGCCCAACGATAAGGCATTATTCTTCCATTCGTATCGTAATTGATTATATATTCACCAGTTCTATATCGAGAAACTTTAATCATTTTTTCATCCATAAAAACTCTCCCTCCATAATATAAATTTTTGGCAAAAGAGTATGAATAAAATATAAATCATACTCTTTAATAAATATTATCCAAGTGTTATACTTGAATCTTTTATGTATCCTAATGCTCTTGCAAAAACAAGCACGAGTGAAGCATCTTGAAAGATTTTCATCATAACTCTACCTGTTTCAAAATCAGTGCTAGTTGTTTGCCTCATCCCGCCATATTCAACAAGTCCAAAAGGCTTTAATTTTCCTTCAGAAGCAAGCATATATCCTATATTTACAGGCAAATCAGTTTTAGAATTTTGCTCGTCTGTAAATGGGTTGATCAAATTGAATGCATTTGTTCTACCGATTGAAGATATATTTAAGTCTCTTAATAATTGGTCTTTGTATTTATCAGTTAATAATTCTTTGACACCATTAGTGGTTGCTTGTTGATTAGCAAAGTGATCTACTAATAAACTATCTGCTATAAACAATGGCCTTCCTCCACCACCAACACGTGAAATTGTTGAAGAAATTTTATTATAATCAGCCAACTGGAGATTAGCTCCTTCTTTAATGTTAGCAGTAGGTATCTTAGTTGCAGTAATAGCAGCATTTATAAGTTTATTAATCTCTTTAAGGTAAAGTTTGACTTTGGCTTCTGCCAAATTATCAACTAGCTCTCTAAAAGACTTTACTGAATCTTGAACTAAATCATCTGACTCATAGTAGAAGCCTGTAGAGAATGTTCTTGGTACTGCAACTTCCTTTGTTTTACCTGCTACTCTAATTAAATCTACACCTGAACCATTTGCTGACCAAACAAATTTAGCCTTTGTTTTTCTAGGTAGATTAAAAGAAACTACATTGCCCCTTTTCTCCGTTTGTGTATTAGCAAGTAACCCAATAATATCCGTAATCATTGGGTCAGCAATTTCATCAGCCAGTTTTACAACTAAGTTATTAAATTGGTGAAGCATTGAAGGGTCAGGAGTTTCACTTCCGTCACCAAATACCTTTTTACAAAACATTTTGATATCTTCTTCATCGCTTCTTGTAATATTGCCATCATCGTTCATTGCCACGACCATTTTGTCGTGATAAACTCTATTGAACAACTTTTTTAATTCGTCTGCTTTAAATTTTGCCATAGTATTTAACAACTCCTCATATTATAATTTTGTTATTAGGCTTTAGTACACATCAATCTTACTGTTGCTTTAATGAAATTTCCAGATGTATCTTCTTCATCTCCTACTACTAAAAATTGAGCAGAAGAAGTAGCGTAGTCAACATGTGGAGAACTAGCGTCGGAAATTATAAAATTTTTAGTTGCAACATCAAAATGTGCAACATTCCCTTTTACGATAGTGACTAAACCGGTATTTTTAGAATATGCAGATTGTTCAAATCTTGTATAATTAGATTTTAATACTACCAATCTAGCATCTTCACCAGTAGCATTATAAAAATGACCAATATCTTCATTCATGTATCTTTGTTCAACTGTAGCAATTAGATAAACTTGATTAGCTTTGTCAGATAATTGTTGACATTCAGCAACGTTGTCATCAGCATCAAATCCTGCCAACTCAACGAGTGTAAAGTTATCAATATCTTCTTTACATTTAGCTCCGTGAGCCAATGTATCAACATGAATAGAATTTATTGCACCAACAGCATGCACGCCTTCTTGAGATAAAGCTTTTAAAATAGTTGTAGCCATAAGTAAAACATCTCCTTTGCATTATAATTATAATTTTATTATTAATCTTCCATATATCTCGACTCAAAAGAGTTATCTTTTGGAATCAAGTTATCAAGCTTTTTAGTATTTAATTCTTTTATTAATTTATTATCAGTTAGTTGTTCCACTACATCAGGAACTAATTCAACAACCATAGCGTTTAAAGAAACTAATGCTGACTCATCATCAATAGATTTTTCTATAAGTTCTTGAACTTCATCAGAATTGAATCTTTCTAGTGCGTTAACTGATTTAAACTTCTTTTCAAATTTTTCCTTTTGACTGTTCAATGCTTTTTCAAATTGCTCTTGATTAAATTGTTTTTCAATCTTTTGCAGTTCATCTAATTTAGCATTTAAAGAAGTCAACTTCCCCGTTGCGGAATTAAGACTTGTAGATAGATTTGCTTTTTCAGTAGTTAAGGTATTAACTGTATTGTTTAATGAAGTAATAGTACTATCTTTTGAATCAATGTCTTTTTCAAGTTTCTCAATTTTTGAATTTTTAGATTCTAAATGATTCTGTACTTCCACCCAATCTCTTTCTACTTTAACTTTACTATCAAGATTGATTTCTACAGTATTATTTTCATCATCTTTGACATACTCCACTTTAAAGTAGTTATATTTACTATCCTCGCTATTCCAAATACAGTAAATAAAGGACTCATCATAAACTTCTGAAATCCACAAATCCCAATACTCTTCAGCACTGACTTTTTTCTCTAATTGTCCATAAATTTTACTACGAATATCACCATGTGATAATTGACATGTTTTCTTAAAAAACTTCATAGATAGTTCACCCTCTTCTTGATTTTTAGAAACTTTAATTTGTTGTGACACGGCTTTATTCCAAGTTATTTTTTGATTCAAGCTGAGCAATTGTGAATCTGAATATGCTCCTGGAATTACCTCACTATCCCCTCGATCTTCACTATTTAAAATGCAATGACCGCTAAAAATTACAGGAGATTTAATATATTCAATCCCATCTCTTATTTCATAGTTACAATAATAATATTCAACACTTGAATTTATCTGTATTCCATTATCCATCCATTCTTTTAAAAGTTCTATTATGTCAGGAAATCTATCTGCATTTAAAACACCGTCACACATAACAACTTCTTTACCATTATAATCAGCATAATATCCTTCTGTCGTAAAATGACCTATTGTAGTTGTATCTGTATTAATAAATTTATTACCTTCTCTATCAGTGTCTATAAATTCTTGATGATCGCCTAATGCGTCATCAGCAGCATTTGCTTCACTAACTTTATAATATTTAGCAACAATTGGTTTATCTTTGAGAGTAGGAAGAGCAGGAGTAAGAACATCCTTTTCCATTATTTGACCATTGCCACTTAAAAATTCATCCACAATAATAAAGGTTACATTTACAAGAGTAAAATCATCTTTATTCTCCTGAACACTATTTAATTTAAGCAATATTTTTTTACTTTTATTCATATCCATTTCTATTTTCACCTCCTTACTTATGGCTATTTAGAAATAGATTCACTATTTCTTCTTCTGATAATTCTTTATATTTATCCAATGGTTGAATTAATTTCTTACCATTAAAACAAATTATAACTTCATTTAAAGTTTTTAATATCAAAGGTTTTTTAATTTTAGACATAAAAAACACCCCCCTTATTCAGTAGAAGGTTTAGGATTAGAATTTCCATCTGTGGTTTTTGTTTGCTCGGTTGATGGATTGTCTATTTCATCAGTTCCAGGATTGCCAACATTACTATCTCCGTTTTGGGTATAAGAATTTGAATATGGTTTGATTTTTTCTTGAAGTTTTAATACATTCTGTTCATAAATTGAATCCTCTATATATTGATCAAAATCTACACCTTCAACATTGTCAATTACAGCCTTTAAACTAAATCCAAATGTAGCATTAAGCTTTTCTAGAACAGCCATTTTCTCTTTAGTTGTTAATGGAACTTTTTTGTCATATTCAAGTGTATAGTTATCTTCATCTTTCTTTTTTAAAGTCCAATTAAATAACTTCTGATAAACCTCTTCTTCAATATGTTCAAGAAGAACAGCTATTTTTTTATACATTACTTCTAAACTTAATTTACCACTACTAAAATTACCTTTTCCGTTAATAACACTCATAACTCCACCAGAAGCAGCATTAATATCATCGTTAATACTATCAAATTTTTTAGGATCAAGACCGTCAGTTTTTATATCTGGAAAGTCTAATGATGCCCAATGAGGTATACCAACAACAGTTACCCCATCCTTAGAGTTTTTCTTTAATGCAACCTTAACACCATGATACGTTTTTCTTTTCTTTTTAGAAATCTTAGAATCATCAAATTCTTTATTACCTAGTGTTAAAACGGCTACACTATTAATAACTCTATTTGAAATGGATTTTTCCAGAGCTTTTAATTTTTCTTTATGTAAAACTTCAAAGAAAGATTGAGTTGCCCAAGGTATTCCTAATCTTTGATTTCTAAACAAAGTATGAGTTCTTATGCAAACAGATTTATTTAATGGCAATTCGACATATCTAACATCCTGTGGTTTTTTTTTGTAAAGGTCATAATCATTTCTAGTTACATGAGGTGAAAGACTTTTAAAAACTTGATCTTTCTGTGATTCACGCATTGTATCGAACCAACTTAAATCTACCCAGATAACCCATTCACCATTTTGCCTGTAGGCTGGAAAAACATATTCTAAATCATCAAAAACATATAAATAGGGCTTTCGTTTTGTTCCTACCCATAATCCGCATAATGTACCAGATGTAATAGTTTGGGATATCAAATCTCTTGTTAATTGCTTATGTCTGACTCTTTTTAGAGACAATTTGGCTTTTGACTTATTATCTTCATAATCATCATCTTTATCTTCAACGGTTATCTTATAATTTAAAGTAGGTAAGATTACAGCTAGATCATATAATTGGAATACACTTGAATTAGCAATGTAGTAATAAACTGATAATTTTTCAAGCTCATTTTGAAAATTTTCAGGATTTGCGAACCATTCCTGTAATTTATTTTCATCAATAGTTTTTGTTATACCATCGCTAAACAAATTAGTATCAAAACTACCTATAAAACCATTATTCGCTTCAAGATATGCATTAACAGACTTTTCCATGTCTTCTTGCGAAAGTTTATTTATTTCAATATTCTCCATACAAAATTACCACCTCCTTACAGAACGATATAGTTATTATATTTATATTATTAATAAAAAACTAAAGGATCATCAGGGTCTTCTTCATAAATATCTTTATTCTTAGGTTCTAGATATTTACTTATCCACCAAACATTATATTCAAGAGAGCTGAAACGGTCTTTTCTTTGAGTTTTTGTCATTGTTTTTAATGAAATATTATTGCCTTTCATTTCAATTTCTAGCTGCATCATTTCTTGAACTAAATAATCCGTTTGATAAAACTGCTTCATTAAGTCACTTTTTCTTTCATTTGTTAACTTCTTATATTTTTTTATAATTTCTTGTTCGGCTTCCATTGGAGAAATTAGAAATCTTACACTTCTAGTTTGGATATGTCCCAATAAAGTATTATGAATTTCATTATTTAATTCTGCAGTATTTACTTTCATAAGATGTAACAAAGGCAAAGCATTATCTACAATTTCGCCTTTACTCTCATCTCCATTTACTGATACAACACAATAAGGCTTATATGTTTTGCCGTATTCCTCATCTTCTGTTGTGTCAGTAAGAAAGTCCATAAGACCTTGACCTGCTCCTCCTGCATCAACTATCAGAGCTTTGGCTTGGTATAGTTCAACCAATCTTTTTAATTCAATGGCTTGATTTTTAAAATGCATTATACTCTGAGTACTAATATTATTTTTGTTTTTATCTTCATATGAATAGATAGCTACTACATTTTTAAAGTAGCTACCATCTTTCCTAGGAGTACACCTAATTATCGTTGCAACACTTGCATCGTTAGCTGAGCCTCCCATTCTACTAACATCATAAGAAATCACATAAAAATCATCTTTGTGACTTTTAAAATCAGCTTCTAATTCACAGTATTTGATGGTTCTACATTCATTTAACGAGTCCAATTTGAAAAAGGACTTATCCGAAAATTTTATCCATTTACTTCTATATTCTCTATCGAATGATAGGGGTGAGAATGAAGGGTCATTCATAATAGCATCAACTTTATTTTGCTTTAATAACCCGTGATATAGTGGTAACTCAAAACTTGAACCAAAAACTAAATAAGTATTGTTGCCAGTATATTTTTTTTGCTTACACATATTCTTTAACATACTAACTTGCTTTTTGCAAATATCAGTATCGTAATATCCAGCAGTTGTAACATACCACAATTGTTCATCAAATTCCAAATCATTTTCAATACCTGACACTGTTCTTCTTTTTACATTAAACATAGGAAGGATTACTTCATTCATGGTGGTTACATCAATGTCAAAAGCTTCTTCAATGCAACCTTGATTTTTTCTTCCACCACGTGAAGTATTATGACATCCTACGACATTTAGAATTGAATCATTATATGTCGTTAGTTCTAAATAATCTCTGCCTACACTTAGACTTTTTATTTCTTTTTCTAAAGCAGGTAAGAACCCTATTATTTCATTGATTTTCTCATTGGCTATATCTCGACCCTGCTGTTTACTTCCTGCTGCTGTTATACTGTTTTTAAGTTTTGGTCTAAAAATATCATTTAAGAAACAAGCCAAAACTTCAACAAAGCTTTTAGCTGAGCCTCTTGTTAGAGTCCCGAAAACATATTGATATCTAAAAAAAAATCTTAACATAATTCGCTGATACGCATATAATTTGAATCCACTATCTTCAGGAGTTATTATATCAATAAAGATATCTGGGTACTTCAAAAAAAACGATGCCCATAAAGTAAATTTCTTTTGATTTTGATCAAGTTTATTAATTTTATCAGAATCATTTTTGTCTTTATTATAGAATGAATTAAATTCTGAGTTTTGTACATCGTATCTATCTTTTGTAAATTTTTTGTTATCAGTTTCAAAATTAGAGTAACCACTCATTAGTCATCACCCTTATTTTGTTGGGTTGGCATCACAATTTCTTGACCAATTTCATAATCATAAGTCATGAAATTCTTCACATCCCCTAATTGAAATGGCGACATACCAGTTAATTCTCTATTATAGTTTATAAACATAAATATTGCGTAATCTATATCATCTAAAACCATATCAGGAAATGTAGGGGTAAACTTGTTTGATTTTTCCACATATTTAAAGAAATTAGAAAAATTTATTATACCACCCATTCTATCACTATCTGAAATTTGATTAGGTTTTAATTTACCAGATGCCATATAGCTATCAAATAGATCTCCCCACTTTTTAGCTTCACTAGACTTACCTTCACGTATGGCTTCAATGTTCCTCATTTGATATAAACAAGCAGTTTTTAAGTATTCTTCTTGTGATCTATTCTCTATATCAAAACTTCTAATCATTCCATCATACAAATCCTCAAGCATTAAATACTGTTCTGGCTCATATCCTACGCCCCACTTACGAATCATTTCTCCAGTAATTACAAATTGGTCAGTCAAATCCTCATCTGTATTTTCTATATCTTTTTGAATTGGATTGTTTTCTAAATTTGATTTATCAAATACACTATCTTTCCATCCTAAATCTCGATATTGATCCATTGCAGTGTTTTTAATATAGCAACCAATTGTCTCCATTTTATCCGCATGGGAACTTTCATAAATATCATGTAAATAAGGTCTATTTATTTCTCTCAAAAAATCCTTGAATTTCTCTGCATCAATTCCTCCGTCATTATTAGTGCACATTTTTTGAATACACGCCTTACAATAGGGGATTAAAGAATCAAAGTGTTTTAAATTATATGATTTATAGTAATTTCTAGAGTTTGCAGTTTTAGATTTACCACAACCCAAACAAGTCTTTTTATCTGACATTTAGTCACCACCTTCATAGCTAAACTCCCTAAAAAGTTGGAAACCTTGTGACTTTCCAAGGGAGAGAAAGGAAAGTATAACCGAGTTATAAACCCAGCAGGTTTCCAAAACTTTACATAAGAATACCCACGATGAATAATCATGGGCATAATATGTAAAGTTATTAATTTGTTAATTAGAATTATATTTATTTTTTATTGAAATAAAATCGCTCATACTCTTGTATCAACTTTAATACTTCTTTTAAAGATAATATTAAGTTCTTATAAGTTCCATAATTCCCATTTTCTCTAGACTTTGCAATCTTTTTACTCAATTGCTTTGCTTCTTCTTTCAATATTTCAACTAAAACTTTCTCGAAATTTTCAATATTATTGCAATCTAAAATTTCTTTATTTTTATCAAGTTTTCTATTGTAAAAACCAGTAACAATATTTAAATTTAAAATTTCTTTAATCTTTTTATAATCTACACCTTCATCAATCACACATTTCATATCATTTGAAAGATAATTTAAGTTTTCATCTGTTTCAGAAATAACACAACTATCATGCACATCACTAAACTTATTTTTTACTATACAAAGATACCTATTTTCATTTGCATATTCTACCAATGCAGTCGTTTTTCCATTACTCCTTATACCAGTAACTTCAATGAATTCCTTGTTTTCTTCAGCTTCTTTTAATTGTTTCTTCAAACCTTCTTTTACAATTTCAAAACTTTCTTTTGACAATGATGGTAATATAAATTCTTTTGTTTTCATTAACAATTCCTCCATGATGTCGGTCATCACCCATAATTTTATGTGTAGAAAATTCCTTTACACAACAAAATCCATCTTAATTGTCAAGATGGGTTTAATCCTTATAGAAGATATTATATTTATGTATTGTAGAAATCCCGATAAAACTCCAACTTTATCTACTCTTTGTAGTAACATCCACAATCACAGTTCTCGGAATCCTCATCATCATAAATTATTACTTGATCCACTTCACCATCTTCGTCAAATTGTACTTCAATTCCAAATTCATCATCTAATTCATCTACTAATAGGGCTTCACCACATTCTACGGCTGTTCCAAAAGTTTTTAACAAAACTTGTTTAATACAATTTGGACACATAGATTCTATTTTTAAAATTTCATCTGTTAATTCATCTAAGAAATCTCTTTCAACATTGCATTTAATATTCATTTAAGCACATGTGAAATTATAATTTTATTATTAATTCAAAATAATGTCATAGACACATTCTCTACCTTCTTCATTGTAAATATATAATCTTTGTCCAGCCTTATTTGTTAGCCTAAGATTTTTAGAATGTGCATCTACACCACTAAAGCTTTTACAAATAGAAACTTCAACATCATGAAATTCTTCAGCCTTGTTATGGTGATAATGAGCCATATGTATTTCTAATGGTTTTTGAATCATCATTGTTAAATCCCCGGCCACTTTATTAAACTTATCGTTATGACCATGAGTTTCAAAAATTACATGTCCCAATATTTCTTTTGAGATAATACCATCATCATAGAAATTATCTTCAAATTCAATATTTTCAAATTCAGAAAGCATTAATCTCAAACCCCAACCAATAAAATTCTCCAAATTTTCTTTATCAGTTGAAGAACTTTTACTAGGAATTATTCTTCCATGATTTCCATTAACATCTGCAAAAATTACTTTCTTAAATGACTCAGCAAAGGATATTAACATTGAACCCAAAGCTTCTACTACTTTTTTAACCTGCTCAGTAACATCGATTTCAGCTTCAACTCTAATTGAATCGTGAATAATACCAGCTATCATATCTCCAAGTGAACTAACATGTAAGACCTCAATATTTTGAAATCTACCTATCTCAATAACTCTTTCAGTAAGTATCCTAGTTCTTGCTTTCATTTCTTTAGAATTATATGTATTCCAGTAATTATTTACAAATAAACCAACATGCCAATCGGCTAAATCTAAAAGACCATGTTTTCTACTTGGAGCATAATCTCTAACTTTAAAATTAATACGATTAATTCTTACATCGCATAATGCGTCTAGAACTTTATCATATAGATAATCCTTGTCTCTATATTTATTAACTTCTTCTTTTAATTTTTTGATTTCCTTTTGCTGCAGCTTAACAAAATATTTTTCCTTTTTTCTTTCTAATGTGTCTTCAACTAATGTATCTATATTGTTCAATTCTTCATCAATATATGGAACATCGTCATGAGTAATATTGAAGGCATTTTTTATTAGCATAAAATCTCTACGTGGAATATTCAATTTTCTACACATTTGGTTGATTGTAAGAGAGTCATCACCACAATAGAATTTCTTAATATTTTTAACCTTTTCTTTAGCAACCTCAATTGATCTTTTGTTTGATGAAACTATGTAATAATCCCCAAAATCTTCGAATGTGACTCTAGGAACATCCTCTTCTCCTGAAACACTTTTAATCTTAGTATTTTCTTGTCTTTCATCTAATACTTTATCAATGTCAATACTATTTAAATTTTCTAACTTCAATATAGGCAACAAGTCCCTTAACAGGTAACATCTTTTTCTTGATTCAGTTGGTGAAAGTCTATATCCAACGACTAGTTCATGAATATCATCCCACCATATGTCATATTCTTTAGATTCACCATATTTTATAAGTTTCTCTATCCAATCTAGAAAAGGCTCATTTTCTTTTCTTAAATAATCCATCATTCATCTCCTTTGCCCAATGAAGAAATCAATAAAAAGCTCCCTTTTTATCAAATTTATATTATTCATCTTACTCATTTCTTCATCTTTCTAAATAACTGTATTTCATCTCCAATAACCTCAACAAAATATTCATTAGAAATTTCATTAATAAACGAAATTAGTTCACTACTTGGTATAAACCATTCGGAATTATATTTATGTTTTTGAAACTTTTTATGTAATTCATGTTCTTTGTTTTTGTTACCTTGGACAGAGCCAATTAATTTCAACTTATTTGGATTGCCTGTTGCTAATTGTTTAAGCCTATTTCTAGGATTTGATTTAGTGTAGCCGATCTTAATTTTGTCTTTTGATGCAATAAAATATACGAACTAAATCACCTCCTAAAATATATTTAGCAGAAGTCCAATAATAGAACTCCTGCTATA